>Ga0066187_1000531_pt1 | contig 12603 bp, 8 predicted proteins | sample WorMetexBAHAMAS1_FD_58706 | JGI IMG/M metagenome (GOLD analysis project Ga0066187, IMG submission 58706) | Marine gutless worms symbiont microbial communities from Max Planck institute for Marine Microbiology, Germany - Inanidrilus exumae... | ecosystem: Host-associated > Annelida > Digestive...
AAGGTGGGGAAATTTACTTCGCCCATAATCAGGGAGTTTTACGTCGCCGGTAACACGCCCCCGGGGTCATCGCCGGACTCGAGCCGATACGGCAATGCTCGGCATCGAACTTTCCGACCCAGGCTGCGAAATCCAGCGCTTCGGCCGGGCGCATGATGCAGGCTTCGTTCGACCACGGATGGCCCAGGTGGTAGAGCTGGTGCCCCAATTCATGGGCCAGCATGGCCCCGGCGAACCTCAGGGCCTCGTCGCGCGAGTAGGACCGGCCGCCGCGCAGTTCCTTGATCTGCGGGTCTTCCGACAGGTAGGGGAACAGAGACACCCAGACCGATGAGCCGAACCGTGACGACGGGTTGTACTCGGTCGAGCCGCCGGTGATGCCGCCCCGGAGCGACGTGTGGATCGGCACCTCCATATACTCGACGCTGGCGACGAGCTGGTTGGTCAGGATGATCTCGGTCTCGATTCCGCGCTTCGCCATCAGGGACCAATAGGCCCATTCGTTGAGCGGCAGGTCGGGGCGCCCGGGTACGGCGCCTATGACCGGATAACCGTCCGCGAGCGTCGCCGTGGTCCAATGGGTGAGTCGGGTCTCGAAGGTCGTCGCCACGGCGCGGACAAAGGAATCCAGATCCTCATCGACCAGTGGTGTGGTCAGGTGGGGGCGGGCGAAGCCGATCTGCTTGGCCAGCGGGTCCTTCTGCTTGTTGATCTGCTTGACCAATGATGATCGAACCAGCGCCCAGTCGACATCGCCCCGGCGGAAATCGCCGATGATGGTGTCGAGGAAGGGCGGCCTGTCCGCGACAAGGTCCGAAAAGACGCTGTCGATCGAACGAACGGGGATATTACTCGGGACAACCATCGTGACGCCGAAGTGTTCTTGGATCAAGGCGGCGGCCGAGAGGTAGACCTTGCGGAGTTCGTCCAGGGAAACTTGGGGGAACCGCGGGTTCTCGATGTAGATCAAGCGCGGTTCGATGCGCTCGGTCTCGATCTTCGGGAGCGGCACGGACTTTCCCTTGGCAAAGGCCGTGCTGATCGGCGAAAGGGCCGTGACGACGACCGCCAAGGGAACCAGCAGACGGCTCAGCTTTACTAGACGCATTTCGTTCGGCTCCCCCCGTTGCATAGGACCGGCCTGCATGGTAGCGCGGTCGACGTTTCCGTTCGACAGCCGACCGGCTCATCGGTTTGCCGGTCATAACGCCCCTGCTCTTGAACGGTTGCCGGTGTTCCCATAAGACTCCCTTAAGGTTGTTCGACAAAAATAGACGAAACGACACCGGGAGGCATCATGAACGACGAAAAGACCGGCCGCCCGGCGGGCCCGCCCGCCGACCCAATCAAGATCACTTCCCCCGGACCCGGCCGCCGTCAGGTGATGGCCGGCATGGCGGCCGCCTCGGTGGTCTCCGCCCTGCCCCTGGGTGCCGCCGCCGGGGTCGGCAATCCGATTTTCGCCTTCCTCCGCATCTCGTCCCTGGTTACCGGAATCCCACTCGACAAATCCTACACCCAGTTGGGCGAGACCATCCTGGCGGCGCTGCTTTCGGGAGAGGATCAGAACGGCATCGCCGAATGGGCGAATCTGGCCGAACGCCTCGAGACCCTGTCGGACGACGCCACCGGGGAGGCCATCGAACAGGCCCTGCCGCCGTCCCTCCTGGCCAAGGCCCGCAAGCTGGCGCGGGTCTGGTACACGGGCCAGATCGAACGACCGGACGGACGCATCGATGTTATCGATTACGACGAGGCCCTGGTCTGGCGGGCCTGTACCTGGACCAAGCCGCCGGCCACCTGCGGCGGGCCCTTCGGGTATTGGCATAAACCTGGCGAAGGGGGGGGCGTGAGCATGGTGCCCGAGAAAACCCCCACCGAAGTTGTCGACGCCGACATCGTCGTCGTCGGCGCCGGCCTGGTCGGCGGCCTGATGTCCTGGGACCTGTCACTCAAGGGTCTCAACGTCGCCATGCTCGATTCCGGCCCCTTGGTCGACCGCGCCGCCGCCGTCCGGCGCTTCAAGAAGGCGCCGGTCAAGGACAACAACGCACCTTACGTCACCGCGCCCTATGCCCCGTCGCCAGGTGAGACGGATCCGTGGGACTATTACGTGCAGAAGGACCATGATTCGAAGGATCCACTGAAGCAGGTCGGCTTCACCGGGCTCTACATCCGTAACGTCGGCGGCACGTCCTGGCACTTCACGGGCCACGCCGAGCGCATGTATCCCAACGATTTCCGCATGAAGTCCGCCTACGGGCGCGGCCTCGACTGGCCAATTTCCTACGACGATCTGGTGCCCTATTACCAACGCGTCGAGCGGGCCTGGGGCGTGGCCGGCAACGAGACCTGCGTGGCGCCCGAGCCGCAGGCCTATCCGCTACCGGTGATCCCGCTGACGTATCTGGACGAACAGGTGAACAAGGCCGCGGTGGCGCTCGGCGACGCCGTCGGGCCGCTGCCGCAATGCCGCAACTCCGTGCCCTACGATTTCCGCCCGCAGTGCTGCGGCAACGCCAGCTGCGTCTTCATCTGCCCGATCGGCGCCAAGTACGACGGCAGCGTCCATGTCATGAAGGCGGAGACGGTGGGCGCCAGGCTCTACCACTCGCACGTCGTCTACAAGGTCGAGGTCGGCACCGACGGCAAGATCAAACGGCTCCACTACGCCAACTACCAGGACGAGAACAACCCGGTCTACGGTGTCGCCAAGGCCCGCGTTTTCGTCATCGCGGCGCATGGCATCGAGACGCCGAGGCTGCTGCTCCTATCCAAGGGAGAGCACGCGCCGAACGGCGTCGCCAATTCCTCGGACCAGGTCGGCCGTAACCTGATGAGCATGGGCGGCGTCGATTCGCGGGCCTACGTGCCGGAACCGGTCTACCCGCTGCGCGGCCCGGTCAACGCCACCGGCGCCTTCCGTGGATTGCGTGACGGACCTTTTCGGAAAGATTTCGCCTGCATCGAGACCATCGTCATCAACGGCGGGTTCGACGAAACCTCGGCGCCGATCACGGAAGCGGAGAATGCCATCAAGGCCGGGCTGTTGGGTAAAGGCCTGCGCAATCGGGTCCGCGACCGGACCATCCGCCAGGTCTACCTCGACAATGCGGTCGAGATGCTGCCCAACCCGGACAACCGCATCAGCTTGGCCAAGGAGCGGACCAAGGTCATGGACCTGCCCAGGCCGAAGATCAATTTCAAGTTCGACGAATACGCCATGGACGGCATCTACCAGTCTTGGGTGCGGAGCCTGAAGGTCCTCACGCAGATGGGCGGCCGGATCCTGAACAAAGACGGAGATTGGATCGATCCGCCGAAGCCGACGCGAGAGAACTTCAAGATACTCGTCAAGGGCGACATGGACTCGACCTACAACGACCTGGCCGCCGGCCACGCCTTGATCTCGGGCACCTGCCGCATGGGCGCCGACGCCAAGACCTCCGTCGTCGACCCCTGGTGCCGCAGCCACGACCACGAGAATCTCTTCATCGTCGGCACCTGCAACTACGTAACCTCGGGCGTCGTCTCGCCATCAGAGACAGCGGCCGCCCTCGGGTTGCGGGCCGCCGATCACATCGCAAAAACGTTCAATCTGCACGGGGAGTAGGGCGCATGGAGGAACTGAAAAAAGCTCTCGGACGGCGCACGGTCCTTAAAGGTCTCGGTGCCGCGACGGCCGTCGGCACCGGCGTGCCGATCGTTTCCAACGTCTTCGCGGCCTCGCCGCCGGGTCAGGATCTGAGGCAACCACCGGTCGAACGTTCGAAGGACGGCCTTCTCGATGTTTCCCTGAAGGCGCGTATCGGCACCTATGAGCTCGGAGAGCGCACCGTCCATCTGCGCGGTTTCGACGGCGGGCCCGTCGGCCGTACGTTCGATATCGAGGCCGGCGATACCCTGCGCCTGCAACTGGTCAACGAGATGCCCTTCGATCCGCTGGAGTATCTCTGCACGTCCTATCCCGTTCCCGGCGAGAACGCCCCCCGCGGCTTCAACGTCACCAACATGCACGTGCATGGCGTCCATGTATCGCCCCGGGCGCCGGCCGACGACATCTTTTTACTTTTACGCAGCGGCGAGACCTTCAACTACGTCTACGACATCCATGAGCAACACCCGCCGGGCACCTATTTCTACCACGCCCACTTCCACGGCTCCGTGGCGCTCCAAGTGGCGAGCGGCATGTCGGGCGGGTTGATCATCCGCGGCGAGATGGACCGCATCCCGGAAATCGCGGCGGCCGAAGGGAAGGTCATGGTCATCCAGACCCAGCGCTTCAACCGGGACGGCATCTGCGACAACTACGAGATCCTCAAGACCGGTGACCAGTATTACATCAACGGCCAGGTCAACCCGGTGATCCGCATGCGCCCGGGAGAGGTGCAGCGCTGGCGCCTGGTCAACGCAAGCCACATGTTTGCCGTCGACCTGAAGCTCGAAAAGTGGCCCTTCACCGCGCTGTGTTACGACGGCAACCCGCTGCCGAAGGCGCAGGAAGTCGGCCATGTGCTGCTGATCCCGGGCAACCGGGCCGATGTCCTGGTCAAGGGCTTCGCGCCCGGAGTCTACTACCTGACCGGCGGCGAAACGGTCGGCACGCTGGCCACCATCGTTGTCGAGGGCGAACCCAAGGAGATGCCGCTGTTCGCCGGTGATCTCCCCGAGGTTCCGGCCCTCAAGCCGATTTCGGAGAAGGAGATCACCTATGGCCGGCGCCTCGAATTCGGCATGACCTACGCGCCGCCCCGGGTCCACTACCTGATCAACAACCAGCCGTTCTCCTGCACGGAAACCTGGAAGATCCCCCTGAACGCCGTCGAGGAATGGGAGGTCTACAATCACACGGAAGACCCGCACCCCTTCCACATCCACATCAATCCGTTCCAGGTGGTCTCGGGCGGCGACGTGGAGCCGGGCATCTGGCTCGATACCCTGGAACTGCCGCCCTTCAAGCGCATCACCTTCAGGACGCGGTTCAGCACCTACACCGGCAAGTTCGTCTTCCACTGCCACAACCTGACCCACGAGGACATGGGCATGATGCAGGCGGTCGAGGTGGTGGAACGGCAGGCTTAACCGTCGGTCGACAACCGCAGGACCATGGTTTCCTCGTAGGGCCGGTCCGGGTCGATGCGCGTCGACGGGAAGTCGGGGCGGTTGGGGCTGTCCGGAAAGTGCTGGGTCTCCAGGCAGACGGCGCCATGCGGCAGGAACGGGTCGCCCAGGTGGTTGGCCGTGTAGACCTGGACGCCGGGTTGGGTCGATGAAACGTCGAGCGTGCGCCCCGAGTCCGGGTCGCGGAGACGGGCGACCGGCCGGCAACTCCCCGCCTCGCCGTCGACGATGAAACAGTGGTCAAGGCCCTTGGCTGTGACGATCATCGGATGCGGACCGAAGATCCGATCACCCAATGGCGCCGCTTCGCGGAAATCGAAGGGCGTGCCGGCGACGTCGGCCGTTTCCGGGAGCGGTATCATGACGCCATCGATGGGCAGGAATTTTTGTGCCTTCAAGGTCAGTTCATGATCGATAACGCTGCCACCGCCGGCCAGATTGTAATAGGCGTGGTGGGCCAGATTGACGACGCTCGCCTGGTCACAGGTGGCGGCGAAGGTAACGGTGAGGCTGTCATCGGCGCCGAGGTCGTATACGACCGTGGCCTCCAGGGTGCCCGGGTAGCCGGAGTCGGCGTTCGGACTGGTCAGCGAAAAACGAACCGCCGGGACGCTCTCGTCAGGCACCTCGGCCCGCCACAGGCGACGCCCGAAACCCTTCGAGCCGCCGTGCAGGTGATTGGGTCCGTTATTGCATTCGAGTTCGTAGGCCTGACCGTCCAATTCGAAACGGCCCCTGGCGATGCGGTTGCCGTAGCGTCCGACAACGACGCCCAAGGAGGCGATGTCGTCGACGTAACCGGCCGCGTTATCGTAACCGAGAACGACGTTGGCGAGACGGCCGTCCCGGTCCGGCGCTTCCAATGAAACCAGGGCGGCGCCGAACTCGGTGACCGCCAGCCGGCAGCGGCCGCCGGCATCGAGACGATAGAGAGAAGCGGGCCCTTCGGGCGTGTCGCCGAAGGGTTCGATGGCGACAGCTGGACGACCGCCGCTCAATGGGCCGCCTGATTGCGCGGTTTCCATCCCTCAGGTAACTGGCCGAGGATGATCAGGCTCAGGACATCGTCCTTGGTCACCTCTTCGATCGGATGGGTGCCGACGCAGCGGCCGTTCTTCATGACCATGATGCGGTCGCAAAGGTCGAAGACGTCGTGCATGTCGTGACTGATCAGGAAGATGCCGATGCCTTCCGACCGCAATTGTTTGGTGATGTCGGCGACCATCTGGGTCTCCGACGGGCCCAAGGCCGCCACCGGTTCGTCCATGATCAGAATGCGGGCATCGAAATAGATGGCCCGCGCGATGGCGACGACCTGGCGCTGACCACCGGACATGTTGCGCACGGCATCGTTGATGTTGGTGAAGTTGGGGTTGAGGCGGTGCAGGACGCCGCGCGATTCCGCCTCCATGGCGTCGTCGTCAAGCGTCCCGTAGGCCGTCATCAGTTCGCGCCCGAGGAACAGATTGGCCGGCGCATTGAGATTGTCGGCCAAGGCGAGCGTCTGGTAGATCGTCTCGATACCATAGGACCGGGCGTCGCGCGGGTTCTCGATGGTCGCTTCCTGGCCGCGCACGTAGATATCGCCGCCATCCTTCGGCAGGGCACCGGCGAGGATGTTCATCAGGCACGATTTGCCGGCGCCGTTGTGGCCCAATACGCCGACGACCTCGCCGGGATAGAGATCAACGGATACGTCTTCGACGGCGTGGACACCGCCGAAGCGTTTCTGGATGCCGCGCATCTCGACCAGTTTTTCATTTTCCATGGCCGTTCTCCCTACCGGCGTGACTTGTAAAGCGTGTCGAACCAAACGGCGAGCAGCAACACCAGACCGATGATCACCTGTCGCATGGCGCTCGATACACCCATCAGCACCATGCCGTTTTCCAAGCTCTGCATGATGACAGCGCCCATGATGGCGCCGGCGATGGAACCGACGCCGCCGGCCAGAGATGTGCCGCCGATAACGGCCGCGGCGATGACGCTCAACTCGGCCAACAGCCCCATGGAATTGGCGCCGGCGTTGAGCCTGGCCGTTGTGATGACGGCGGCGATACCGCAGAGGATGCCCATGACGACGAAGATCATCACCGTCGTCTTTTTGACGTCGATGCCAGATAACTCGGCCGCCTGCGGGTTGCCACCCATGGCGAAAACGTAGCGTCCGAACCGCGTGACCTTCGAAATCAGGGTCATGGCGACGACGACGGCGATGAGGATCAGAACCGGGATCGGAATGCCGCGCGGGATTTCCGTTCTCGGTTTGTAGTAGGAATTCATGACGATGACGAAGGCGATAATCAGGACGGCCCACATGGCGACCAACGCCACTTCGATGGCGATCGGCTTCGTCGGGAAGTTATGTTTGACGCGGCTGGCCCGGCTACGAAAAGTCTGCAGCGCAACAAGGGCGATGGCGACAATACCGAATACCCAGCTCCAGGTGGCGCCGATCGAGCCGTCGATGCCACCGCCGAGCAACTGGTAGGTCGGGTCCATCGGGGCGACGGTGCGCCCGTCGGTAACCAAGAAGGCGGCACCGCGGAACATCAGAAGGCCGCCGAGCGTCACCACGAAGGCGGGTATCGCCCGGTAGGCGACCCAGTAGCCCTGCCAAACGCCGATGACGGCGCCAAGCGCGACACCGATCAAAATCGTCGTCGGCCAATTCCAGACGACGCCCAAGGGAAACACCTCAACCTGCATCCAGGCGATGACCATGCCCGTGAAGCCCATCACGGAACCAACCGAGAGGTCGATGTGCCGCGCGACGATGACCAGGACCATGCCCGTCGCCATGATGCCGACGACGGAGCTTTGGACGGCCAGGTTGTAGAGGTTCCGGGCGGTCAGGAAGATACCGTCCGTCAGGAAGCTCAAGACCAGCCAAACAATGGCCAGGATCGCCACCATGGCGAACATGCGCACATCGATCTCGCTGGCTTTAAGGAAGCGCGTCAACGCGCTTCCGTTGTTTGATGTCTCGCTCATGATCGGCAATTCATTTTCGATTGGTTACGGGAATATAAAGACTTTAAAGAAAATCGGGCGGCACACAACCCGTGCCGCCCGATGCTAGGCAATTACTTGCAGGCCGCCGGGACGTTCTTGGTGACGCCCTGGCAAACCACGGCCTTCGACACCCAGCCGGCGTCGATGACGACATTAAGGTTGTCGTGGGTGATCGGAACCGGCGCCAACAGCATGGCGTCCATTTCGACACCCTTGGCGCCGCCGCTCCACTTGATGGCGCCTTTGACCTCGGAGCCTTTCATGCCCTTGGCTAGTTGAACCGCCACTTCGCCGGCCGCCTTGCCGAGCGCCCGGGCGTCCTTCCAGACACTGACCGACTGCCAACCGCGGGCGACCCGGTTGAGCGCCGCGTGGTCGCCGTCCTGGCCGGACACGGGAATGCCTTCCATGCCCTGAGCCGTCAGCGCCGCGACGACGCCGCCGGCGGTGCCGTCGTTCGAGGCGACGACCGCGTCGACCTTGTTGTTGTTGGCGGTCAGGATCTGCTCCATGTTGCGTTGCGCGTTCTCGGGCTTCCAGCCGTCCGTGTACTGCTCGCCGACGACTTTGATATCGCCCTTGTCTATGGCCGCTTTCAGGACCTCAAGCTGACCGCCGTGCAGGAAGTCGGCGTTGGGGTCCGTGGAGGCGCCCTTGATGAAGGCGTAGTTGCCCTTCGGTTGCGCCTTGAAGACCTCACGCGCCTGCATGCGGCCGACCTCGACGTTGTCGAAGGTCAGGTAGAAGACGCCCGGGGCCTCGATCAGGCGATCGTATCCGAGAACCGGGATGCCCTCGGCCTGCGCCTTGCCGACGGCGGGAAGAACGGCGCCCGAGTCCCAAGCGAGCACGATGATCGCATTGGCGCCGCGCGCGATCAGGCTTTCGATATCGGCCAACTGTTTTTCGGCCGAACCGCCGGCGTCGGCGCTGATGTACTTGGCACCGCCGGCATCGAGCGCCGACTTCATGGCCGCCTCGTCGGTTTTCCAACGTTCCTCCTGGAAGTTGGACCAGCTGACGCCGACCACCATATCCGCCGCCTGGACGGCGGCGCTCATGGCCAACCCTGCGACGGCGCCGATGACGACCCCGGCCAGGGCTTTCGTGTACTTCTTCATGACTTCCTCCTTCTCCTTACTCACTTAAGTTTTAAGTTCCGCGGCCTTCGCGCATTTGCTTCTTTGCGTCTCGGCCATCCAAGGAGACCCTATTTGAGGGCCTCCTTCGCCATTGACGGCGGCAGCCACAAAGCCGCTTCCGTCTCTCCACGCGAAATCCGCGCGAATTGGTTTGCAAACAACCGGATCCAGGGACTCCACTCCCCATCCGGCCATTGGACTCGTACCTTAAGACGCTCGGCGACACCGACCCCGAAGTGGTGCCAGGAAGCGATGCCGCTGGCATGACCGCCACCGACGGTGATTTCCTTTCGTTGCGTACGGTTGGCGGCGCGGACCTCGATCCAGGCGCCGACGGCGTTCCTGTTGGCGCCCGGCTGTGCGACCTTCAAGGCAACCCAGTTGCCCGCCGGGCCGGGACGTTCGGGCGTACCGAACCCGGCGTTACGCCAGACCTGGGCCTTGGCCTCGCGGTTGACGACGACGAGGTCCAAGAGGCCGTCCAGGTTGAAATCGGCGAGCGCGCTGCCCCGGCTTTTTGAGGTGCTGTCGACACCCGCCTCACTCGCTGCCTCCCGGAAGGTGCCGTCGGGTTTGCCGAGCAAGAGGTTGTTGGGGTCGAGCTGGGCGAAATCCTGCATCGCCTCGACATTGCCCTTGGCGATAAACAGATCGACGAAACCGTCGTTGTTGACGTCATCGAACTGGGCATGCCAGCCGGTGGAGGGAAGCACGTCGTTGCCGGTATGGGGACGGTGCGCGGTGACTCCCGATTTGTGCGCCAGGTCGCGATAGGAAGGGCGCCGCGGCGGGCCGTCGAGCGAGCGGAGTTTCTGGTCGCCCATGCTGGTCAGGAAGTACTCCGGATAGCCGTCACCGGTAACGTCGCGGCTGGCGATCCCCATGCCCCAGATCTTCAGTTTCCGCCAGCCCTCGTGTTTGGAGAAAAGGCGGGGCTTGCCGCCCTCGATGGTCCACAGCTGTTCCTGGCCGCCACGGTAGTATTGGCGATCGTTGCTGATGCGAAGCGCTTGGGTGCCGGACCGGTTCCAATCGCTGAACAGGACGGAGAGCGAGCAGTATCCCGGTTCCAGGGCACGCGGATTCGAAAAACCATAGGCCCCGGCCGCCGGGCGATAGAGCCGGTTCTCGGCGCAGGTGCCCCAGGGCGCGCCCGGTTGGTCACGGTCGACGTAGTTACCGACGGCCATGGTCGGCCAGTTCCGGTTTTTTTCCCAGGTCGCCGAGAAGGCCGTGCTCCAGGCATTGCCGCCATCGAAGCTCCAGGCGTCGTTGGCCAGCGAAAACCGGCAGCCGCCTTCGCCGCGGTATATGTGGTTCTCGCCGAGCCGGAGGACGGCGAGATCGAGCTTGCCGTCGCTGTCGATATCGAGGGGATAGGCGCCGAGAACGTTGTCGAGGCCGCCGGGCAGGCCGGCCGTCGCGAGCAACCGGACGGTCCCGCCCTTGGTCGACCCGTTGATAAGGAGGCGTGACGGGCTCGAGCCGCCGGCCAGGAAGAGGTCCGGATAGGCATCGCCGTTGCAGTCGAAAACGGCGGCGCCGCCGCCGACGAAATACTCCCATCCTCCCGTGTAGATGTGATCGACGCCGGACGCGGCGGTCACGTCAACGAATCGGGGGGGCTCAACGGCACCGGCAGCGGTCGGCCAAGCGGCGAGAAAGGCGGCAGCGAGAATATGGCGTCTCATGCCCCACCCCCCCCCCTGTGAGATCGTCAGGCTTTTTAGGAACTCGATGACGGCGGCTCGGTCTTCAGCCGGACGCGCCTCATAGGCGGCCCTGGAATCGCTTCCCTCGGCACCGTGATGGGCGATGGTTTCGGCAAGCGTCGTCACGTCGCCGCGGTGCCCGTAGGGAGCGGTGCTGCCGACACCCCACAAACGGCTGGTCAGAAACACGTCACGCCCGACGAAACGTTGGGCCAGCATTTCATTGGCGAAATGCGGACGTTCGTCATCGGCGATGCGGTGTCGCTTGAGGTCGGAGAACAATGGCACCAGCCAGCGCCCGGCGTCGTCACGGCGCAGGCCGCTGCCATCGAGGTCGAAGGCGAAAGCCGCCGTCGTCTCTTCCGGTCGCAAGGTACCGGCGGAATTGACCGGACCGGGTTCGGCGAAGGTCAGGGACTCGAGCGGCAGATAGGGACGATGGCAGGCGGCGCAACCGACCTCCTCGAAAACCCGGGCGCCGCGTTCGACGGCGTCGCGAAGCACCGGATGGTCGGGCGGCGTCCGGCCCGGCGTCGGAAGCGTCGCTTGGAAGGCGACGAGGGCCGAGATATCGCCGGGGGTCAATTCGTCGGTGACGCCGTCCTCGTCAAAGTCCGCCTCACCGGTCCAACGGGTGCCGAACCGCTCCGAAGCTTGCATGCCGTGATGCGTGTTCATGGCGTTTATGGTGAATTGGCGCAGGCTGGCGACGACCCCCTTTTGACTGAAAGGCCGGACGATCAGATCCTGGTCGATGCCCTGGATTTCGCCGGTCTTCACGAAGCCGTCGGCATCGATGGAGAGGTATCCGAATGAAACCCCCTTGCTGGCCAGTTCAACCCGCACCGTTTGACCCGTCCGTTCGGCTTCCTGGCGGGCGGCGTCGCGCTGGGTTTGCAGGTCGCGCGTCATTTCGCGGGCCAGCAGTTCGACGAGGCCGGCCCCGTGCACGGGCGGCGTGCCGCGCTCTCCTGAAAACTGCGGATCGAGGGAGTCGAAATCCGGGTCGTTGACGCCCTCGGAAGCAAACACGTTGGCGACGAAATCGCCGGCGCCGCCGGTCGCCGGCTGGTTATGGCAGCCGGCGCAGGAATTGGCTTCCGGACCGGATGTGCGGAAAAAGGCCGGCGTCTCGCCGGGGCGGCGCTTGACCGGGACATCCGACTGGGTTGCAGCCGGGCGCCCCGCCCCGTCGAGGGTGGTGAACCGCGCCTCGAACAAGTGTTTGCCATGGGCGGCCAGTTCGGCGATGGGCATGGCCGCCGCTTCGGAATCGCCAATATGGCGGCTGAGCACCCGTTCGTCCCCTATTACGGGCGCGACCTTCGGTTCCGACGCCGAAACGCCGAGAGCCGGTGCGATCAGCACCAGAAACACGAGGGGGAGTGAACGGGTAGGCGTCATTCTACAGGTACCGGTTGACCAAGTTCTCCAACATTTCCTGACGGCCCGAACGCGGTTCGGGTTCGATGGCCCCGTCGACGACGCGGTCCGAAAGATCGGCCAGCGAAAGCCCGCCGTCCATGATGTCCTTGCCGAGGCCGCTGTCCCATCCGGCGTAGCGTTCGGAAACGAAGGCTTGCAGCTTGCCGTCCTCCAACATGTCGGCGGCA
>Ga0066187_1000532_pt1 | contig 12592 bp, 10 predicted proteins | sample WorMetexBAHAMAS1_FD_58706 | JGI IMG/M metagenome (GOLD analysis project Ga0066187, IMG submission 58706) | Marine gutless worms symbiont microbial communities from Max Planck institute for Marine Microbiology, Germany - Inanidrilus exumae... | ecosystem: Host-associated > Annelida > Digestive...
TCGAACCCCTGTTTTCGCCGTGAGAGGGCGATGTCCTAGGCCACTAGACGAAGGGGACGCAGGGCCCGGAAGGCCCTCCATATCTAGACTCTCGCGGGAGGCCATGCAAGCCGCGCGACCGCTGCGGTCCGTCGCACTTGAACGGCGCGCGTGCGGCTGCTGTTATCGTCCGCATGCAGATCGGACCGCTGAACGACGACACCGCCCCTTCCGTGCGCGAAGCCATGGCCGTCATCCTGCTAACGGCGCTGGACCACGTGCCGTCGGCCTGGCACGACATCGGCGCTGCGCGCGACGAGGTCGCCACCTTCTTCGGCAATCCCGAACGGCTCGCCTTCGGCGCGTTCGACGGCGAAACGCTGCTGGGCTGGATCGGCGCCATCCGCGCCGCGTCGCACGCCTGGGAACTGCATCCCCTGGTCGTCGACCCCGGCCATCACGGGAGCGGCATCGGCACGCGCCTGGTCGGCACGCTGGAGAACGAGGCCCGGCGCGCCGGCATCTGCACGCTCTGGCTGGGCACCGACGACGACATCGGCGGCACCAATATCTACGGGAAGGACATTTACCCGGACGTGCTGGCGCACGCCGCAGCGATCGCGCCGACCACGGTGTCGCATCCCCTTACCTTCTATCAGCGGCTGGGTTTCGTCGTGACGGGTCTGTTGCCGGATGCCACCGGCGCCGGCCGGCACGACATTATTCTGGCCAAACGAATCGGCGCCTGACGCGGCACGACCGCCTCAGGCGCCAAAACGGAGGCCGATATATAACGATCAGGCGCTGGCGCCGTGCACGTACAGGTTCAGCTTGCCCCAAAGCTTGAAGTGGGTGTCGTGCGGCGAGCCGCGGTCGCGCTCGATGACCACCTGCTGTTTGGTGCCGCCGTTGAACAGCGCCTGGACCACCAGCCGGTCTTCTTCGACCCGATAGTTGGCCTCGGCGGACGACACGCCGTCCACCGTCAGGCGCGCCCGGCCCTCGCTGGCCGACGCGTCGGGCTCGAGCTCCAGCATCAGCGTATGATCACGCTTGGGACCCAGAGGAACCTTGAAAACGTCGAGATTGATGTCCGCCTCCACCTCGACCGTGAACTCATCCACATGGATGAAATTGGCGTCACCCACCTTTGAGAACAGCAGGTTGCGGGCCCAGAGGTCCTGCCGGGAGCCCGGCACGATGTCAGGATCGAGGTAGTCGGTAATTCTTGCCATGGTAATCCCCAAGCGCCGATCAAATATTACACAGCATTTGACATAAATTTTCTCAAACAAGCGTTAAGCAGGGAAATACTCGGTTAACGCGATCTTAAACAAATAGCCCGATTAAGCGTATGTATCGGGAAGGATTGCAATGAGACCATTTCGATCCAACACGCTTGCACACCGCATGCCGAACTTCGGCAGCGCGGTGACGTGTGTGCCCGGTTCCGGGGATTTCTCCAGGGGCAACCTCGGAAAACATGGTAAATATCGTTTGTATCCCGCCGAGTCGGCGATACACTCCCGCCCCTACCACGTCGCGTTAACCATACTTGAGGAACGCAAAAAATGCGCCTGAGCAGGACTATCTTGACCGGTGCCGCTTTCGCGGTCGCCTTCACTGCATCGGCCGCCATCGCGGCTGAAAAGTGGGACATGCCGCTGGCCTACGCCGCCAGCAACTTCCATTCCGAGAACGCCGCCGCTTTTGCGGAGGACGTGACCAAGGCCACCAACGGTGAGCTGACGATCACGACCCATCCCAGCGGCTCGCTGTTCAAGGGCGGCGAAATCTTCCGTGCCGTCCGAACCGGACAGGCCCCCATCGGCGAACGCCTGATGTCGGCGCTGGGTAACGAAGACCCGATGTTCGAGGTCGACGCCCTGCCCTTCCTCGCCACGAGCTTCGACGACAGCTGGAAGCTGTATCAGGCTTCCAAGAAGACGATGGAACAGATTCTCGAGTCGAAGGGCGTAAAGCTGCTCTATGCCGTCCCCTGGCCGCCCCAGGGCCTCTACAACAAGACGGCGGTGATGAGCAAAAAGGACATGCGGGGCGTCAAGTTCCGCGCCTACAACCAGGCCACCTCGCGTCTGGCCGAGTTGATGGGCGCCGTCCCCACCAAGATCGAAGCCGCCGAGATTGCCCAGGCGTTCGCGACCGGCGTCGCGGACAGCATGATCTCGTCGGGCGCCACCGGCTATGACCGGAAGATCTGGGAACATGTGAAGTACTGGTACGATGTCCAGGCCTGGTTGCCGAAGAATATGGTGATCGTGAACATGGACGCCTGGAACGCCCTGGACGAGAAGACCCAGGGCATCGTTCTGGAAGCCGCCGCGAAGGCCGAAAAGAACGGCTGGGCGAAGTCCAAGGAGCTGGCCAACTGGTACAAGGAACAGCTCGCCGCCAACGGTATGGTAGTCGAGGGTCCGAGCGATCAGCTTCGCACGGACTTGCTGGCGATCGGCGAGACCATGACCAAGGAATGGCTCGGTCGGGCCGGCGCCAACGGCAAGTCGGTGCTGGACGCCTACCGCTCCATGTAATGACGATACGGCGCGCCGGCTGAAACCAGGCGGCGCACCGGCGCGGGGCTGAAAGCCTGCGCGCACAGACGCGACGTGATCCAAACGGGCCGGTCCGGAAGGGCCGGCCCGTCACTTTTTCGGCCCGCCGTGGAAGATCTCCAATCAACTTCGACGGGTTATGCACGTTTAAGTCGTATGTTTTCCCTTTTCCTCTCCAAATCATCGGAACTCCCCTGCAAGGCCGCAGTCCTGGTGCCCTGGCCGTCAACGACTTAGCGATTTCTTAAATGGCGATGGGTCATACACAGCTATCAAAAGCTGAATTCTGAATACCGCACGGGGACTGCAATGTACCGACCGAAGGGCGGGGACGCCGGGGGTCACAGGGACAGGTCTGGGCGTAACGGATCGGACGGCTGGGAATTCTGGGTCGACCGGGGCGGTACGTTTACCGATATCGTGGCCCGGCATCCGGATGGCCGGTTGATCACCCATAAGTTGCTTTCCGAGAACCCCGAGCAGTACGAGGACGCCGCGCTGCACGGTATCCGCCAGCTCATGGGCCTGGAGCGGAGCGACAGCATCCCCTCGCACGCCATCGATGCGGTCAAGATGGGCACCACGGTCGCCACCAACGCCCTTTTGGAGCGGAATGGCGAACGCACGGTCCTGGTCATCACAAAGGGTTTCCGCGACGCGCTGCGCATCGCCTACCAGAACCGCCCCAAGATCTTTGCCCGCCATATCGAGCTGCCAGAACTGCTGTACGAACGCGTCATCGAAGTTGATGAGCGCATTTCCGCCCAGGGCGAGGAACTGACCAAGGTCGACCTGGAGAAGGCCCGACACCAGCTCGAGGCGTCCTACGCCGACGGCATACGCGCGGTCGCCATCGTTTTCATGCATGGCTACCGCTTCCCCATGCACGAGGAGCAGATCGCCGAGCTGGCGGACCAGATCGGCTTCACGCAGATCTCGGTCAGCAGTCACGTCAGCCCGCTGATGAAGCTGATCCCTCGCGGCGACACCACCGTCGTCGACGCCTACGTATCGCCGATTCTCAACCGCTATGTGGACACCGTGGTGGGCGACCTGGGCGATACGCGGCTGATGTTCATGCAATCAAACGGCGGCCTTGTGGACGCCCGTTTCTTCCAGGGCAAGGACGCGGTCCTGTCCGGACCCGCCGGCGGGATCGTCGGCGCCGCGCAGACGGCAACGCTCAGCGGTTTCGATAAGATCATCACCTTCGACATGGGCGGCACGTCCACGGACGTCGCTCATTTCGACGGCGAATACGAACGCGCCTTCGAGACGCTGGTGGCCGGCGTCCGTATGTGCGCCCCGATGATGCAGATCAACACGGTCGCCGCCGGCGGCGGCTCGATGCTGATGTTCGACGGCACGCGTTATCGCGTCGGGCCGGATTCCGCCGGCGCCAATCCTGGCCCGGCCTGCTACCGCCGCGGCGGCCCGCTGACGGTTACCGACGCCAATGTGATGCTCGGCCGCCTGGTACCGGAGTTCTTTCCGCGGGTGTTCGGGCCGCGCGCCAATCAGCCCATGGACGCCGACATCGTGCGCGAGAAGTTCGCCGCATTGACCGATGAGATCAAGCAGGCGACCCACGACGACCGCAAGCCCGAAGAGGTCGCGATGGGTTTCCGCAAGATCGCCAACGAAAACATGGCGATCGCCATCAAGAAGATTTCGACCCAACGCGGCTACGACGTCACCAACTACACGCTGCATTGTTTCGGCGGCGCCGGCGGCCAGCACGCCTGCGACCTGGCCGATACGCTGGGCATGTCGCAGATCTACCTGCACCCGTTCGCCGGCGTTCTGTCGGCCTACGGCATGGGCCTGGCAGACTTCCGGGTGATGCACGAACACGCCGTCGAGCGTCCCCTGTCGGCCGCGGCGATGCCCGAGATCAGGGACCTTCTGGAGATCATGGGCACCGAGGGTCGCGAAGAGCTCTTGCAGCAGGGCGTCGACGCCAAACGGATCGAAGTGATCGAGTCCGTACTGGTTCGATATGAAGGATCCGACACCGCCCTGATGGTTGATTTCGGAACGCCCGAAGAAATCGCCGATCAGTTCGAGGCGGCGCACAAGCAGCGCTTCGGTTTCGTGATGGAAGCCAAGGGTTACGTCATCGAGGCCGTGGCGATCGAAGTGGTCGCGGAAACGGACCATATCGAGGACGAGAGCACCAGCAAGAAGAAGCGCAAGGGCGCTCTCAAGTCCAAGGCGTCAACGTCCTTCTTCAGCCGCGGCGAATGGCTGGACGCACCGGTCTATCCAATCGAGGACCTTTTCCCGGGCGACAAGATCGAAGGGCCGGCCCTGATCATCGAACCGAACAGCACCATCGTCGTCGAACCCGAATGGCGCGCCGAGATGAGCGACCGGCGTCATCTGGTCATGGATCGCGTCAAGCCCCGCGCCCATACCGAAAACATCGGGACCGAAGTCGATCCCGTCATGCTGGAGATCTTCAACAACCTGTTCATGTCCATCGCCGAACAGATGGGCTCCACGCTCGAGAACACCGCCTATTCGGTGAACATCAAGGAGCGGCTGGACTTCTCCTGCGCGGTTCTGGACGCCGGCGGCAACCTGGTCGCCAACGCGCCGCACATTCCCGTGCATCTGGGCTCGATGGGCGAAAGCGTGAAAGCCGTCATCCGCGCCAACGAAGGAACCATCGAGCCCGGCGACAGCTTTGCGCTGAACGCCCCGTATAACGGCGGCACGCATCTGCCGGACATCACGGTGGTGACGCCCGTCTTCGACATCTTCGGCAAAGAGATCCTGTTCTTCGTAGCGAACCGCGGTCACCACGCCGACATCGGCGGCATCACCCCGGGCTCGATGCCGCCCGACAGCATCACGCTGGACCAGGAAGGCATCGTGATCGACAACCTGAAGTTGGTGGACCGCAACGGGTTCCGCGAGAAAGAGATCGTCGATCTGCTGATGTCCGGCCAATACCCGGTCCGCAACACCAAGCAAAACCTGGCCGACCTGCGGGCCCAGATCGCCGCCAACGAGAAAGGCGTCCAAGAGCTGCGCAAGATGGTCGAGGAGTACGGGCTGGAAGTTGTTCAGGCCTACATGTCGCACGTCCAGGACAATGCCGAAGAGCAGGTCCGCCGCGTGCTTGACGTGCTGACCGACGGCAGCTTCATCTGCAAGATGGACGACGGCAGCGAGATCGCCGTCGATATCCGGATCGACAAGAAACAGCGCAGGGGCGTCATCGATTTTTCGAGTTCGAGCCCGCAGCAGCCGAACAACTTCAATGCGCCCAGCGCCGTATGCCGCGCGGCGGTGCTGTACGTCTTCCGCACGCTGGTCGAGGACGAAATTCCGCTGAACGAAGGCTGTCTGAAGCCGCTGGAGATCATCATTCCGGAGGGTTCGATCCTGCGTCCGGTTGCGCCGGGCGCGGTGGTGGCCGGCAATGTGGAAACCAGCCAGATCATCGTCGACGCGCTCTACGGCGCGCTGGGCATCATGGCCGGTTCCCAGGGCACGATGAACAATTTCACCTTCGGCAACGACACCTATCAGTATTACGAGACGATCGGCGGCGGGTCCGGTGGCGGCCCCGGTTTCGACGGCGCCGACGGTGTCCACACGCACATGACCAACTCCCGGTTGACCGATCCGGAGGTGCTGGAGTGGCGCTTCCCGGTGATCGTCGAGAGCTTCCGGATCCGGCACGGTTCCGGCGGACGCGGCAAACATCGCGGCGGCAACGGCGTGACCCGGCGGATGCTGTTCCGCGAAGGCATGACCGCGGCAATCCTGTCGAGCCACCGGCGCGTCCAGCCGATCGGCCTCAACGGTGGCGAGCCCGGCGATGTCGGCCGCAACTGGGTGGAGAAGGACGACGGCACCATCATGTGGCTGGCCGGCACCGACAAGTTCGAGATGCAGCCCGGCGACACCTTCGTCATCGAATCACCGGGCGGTGGCGGCTTCGGACCGCCCAACCGGCCCCTGATGACCGACTGGAGCGCCCATAACATGGTGCGGCCCACGGATGATCGCAAGAAAGGCTCCTCGAGCCGGTGGAAAAAGCGCCGCCACTCGAAGCTGGAGCCGGTCTCGACCCGCGGCTCGAAGCAGGACGAATAGGCCGCCCGATGAAGCACAACCGTCAATCTCAGCCGTGCCGTTGAACGACACGCCGGCCCGGACAACCGGACCGGATCCAACCCGCGGCGGGCTGTAAAACCGAAGCGAGAGAAAATTTGAACTATTACAAACTATACGGGTCCAAGCGCCGCATCGCTGGGACGGGTCGACGGGTCCGGCAGGCCCCGGCCGGCCGCAGTTCCGCAGCAGCGCCGGTCCTGCCCCGGCCGGGCCGGCGCGGCCCAGGCCAGAGGCGGTTTTCGACCCGCATTCTGCATTCAATAGAATGCAATGCAGGCGGCAAGTTCAAGCGCTCTTCTACCCCTAATAGTCTGTCATTTAACGCTTCTTTTAGGCTTTTCGGCGATAAATGGCACCAGGGAAGAGAAGAAATTCAAAGACTAAACAGGCGAGGGTCATAATTCCATGGCACCCTTGGATTCAGACGCTGCGGCAATCGCCCCTGCGGGGCAACCGCACGACAAGACCGCATCGAGCGCGGATGGACAGTCCGGCGCAGGTGTTGTGCGTGCCGACGGCGAAGCGACGCGGCGTCGCCCTTGGCTGCACCTGTTTATCTTCGCCCTGGCCTTTGTTGTCGCGCTGGGCGGTGTCGTTGCGGGCAACATCTTTTTGGCCCCGATCCTGTTTCATCCCGGCTACAAGCAACGGGTCGCCGAGACCTGGGCCAGTGGTCAGAATTTCGCCACGTTCGACCTGAACGTCGACATCCGGGCGCTGCGCCGGAATCACATTCCGTTGATGCCAAAGGCGCCCGAACTCGTCGTGCTGGGCGCCAGCCACTGGCAGGAAGCCTCGGCTGACCTGATCCCGGGCATCGATTATTACAACGCTCACGTCCATCGCGACTATTACGAGGACCTCCTCGCCGTCGCGGAGCTGCTGGTCAGGCATGACCGGCTGCCGGACACCATCATGATCACCATCCGGGACCAGACGTTCCGGCCGGTCGATCAGCGGACCGACGCGCTCTGGCTGTTCATCGGTCCGGAGTATCAAGACATGGCGCACCGGCTCGGCATTCCGGCGCTGTCGCACTTCGAGACCATGCCGCTCAGCGACTATGTGGATCTGACGTCCCTGATCCTGCTGCGGGACAAGGTGGTGCAGTGGAACGAGGCGCCCACCCTGCCGGGCCCGACCACCGAAGAAAAGCTGGATACCCTGGACATCCTGATGCCGGACGGCTCGGTGCGCTGGTCGCGCGAGCACGACGCCATGTTCACGCCCGAGCGGACCCGCCGGATCGTGGACCAGGCGGTCGCCGACCTGCGGGACCAGACCATCGTATTCGATCCGGCCGGGCTGGAAGCCGTGGAGCGGCTGGTGTCGTTTTTGCGGCAGAAGGGCGTGAATGTGGTGCTCACCCATCCGCCATTCAATCCGATGTTCTATGATGGAATCGCCGGCAGTGAATACGCCCGCGGCCTGGAGCGCGTTGAGGCCGAGACGGTGCGGATTGCCGAGGAGCACGGCGCCACGGTCGTCGGCAGCTTCAGCCCGCATGAGCTCGGCTGCACCGCCGATCAGTACATCGACATCGAACACAGCAACCCACAGTGCCTGAAGCGCTGGCTGAGCCTGGTGGCGCCCCTGGTCGGCGCCCCGAGGGGATAGAGCGATGTTGTTCCACTCCTATGAGTTCATTTTCGGGTTCCTGCCCGCCGTATTCCTGGTGTTCCTCGTCGTTCATCAGCTGTTCGGCCGGGACAAGGCCCTGTTGTGGCTCGTAGCCGCATCGCTGTTCTTCTACGCGCAGTGGAGCCCCATCCTGGCCGGACTGCTGGTCGCCTCGATCATCGTGAATTTCGGATTCGCGAAGATCCTGATGGCGAACAAGGAGAAAAAGTCCGTCGCCAAGCCGATGCTGTTGTTCGGCGTGGCCGCGAACCTGTGTTTCCTGGGCTATTTCAAGTACGCCAACTTCTTCATCGACAACGTCAATGCGGTCGCCGGGACGAACTATCCGTTCATGGAGATCCTGCTGCCGGTCGGTATTTCGTTCTACACCTTCATTCAGATCGGCTTCCTGGTCGAGGTCTACAACCGCCAGGTCAACGAGCTGAGCTTCGGGAAGTACTTCCTGTTCGCGTCTTTCTTCCCGTACATCACCGCAGGCCCCATCGTCCTTCAGAAGGAGATGATGAGCCAATACGGGGACACCGAACGCAAGGCGTTCGACGCCGAGCGGACGGCCGTGGCCCTGTCGGTGTTCGGGATCGGCCTGTTCAAAAAGCTGGCGCTGGCCGACAACATCGCGCCGTTCGCGGACACGATCTTCAATGGCGTGGCCGACGGCGCGGTGGTCTCGATCGGCATGGCCTGGATCGGCGCCCTGGCCTACACGCTCCAGCTTTATTTCGATTTCTCCGGCTATTCGGACATGGCGATCGGCATCGGACTGTTGTTCGGGCTGAAGCTGCCGCTCAATTTCAACTCGCCGCTGAAGGCCGCCAGCATCATGGATTTCTGGCGCCGCTGGCACATGACGATGACGCGGTTCTTCACGAACTACCTGTATACGCCCGTAGCCGTCTCGCTGATGCGCCGGTCGATGCAGAACCAATACGGTCATGCCCTGCGCTTCGTGCTGGCGGTGGCCTTCCCGATTACCCTGACTTTCACCCTGGCGGGCCTCTGGCACGGTGCTGGCTGGACATTCGTTGTGTTCGGCCTCATCCACGGCGTTGCCCTGGCGGTCAATCACGCCTGGCGCGAAGCCCGGATGCCGCAGCTGCCATATGTACTGGGCTGGCTGATCACTATGGGGGTGGTGATCACCGGCCTGGTCTTTTTCCGTGCCGCCGACGTCCCCACAGCCTTGGGCATCCTGGCCAGCATGGTCGGCCTCACCGCCGCCGGCATCTATCCGGTGGAGATGATCGCAGCCCTGCCGGTCGACGTGGATACCGCGATGGCCCAGCTGTGGATCGTCGCACTCGCCGGTATCGCGCTGTTCCTGCCGAATGCTCAGCAGATCATGCGCAATCACTGGATCTCTTCGGATCCCGAACCGGCCGCGGACGCGGAGCCCGCGATGCCGTCCTGGATGAAGTGGCGCCTGACGCCGCTTTGGGCGATCGCCGGGGCGATCGTTCTTGCCGTCGCTGTTGGCTCGCTCTCGGGTGAGACGGCATTCCTCTACTACCAATTCTGACAAGGGTAACGAGCGACTCCGAAAAAATGCTCATACGAAGAAAATTGGAGGCAATAAAAATGAGTTCCGTAATCGAACTGAATCGAAAGATTGACGACGACCTGGCTGCCGACATCGAGAAAGAGTCGGTGTTCGTATCCCCCTACCTGGATGTGCTGCGCGTCACCGACGACCGCACGGCGGTGGAGTTCCGGATCTCGGCTCACGACAAGAGCGACGAGGTGATGGACAAGGTCCAGCGCTATCTCGGCGTCATGCTGCAGCGCAACCACAACTTCGATACCAAGACGTTCCTTAAAAACATGCGCAAGGACGTCGGTCCCTACGAGACCGAGGTGCATCAGGAGTTGGTCGACCGGGGGTGGGTGCACGACTATGGCGGCGGCGTCGTTGCCCTGTCGGGTCCGGTCCTCGAGCTGGCAAAGGCGATCGACTCCAAGGCGGCCGAGCTCTATCACCGCCACTTCGGCGCCGCGCCGGGCCATTATCCGGCCTTCGTGGATGCCGAGATCCTGGGCAAGTGCGGCTACTTCGACTCGCATCCCAATGCGGTCTCGTTCGTTGGCCACATGGTCGAGGACTTCGACGCCATCGAACAGTTCCGGGTCGCCAACAGCTGCGGCGAGGGCTGGACGATGCCCCAGGGCGAGCATGTCCACATGCCTGGCCTGTGCCTCAATCCGGCGGCCTGCTTCCCCTGCTATCCGACGCTGGAGGGCCATCGCCTTAACGGTCCCGGGACGGCGTTCACCTGGCAGGGCCGGGTCTTCCGGTACGAGTCCCGCAACGTGACGGGCCTGGAAAGGCTGTGGGAGTTCAACGTCCGCGAGCTGGTGTTCGTCGGCTCCGAGGAGTACGTCTCGACCTGCCGCAAGCGGGCCCTGCCGTTGATCGGCGAGCTCGCTTCGACATTCGATCTGGACTGCTCCGTGGAGACCGCGACCGATCCCTTCTTCGCCACTGTCGCCGCCGCCAAGAAGTTCTGGCAGCAGGCCCAGGAGGTGAAGAACGAGATCATGCTGTGGATCGAGCCGCATCCGGACGGCAGCGAACGCCGCATCGCCGGTGGGTCGGTCAATCTGCACGGCAATTTCTTCGGTTCTCGCTTCGACATCGAAGCCGAGGACGGCGAGCCCGCGCACACGGGTTGCATCGGCCTGGGCGTCGAGCGTTGGGTCCTGGCCGCGTTCTCGCAGCACGGTTTCGATCCGAACCGCTGGCCCGCCGATGTCCGTGATCGGATCTTTAGCTAAGGCATCAACAAACCCGGGCTTCCATTGGCGCGATTTAAGAACGCCCGAATAGAAAACCAAGGTGGAAGGCAAGACCATGAACATCGAGCAAGTTTTCGCAGATATCCTGCAGGAACCGGTCGAGACCATTACGGACGAGACCAGCCCCAAGACCACCACGGCTTGGGACAGCCTGAGGCACATCCAGGTCGTGATGGCCCTTGAGCAGGCATTCGGCGTGTCATTCTCGCCCCCGGAGGTGATGACGATCAGCTCCGTCGGTGCGGTGCGCGACCTGCTTCGCGAAAAGGGAGTCGCGGCCTAGCCCGAGAGGGCGGTTTATCCGCGGCGGGTGCGGGAGTCAGGACCGCTTCCGCCGCGGCTTTTTTCGGAACGGCCCGTCCTTCGGGCCGTTCCGCATTTGTGCCGGATGCGATCGCCGACGCCATTTATCCCCCCCCTCACCCGGCTCGGGCGGATGCCCTCGCCACCCTATGAGGGAAGTGTCCGAGCCCGCGGCAAATACCCCTCTCCCTGGAGGGAGAGGGTGGTCCGAGCAAAGCGAGGGCCGGGTGAGGGTGATCCCCGGTTCAGACTAGTCGTCGCCTAGGCCGACACGGCGTGCCGCAGGGCGGCGCGTGCCAGCAGCCGGGTGGAATCCAGGGTCGGCAAAGGCGAGTTGCCGTCGTCGATAATCAGCGGGATCTCGGTACAGCCGAGAATCACCGCGTCGCATCCCGCCCGCTTCAGATCCTCGATCACCCGCTGACAACGGGCGACCGCCTCCGGCTTGAAGACGCCCGGGACCAGTTCATCCATGATGATGCGGTCGATCGCCTCTGCGTCCGCTGCGGCAGGGCGGACGCAGTCAAGGCCGTATGCGGCGAGCGCCGCCGGATAGACCTCGCTGTCGACGAGCCAGCGCGTCCCCGTGAGTCCGAGGCGCCGAAAGCCGCGGCCCACCGCCTCCCGGGCAACCACCTCGGCAATATGTAGCCAGGGAAGCGGCGAGTGCGCCGCCACCGTCTCGAACGCCTGGTGGATGGTGTTGTCCGGGCAGATCAGGAAGTCGGCGCCGGCACCGGCCAGCTTCCGGGCAGACGCCAGCATGAGATCGCCCACGCCGGCCAGATCGCCGCGATCGAGACAGGCGACATAATCCGCCAGCGACGGGGTGTGCATCGAGATTTCCGGATGGGCGTGCGGGCCGAGCAGCGCCGCGCCGTCGGCACAGATGGTGCGATAGCAGAGCGCGGCGCCCTCGGCCGAACATGCCACGATGCCGATATGCAACGTCATGACAGCCTGTGTCCCCTCTCAGCGGTGACCCAGCATAACGCAGGCCGGAAAACGGCACACGACGTCCGGGCAATCTAGCCCCCCTTCCTGGAGAAGGTTGGGAGGGGGCCACCCTCTCCCGCCGGGGAGAGGGGCATGTGTCTGGCCTGTGACAGCGTTTCCCTTCTCCCCAGGGGGGAGAAGGTGGCCCGAAGGGCCGGATGAGGGGGGCCGGGTGCTCG
>Ga0066187_1000533_pt1 | contig 12591 bp, 13 predicted proteins | sample WorMetexBAHAMAS1_FD_58706 | JGI IMG/M metagenome (GOLD analysis project Ga0066187, IMG submission 58706) | Marine gutless worms symbiont microbial communities from Max Planck institute for Marine Microbiology, Germany - Inanidrilus exumae... | ecosystem: Host-associated > Annelida > Digestive...
CAAAACCGGGGAATTTTAAGTTGCCGATTATGGGGAAATTTAAGTTGCCGTTGACAGGCGGCATCGTCGTCGTGTTTTACGACATCACCGAGCGCAAGGCGGCGGAAGAGGAACTAAAACGGGCTCACGGCCTGATTACCGAGAGCATCGACTATGCCAGCCGCATCCAGCGATCAGTGCTGCCCAGTGAGACTATCCTCAAAGAACATATGGAGGACCATTTCATTCTGTGGGAGCCGAAGGACGTGGTTGGCGGAGACGTGTTCTGGTATCGGCCCTGCGAGAACGGTTTTGTCGTTGTCTGTGCCGATTGCACCGGTCATGGCGTCCCGGGCGCCCTGATGACGATGATCGCCACCGGGGCGCTGGATCAAGCCTTGATCGAAATCCCCAATGGATACCCTTCGGCCGTCATGCAGCGCATGAACCAGTTGGTGAAAGCGGCGCTCGGCCAAGACGGCGCCGACGGGGAGTCGGACGACGGGTTGGAACTGGGTATCTGTCAAATCGATCCGATCGCCGGCGAATTGACGTTTGCCGGAGCGCGGTTCTTCCTCTGGGTCCTTGAGGGCGGTGAAATCACCGAGATAAAAGGAGATCGAAAGGGCATCGGCTATCGGCGTACCGATCCGGCGGCCACCTTCACCGCGCATACCGTGCCCCTGGCGTCGGATTGCGCATACTATATGACCAGCGACGGATTGATCGACCAAATCGGTGGTCGGAAACGGCGGTCCTTCGGAAAACGGCGGCTTCGCGACCTGGTCTTGAAATACCGAGATCAACCTATGGCTCGCCAGAAGGAAAGCATTTATGGTGAGTTCGCGGAATATCAGGGTGCCGAAACACGGCGCGATGATCTTTCCATGATCGCCTTTAAACCACGATTGTGAGGGGTGATGCTGGCGGCTGAAATGTATGAGTTTCGGAACACCGTGCGCGATCAGGGGATGATCTTCTGTTACAGCGGCTATGTGACGGAACCCGTGCTGACAGGAATCGGTGAAGCCCTGAAGCAAAAGCTCGTCCTCGAAGACGCGGACCGGAAAACCATTCGCAATGTCTTCGCCATTTTCGTCGAGGAAATGCAGAACATTATTCGCTACTCGGCTGAACGCGAACCCGTATCAGAAACGGAGGATGAAAACACGTTGCGGTACGGCGTGCTTAATATCGGCACCGCCGACGGGAAATTTTATGTTAGTTGCGGTAACATGATCCTGCGCCAGGACGTGGAACGGTTGAATACGCGGCTCGCCCATTTGCAGGAACTGGGCGAGGACGGCATCAAGAAGCTCTACAAGGAGAAACTGCGGGCTCCGACCGAAGCAACGAGCAAAGGCGCCGGCATCGGATTTATCGAGATCGCCCGGCGCTCGAGCGAAACTATTGATTTCGATTTCACGGATATTGATGAATACCATTCGTTTTTTTGCTTAAAAGCATTTGCGTGAACCACTGGAAGGGTCCGAAGTCATGGAGAACATCAAGATCGAAGCCACGGAAAGGTCTCCGGAAGTCGACTTCGATTTCGGCGCCAACGTCTTCGTCATCAAGGGCGAATCCTATCCCGAGGACGTGACGGCATTTTATGGTGACGTCATTTCGAAACTGGAAAGCCACCTCGGCGCATTGGATAGCGGTTCCGTCGAGTTCAACTTCGAACTGATATACTTCAACTCCAGCACCGCAAAAGTCCTGATGGGCCTTTTCGATCTCCTCGAGGAAACCGCCGAGGGCGGTGTCGAGGTCAATATCAATTGGCTGTTTGATGAAGAAGACGACACCATGGAGGAACTGGGCGAGGAATTTGCCGAAGACCTGGAACACGCAAAGTTCCATATGAAAATAATGGAGAGCTGACACGGGCCGGCCACCAGACCCGCCATTGCCATCTCGCTTCTGAATTCCCCGCTGGATTCCCCGCTGGATTCCTCGCTAAACTCACAGCCGTGTTTCATGCCGAAAGCGAATCGGCGACGGCCTCTAGGCTCCGATCACCTGACGTATCAAGGTTTCCAGCTTTTCCTTTTCCGCCGGCTTGACTATGTAACCGTTGATTTTGTGGGTCCGCGCTTTCTGGATATTGTGCTCCGTATCATGCCCGGTCAGCATCAGGATCGGTAGGTTCTTGAAACGCGGCACGGCACCGTAGCGGACGCGCCGCGCAAAGGCGTATCCATCCATATCGGGCATACTAATATCGCTGATGATGAGGCCGATGTCCTCTGTCGTATTGGCCATCAGATCGAGAGCCTGTTGGGCGTCGGTCGCCATTACAACCCGGCCGATGCCGATCGCATTCAGGACCTTCTCGGCCAACTTCAACGCGAACTCTTCGTCGTCGACGACAAGCACGGTCAGATCTTCAATCGCATTCGAATTCATGATCGGTCCGTTTCAACGCATCAGGATCAATGCCACCCCACTTTCCCGATAGTAAAGTGAGCACGTTATGGTGCAATATCTTCGCAGGCGTTTACAGGTCTGATTGACCTCAGGAGCGTCTGGGCGTATCGCGGTGAATGCGCGTCGACCGGGGAACGAGGCAAGAATGGGCTACGAAATCTTCAAGACTGAAACGGACGTCATCGAAAGCGCCAAGGCGTTCCTCGACGACGGCAAGGCCACGAAGAACTCTTTCCGCGACGAGTTTGCCCGCCTTCTGAAAAGCTACGAAAAGCTGTTCAAACAAAGCAAACGGCTTGTTCGCATGAGCGACCGAAACGAGGAGCAGCTCAACGCGGTCGCCAAGTCTCTCGACGAAAAGACCCAGGTTCTGGAAGCCCTTTCGGAGAAACTTTCGAAATACCTGTCGCCGCAAGTTTACGAATCGATCTTCACCGGCGAGACGGACGTCGTCATCAATACGAAGCGCAAGAAACTGACCGTGTTCTTTTCCGATATCAAGGATTTCACCGCGACGACGGAGGGCCTGGAGCCGGAAGACCTGACCTTCCTGCTCAACGACTACCTGACGAAGATGACAGAGATCGCGCTGAAGTATGGCGCCACCATCGACAAGTACATCGGAGACGCCATCCTGATCTTCTTCGGCGACCCGACCACGCAAGGCGTCAAGGAGGATGCCGTCACCTGCGTTCAGATGGCCATCGAGATGCAACGGCGCATGGTCGACCTCAGGGCCAAGTGGGAACAACTGGGATACGCGCGGCCCTTCCACATGCGCATCGGCATCAACACGGGGTTCTGCAATGTCGGAAACTTCGGCAGCGAGGACCGAATGGATTACACGATCATCGGAGGCGAAGTGAATCTCGCCGCCCGGCTCGAGGGGATCACGGAACCGGATGGCGTAACGCTGGCCTATGAAACCTACGCCCTGGTCCGCGACTACGTATCCGCCGAGCCCGGCGAACCGATTCAGGTCAAGGGCATCCAGCGCGACGTCACGCCGTATTTTCTCAAGAACGTCCTCGACTCTTCGGGCGACGCCAAACGCTTCATCCGCGAGGAATCGGATTCCATGCGTATCTTCGTCGACATGGGACACCTCAACAAACGCCAGCGCAACAGCATGGCGAAGAAACTCGAGAAGATCGCCGCCGCGGTCAGAAAAGCATGAGCGATCGCGTCCAAGGCTGACACGGCGACCCACTTATCCCTTCGAGGACACGGACAGGGCCTTTTTCTTCGGCGCCTTGCGGCCCGAGTTCTCCCAAGTTATCCGTAGATTGATCCGGTTCCGGTTGTCCTCCTGCGACGCCGTCAGCCGCAGGTTCAACAGGCCCTCGGGCTTCATGGTGACGCTGTCGTCCTCGTCGCTGAACGTGATCTTGCCTTTGGCGACGCCGTCCGTGAGAGCCTTGAGGATGGCCTGGATGCTTTCCTGGTTTTGCAGGGAATCATGGCGAAAGCTGTTTTTGCGTCGTTTCATGGCCCTCTTTCCTACCCAATCGCGCCGCGACGCATCACGCCGGTTCGAATATCTTGTGGCGAGGGAAGTCGCGGCTGATGCCTATGACCCGTTTTGCTGGATCGATGATGGTCACGGCCGCACCGTACCCGGATAAGCCTTCCTTTTTCCGCGAGTTGCGGTCCAGTGTCGAGTCACATTGGAAGTTTACGATCCCGCGACGCAGCATAATACGCTGGCCGTTCAACAGGTTGGGATGGCCGTGGACCACCGCATGGATTCCCATGTCGTGAACAAGCTTGGCGCCATAAGCGGTCAGGGGCATGTCCGTGGGACGGTATTTCGTGCGAATCATGTTGGCCAGGGGGCCGTAATAGAACTCGAACGGATCGCCGAGCAATTGCAGCCGGAACGTCTTTTCCAGAGACTTCAGCCCCTTGTCCTGGATGATCTGTGCAATTCGATCGTCGAGACCGGCATGGATGAACAGGAAAGAGCCCTCGCGATGGGTCAATGCCATTTCCCGGAAGAACCAAGAGAACTCGCCTTTCTTGTCGAGAAACAACTGGCGCCATTTCATGGCCGCGGCGTAGGCCATGCGCATCGACACCCCGGCCTTTTCACACTCGGTCTCGAATTGGACCAGCTTCCGTCTCATGCGTTTCAATTCGCGCTCTACGGTTTGGTCCGGCATCACCCAACTGGCATGGAAGGGAAAGCGTTTGAACCATTTGCCGGATGGGTAGAGGATGCGCCGGCAATCACGTGAATTGGGCACACCGCGCAAGCCTCTCCCGTCGGCTAGGTATTCATCCCAGACTTCGCGCAGGAAAGGCACCATCTTCGGCCCCATCCTGACGAAGAAGTGTTCGTTCCGGGGGTCTTTCCGGGCCGATATGGCCCGCGTGCCGAGCAGCATGCGAACGTCGTGGTTGCCGGCCAGGATCTTGACCTTGGCGCCGCGGTCCAAGAGCGACTTGATGACCCGCAAGAGGCGCAGGTTGCTCGGCCCCTTGTCGAAACAATCGCCGCCGATCAGGAACAGCGCCTTGCGACCGAGTTTCGTCAGCTCGAAGGATTCGTCCTCCGGTCCGGTCTTCTCGATGCCGCCGGACGCGATGAGTGAGGCGACGAAGGCGTCGGCGTCTGCATGGAGATCGCTGAAAAAGTAGATCCGCTTTCGCGGCCACTTCCATGGTTCCTGGTCACGGACCTTGCGCAATTCCTGTTTGAGCGACCGGTGGCTGGCGCGGTCGACGCCGATGGCCTTTCGGCCGCCCTCGATCCACGGCACGGTTTTGGTCGGCAGTTTGATATCGAGCCAGGAACCATCGGTCCGGTCGGGCCGCTTGGCTGCGGCTTCAGATTGTTGACGTCGTTTCGGCATGAACCTCAGGGTGTCCTTTCTAGTCTCTGGCCACGGTGCCTTTGGCGCGCACTTTCCACTCTCCGGCAACGTGTTGCCACGTCCCGTCATCACATTCCATCAGTAATACGGGGCGGCCGTGAAACATGCTCAGTTCGGCGATCCGTTCGAACGCCAAGGCGCCCATGTGGAAGGCGGCGTGACGGAAGGCAGCGCCGTGTCCCACGAATATTTTGACGGAACCCGTGGACGAGGCGCCGGGATCCATGCGGGTCGCAATGTGCCCCGCGACCCGCTGCCCTGCCTCCATGAGCGATTCAGCGCCTTGTAACGGCAGGCGGTAGTGACTGTCCGCCTTCCAGTTGGGCGGCGGCGCCGCAAAACGCGGATCCTGTTCGAGGACCTTTTCGATTTCCGGCACGGTCAAGTTGGCGGCGCAGCCGAGCCCCCTTTCGGCCAAGGCATCGAAACTCTCGATTTCCGCGCCCGCCACGTGTTTGGCCAGGATTTCCGCCGTTTGCCAGGCTCGCAGCATTTGTGACGAGTCGATGCTTTTCGAGATCGACCAACCCTTGGCGGCACATCGTTCGACGAGTTCGCGGGCACCCGCTTCGGCCTGCCGGCGGCCTTCGTCGGTCAGTGCGAACGGCTGGTGGGCGCTCGGGGCACCGGCGATCTGGTGATAGTCCCCGTGGCGGACGAGGGCGGCGATCGTCCCGGCCATTCAGCCGCCTTTTAGGGACTTGGTCAACGCGAGCACCATGGGGCCCAGTTCCGCTTGCTTGAGGTTGGCCGCCGCCTCATCCGGCTTCACCCACTGCCGGCCGCGATGGCTTTCATGCCACTCCTCGTCGGGAAGGACATGCGTCACCTCCATGGCATAAACATGGCAGGTACACTCGGCCCCCCATTTTTCATAGGAGTAGGAGCCGAGGGCGTCGGTCCCGATAGTGCCTTCGATTCCGGCTTCCTCCAAGGCCTCCTTGGCCGCCGATTCCTGGTCCGTCGAACCCGGATCCTTAATGCCTTTTGGCACGACCCAATGTTTCTTCTTACTCGACTTGATGATCAGGATTTCCGGTCCATCATCGCCCAAACGGTAGGGGATCACCGCCGATTGGGTGTAGTAATAGGCCGGGCGGTCCCGCAGTTCGTCGCTGTCCGGACCGGGAAAAGGAAACCTTTCGGGCAGGCTTTTCGGATCGGTTACCGATACGATACGCCCCGTGCCCTTCTTCATTCCCGACCAGACGTCGGGCATCTCGATGCGGGCCAGGGTGGCCGTGGTCAATCCGGTGCTGATGCCGCCCAGGTGGGAGACGAGTGCTTCCAATCCCGGATTATGTCCAACCAAGAGGACCCTTTGGGCCTCTACCGGGGTTTCGGCAACGACGGAAAGAAGATCGCCTTTCGAAGCCTGGTAGACGCGACGGTCCTCGACGATCCCCTGAGCCCCCCGGCCCATCGCCTTCAAGCACTTGCGGGCCGTCTCGATGGCCCTTTGGGCCGGCGAACTGACAACGTGATCGGGGACCAAGCCGTTGCGAAGAAGCCAGACCCCGACGCGCTGGGCACCGCGTTTTCCAGGATCGGCGATCGGCCGTTCGAAATCGCCACCGCCTTTCGCCTTCTCGGCCTTTCCGTGGCGTAGAACAAGAAGCTCGCGGGTCATCCGTCCCTCCCCATCAACCCATCAACACATTGTCGGCACAACCTATCAAAGTCGACCCCTCCGGTGGCCTCGTAGATGCGGACCCCATCAAGGGCCGTCAGATAGGTCTCCTCGTCGACGGCCATGGTGTCCTCGAAAAAACGACCGTCGGCGAACTGATAGAAAGGGCCCGGCGATTTCATAATCGCCGAAAGCAGATCTCGCCTTTGCCGCAGGTCGACCATCTCGACGCTGGGTTTTTCCTCGCTCTCGCGCGACCAATTGAGCACCAGGAACGACGCCAGGGGGGCCCGCTCGACGATCCGGCCCTTGCCATACACCCGATCGACGTGGACGTCGTACTTGTCCTCCACATGCCAGAGCTCATCGGCCGGCATGGACAGGAATTCCTCCCGCTCCTCCGCCGACATCAATCCGTGCAAGGCCTCGTTGTGGACGATGGTACCCGGATTGATGCGTGGCAATTTCGGGATGCCGACGGCCTCGGTCTCGCCATTGTTGAGAACGAACAGGCGGTCATTGGTCAGGTGGGACACGGACGCATCACCCAACAGGCGCAGCATCAACGTCGACTTGCCGCCGCCGGATAAACCGGCGATGGCCAAGCACCGGCCGTCCTTGACCAGCCCGGATGCATGGCAGATCAACCACCCGCGGTTTTGCAGCCAGTTCATATATTGGCTGTTGATGAAGTTGATCACCTGGTTGTCGTATTTGATGCAGGGGCCGGCCGCGATGCGCTGGTTTTCGCTCTGCAGGAAGACCATGCCGGTCCGCACCTTGCGGACCAGGCGCGCCCCCGGCAGGTCCAAGTAGGAATCCTTGCGGCCGGTCTTGCCCGGTTCGCGTTTCCAATCGACGAATTCGATACCGAGGTCGGGGGCGTCGCGTTCAACGGCGATGACGTCCATGTCCGGCTGCCGCGGTTCGACGATGACATGGCCGAAATAGTCGCGCAATCCGGCGATCAGGTCGTCCGAGTTCGATCGCAGGCGCAGCGTGCAATCACCGGGTCCGAGATGGATTTCCGCGTCGAGCGCGCCGGCGCCGCCGAGTAAGGCATCGGTTATATCGGCTCGGGCTCTCAGTGTGGCACTCATGACGTTCCGCCGAGTTCACGGATCACATGATCCGCATACAGGGCCGCCACATCGACCCCCATCCCTTCCTTGGCCCCGCGGAACCCGCCGAACGCCGAAACCTCGAAGACGATGGGGCCGTCTTCGGTCTCGGCCACATCGACGGTCGTGAAATCCATGCCGAACAAGGCTTGTGCCCGGCGCGCCATCTCGATCTGTTCGGCCGGCGGTTCGTGGGCGGCGTAACGCCCACCGCTCTCGATCGTCGTGTTCCAGGCGTCGTCCTGCGGCACGCGGGCGTAGGTCCCCAGGTACTCGCCGGCGAGAAAGACCATGCCCATGTCGCGGCCCGGAAGGGCGACCTTGCGCTGGATGTACATGACCGGGTTGTCGGCGCGGAACTCTGCAATCCGTTCACGGACGGCCGCCTCGCCCGACGCATGATCGATCACGTACATACCCCGGGCCTTGGTCGAATAGAGCGGCTTGAAAACCGCGTTTCCGAACGCTTCGACGGCCGCCACCGCCGCGTCGATGTCTTCGGTGACCCGCGTTTCCGGCATCGGGATGCCAGCGTTCCTGAGCGTCACCGTACAACTCAAGCGGTCGATCAGACGCAAGATGTTGACGGCCCGGCTGAACACGCGCACGCCGGCGGCTTCCGCAACCCGCAACATCTCCAGGCGGTCGAGCGTCGCTGGGCTGTATTCGGCGCTGATCTTCTTGACGACCAACCCGTGGAGACGGCAAAGGTCGGTGTCTCCCGTCATCAGGGAGCCCCGCGCCAGATCGAGGTGCACGCTTCCCATATCGATGACGAGGCGGTATCCGGTGCGCGCTTCGACGGCATCGGCTAGAACCTCGGTCGACCACTTTCCCGGAATGCCGACAACACCGATCTTAGGCTCAGTCAACGAATATCTCCTCTACGGGAAGGCGAAAATCGGCGGCGTCTCCCGGATCCGTGGCCAGCACCTGCTCCATAAGGTAGCGTGAACGCAGGAACATGGCGCTGGCCAGCGTCTCGTCCAAAATGAAACGGGTCGAGGTGGCGAACGAGCGGGCCAAACCGAGTGCCAAACGGTATTCGAAGGTGTCGTCGCCGGCCCCCTTGGCGAAGCCGGTGGCGAAGTGATGAAACCGCCGGGCGACGGACAAGATCCGGTCACGGGCCCGGATATCGAGGATTTGCAAGCGATAGTTGGAAACCATGAAAACCGACACGTCCTGAACATAATCCATGTACTTTGAGCGGTGCAGGTCGATGAAATTGACCCTTTTTTCCATGGGATCGTAAATGATGTTATCGAGGTTGAGGTCGCCGTGGATATAGACGGAAAACGGCGGTTTGACCTTGGCTTCCGCTGCTTTTGCCTTTCTCAACAGGCGTTCGAATGAAGGAATCCGGTGGCCGCAGACATTCATGTTGCCGGTCTGGAACTCCGGATGAATGGCGTAGACCTCGTCGAGCCTCTTGGCCAGCTGGGTCATATGACGGGCCGGGACCGCCTTTTTGGTGCGCGTTTCCTTCCAGACGGACCGCAAAGTCCGGGTCAGTTGCTTGAACGCGCCGTCGAGCAAAGTCCGCGGCTCGTTGAGCAGGATCTGCTCGAAGGTCAACCCAGCGAGGTGTTCGATGAGCAGCGACGCCGACTGCCCCGTCTTGCGATAGGACAGGATCTTCGGGGCCAGGCCGGGAAAGATGTCGTGCCAGGCTTCGACACCCTGACGCTCCTCCTTGACCTTGCGCTTTTCGCCGTCCTTGAAAATGGCGACGTAGCCGTCGTCGCCGTCCGAGGTGATACCGGAGATGCCGCTTCCCGACCGTGTTTCCGCGACCGGCTCGATGGTCACGTTGTCGAGGTCGAGGCGCGCCACCGAATCCTTGAGCGAATGGTAGCGTTCAATGTTCACGGGCTGGCCGAGGTTGGCGGAGATCACGGCTTCACTGATGTTGAGGAGCGCGTCGCCCATCTGATCGATGGCATTGACCACGAACAAGGCGCGGATCAGGTCTTCCGTGTTTTTCCGTTTCTTGAGAGCCTCCGTGTATCGCGTCGTCAGTTGACGCACACCGCTGCCCATGCGTCCTTTGCTGGCGCCGATCTTCAGGGCCCGCTGGGTGTCGTGATTCTGGATGGCGACTTCGATCATCCGGATGCCCCGGGACACATGGTTGAGCAGCGGCCGGTAGGTGTTCGCCGCGAGACAACGGCGCTGGCTTACGCTTTCGACACCGCGGACGCATTCCCGGCACAGTTCGGCGATCCGCTCGAGGTCGGTAGCGATTGATTCCATGGCCCGGATCGGCAGGGGGTCACCGCTTTTTCCCATGCCCCCCAATTGGGCGAAGCAACTCCCGTGAATACGCATTTTCAGGTTATAGGCGTAGCCGCTGCGGTCGACGATGCGCCGCCCGACACCGGCCGAACCGGTTGCCAGGAATGTCTGAAGATTGGAAACTTGGGATTCCACTTCGACGATCAGGAACCGCAGGTTTTCGCGGATGCCTCTCGACAACTCCATCAATCAAGGGTCCCGATGTAAACCGAGGCTTGCCCGCCCAACCCGGCCGGTAGCCAATTCGAGAGCGACCGGGGGAACAGTTTCATGGTCGGCAGGTCGGCCAGGTCGGCCCACACGACGTCAACCTGGCTCTTGTCGGGTTTATGTCCGCTGCGTGCCACGTAGTCGTCTGGAACCGCGCAGTGGAACAGGAACTCGACCAGGTGCCGCGTACTCGGCGGTACGGTCTCACGGGCTTTGAAAAAATCCGCGACGTGCAGAAGCGACAGGATTTCGACGGTCGTCCCGATTTCCTCCAGGCATTCGCGATCGAGCGCTTGGCGCAAGGTCTCGCCGAGGTCTTGGGCACCGCCCGGTAGGGCAAAACGTTCGCCGCGCTCGCCACCGGTCTTCTTGAGAAGGAGAATCCTCTCTTCGCGTACGATCACGGCGCGTACGGCGTTTCGGATGACGGGTGTCAGGTTCTGCATCGTTATCTAGGCCATAGTGTAACCGGAAAAATCAGCAATTCTATCCACCAATCCACGGCCCGTGACCGGCGCCCGCCTTCGCCGTGAAAAAGGGTTTGTTTGCCCGGTCTTGGCGGTCAAAATCCACCAATGACCGGTCTTACCGTCAACCGCGCCGTCGATATGCCCGATCCGCTCCGGATCGGACGCTGCCGGCGTGCCCCGGAGTTTGGTCCGCGGGTCCTGTTCTTCAGCGGCGGCACGGCGCTGAACGAAATCAGCCGGGCGTTAAAATACTACACCCACAATTCCATACATTTGGTGACACCGTTCGATTCCGGTGGAAGTTCGGCAAAGTTGCGTCAGGCCTTCGACATGCCGTCGATCGGCGACCTGCGCTCGCGCCTGATGGCGCTCGCCGACGAAACGATTACCGGACATCCGGAAATCTACAGCTTGTTCGGCTACCGCCTGCCGAAAGACGCACCGACCCCTGAACTCGCTGTACGATTGGGCCAGATCATCCACGGCAAGGACCCGTTGATCGACGATATTTCCAACCCCATGCGGCGCCTGATTCGAAGTCAGCTCGAACACTTCCATGACGCCATGCCGGACAACTTCGACCTCAGCGGCGCCAGTATCGGCAACCTCATCATCGCCGGCGGTTTTCACGGCAATCACCAGCACCTGGACCCGATCATCTTCCTTTTTTCGAAGCTGGTTCACGTGCGCGGCACCGTGCGCGCCACCGTCAACACGTCGTTGCACATCGGTGCTGATTTGCGGGACGGCAGCCGCGTTATCGGCCAGCACCGTCTGACCGGCAAGGAAGTGGCACCGATCACGAGCCCCATCACGCAGTTATTCCTGTCTGATAACGCCGATACCTACATCCCCGCCGAGGCTGATTTGCGCAAGAAGAACCGCAAGCTGATTGGCCAGGCGGACATCATCTGCTATCCGCCAGGCAGCTTTTACACCAGCCTCATTGCCAACCTGTTGCCCAAGGGCGTTGGCGCGGCAATCGCCGGCAACGATTGTCCGAAAGTCTATATCCCCAATCTCGGTGAGGACCCGGAACAGCTCGGCCTCGACGGCGAAACGGCGCTGAACACCCTACTCCAGTACCTGCACGCCGATGATCCAAAGGCCTATCCAAGCCAGCGTTATCTCGATTTCGTTCTCGTTGACAAGCGCGCCAGATCATCGATGTCGAACCTGCCGGAACCGCTCTTGAAGAACCTCGGCATTCAGGTTGTCGAAACCCGGCTCGTCAGCAAAACGAGCGCCCCCTACTACGACCCCGACCTCCTGGTATCGGCTTTGCTCTCACTGACCTGACCCCGGCCCTTCCTTGGCCGCGACGATGGCGCCAATGACCTCGGTCACGCCGATTAGTTGACGCACCCGTTTCCACAACCGCTCGGGGGCGCCCGCGTAGATCGCGTTCAGTTCATCGGCATCAATCCATAAGAGCTGGCGCGGTTTCTTGAACCGTGCCCCGTCATCGCTCAGCCATTCACGGTTGATCTCATCGACGTCGCGGTCGTCGACTTCGACGAGGTGAAGTCCTAAACTTGCTGGGAATTTGGTAGGAGGTGCATCCTTTGAGGTGCTTG
>Ga0066187_1000535_pt1 | contig 12561 bp, 10 predicted proteins | sample WorMetexBAHAMAS1_FD_58706 | JGI IMG/M metagenome (GOLD analysis project Ga0066187, IMG submission 58706) | Marine gutless worms symbiont microbial communities from Max Planck institute for Marine Microbiology, Germany - Inanidrilus exumae... | ecosystem: Host-associated > Annelida > Digestive...
GGCGCGGGCACATCACCAAACGATCGCATCCAGAGGGTCGGAATCGCAGGCATGCAACTCATCCCAAGCGAGGTGGCCATCGGCGGCATCTATTTCCCGCCGCTTCTTCTGGCGGGCGTGCTGGGCGTCGCGCTCGCGGCGTTGACGGCGTTCCTGCTCAACCGTTATCGCCTGTCGCGGTTCTTCTGGTACCCGCCGCTGGTGTTTCTGGCCCTGTCGGTGATCTACACGGGCCTCATCGGCACTTTCCTGATCCCGGCGTGAGGTTGGCATGTTGAACACAACACTCAGGGTCCTGTTGACCGGCGCCGTCGTCCTCGTGGCCGTTGCCGTCGTCGCCTACAAGTACTGGGACTACCTGATCAACCCCTGGACCCGCGACGGCCAGGTCCGCGCCCAGGTCGTTGAGATCACGCCGCGGGTTTCGGCGCCGATCACCAACCTGCCGATCGCCGACAACCAGTTCGTGCGCGCGGGCGACCTCTTGTTCGAGATCGACCCGCGCACCTTCGAGGCGGCGCTGGACCAGGCGCGCGCCGACCTGGACCGGACCCGGGACGATATCGAAGCCCTCAAAAGCCAGGTCCAGGCAGCGGAGGCGACTGTCGACCAGTACGAGTCCCTCATCGTCCAGCAACAGGCGGTGATCGACGCGAACGAGGCCAGCCTGGCGGACGCCACGGCCAATTTCGAGAGGATGACCAAGGCGGGCGAGACGGGCGCCGTGGCCCGGCAGGCGGTCGACGACGCCAAGGCGAACTTCGATATTGCAGTCGCTTCCCTCAGCCGGGCGCAGGCCCAGATGATCGAAGCCTATGCCCAGCGGGCCCAGTCCGAAGCCGATCTTGCCGAGGCGCGCGCGCAGCTCGGCGCGCCGGGCGAGGACAACGCCCGTCTGCGCGCCGTCAAGGCGGCGGTACGCTCGGCCGAGCTCGACCTGGAATTCACCCGCGTCACCGCGCCCGTCGACGGCTACGTCACCAACCTGGGCCTCAGGCTCGGCGACCAGGCCGTTGAGAACACGCCCGCGCTCGCCCTGATCGACGTGAACAGCTTCTGGGTCCACGGCTTCTTCAAGGAGAACTGGATCGCCGACATCCGCGCCGGCGACCGCGCGATCGTCACCATGATGACCTATCCCGACCGGCCGCTGGAAGGCCGCGTGGACAGCGTCGGCTGGGGTATCTCCCAGGACGACGGCAGCACCGGTTTCGACCTGCTCCCCGATATCGATGCCACTTTCGAATGGATCCGGCTGGCCCAGCGGGTGCCGGTGCGCGTTCACCTCGTCGACGTGCCGGAGGACGTCAAGCTGCGCGTCGGGACGACAACCTCCGTCCTCGTGATGACCGGGACCAGCGAGACGCCGGACGATAGCCCGGTGCCGCCGACGCCGCGGCTGCTGCAATAGCCGCGTCCCAGATACGGTCGTCCAGGAAGCGGGCCATGCTGAGCCGCCGCACCAAAGAATCGATCAAGACAGCGCTGGCGGTCGTGATTGCATACGGAATTACCTTCTATTTCGGATGGGAAAAGCCGTTCTGGGCAGCGTTCAGCGTGGTGATGATCAGCCTGGATACGGCCGGCCAGTCGTTGAACAAGGCTGCGATGCGGATGTTGGGGACCGTCGTTGGGGTGTGCGCGGCACTGACGTTTTTTGCGCTGTTTCCGCAGGAGCGTTGGGGGCTTTTGGCGGTCTTGAGTCTCTATATCGGCTTCTGCGTCTACATGGTCGCCGGTCCCAAGCGCCAGTATTTCTGGTTCGTCTCTGCGTTCGTCTGCCTGGTGATCATCATCGACGGCGCGCCCGTTTCATCCGATCTGTTCTCGATCGCCATGGCCCGGTTCGAGGAGACCGCCATGGGCATTCTGGTCTATTCGGTCATCAGCATTCTGCTGTGGCCGCAGAGCAGCCGGGACGACCTCGAGACCTCTGCGCAAAGGCTTTTCGGAACGCAGGTCGAACTCTACAAGGCATCGCTTTCGCAATCCGAGCCCGATAATCCCTCCGCAGAACTGCAGCCCGTCGCCATCAAGGAAATCCAGGCTCTGATCCAGTTCGAAAAGGATCTGGAAGCCGCGGTGCACGACAGCTATGAGGTCTGGGAAGTGCGGCGCCAATGGCGACGGTTTCACGCCCTGTCGCAGTCGCTCTTGAAGGCACTCGGACGCTGGCGGGCGAGCTTTGCCGACGCGCGGCATCTGGATTTACCGGGACTGTTGCCCAATCTTGAGAACTTCAAGGCCGAGATGGCCGATCGCGCCGACAGGATTGCGGCCATGTTGCGCGGCCAGCCGCCACCGGATTGGCCCTCACCCATGACACTGGAAGTAGCACTTGCCGAGGCCCGCGCCCTGTCGCACTTCGACCGGGCAGCGCTTGCCGCCTTCAAGGCGCAGCTTGACCAGATCGAGGAGCTCAGCCGTGCGCTTTTCCAGTGTGTCGCGGACATCAAGGGTTTCGGCGGAAGGACACCGGATACCGTCCCCGCGACAAGCAACGGCTTTGCCCTCGACCCGGACCGGCTGCACGCCAGCGCGACGGTCGTGGCGACCCTCTTCGTCGCCTACTGTGTCTGGATCTACGTCGACCCGCCGATGCATCAGCTGTTCGTCTTCCTGCCGACACAGTGGGCGATGGTGTCCGTCCTGTCGCGTCAGCCTGTCACCAAGATGGTCCCCGGCTTCCTCGTTGCCTTTCTCACAGGCGGGATCGCGTATGTCTTCCTCATGCCGCACCTTTCCGGTTACGCCCAGCTTGGGACGATGCTCTTCATCTTCGTCTTCGTTCAGTTCTGGCTGTTCTTCGAACCGGCGAAACGGGCGACCCGCTCTGGCGCATTGGCGAATTTCCTCATCCTGATTTCACTGGAAAACAACCAGAGTTACGACTTCGCGAGCTTCGTCAATACGATGGCCGGAGTGAGCCTTTCGGTCGGGCTCGCAATCGTCATCCAGTACTTTCCGTTCTCACCTCGGCCTGAGAAGGTCTTCCTGCGGCTGCTCAACCGTTACTTCCGGCAGTTGGAGTTCCTGCTGACTCGTCTTTCATACGATTGGGAACGGCAGCGAAGGCCGTTGGGCCTCCTGCAGACCGTGCTCTACCGGTCTGACATTCTGCGAATCCCGGTGCGGCTCGCGGCGCTCGCCGACCAGATCGACTACCGGGTACTGCCCGGAACGTCGCCGGAACGCGTCCACGACTTGACCGCCAGCCTGCAGGCGATCGCCTACCGCATCAACGACCTGTTGGACATGCGCGAACCGGAACGCGCCAACCCCCTGGTTCAGGAGTTGCTGGGCGATCTCAGGGACTGGCGCTTGGCAGTCCGCGCCGTCGTGCGCCATTGGGCCAAGGATCCGGGCGCGCCACCGCCTGGGGATATCGAACAACGGTTGGCGGCCAGAATCGAGAACATGGAACGACGCATCGGCGAGGCACGCGAGCGGCTGGACCTGGATGCGCTCACACAGGCTCAATACGAGGGCCTCTATCGCGCGGTCGGCGCGTTTCGCGGGTTGTCGGATGCGGGCGTTGCCTATGCGGGCCTGGCCTCCGGGATCAACTGGCGGCCTTGGAAAGAGGCGCGATTCTGATACCGTGCTCCGTTGCCGCTGACTGCAAGGACTCTCCATGAGCGCCGTCGCCATCGTTGCCGCAGTGCTGTTCCTCACGGCCCTGTTCAATTTCCTCAATGACCGGTTCCTGAAGCTTCAGCAGACCATCGGTCTGATGCTGGTCGCACTGCTCTTCACACTTTTGCTTGGCGGCCTGAACGCGGTAGGCCTGACGCGGCTGTTTACCTGGGAGCAGGAATTCGTCGAAAGCCTCCGCCTCGACCGCAGCCTGTTGAACGGCGTCCTGTGCTTCATGCTGTTTTCCGGCAGCATCAACGTCAAAGCCCGCACCCTCGGCGAAGAGAAGTGGGTCATCGTGACGCTGGCCATCGGCGCGACGCTGGTTTCCGCGGTCTTGACCGGTGCCGCCCTGTGGGCCGTGTTGCCGGTCTTCGGTGCGGGCCTCGCCTTGATCTACTGCCTGGTGTTCGGCGCACTAATCTCACCGACCGATCCGATCGCGGCCCTGGCGATCCTGGGCAAGGTGGGGTTGCCCCCGAAACTCGAGGCCATCATCAACGGCGAGAGCCTGTTCAACGACGGCGTCGGTGTGGTGATCTTCTCCATCTGCCTGACGATCGCGATCGGGACCCAGAACCCGACCGCCGGCGACGCCGTGGTCATGTTCCTGCGCGAGGTTCTTGGCGGCATCGCGCTCGGCCTGGTCGCCGCGGCCGTAATGCATCACGCACTCACGCGAACGTCCGAATACGGCACCCATGTCCTGGTCTCGCTTGCGGTCGTTGCCACGGCCTATGCGATCTCCGAGCGGATCGAAGTGTCCGGCCCCATCGCAACGGTCGTCATCGGCCTGGTGATCGGCAACTACACCATGCCGCGGCTCGCCGCAGGGCCGCGCGACCGGTTCAAGACCTTCTGGCAGGCGATCGACGAGGTTCTGAACGCGACGCTGTTCGTCCTGATCGGGCTGCAGCTGGCGACGGTCACCGCATTCCTGCCGGCACAACCTATATCGGCCCTGCCGGCGATTCTCCTTTGCCTCGCCGCCCGCTGGCTGAGTGTCAATCTCTCGCTCAATGTCCTTGGCGGGATCGGCGTCCTTGAAGCCAAACGGGTTGGTCTGACCAATCTCCTCACCTGGGGCGGGCTGCGCGGCGGTCTCGCCATCGCCATGGCACTGTCGCTCCCGGAGGGCCCCGAGAAAGAGCTCATCCTGCACATGACCTACGGTGTCGTGGTCTTTTCCCTGCTGGTTCAGGGCCTGTCGATCGGCCGGATCTTCAAGGCCGACCAGCTGAAGACCTTGTTGTCACGGTGAACCGCCGATGCGTGAATCTCTCTCCTTCTGCAGGCACCTGCGCCAGCTTCTGCAATTCGTCTGGGCCGTCCTCGGCATTCTGGCGCTGATCTTGCTCGCCTGCGCCGTCGGCATCACGATGGTGGAGGACCTGCGACTGGGAGAGGCCATCTATTTCACGCTGATCACGGGATTGACCGTCGGCTTCGGCGATATCACGCCGACTACCAGGACTGGACGGATCCTCAGTGTTGTCGCCGGCTTCATCGGGGTGATCGTGATTGGCCTGGTTGTCGCCGTCGCGAACCGGGCCCTGGCCCAGACAGCGAGCGAAAAGCGCGGCGAAACGGAGGAGGACTAACCCGCCAGCAGCGCCAGCGTCATGTTCAGCGACGGCAACTCGATCAGCCGGGTATAGGTGACGACCGCCAGGCAAAGGGCCATCACGTAAAGGAAGGTCAGGTAGGAGGCCACCGCCTCACGCAGGCGTTCGCTCCAGCCGACCTGGTAGCCGGCCATCTGGTCGCCGCGGTTGGTCCAGCGCTGTTTCGACAGCCGGAACAGGCAATAGACCTTCACGCCCGCATTGATCAGCTGGTTGAGATAGAGAATGAAGGGATAGGTCAGCGATACCCGCCGGCTGTAGCCGTACATTGCCAGACACAACGCCATGCGGGATATGGCGATCCAGATGAAGTAGGAAACCAGGTAGCTCGCTGTGTGCAGCGTCGAGGCCATCACGGCCATAATCGGCCCGACGAGCATGGTCCACATGGCGATGCGCTGGTCCACCAGGCACCACCAGATGAAGAACCCGACCCGCCGCGGCCCCAGGGCGATGGCCCGGGCCCCGTTGCGCAGCATGTTGCCCGACCAACGGCGGAAGCTCTGAACCATGCGGTTTAGGCCCGACCCTTCCACATGCTCCACCGTGTAGACCATGGCGTCGGGCACATAGAGCATCTTCGCCCCGATCGTCAGCATGTAGTACCAGGTGCTCTTGTCGTCGCCCGACAGGAACCGGAAATCGCCCCACAGCCAGTGGTTCAGGTGGTCGGCCTCCAAAAGGCGGATGAAGCGCAGATCCAGCAGATGGTTCGCCCGGAAGACCGACATGCGGCCGGTCAAAGTCAGCACCTTGCCAGACAGGCTGTGGCTCTGCATGGCGATCCGGCGCTGGGTGAACCGCAGCGCCAGCCAGTTGTAGACCCAGCGGGGGCCGAAACAGACCACTTCCTCGTCCGTCGTCACCGCCCGCACATCGGGATCGGCCGCAAACACCGACGCGCATTTGCGCACGCAACCCTCGCCCAGGATGGAATCCCCGTCCATGAAGACGACGATGTCGTCGGGATTGACCCCGTTGCGGCTCATGGCCCGCAACACCAGACCGATCGCCAGGCGTTTACCGGGCTGGTTCTGGCGCACCATGGTATAGGTCAGGTCGAGGTCGCCGGCGTTCAGCCGCAGATAGTCCTCGATGATGCGTTCGTCTTCCAGATTCGACGAGCCCAGCCAGATGCTGCCGGGCACGCCCATGTCGCGCAGCTGGGCGCAGATGCTCTCCACCACGGCCTCGGTCACCGGCCGGTCCTCGTGATGGGTGGTCATCATGAAGTGCACGTGCCGCGGCCGCGCGCCCGCATCCCACGCCGCATCGGCGCGGCGGCGCAGGCGCGGATAGACAAGCTTGCCGTAGATCGTGGCCCTGACCGCATGGGTTGACCACCACAGGTAACGCCAGATGCCCAGCGCCCCGATCAGCAGCGTCACATGCCGGAGTTCCGGATCCCAGATGGTGTTGGGCAAGAGGTCGACTGCGATGAAGCAGAGCGCCAGGTAGAGCCCGATCTTGAAGAGGACCAGCAGCGACCACTTCTCCTGCCAGGGAACCGCCTTCGACGGATCGTCGACCAGCGGGGCGGAACCGTCGCGCCCGGCCGCAGCGAACGTCATATCGCGTCGCCCCCGGCGTCCTTGGGTTCAGGGAACTTGACCCGGATAACGGGCGACGTGAACCGTTCGGCCAGGCTGCTGGTCAGCTCGTCGGTGTTCCGCCTTTCGAAAATGACGGTGGCGGGCAGTCCCGGCTGATAGCGGCGGCGGACCGTCTCTACATCGAGGTCGACGAAGGCCAGTGTGACGCGGGCCGACCGGTCGCGTGGCCCGCGCCAGGTGTATTGCGCATCCATCTCGTCGACGAAACCGGTCGTCCTGTCGATCGCGACGACGACCGCCTCGATGCGCTGGTCAAGCGACGGGAAATAGACCGTCGCACCGTCGTCCAGACCGACCTGCAGAACCTCTTCCTGGGTCAGGAACGCCTGGACGGTCCGCGCCTCGTTGCGTTCGAACAAGGCCAGCTGATCGCCGCGGCGCACGAAGCTGCCTGCCGCCTGCTGCGGCCGGATCAGGCGCCCGTCCACCGGCGCGACCACTGTCAGGCTCTGCTGGCGCCGCTGCAGCGCCTGCAGCTCCGCCCTTTCGAGTTCGACCCGGCTCTCGTGAAGCGAGACGGCGGCCGCAAGCTCGTTCAGCCGGCCCTCCATATCGTCATTGTTGAAGAAGCGGCCGTCTTCGAAACTGCGGACCAGGCGGTTTCGCTCCTCCAACAGCAGGCGTGCCCGGTCCAGCTCGCCCTTCAGTTCGGCCAACTGGCGTGGCAGTGAAGTCAAAGTCCGGCGCCCGCCGTCGCGCGTCGGCGCCGCGGTCTGCTTCATCTCCTCTTCGATCAGCGCGATCTGTTCCTCAAGCGACCGCACCGTGACTTCCGATTGGCGCAACTGGCGTATCGCGATGTCGCGGTAGTCGGCGAGCCGTGCGCGTTCCGCCGCCAGTTCCTCGCGCTTCGCCTGCAGCTCCGCCGCGGCGCGCTCGACCGCGATCTCCGCGCGATCGATCGTCTCCTGGAACCCCGGGTCCTCGATCAAAAACAACGGCGCCCCGGCCTCGACCAGGGCCCCGGCTCGTGCCTCCGCGGCGGTCAGCCTGCCGTCAGCCGTGGCGACGACCTCCTGCACCGGCGCGCTGACGACGGCGGTTTCGATTTCCAGGCGCCAGAAATTCGCATAAAGCGCCAAAACAGCGTAACCGATAACGCCCAGTCCCGCCACCGAGTAGAAGGTGCCCATTGCAAGCGCCTTCATCGACCAGCGGCGCAGCGGCGTTCCGTTCGCCACGCCCTGATCCGGTGTCGTCGGCACGGGCGTGACCGGCGTGTCGATGCGCAGGATCGTGTCGGCGGCGCTGACCATCGCGCCGCGCAACAGATCGTCCACGAAGTGGCGCATGATCTCGGTCTCGCGTTCGCCGAGCTCGTTGAAGGTGAACCCCACATTGCCCGTCTCGGTGCGCCGGACCATCGTCACGTCGCAGGCAAAGGAAATGCCGAAACCCTGGAACGGGAGATACAGCGTGCAGGATAGGATTTCGCCCGGCAGGCCCGGGCCGTCATAACCGTCGATGCCAAAGCCGGTCAGGCTCCAGTCGACGGCGTCGTAAGTGCCGTCGGCAATATCGACGCGCAGGGGCGCCGTCACACGATGGTGCAGTCGCTGGCTGGGCCGTTCTCGTCTGATGTGAACCATTCCACCCCGTACTCGGTGCGTCACGGGGTCTCCGCCCCTTGGCACCGCGGCCTCCTCAACTCTCAGGCTGCTTGGCAGCTCGTCTCTTCTCTCGGGGCGAGTATCGTTCACTTACCTTTCAAAATCGCAAACCTGGCCAAATAATCGTGGTAAATGAATGAGTTAACCTTAATCGGCCTTCACCAAGCAGAGGCCCGCAGGGCCTAGGCTTCCCAGGCGAAATGCCGCGCCGTGTTCACGAACGCCGCCACGGCCGGCGAAAACCGCCGTCCGGCCACCGTGGTCAGGCTGATCGTGCGGCTGACCGCCGGCTCGACCAGCACCCGGGTCGCAATGCCGGGAATTGCCGGCAGGTATTCGGGCATGATCGCCGATCCCATCCCGGCCAGGACCATCGCCTGGACCCAGTCCTCGCGCTCGCTGGAATAGCGCAGGCTGACTCCCAGATCGTCTGGCCCGCCCAGGGCCTTGAAATGGTCCATGAACTCGCAATGCAGCCGCTTCAGGTAGGGCTCGCCCGCCAGCGCGGCAACCGGCACGGCGGGCATCTGCTCGAATCGATGCCCCTTCGGAAAGGCGATCAGATAGCGCTCCTGGAACAGCGTCACGGAGTCGATCCGGTCCGGATAGGACGGCAGGCCGATCAACGCGATATCCAGGTCGCCGCTCATCAAGAGCTCCAACAGCACCCTTCCCGCCGCCTCGCGCAGGTCAAGGTCCAGAGAAGGGATCTCGCGGCGCACCCGGGCGAAGAAATCCACCAGGCGGGTCGGGCCGATCGTGCTCATCACCCCCAGCCGGATCGGCGCCCGCTCCAGGCTGCGATAGCTTTCGGCCTCCGCCCGGGCGGCAAGCGTCGCATCGTAGGCGGCCTGGATGTGGGGCTGCATCAGCCGCCCAAGGTCGGTCAGGTGGGTGCGGCTGCGCTCCCGCCGGAACAGCGGCCCGCCCAGTTCCTCCTCCAGTTTCTGGATCGCCCGGGTCAGGGACGGCTGCGCCACATGGCAGCGTTCGGCGGCGCGGGTGAAGTTCATCGTCTCGCAGACCGCCAGAAAACAGCGGAGCTGGTGCATCTCCATGCGCGGGCCTCTTCCACCTTATGTTCACCGGCTATCACGAAGCCGTCAAATTGCGTGAACTCTACTGATTTTCCAGCATTTTTCACCACATCAATAGCGCACGGCTATTGAAACCAAAGCTCATCGATATTTCAAAGCCGGCAGTGCCGTCCTCATCTCCACCCTTGTACGCAGAACACCATCCCACGGAGCTTCTCAGATGCTGAACAAGACCGCACTCAAGACTACCCTCGCCGCCGCAGGTGTTGCCGCGGCCTTCGCCGGAACGGCCCAGGCGGCCGAGCCGACCGTCATCAACCTGACCCAGACCGCGTGTCAGTTCGTCGAGGCCGAAGGCATGGACCACGGCTTCACGTCCGCCCGCAAGGCGGACTGCGAGGCGATCAACAAGTCCTCAGGTGACGAGCGCCTGGCCCAGTCGAAGACCCTGGAACTCAAGCCCGGCAAGTACGTCTTCCGGGTCAAGAACGAGAACGTGCCCTACGAGCTTGGTTTCTGGCTGCGGGGCGACGGCCTCGTCAGCCGCGCCACCCTGCCCAGCGTGTCGGGCGGCGGCCTCACCCAGGGCGCGACCAAGGACTATGTCATCGAACTGGTCGAGGGCGAGTACGTCTACTCCTGCCCGCTGAACCCCACGCCTGACTACAAGATCGTCGTTAAGGGCTGATCCCCCCGGGCCGGGCGGTTCAGCCGCCCGGCCCGCAGGTCGGAACACGAGGAAGAGGACGGGACGATGAGCGAGTTGATTCAAACGGACATTTGCGTGATCGGTGCCGGATCGGGCGGCCTGTCGGTCGCCGCCGGCGCGGCCCAGATGGGCGCGAAGACGGTTCTGATCGAAAAGGGCAAGATGGGTGGCGACTGCCTCAACTACGGCTGCGTCCCCTCAAAGGCCCTGATCGCGGCGGGCCATGCAGCGAACACCACGCGGCATGCGGGCAAGTTCGGCGTCAACGGCCACGAGCCGGAGGTGAACTTTGCCGCGGTCAACGACCATGTGCACAGTGTCATCGCGGCCATCGCCCCGCACGATTCGGTGGAGCGGTTCGAAGGTCTGGGCGTCAACGTCATCCAGGGTGCGGCCCGCTTTACCGGCCCGCGCGAAGTGGAGGTGAACGGGACCCGCATCCGCGCCAAACGGTTCGTGGTGGCGACCGGATCGTCGGCCGCGCATCCGCCGATCCCCGGCCTCAAGGACGTTCCCTACTTCACCAACGAGACCATCTTCGACCTGCGCGACCGGCCCGAACATCTGATCGTCATCGGCGGCGGCCCCATCGGGTCCGAGCTGGCCCAGGCGCACAGGCGGCTGGGATCCAAGGTCACCCTGGTGGAAATGTTCAAGATCCTGGGCAAGGACGATCCCGAGGTCACCGGGATCGTGCGCGAGCGTCTGGCAGAAGAAGGCATCGAGATGCTGGAAGGCGTCAAGATCTCAGGAGTCGCCCAGGCCGGCAACGGCATCAGCGTGACGATCGACGCCGACGGCGAAACGACCACCCTGACCGGCTCGCACCTGCTTGTCGCGGCGGGGCGGCGCCCGAATGTGGACGGGCTCGATCTGGAAAAGGCGGGCATCGAGTTCTCGCCCAAGGGCATCAAGGTGGACGACCGTCTGCGCACCACCAACAAGCGCGTCTTCGCCATCGGCGACGTGGCCGGCGGTTACCAGTTCACCCACATGGCCGGCTATCACGCAGGCATCGTCATCCGCAACGCCCTGTTCCGCCTGCCTGCCAAGGTCAACTATGACGCGGTCCCTTGGGTCACCTATACCGACCCCGAGATCGCCCATGTGGGCATGACCGAGGCGGACGCCCGCACGCGCTACGGCGAGACGATCAAGGTGCTGCGCTGGTCCTTCGATGAAAACGACCGGGCCCAGGCCGAACGCGAGACAGACGGCCTGATCAAGGTGGTGGTCGCCAAGGGCGGCCGCATCCTGGGTGTGAGCATCGCGGGTCCGCATGCCGGCGAGCTGTTGATGCCGTGGGTCCTGGCAATCAGCCAGAAGCTGAAGATCGGCGCCATGGCCAGCTTCATCGCCCCCTATCCGACGTTGGGAGAGGTCAGCAAGCGCGTGGCCGGATCCTATTTCACCCCCGCCCTGTTCGGCGCGCGCACGCGCAAGCTGGTCGGGCTGCTGCAGCGGCTGCCTTGAGCCCGCCCCCTCGAACGGAGTGAATGCCATGAGCGATCTGACCCAGACGACGGAAAACAACGCTGCTGCCGCCGGACGCAAGAGCCTGTTCAAGCGCGCGCTTCCGATCCTCGTTCTTGCCGCCCTGGCCGCCGGTTTTTTCGGCCTGGGCCTGGACCAGTACTTGACCTTCGAGGCCCTGCGCGAGCACCGCGCCGCCCTGACCGGCTTCGTCAGTTCCTACGGCGTGCTCGCCATCGCCGCCTTCGTCGGCATCTATGCCACCGCAACCGCCCTTTCGCTGCCCGGCGGCACGGTCCTGTCCGTGGCCGGCGGGTTCCTGTTCAACAGCATCCTGGGCACCGCCTGGGTCGTGATCGGGGCCACTATCGGCGCGACGATCGTGTTCCTGATCGCCAAGACCGCCTTCGGCGATGCCCTGCGCGCCAAGGCCGGGCCGTCGCTGCGTAAGATGGAACGGGGCTTTCAGGAGAATGCGCTGAGCTATCTCCTGGTGCTGCGCCTGATCCCGCTGTTCCCCTTCTTCGTGGTGAACCTGGTGCCCGCCTTCCTGGGTGTGCCACTGCGCACCTACGTGATCGGCACCTTCATCGGCATCATCCCCGGCGCCTTCGTCTTCGCGTCGGTCGGCGCCGGCTTGGGCAGTGTGTTCGATAGCGCGGGTTCGTTCTCGCCGGCCGGTGTCCTGACGCCCCAGATCATCACCGCCCTGGTCGGGTTGTCGGTCCTGTCGCTGCTTCCGGTGGCCTACAAGAAATGGAAGGCGCGCGGAGCCGCCGAGTAGCACGCACGGGTTCCCGACACCCGAACCCCCTTGTGTCTTGGGAATCCTGTAGATGAAGAGGTGCCGCCCGGGTG
>Ga0066187_1000536_pt1 | contig 12550 bp, 16 predicted proteins | sample WorMetexBAHAMAS1_FD_58706 | JGI IMG/M metagenome (GOLD analysis project Ga0066187, IMG submission 58706) | Marine gutless worms symbiont microbial communities from Max Planck institute for Marine Microbiology, Germany - Inanidrilus exumae... | ecosystem: Host-associated > Annelida > Digestive...
ACTCGAAAGCATAATTTTCAACCAAGGACTTTCTAAAAGTACGCTTTATTTTGATGAACCTAAAATTCGTGCCCGCACTTAAAACGGTAAAACAGGTCATGTGATTGCATTTCATATTCACATTTCTGGATGGAACCACCTAAACATAATGACGACAATAGAATTTGTATAGGCTTGACATAAACCGATATCATGCAGAGGATAATTGTCTATGGCAATGCAACGCCTTGTAATTGAGAAGGATTCGACTTTTGGCAGAAAATGAATCTGTAATTCACCATTGGGTGGCAGGGGGGATTTTTTCATGCCTTTCGAAAGAAGAGATAAAAAAGAGGTCGAAAGAATCAATCGTCTCCAGCAAGAACGCTTCGACCGACTCGTCTACATGTTCGAGCCCCCACTGCCGAAAGGTGTACCGGAGCGATTGGCCCAAATTGTGGCTTCAGCCAATATTCTGAAAGGAGAGACCATACTGGATGTGGGCACCGGCACCGGCATTCTGATTCCCCTGATTCAATCATATCTTCCGGGTCATATCGTTGCATGCGATCTTTCCAATCGGATGTTGAAGCAGTTGAATGAAAACTATTCTGACGTAAAGACCATCAGATCGGACGTACGGGATTTGACCCTGCCGGATGCAAGCGTCGACGTCGTATTTATCAATGCCTGTTTTCCCAATATCGCCGACAAGCCAGGCACATTTGAAAATCTTTCGAGAATGATGAAACCGGCAGGCCGGATCATCATTAGCCACCCGCTCGGCAAGCAATTCGTCAATGTTCTGAAAAAAGGCGCACCTTATCCCCTGGATGATTTCCCGGATAAACACGATGCCGTTGGTTTTTTCACCTCTTTTGGTTTCCACATCCAAACCTTTGTGGACGAGCCGGAGCTTTATATCCTCAAGGCAGTAAAAAAAACGGATCTTCCATAGAAGCATGTCCATGGGGTTTTCTTCCCAATAGATTCCATATTGATAACCGCATTGTCCCTGCAATCGGCATGGGTGCGTCAAGACCTATCATCTTGACAAGTCGGTCGTTCATGGCAAGGATTAATAGATGCTCATCATCTTTGGTAACCCCCCGGCGATGCTGGAGAGAATTCCGGGTTTTCGTGAACCGGGAGTAGAGATTCGGGAGAGGCAATGATTTATAACGACTGGCGAAAAACGGGTTGAGGCATGCCGAAAAAAACAACAATAGTTTTCACATGCCTTTTGCTTTTGGCTTGTGTCGCTGTGGCTGCGTCGCCAGGCGCTGAGACCCTCATCCATCAAATCAAAACCGGTGGCCATGTCCTGATGATCCGACATGCCCTTGCCCCTGGCACCGGCGATCCGGATCATTTCAAGATTGGCGATTGCGCAACACAGCGAAACCTGAATGAGCAGGGTAGATCTCAGGCCCGAAACATTGGCCGATGGCTTCGGTCACGGGGAATTGACAACGTGCGCGTCTTTTCCAGCCAATGGTGCCGGTGCCTCGAAACCGCGGAACTCATCGACCTCGGTCCCGTTTCGGCGCTTCCAGCGTTGAACTCATTTTTTGATCGCCCCCAGGATGAGGAACCGAACCTTGCGGCGCTTGGCGTTTTTTTCTCTGAGCAGCCAGCGGACGGTGCGTTGATCATCCTGGTGACCCATTTTGTGACCATCGCCGGCATTACAAATGAGAGTGTGTCATCCGGCGAGGGTGTGTTGATGCGGTTAACGGGTACCGATAGGATTGAGGTTATCGGCCGGCTGGATTTTGAAAACGGAGATCTAAATGGAAACATGTAAATTGTCTGATTTTATGAAATCAATCACGCCTTGGCTGGACGGAGAATACATTTTAAACGCTTATATCGATGAAAGGGGTCATTTCGTCGTGCGTTTCAGAGATGGCGTAAAAAATGTATACCATATCGAGGACTGTGAAGCCGCCCAACTCCGAACGGTTTTGGAGGACCTCAAAAATAGGGGCGTTCCCGTAGATCTCTAAAAAAATGGAGAAACCATCATGGCCAAAGTAGCGTTAAATACGCCTGCACCAGATTTTACCTTACCCGATTATAACGGCGTCCCCGTTTCACTTACGGACTTTAACGACCGGAAAAATGTACTGGTGGTTTTCAACCGTGGATTTGTCTGACCCTTCTGCCGCAGGCATATGGCGCAGTTGCGTCAAGATTATCGGCACTTTGTAAAACTGGATACGGAGATTGTGGTAATCGGGCCTGAAGGTTCTGGATCGTTTAAGAAATATTGGGAAAAGGAAGACCTGCCGTTTATCGGCCTACCCGATCCAAAACATCAAATTCTAAAAATGTACGGTCAGGAAGTCAAATTGTTCAAATTGGGCAGAATGCCGGCTCAGATGCTCATTGACAAGACCGGGACGCTTCGGTTTGTTCATTACGGCCATTCAATGCGGGATATCCCATTGAATGAGGAGATCATCAATATCCTGAAACAGTAGAGTTCTGTCATAGGAATATAGCATGTACAACACAACATCGATACCCTGCATTTTACTGACAGTTGCAATCATGGCAATGGGAACATCCGTTATGGCGATAGAGGAACCTTCATTTAAGGTGCTGGATGGTGAAGGTGAATTCGAATTGCGGCAATACCCGTCAATTATCGTTGCAGAAACATATGTTGAGGGTGATTTTAAAAGTGTCGGGAGTGATGGATTCCGCCGTCTGGTCGATTACATCGGCGGAAAAAACAAGAAAAGCACGTCCATCTCAATGACGGCGCCAGTCAGCCAAGGGCCGGAGTCCGAAAAAATTGAAATGACAGCACCGGTCACTCAGGAACGGAACAATCAACGATGGCGGATTACCTTTGTCATGCCGTCAACTTTCAAGATGGAGACCCTTCCGATTCCAGATGACGATCGGGTCGTACTGGTGCGTGAGAAACCCAAGGTTGTCGCAGTCATCCGCTATACGGGAACTTGGGGAAAAAAAAGATATGAGAGCCATGAAAGTAAACTCATTGATTGGATAGACGGCAAGGGCTGGCAAATCATCGGCGAACCGGTGTGGGCGCGTTACAATCCGCCCTTTATGCCATGGTTTCTGAGAAGAAACGAAATTTTGATACCCGTCCGCACCCAATGATGGAACTCCAATAGATCGCAAAAATACGAAATTCGAATATCGAAAACCGAAACAAATCCAAAAATAAAATTTTCGAATGTTCAAAACATATGATTCACAATTTTCAGCGAAGTCCCATCAATGCATCCCGAAAATCCGTGTCGATGGGGTTTTGGCCCAGCCAGATCGAATACAGGGCCTCGGCAAAATCCGAACCTGCAAAACGCCCCAGCAACGTTCCATTGAGGCTGAGCTCGATGCCGTCTCCGGGAATATAGGTCAGGGCATACCGATCCCCTGGCCGCACATCACGGTACACGGTACCGAGCCGGTCCAGGCGACTTTCTAGCGCCTCAAGGGTCGCTGCATCGACATTATCCGCCACCTTTTTCCGTGTCGCCCGATCGAAGTCTTCCCCCGTAATATCCCGGTAGTAGGATAACTCCAGTCTTTGGGGGTGGCGCTTGTCGAATGACTGCGTGGAAGCGTCCGGCGGAAGGTACAGGGCACCGGCATAAGCCTTGAAAAAAGCCAGATAGCGAAGCACCGCAGCGCCACGCAGTTTTAGCGGTGTGCCGTTTACCGTGACCGTTTCGTCAAAGACAACATTTCCAACGGTAACGGTACCCGTGGCACCGGCGGTATTCGCTGAAAACGAGATGCTCAGCATGATCAACGGTAGCAAGATTAATTTTCCCATGTGCGACTCCAATTAATGCCTATGATTGATGGGACACCCGCCACTGAAGAACTTCACAAATGACGAGTCGATTGTTTTCTTAAACACCCCAGAACTTAAATTTCGGAAACGGGAAGAGATCGCTCAACCCTGTCTAACATCGTCATTGAAAATCAACAGGCCATGGCGATGCGTTCTCCAAACATAATTATTCTGTCTGCGTGATGCAATCCATCCCCAAGATGATGAGGATCAATTATCTCAACCGAGAATATCGCCCGTTGACGACACAATATCGGGGCCGAGTCAATGGGATTCCATTTCTGGCTCAGAATTTTGTCTAAATATAGTCTTGCTTTTATTTAGACATAATATTGACATTCCAGCATGAGGCTTTATCGTTGTGATACGCCCTATGCATAGGGCATCGGCAGGCGCTGCCGTGCAGGCCTTATGGCTTTCGGCAGCATAATTTTCAACCCATGCGAATCAGGAGGAATTATGCCTAGTTTCGTGGTCGCTGAGAAATGCGACGGTTGCAAGGGTGGAGACAAGACAGCATGTATGTACATCTGCCCCAACGATTTGATGGTCTTGGACCCGACTGAAATGAAAGCCTACAATCAGGAACCGGACCAGTGTTGGGAGTGTTTCTCGTGCGTCAAAATCTGCCCGACTCAAGCGATAGAGGTGAGGGGGTATGCTGACTTTGTACCACTGGGAAGCAGCATTATGCCCATGATGGGTACCGAGGATGTGATGTGGACCTGTAAGTTTCGCAACGGGACCATTAAACGATTCAAGTTTCCCATCCGCACTACACCCGAAGGTGCGGCCAATGCCTATTTGGATCTGAAAGGCAAAGACATCGAAAGTGGTCTATTGTCTACCGAAGAGGCAGACGGGTATGAAGTTCCCCGTCCAAAAGAACTCGTCTGAGGTGTACAAGGCAGATGAGGACTCGGTCGAAACCGATTCGCTACACGGAGGGCCTTGCCTGACGGGCTCTCCGTGAAAACTTGAAAGCCGCTCAAGGGGATTTCAGTCATGATCAACGAATTCTAACATCGGCACCGAAATGGTAGAGTCTTCGATTTCAGGGGCAGAAGGAGTCAAGAAATGGATGATACCCAATTTATCAACCTTATAAAATTTACCGTCGAATCCCATGGATGCACCATAGTGGACATCGATTTCGAAAATCACGTCATCAACCTCGATGGTCCGGACGAAGCGGTTGCCGAATGTGCGCGAGCCATCAGCGACCTTGTGGAGGTATAGCGACTGTCTGCATCCCCGGCTTCAAACCTTGCCCTTCGGGCGACGGAACGACAGGTATCCGTACATTTCTATATGCTGGAAAAACACCCCAAAAAGAGGGTTATATACTACCATTATCCCCTGATAAATCCCATATTGATGTTTTGCATTTTTGTCCTACCTTCTAAGTATAAAAATTTTTTCAACACATCAATCAGTCTTTCTAATAAAGGAAACTCCAAATGAACACCATCAATGAAGAGACGTTGGCAGATCTCAGTATGGGTATCCGTTGGGAAAGCGGGGAGGGGGCCCACTCGGAGAACTACCATGCAGGGAGTGTAAATTTTTATCGTGACCATCTTCCGGATGGCCTATTGGATCGCTTGATGGGAAAAGGGGTCGGTGACAGCGTTAAACTAAAACTGGACAAAGAAGAACTGATGGGCGACGTTAACACCCGGTATCTTTTCAACGTCAAGCGGTCACAGTTCGACGGCAGGTCCGGCGGCATGGAGGAAATTTCCCCTCGGGTGGGCCGTTTTTATCCCAGAGGGAGACTGCGGAATGTCTCTGGCGTGTTCCGGCAGAATATTAAACCCTTTCGTTGTGTGGAAGTGGTAAATGGACACCTGACGGTCGATTTCAACCATCCCCTTGCTGGGAGAGAGGTGCAATTCCATGCACCTATAGAAGATGTACGCCCCAAAAAGGAAGAGAGGGGCGGGACCTCCACCCATTGGCTGGAAACGGTTGCCGACGGTCCCGGTATGCAGAGCCGTTGGAACCAACTCCCCACCGATTTCGATCCGGACCATCTGGGCCGACGTGATGATGAGCGTTCGGACGCGCTTTTCTACAGGGAGCCAAGGCTGGTCCAGCACATCGATGATGGCGCCATCGACGTCATCAAAGGGCTCTATGGCCGTTTTGTAGGGAACGGTACGAATGTGCTGGATCTGATGAGCAGCTGGCAGTCCCACCTGCCGGAAAACGTAAAGCCGTACAGAATGACCGGGTTGGGTCTTAACGAGTCGGAGTTGAAAGCAAATCCGTCGTTGACCGACTGGCAGGTTCATGATTTAAATGAAAACCCAGTACTGCCTTTCGAAACGGAGCAGTACGATGTGGCTCTCTGCACGGCATCCATCGAGTACCTCATCGATCCCGTTACCGTGACTCGCGAGGTTGCCCGGGTACTGAAGCCAGACGGACTTTTTATCGTGACCTTTTCCAACCGGTGGTTTCCCACCAAGGCGATCAAGTTATGGGAAAAGCTTCACGACTTTGAACGGATGGGGCTGGTGATGGATCATTTTATTCAATCCAATCTCTTCGTAAATCTGGAAACCTATTCCATGAGAGGGCTGCCCCGCCCGGCCCATGACAAGTACGCCGCGGAATTTTTGCATTCCGATCCCGTTTTTGCCGTTTGGGGACATCGGATATGATCGGGTTGCATCGTGGAAGCCGTCACCCATCCGATTCGCAGGTAAAGGATGCCCTTGACTTCCGGCGGGCGATTGAAATTAAACTGTCAAAACGGCGCTTTTTGTCTTCAATAACAAGCTCTTATGGAGCTCAAAGCATATCCTGATAGTACTCGCAGTTTTTAAAACTGAAGAAAGGAGATGGTGATTTGAAAATAGACAAAACGCATCCCTTTGCACCCTTTGTCTTTTCTTTTCTTATGGTCCTAATTTTTTCCCCCACATTTTCGAGCGGCGAAGAAACACCTGACCGCTACAGAACGGACCCCAGGGTCGGCTGGTCGGCCTTTTCCCGAGGCGGACTCGTTCACCAATTTGATGCGGATATCGACAATGGCGGCAGCTTTAGTGCGGATCGACTTTTTATCCAAGGGGGGCCAGTCTACGCCACCAAAGGCGAGTTGAGTCTTTCGCTGTCAATCGGCTATGGTCTTGACGATTACGATTTTTCCGGTGATTCAGGCCTAGGAAGTCAGAATCCCTGGGAGGATGTCCACACCCTTCGGTTCAGCATGCCATTGCGATGGAAGGTCTCTGAAAAATGGACGGGGTTTGCCGCCCCCACGCTGCGATTCACCGGAGAAAACGGGGCCGATTTCAATGATGGCATTACGGGTGGGGCTTATGCCGGTTTTTCCTATCGGTACAGTGACCACCTGAGTATTGGTCCGGGGTTCGGTATTTTAACGCAACTTGAGGACAGCACCCGCGTGATTCCGGTTTTGGTTATCAAATGGGACATCACCGACACCCTGAGTTTGAGCACAGGAAGGGGAATCGGCGCAACCCTTGGACCGGGACTGACATTTGCATGGAAACCGTCCAGCCCCTGGACATTTACCGTCGGGGGACGATACGAACGTCTGCGGTTCAGGCTCGCCGATGACGGTGCGATCCCCAATGGTATCGGCGACGACCGTTCGTTTCCCGTCTTCGGTGGTATCGAATACAGCTTCACCCCCATGTTTCGCATCAGTGCCGTCGGTGGGTTCGAATTCGGGGGAGAGCTTCGCCTGGAGGATGAAGACGGTAATGAAATAATTGAGGAAAAATACGATCCAGCTGGATTTTTCGGTATTGTCTTCAGCGCCAGGTTTTGAACCACTGGATCTCAGCGAACCCTTAATGAAAGGCCTTCCAATGGACGATTTCATTAAAATCGGCATCAGTCGGTGCCTGCTCGGAGAACCCGTTCGCTATGACGGGGGCCATCAACACGATCGTTATCTAACCGGCATCCTCGGCAGGTTCGTGACGTATGTGCCGGTTTGTCCTGAAGTCGAATGCGGGCTGCCCATCCCCAGGGAGAGCATGCGTCTGGTCGGCGATGCAGAAACGCCAAGGCTCATGACAAGAAAGACAAAAATAGATCACACCGATCGCATGCTGTCATGGGCAAAAAAAAGGGTGCAAGACCTCGAGAAGGAGAATCTTTGCGGATTTATATTCAAGAAGAACTCACCGAGCAGCGGACTTCACAGGGTCAAGGTATACAACGAGAAGGGTCAGCCCGGCAAAAGCGGGATGGGGTTGTGGGCCCGTGCGTTTACCCAGCACTTTCCTCTCATACCGGTCGAAGAGGACGGTCGGCTGAATGACCCGGTGCTCAGGGAAAATTTCATCGAGCAGGTATTTGCCCTTCGCGACTGGCGCGAGACCCTAAAAAAACGCCGCGGGATGGGGGCCATCGTTGATTTTCATACCCGCCACAAACTGCTTCTTCTGTCCCACAGCCCTGCCAACTATCGAACGATGGGACAACTGGTTGCCGACGGAAAAAAGAAACCCATCGCGCAGCTTTATCGGGAATACGAGACACTGTTCATCCACAGCCTTCGGTTGAAAACCACGAAAAAGAAGAATATCAACGTCATGCTGCACATGATGGGCTATTTCAAAAAGCAGCTCGATGCCGATGAGAAGCAGGAACTGTTGGAGATCATCGACCGGTACCGAAAAGATCTGGTGCCGCTGGTGGTTCCGATCACGCTGTTCAACCACTATGTTCGGAAATACAAGCAACCGTATCTGTCGGCCCAGACCTACCTTGATCCGCACCCCGTAGAGTTGAAACTGCGCAATCACGTGTGACGGGCACGCCTCCGTTGGTAGTATGCCCCGGGCTTTGGTAAACGATTGCATCTTCAGGCCCAAAAGGATCGGAACTTGAAAGCGCCGCCCCGTCATCGCAACATCACCATCAAAAGGCTATTATTGGATGCCTATCAGTTTGCCCGCGCCCAATCGTTTGTATCCAAGCACCTCGGCAGGCAGTATGTCCCAAGCCGCATATATGCGGAGATCGACATCACCTACAAATGCAATTTGAAATGTTTTAACTGCAACCGTTCATGCATGCAGGCACCCAGCAACATTGAAATGCCCGTTTCCAGCATCGCTTCTTTTGTCGAGCAAAGCATCAAAAAGAAAATGGAATGGAAACGCATCCGAATTCTGGGCGGGGAGCCAACCCTCCACAGCCGCATTTTCGATATTATCGACCTTTTGATGAATTATAAAAACGAGTTTAACCCCTCTGTGAAGCTGGTACTTGGAACCCATTATTTGGGGGATCGCGTGTGTCGCGTGCTGGAGAGACTCCCTGAGGCGATTCATATTAAAAGTACACTGAAGTCTTCCAGGGTGAATCTTTTTAAACCATTCAACGTCGCACCCATCGATACCCCTTTTCATCGGTTTTCAGACTTCTCCTGCGGTTGCCGAATCATTGAAGAGTGTGGAATGGGGTTGACGCCGTCGGGCTATTACATGTGTGCGGTGGCAGGCGGCATCGATCGGATCTTTAGACATCATATCGGCAGGGAGAACCTGCCGGAAGTATCGGATCCCATGACCGACCAGATGTCCGCCCTGTGTCGTTTCTGCGGTCATTTCGGATTCCAGTGGCCGACGCGAGGCACCAGACTTTCCAAAACATGGCGTATGGCCTATCGGCAATATGAGGATGGCGAATGAACATCGGCCAGCCGCATATTTCAACCGGCTGGGCGGTTTAAATAAAAAAAAGGCATAAGCGCATATGAAACCTCTTAAAATACTCTACGTTATCGGGCAAAGACCGGTAATGACCGGCAGCGGGATCTATGTCGAGTCGGTCATTAGAGAATCCCAACGACACGGTTTTTCGAACTATCTTGTCGCGGGCGTGCCGGCTGGCGACACGGATTCCCCTGCTGAGGTCCATCGAGCCGGCAGATCCTTTGTTTGTTTTGAAACAAGAGGGCTTCAATTCCCTGTCCCCGGTATGTCCGATGTGATGCCTTACAAGAGCTCACTATTCAAGGAGCTCAAAGGCAGGCGACTGGAGGCGTATAAATCGGCGTTTACCAAAGCGCTTAAAACCGTTGTAAACCAATTCAATCCGGACATTATTCATACCAATCATCTATTTGTCCTCTCGGCCCTGGTTAGAAAGTTGTTTCCAGAACTGCCAGTGGTGACGACCTGCCATGGCACAGATTTAAGGCAATACAACAATTGTCATCATTTAAGACCCTTTGTAAAACGCTATTGCCGGGAGCTGGACACGATCATTGCACTGACAAACGACCAGAAATCGGATATCAGCCGATTATACGACATTCCTGCGGAGAAGATCGTTGTTGTGGGGGGCGGTTTTGATGAAACAATATTCAGTCGCGCCCCGAAATCTCCGGCTGGAACCGTTCAGATCCTCTACGCCGGGAAGTACAATCGGAGCAAGGGTGTGCCCTGGCTGTTAAAATCACTGACAAAGATAAAAAATCGGGACTGGCACCTTCATATGGCAGGAAGCGGCAGTGGAACAGAGCTTGACGACTGCCTGCGTCTTGCGGAACGATTGGGTCGGAGGGTCACCAACCACGGCTATGTCAGCCACCGTCAATTATCGGAGCTTATGAAGAAAGCCCATATTCAGGTGCTGCCGTCTTTTTTTGAAGGACTGCTCCTGGTATTGTTTGAGGGTCTGGCGTCCGGTTGCCGGATTATCACAACCCATTTATCCGGGTTTTCAGAAATTTTCGGAGAAGCGAAAAGTGATACGATCGACCTGATTCAACTGCCACCCCTTGAATCCATTGATCGGCCCTATCAAAAAGACGAAAAACGATTGCAGGATGCTTTATCCGAAAGCATCCAAAAAATGATCGATGTCGTTAAAGTATCCCCGAACCTGGAAGATCCCCAGGCCGAAATAATCGCTTCCCGATATACGTGGTCTCGCGTGTTCAAGCACCTGCTATCCGTTTACAAAGATGCCGTTGATAATAAAAGTCATGCTTCTCCTGATTAGTTGAGGAGTCGGGGAGTTTTTACCGTTATTCCCTTTGATGAGCGGGATGGATAATCCGTGTTAGAAGCTTATACTGTTTGAGCGCCTTAGGAGGCGTTTGGCAAGCGCCGAACTCACTACTCCGGAATAATGAGGACTGGCGGACCATAACGGTATAATATAAAAACTTTTTCCTGCGCTTGCCTTACGAATCCTTGGGTGCGAGTTCATAAGATTTTAACACGGATTATCCATACAGCGAACGAGATTGAAAACTCCCCGAACCCTGGATTAGTTGAATCTTTAAACCCTTCTTCTCCAAATGGAGAAGAACCATCATCATCGATGGCCGATTTTCTTTTTAGGCCCTTCTCCAATTAGTTGGAGAAGAAGGATCCAAGGATTCAAGGGCTCAAGGTTCCAAGGGTTTGTGCTCTAAAGACTTTATTAATGCTTTCAACATTCTTTCGATTTCTTCTATACCCTTTTTCATTGCATACAACTCAACTTCTTCAATTAAACCCAAATCCCCTGCCAATAAAATCTGTGTTTCCAATTCGCAAACAGAACCATAGGATATATAGAGCATCCGAATGTATTCCAGTGCGTCTTTCGTCCGTATCCTTCAACTATATTGGAAGGAATTGAAACGGTGGACATTCTTATCTGAGAAGTGATGCCGTATCTTTCCTCCTTTGGAAACGAAACTGTTATTCTATATATTTCCAATAAGAGTTAATAAAATTTTATCTATACTTTCAGATATTTATAAGACCTTAGTATTTCACTTGATCTCTTGGATCCTCGGATCCTTGAATCCTTATCAGTCGATCAGTTCAATGAAAAAGCCCCATGAGTCTATCATTATTTTACAACTAATCGGGAGATGACCCTCATTTTATTTGCCCCGCTTTCCTGGATCGCACCTCTTCCCGTCGCATGGGCATGGCATCTATCAGTGAAAATATCTCCCTAAGTGACACCCGGTCATTGCGCCGGAATTTTTCACCGCCGTCTTTACCGATCAGGATCACGGTAAAGCGTCCAGCCGTTATGTCGAGTGATTTACGCAATGCCTTTGCCTGAAACGTTTCAAGGGGCCTTTCGCCTGCAACGGACGGGCCGGATTCGATGATCTTGAACACAACCAGATCCCGGTCTTGGACTTCTGCTTCCCAATGCGCGATCTCACCCTCGAATGCTTCCAAGTACGGGTGGCGGAGATCCGGCGCAAAGAGAAGGATGAGGCGGTTTTTCCAACGGAACTCAGATAGATCAAAGGCGGCGGCCGATGGCGCCGAGCCCAATCCCATCGTCAGCACTGCGATGACACTTGCCGTGAAAAGCATCGGTCGATTCATGGTAAGAATATCCTTTTTTCAATGCGTTTGTTGAATAAGAAGGGTACAAGGATTCCAGGGGTCAAGGGTCCAAGTGTAAAACTTCAAACTTATTGCCAAGCTCAAATGGCGTCCAACATCCTGTCCAAATTTAACATTTAATTATGGCCCCAATCTGGATAAACTTCGAACTTGATAAATGACCCTTTAAAGCGTTGAGAAAAGTATTCATTTCATTAAAAGTTCGTTGTAATAGGTATTTATCTTGAACCCTAGAATCTTTGGGCCCTCGAACCCTCATGTATACAGCAACTCAATTATCCGGAATCCGGCTATTCATGAAGCGCAAGTAACATATCGAGTGCATAGAGCATAATATGTGCCCTTCGGGGTCGGAGTCGGAATCGGAATC
>Ga0066187_1000537_pt1 | contig 12523 bp, 2 predicted proteins | sample WorMetexBAHAMAS1_FD_58706 | JGI IMG/M metagenome (GOLD analysis project Ga0066187, IMG submission 58706) | Marine gutless worms symbiont microbial communities from Max Planck institute for Marine Microbiology, Germany - Inanidrilus exumae... | ecosystem: Host-associated > Annelida > Digestive...
GAGTTTCCCGTAGCGGTGAGGCTAAGTTAATGCTAACTGCTATACACTGTTTACTTTTTATTACGGACGCCCTCTCTGGGTCAACGACACCGTATTTGTAAATATGTTTAATATTTTTTTTCAACAAAACACTTTATCCGACACCGATCAGCCGACATTTTCGAAACTTTCTCTTTGCGGTGGAATGGTGGATCCACTATAGGCGAAGTTTTTGTAATCCGGTTTCTTGTGGCGCCGACCGGCATGCATTGCGGTTGTTGTCTGACCGGCGAGGCTAGCCGTGGTGGTGATAGATCTCTATCAGTCGCTGCACGTTTGTCGCTGTCGACGAGCAATCATGAGACGTTACTACGACTCGATTAGTGATGGAAGGCGCGTATCAAATCAGCCTGAAAGCGTCGAGTTCGTTTCGTCTTGACAACGAAACCGACATACACAGCTGCCGCTGCAGCCCTCTATATGTTGCTATAGCAACAGCATCACATCGTCGCTACGAGTAAAGGCCGAGAGTTGCGACAGAGAAATTAGTAGATGTTCAATTAGCAAAGTAGCTGCCCCCTGCTGAGTTGTTTTGTTCCAGGCGACCAGTTTTAATGAGCATAGTGCTTTCCTGGTAGCCTTTCAAGTGCTACAACATTTATAACATTGTAATTTTTTAGTTACTATGTACTTGGAAAATAAATTTCGATTGATTGATTGAAGTAGGACTAGAATCGTCCGCTCAGCAAGTGAATGATAATGCGAGAAGATGTGATAACAATTTGATCACGCTGACCTGACTTGAGATTGTATCTAGACCTAGTCTGAAATTCATAACGACATGAAAATGAAATACATCGATGAAATATAACAATTGTCTCTGTTATAGCGGCGCAGCATCGTATTTTGAGGTGACGCGAGCAGTGACTTGGTTGACCCCTCCCGTCATATAGAAATGTTTAAAAGCGTCTATATCATAACAAGGTGTCGCCCTGACCGGGCGTAAGACTGCTGGCCCGACGCATGCTGCCTTTAGTGAGTTACATTGCGCCGTGGTGTTACAGACGCCGACAGACGACGACGACAGACGCACGGAGAGCAAAAAATACTGGCCCCTACACTATGTGTAGGCGGGCCAGTAATTCAAGCAGTAAAAAAACTAGACGGGTCGAAATGTCGACCTGATATATACATGCCGGTATGTGATCACTCCATACAACTGGCCGTCAAACCACCGCCTAGCTGTGATATGACTAGCACAGTCACAACCTCTCACTCTCCGCTGAATCCGCAGGCATCTCGCCTCTCATTCGTCATCGCTAGGGTATGTGGTCAGCAACGAATAGCTAACGACTGACTCGACAAAGAATATATTTAATCACGTGGTCGCCTTTGTTGTCGCTCGCGAGGATCCTCGGTCATTAGTTGGCGCTGTGGCATCAAATGGCGTTATCGTTTGTGAAGTGTGAGAAATTAGTTGATCACACAGCAGTGCGCCTCATCCTACTTCCGACAAAAAGGCACAGTTCGAGCAACTGTTACCTCAGAGAATGTACGTACGACCACTTCAGTGGTCTAGGTACAGCAGTCGGGCCGTTGTGTGTGTGTGTGTGTGGCTGGATGATAACTTTTGATCAAAATAAGCTTTAATCTAGATCTTTGGCACTACGGTTCGTCTTGACCTTATCAAGGTCAAGTTCAAAGTTCAACATCGTAGTTCAAAGTTCATCGTCACAAGCTGAAGGAAAAGCAGTCGATTGAAAAGTCAAAGTGAAGTCGAGTGAACAGATTTATGCACCGTTGCTGAAAAGCAGACCTGAATTGGAAAACAGTAAGTAAAAGCCAGACGAAACTTCACGGTCGGTGCGAACTCGAGTGACGCTTTCTAGTTTGTTTGTTTTTCTATCAGTAGATTTCTGAACAATTTTTTTTTCTGAATTTATCGGAAGAGATTGGTCCTAGGGCCAAGAAACAATCGGTTACATTTTAGATGACCAGTCAGAAAATACAACTCTCCGCTGCCACTGACAGACCTGCACGACGCGGTGCCTCACGCCCACCGTATTGTATACAGATCTTGACGGTCGGTGTGATGATCTTGCACCGTTTCTGGGATATAGCGACATATAGGTCGAAAGTCACCTATTTTAACCCACCCAACCTCTATTTGGCGCCCTTTATGGGGGTGACCCGTTAGGCTTAAGTTTCGCCTAGATTTTACCGTGAGCAAACAAGAGTCCCGGGGCTATCGTATGGCGCTGTTTCCGTCCCCTTTGGTACAGTGCCGGCTTGTGACAGACGGACGGATGGACGGACGAACGGACGAACGGACGGACACATGACGACAGAATATACCGCGCTAGCATAGCGTCGCGCGGTAAAATAGAGGTAGATGCTTAACATGGTTGGCGATGGCGAAGATTTGCAATAGCTGCATACAGGGTGGCCTACAACTGTCAGCTGGTCTGAAATCCAACAGAACCAACGACAACAACAACCGACAAAATTCGCTGTCCGTCACTATATACATCTTACACATGTCACACCAATCGCGTTTCATTAGTACGGCTGGCGATAAATACATGCTTTAGAAAGTCGCTGGTATTATGTGGTATTTATAGTTGTACATTTCCTTAAAAAGTGTACTAATATAAGTAAATATGGCCACACTTTGTATAACACCATGCGACAAAAGCGGCTCTGTTGTAGGCCTATGTATGCTGATAGCTAGGATCAATTCGGCGTCCATAGCAACATGTTCAGTGTGGGGACACAGCAGGCAACACGTTTATGCATGCGTCGAGTGAGTGACTTGTGATGGCGGACGCCCAGACGACAGTTGCTTTGCATCGTCGTCCGTCCGCCGTTGATAATGATTCCGATATACAGTACGTCGCCGTCTTTCAACGCATACATCGCGAGCAAGCTGTGCTGCTGCGTCTGAGTCGACCGCATTGGTCGTTCGTTGGTCTGCAATTATTTTATTGACAATTTCAGAGGCAAATTACGTCGCTGTGTGGACTATGATGATTGTGTCGCTGACGAAAACGAACAAAACTACAGCAAACATAACGTCACCGTAGACCTGCCAGCGCAGCGGCACGCCGTCACACATACTTCCTCGGGGGGTAGGCGAGCGCGGAGCGCGAGCCTATAACCGGGAGTCTGGGAACGCAGCTCCCAGCTGGGTCTAGGGGCACAGCCTCTCGTCAGGGGGTCAGGGACCTTCGCCCCTATACCTGAAAGCATTTTCAGTTGTCAGAAGTGCAAACGAGACGCAAATTTGTCCATTGTTTGTTATGCTGTAAACTGCTCAAATAATAATTTATGCTTTTTGAAAGAATATTGTAGAGTTCTTGTCGTGTAAACACAGAATGACAGAATTAAGAAGTAAGAAATATGGGATAATGTTACGCTACCAATCGGCTAAAAATCCGAACACGATTCGGCGCACAGCTTGCATCTTCTGTTGCTCGAGTCCAATGAAACTGACAGAGTCTGATTGACATGAATGCTCTTTAGGCTCATTTTACTGTTCGATACACTGTGGAAGACAGCTTCATAGGAGGCGTTGCATGTGGCAAAAAGTAGGGGCTCAGAAGCTGGAAAGTCTGAGTTTAAAAAGTGGGCCGCTCGAGCATAGCAGCCTCAGAGTAGTTTACGCCTATAAACCGTACCGGGTACGGATTTGACCAAATTTCGCGCTCCACTCTCCTACATATTATCGTGAAGATCAGGTCCGCATTGAGCAATGTTGAAACTGAACGAACGAACATGGCGCCATGACTTTAGCGGCCGACAATAAGAAAAACATTTCTTCTGGTTTTGCTTGACGTTTTTCTGCGTCGCTGAACATCGGAGAGTGAAAGAGGAAAGAAGTAAGTAACGGCCACGTGGTCACCGTCTGTGTCCTAGTCCTACATGTGTATATCCGGTGCTGACGAAGATCGGATCTGAATAGTTGGAACCTCGCGATGTTAGGGTTGTCTAATGTCTATGTATTGAAGCGGGCTAATGACTATGTAAAACGGTCGCCATGATTGTCTTATGAACAAACTGAAGTGCCTCAATATTGGTTTACTTTGCATCAACTCACTGTGTTTGTTTGTCTGTGCATACACTTCAACCCAAATTTCTCTCCTTTTGCCCCACTTTCTCTCTTACCTTTCATCCCTTTCTCCCGCTTTCGTTACTGCTATCCGCCAATTCCTAGCCCCTCCATTTTCCTTACCAATTTATTTCCATTCCCCTTTGCCCTACTTTTAGCTTTTTGGTTCCTTCATCACGCCAACAGGTCGTACCGTGAATCGATTAATTTTGAAGATTTTTTATTTTGTCACATATACGACTTTCTGCGCAAGGATGTGCCTTATCGCGGTTTCATTGATATACCTTCCCATTTAGGGGCCAAATCCCTTAACCCCTTCCCCTGCTTGTGTGTATATTGCTGTTGTATGTTCTTATTGTTGTCGACTCACTGAGGGGCCAATACAGTGTATTTCTGAATCTGGCACATCTGAAACAACTTTTTGTGCATTTTCTGGAACAACCTGTAGGCTATTTGCCGTATTGCAATTTTCGCCAACAGTCAAAGTCGTGTATAAGAGTGATAGTTATAGTTAGGAAATAACGTAACAGTATATAATCAGACAAATTGTAGCTAAATGAATTCAGCAAATGAACAATACAAACCATGATGCTGTTTTTTCATGAATTTTAGGCAATTTACGGGATTACGGGGTGCAATATTTGGTTTCGTATTTTAAGGTACTTAAACGAAAGATGTCAGCCTGGTAAACATAAGTCTTATTCGGAAGCAACATTCTCAAATAAGACGTTTACCAGCTGTTTCACCAAAATTACATCGTAAGTTCCGATTTCGTGCAAATGGCTCCTGCAGTCTACTACAGGAAACATCCGTGCAGGCGCACAGACGGAGGAGCGCTCAGTGTTACAAGAACGTCCGGTCTAGGACGCGTTAGATCATCTTCGCAGCCGTCGTCACTAAGCCACGAGCAGCAGCTGCAGTAGCAGCAGTTAATACGGTCCGCTAGTCGAGAGACGATCTACTGGCTGGCGTGTGGCTCCAAGTCCTCAAGCTCTATCAACATCGCTAATCGACCGCACTCAGCGTCTTCCAGTGACGTCAGTGCGCCATGACGTCACTGGCATCGCACCATTCTGCTCATCGATCCCGATTTGCGTTGAAGTTTGAAAACTTCAGCGACTTTGAAACATTTTTACATCGTCTTTCGACTATTTTTTCACTGCGCGTGCGCATAAATTGCAATTTTAAAATTTCTATTTTCGATTCGGCGAATCAAACGATGACGTTCTTTTTGTGTCATCTTCCCTCGACGCCATTGCGTAAAACCCGCCTTTTGCACTTTTCCGCCGTGGATTTTACAAGTCTGCTGAATCAGTAATTGTCGCTGTTTTGAGAAAGGGAGTCACACGAACGACACAGTTTGCCCGCGAGACTATAGGATAGGCTATTGATTAATCGTTTGAAGTGCATTGATTGAGAATCACAGTTTTTATCCTTTAGTTAGTTGCCGTTTCATCGACAGGACTGGTGTACAAGCAATCAATCGTCTCGCGCATTTCCACCTCGATGATATAGACTGATGCATTTGTTACTGTGTAACAGCCCACCCAAGGGCCGGTCGGTCGCCGCCGACTTTTAACCCACTTTAGCTCAGTGTTCCCAAAACAGCTACAAGAATTCACGGATTCGATGCCAGGCTGGCTAACCGACCGTTTTTAGTTTTTACTTTCGGGCATTCTGAGCGCCAGCGTGCCCGAAAGTCAAAAACGAAAAACGGTCGGTTAGCCAGTCTGGCATCGAATCCCGTAGTCAGCGTCTCAATTTTGGAATTCTGTTCAAAAATGGGTTAAAGCTGAGGGTTAAACTCGTGCGACATAGCGTGATGGTGTATATAGGACGCACGCTGTTGTCGCAGCGTCTGCGTTAACTCAGAGTGATGTAATAATGTGTACGAACCAACAGCATGTCGCATGGAATTGTACACGTCGACACACAGACATTTGCAACAGGTCCGTGACAGGAAAAGTAAGTAAATGAAAACAAAACAGCAACGAAGCGAATTAAACGTACGCTGCTTCCATTGCCACGTGTGTAGGCCTATTTTTAAAAACAAGGAGAAATATAAGATCAAAAATGTCATGAAATTTGCGGTTAGTTGTGGAATGCAAATCGAGCACACGACGTTGTAAAAACATTAATTTTCTGTTGCCGACTGTATACGATACACCGCTACTTTTAAACACCTTGCGTTTTCAGTGTTACAACATACGGTTTGGTAATTGATATAGTCTGACAGGTGACCCACAAGATACAAATAACTGATTATTGTAATGATAAGATTTCACTGCTAAAGACATACAAAGACACAAGAACACCCAACCATAGCATGGCAAAAATTCAACACAATCGTAGAGAATTTCGTCTTTAGATTGTTTTAAAAGAGGCAGCTCTGAAGATAGGCCTAGCTGAAATTATTTCATTCATGTCCAAACACTAAATGTGATATTGGATAACATCTCTGGAACCACGCACGATCTTTATCATTTTTGTGCATGTTGCCTATGGCCGTGGCTGATCGGTCCTCCTCCCGCGTCGTTGCGATACGTTATGTACTTCCGGTTTTGTGGATGACATGTTTTTCTTCTACAATCGGCCGTATACAGGAATGAATTTCGCTACGAAAGACGTATTTTGCTTAAATTTACTTATTTGCCGCAAAGTCAGACAAAATTTAATTTTCTATTATTAAAGGGCATGATGTTGACTAACTATTTCGAAATTAATCGCAAACTGTGGAGAAAGAGGCGCAAAAGAGGAGCAGAGAAATTTGACGATTAATGGGAAGAATTACCGAAACGCACGGCGTAGGTATTGTTAATATGTTAACGATGAACGTTTGCAGAGAAACAAATATACTTTCATGCATGGACGTAGGAAAGTCCGAAAGCGAAGTTAATTTAGCTTAATGGAACCTGTTAATTAAGTTAGTATATAAAATTAAGGGTGCGATTGCACACCGCGGGCGAAGTCTGATACCTACGATTGCTTTGTTTAAAATTCAGGTCTAATTTAGTGTTGAAGATTTACCTTCATTTCAGCTACTAATTTACTTAACATCACAAATGCTGTATACGGGTAAGATGCTAGTACTGGTCTACTCAGTAGCCAGATTTTTGGTCAGATTTTTCGCTTTTTCACCCGTCAGGGAAGACAAGTTGCTACGGTGAAGACTGGCCGTCGTGCATTAGCCAACTTTATCTCGATTACCGCAAGGCTTGGGACTCGCCAAAACTGTAAAAATAGGATTTTTGGAATATTATCCCTTGCGTCATTTTACGCAATTTCCAAGGTTCACTGCGTTCCCAGGCTATACTTACACCAGTATAATTCACCATTTTCACATAAATATTCACGATGTAACCAAAACGAGGCTAAGCACCATGATGGCGCGTTGTGGGCAAGTATCTATCTAAAGCCCTAAATATAATTCGTATCTCGGTTTCAGAAACTCCCTCACTGTTGTATATTTTATTTCATTTCCCTTCATTAATAATTATTGTGTCTATTTATTTCTCAGCCATTTAGATTGTGGCTGGTTCTACTGACACTTAATTTATGTTAATTTTAACACATTGCATTATTGTTTTGTTTTGTCAAGTTGATACAATAAAGTAATGAAGAAGATGATGGCATCTCTAAAATGTCGGTGCTAGAGAGTGGTACATGGATTGCATTGACACGTTTTTCTCTTTCTCTCCGCGAGGGAGTTGTACTCTCTCAGAGTACTTTCCATCTAGTTCCCACTGTTTTCAATGTCTTCTATCTTTTTAGTTTGACCATCTCTATCTGTCTCTTCTTCGATCTGCGACACACAGAGGAGGCACAGTGACTGCGGCTGCTGCTAGTGACGTTGATACCATGGTGACGGACGACGCTCTCTGATGCAATTTACCGTTGTTGTTCGCCGACAATGAAATCACGACTCAATGAACAGGGTGCGCGAAAAACAGGCCGTTACTTACTGGTTTCACGCGACAACTCGTATATACTGTAGCGCATCAACAAAGCTTGTTTCGTTATATTAGAGTGTCACGCAAACATTTGATATTTCACACTATTAAAAGTCTATTATTACTGGCGCTCGCCTAATATGCCGGCATTGTTTTGCTCGCTGGCGTCGGTTGTCTGTCGTCGTCTGTAACAGTGCCAGCGGGTGGGCCGGCCGCTGGGCACGTGGGCGGTCGGGAGGCCGACACTGCACGGCGGGCCAGTACGGTTACGTCCCGTTTAGGGCGACACCTTGTTTATAATGTTATGTCGAATAACATCTGGCTTGACGTCAAGCTGAGGCATAGGGGCTTGGTTTTCGGTTCACCGTGTATGCTATTACCAATTCAGCATGAGGTTGTCTGTTATGACGCCGCACGATAATGACCAGCATTGGTGTATGTAGGACTGGTCTTTGTAACGGGCTGATATTGTGTCTGGCGCGGAGTGGCTCACTGTTTGCAATCGTCCGTCCGTCCGTCCGTCCGTCTGCCCCAACCATTCAGCCAACTACATACATTCGTACAGCAAGGACCGGCAGTCTTAGTCTTAGAGCAGTTGTGAAGGACACATACACTGCCAGGAATTAATGTACTACAGTAGTTGTATTTAGAGCCTTCGAAGGACGAAAATGAAAGATCATTAAAACAGAACATTACTGAAGAGATTTGTTCTTTGGCTGTCATGCTGTATTTTTTTGGTTGGATGGTTATGAGAAAGAGAGGTGACAGTCGAGAAGATAATGATTATCTCTTAAATCAGTAATCGATAGCATAGCATTAAAACTCGACTGTTGGCGGCGAGTTCTTGTATGTGATATATCTATGACGACTGATAGTTATCAGGCGGTTTCATTTGTTACGTTTCACAGGTCTAGTCTATGTGGTTCAAGTGCGGCCGTGCATGGTCAGTTGGTCAGTCTCGGTGTTACTGTTCGCCTCGGGTCTCATCGGTCAACTCTGTCATCTCTCGATGATCGTTAAGTCTCCATCAGCTCCGCCCAGTGTGTGTGTGTGTGCGTGTATTGTTGCTCGTTACTTCTGTCTCACAGCATCTCAACAACGCGGCGTGCAAGATGGTCGCCGCAAAACGCTTAGTACTTTGTGACATTTCGTGTGTCTGTAAAGAAGTTGACAAAACTCCATAGATGACGGTCAGAAAATACTGAAATACCGTCTATAGGAGCTGTTCAAATTAAACTAATTAATTAACTATTAAAAGTAACTCACGTGATCGGTTTCGTCAGCGGCGTGTCTGCTGCTAACTGTCAACAGCAACAGACCACACACGTACATACATACATACGTACACACGTACAACATCATCCTAGTGCATACAGTCACAACAGTAGAAACAGCAATAAAACAGTTCACAGATTAAAAAATAAAGATTATCAAAATAATACACAAAAATGTACAACACGCAATCATATTATACACAAAACTGTTAAATCATATGAAAAGACTTTACAAGGTCGTATTGACTGCTTCTACGATTGTGAAGATTTAAAACTGATAAAAGAATTTCAATAAAGTTTCATTCGGTGATGCGGGAGTTGGTTGATTCGGCGCGTGTAGCTGCTGAATCTGACACTGCTGTTGCAAGGCGGTGGATACAGTTTGTATTAATGATGGGACTAGTTCGAAGAAAATCTGGCATAAAAAGTCGGAAAGTTTGAAATCGATTATATACCAAATACACGTTTGTACGCAAAGAGTAGCCGCAGAAGTAGGCCTATAGTAACTAATAACAAAGTTGATAAGTATACGAGGAGAAATTCGTGCATTCGGCAGAAATGACTAATTTACTTAACGTTTATATGTTTCGTTAGAAACGTTGCGAAAAGCTTGTTTGTCGGTCTGTTTGTTTCGAGTACATCAACGACGTCACGGCATAATGCAATCCGTCTGCACGTCGTCTGCGACGCTGTAAATGAGCTGTCTTAATCCGTACAGACGGTGTCCAGCAAGTTATGCCTCCGGCATTATGCGAAGCTGGTGTATCCGTCCGTCCGACTGTCACATGCCCAGAGCTCAAAAACAGTGCGTTTTAGAATTATGGTTACTATAGGCAAAGCCAGACGTGGAATATTTGTTCCACACGGTATTGAGAATAAGAGTTTGAAATGTCATATGTTTGCGTGACACTCAAAATCTAACGAAACACGCTTTATTGACACGCTACAGTATACGAGTTGTCGCCAAACCAGTAACGGCCACCCTGTTCATCGAGTTTTCGTTGTTGTCTAATCACCGGAAAGGACCGAAATGGCCGTCGGCGGGACATATCGTTTTGCTTCCATTGGGGCGATATAATTATATATTATATATTATATAATTTTATCTCAGAAATCAGAAAAATACAAATTACATGCCAAATCTAGTCGCTTGATTATTAGCGGAAGACGTACGCCTTTCCCGACATTTCGTGAGAATGCTGACGAATGCTGCGGACAGATCTGAGGTGGGTGGAATGATTGATTGATTGATCGATTGATTGATTGACACGGAAATACATCAGCACACGCCGCCGTAAAGGTAAAAAGGCGAACTTCGCTGCAGACTAGTTTTAGCGTGCGACCAGTCGCTTCATCGTCAACTAAAACCGACTAAGGGCGAGCAATAAATTAACGTTAATGGAAGATTAATTTGCGGTGGAAAAACCGGCCCTAAACGACAAAGTGAAGTCGGACTGCCGTGTCAGTGAAAAAAAGACCGTGCACTGAGTACTATTGCAAATGAACTCGCTGCTCGTCTAACTCGTACTGACGTTGAGACCAAATATATCCAAAACGGCTAAAATTCAACGTAAAATAACAGTAACAGCACCTAAACAGTGGACGCAGTTAGAGCGCTAAAAACAGACTAACAATAGTCAGCGCATTTCTAGTTGTCGAACTGCAGGACACGAATAGTCACTTTAGTCAGCAGTATATTCCTTCTAGATCATCCATGGTCATTGATTGATAATAATACAGTAATGGCGAGGACGTACGTGACTTCCTATTAGTGATTAATAGTAACTAAAGTTTCGGTCGGATATGCATCAGTCTCAGAAACGCCCTCTGTGAAGATGTCCGCCCAGGCCTCCATGTGATGTTATGACACTAGGAAGAGAAGCAACACATCCAGTTTACGCTTGACAACGGGATACTGTTACAGTGATCGTCTGAAAAATTAGGTTACGTAGATAAAATCAAATGTAGAAAGACGCAGGCTATCATAAAGGAAGAAGCGCGCGAAAACAAAGCAGCGAGCACAACGGAGACCAGACGAACTAGTGTTGAACCTCCTCATCTCTGACAGAGAAATATACGTGGACACGCCTCCCGCAGAGTAGCCGTCTGGCAAGGACTGGTAGACTGGAGCTTGGTCATTTGGTCAGCAAGAAGGGTCTACAGGGTGGATGGACACCCAGCCCATGCTCCTTCTTAATGTACCAAACCAACAAGGGCAGTGTACCAACTCGTGTCCGCTACAAATTGTCAAACATGTACGCTACGAGTATCGGTCGATGACGAACGCTGTTAAGTGTTCATTCAACGTTGAAAACTGTGAGGAGAAGATCGAGACAAAACCAATTATCGTCAACTCAACTTCAGCTGTCGTCGAATAACTGACAGCTGGAAACTAGCCCTTACTGGAGGTCGCACCGACCACTTTCCTCCTGGCATCGTGAACTCTTTACCGTGTGATATTGACGTTCGAGCTATATCTAGTCTCAAGATGAACCAAAAGTCATCTATATCAATGTAAGTCGATGGTCATTTAGTTCAAAAGTCATTTCCGGACACATAGACTGCTCTACCCAGACCAGACCAATAAATATTGTCTCGACAGCATAACTAAACACCCGTACTTTGTTCAGTAATCACAATAAACGTAATGCTAATCGTAATAAATTAATCATAAAACGCTTACTGGCTTGCTGCAGCCGACGTCGGTAACACCACGTGACCACGGCGATAGTACTTCCGGTTGCCATGATACCGGCCAGAACAATGGCGGACATGCGGATGACGTCATGAGTGTCGTCATGGGTCGCATCGACATTGCGAGCCGTTGACAAGTCGATATAGTTCTAACGACAGGAACATCATCATCATCATCCTCATCATCCTCATCTTAATCCTGCCATAACCCGTAACCGTAACCGAGTTACCTTCCGAAATTTAATCATCTCTTCTCTGATCCATTGTCTACCTATCTCCCGTGTAGGCAAAGGCAAAGTTCTCCCATACTCGTTTCCGAGCGTTGTGCCCGGAGCTGATCCCGGTGTATATACAAGCAGTCAGCCCGCAGGTGACTTAAAGCCATCCACCCGGCGGTAGGCTGGCATAAAAAGTGCCATTACTTTCCGCCAGGCCTACGGTTACCTTTCCAGCCGAAAAGCGTCACCGCCCATCGGCCGGTACCAGATTATACTGCTTGGTGACAGAGGCACATGCGT
>Ga0066187_1000538_pt1 | contig 12520 bp, 13 predicted proteins | sample WorMetexBAHAMAS1_FD_58706 | JGI IMG/M metagenome (GOLD analysis project Ga0066187, IMG submission 58706) | Marine gutless worms symbiont microbial communities from Max Planck institute for Marine Microbiology, Germany - Inanidrilus exumae... | ecosystem: Host-associated > Annelida > Digestive...
TGGCGACGACGCGGTTTTCGAGGACCGCATGGCGCGCATCGTCGACATGGACGGCGATGGCAGAGACGAGCTCCTGGTCGTCAAATCTTTCCTTTCCGCCGGTGCCGCCCTGACCCTCTTGTCCGTCAACGGCAGTGAACTGGTTGCCGCCGCCGAGGCACCGGCCATCGGAATGGCGAACCGTTGGCTCAATCCGGTCGGCGTCGCCGACTTCGACGGCGACGGACAGGCCGAGGCCGCGGCCGTCATCACGCCGCATATCGGCGGCACGTTGCAACTCTATGAACGGCGCGGCCGAAAGCTGGTGGAGGACCACGCACAGTTCGGCTTTTCCAACCACGCCATGGGGTCTCGGGAGTTGGCGCTCGCGGCGGTTAGTGACGTCAACGGCGACCAGGTACCGGACATCGTCGTTCCCGACGCCGGGCGGCGGAACCTGCTGGCCGTGACCTTCGCCCAGGGGACCTATCGCGAACTGGCCCGGTGGCCGATCGCGGGACGGCTGGCGACAGCGGTCCTCGCCGCCGACCTCGATGGCGACGGCGACGGCGAGATCGTCTATGGGGACGGCGAACGCCGCCTCAACGTGATCGCCTTCCGGCCATGACGGATACCGGGGCCCGGCGCCTGCGCGCCACCTTGATCGGCGGCACCGCCGTGCTCATGTGGGGCCTGTTGGCTCTTCTGACGACATTGACCGGCAAGGTTCCGCCCTTCCAGTTGACGGCCATGGCCTTCGCTGTGGCGACGGCGCTCGTCGTTGTCAAATGGATGGTCGCCGGGGACAATGTCAAAGGCCTGTTGACGCAGCCCCGGGGCGCCTGGCTGCTCGGGGTCAGCGGTCTCTTCGGCTACCACTTCTTCTACTTCATGGCATTGCGCAACGCGCCGCCCGTGGAGGCCGGTCTGATCGCCTACCTGTGGCCTTTGCTGATCGTGTTGTTTTCGGCCCTTCTGCCGGGCGAGCGGTTGCGCTGGTGGCACCTTGCGGGCGCCGTCGCCGGGCTCGTCGGCACCGTCATCCTGGTCACCGGCGGCAAGGGGATAACCGGGCTCAAGGCGGAGCACACCCTCGGATACGTCATGGCCGGGGCCTGCGCGCTCACCTGGTCGACCTATTCGGTCACCAACCGCCGCTTCGGCCAGGTGCCGACGGATACGGTCGGTGGCTTCTGCGCGGTGACGGCGCTGCTGGCCGGGATATGCCATGTCGCCTTCGAGACGACCGTATGGCCGGTGGACCTGGGCGAGTGGCTGGCCGTCGTCGGCCTTGGATTGCTGCCGGTGGGTGCCGCCTTCTTCGCTTGGGACTTCGGCACCAAACACGGCAACATCCAGGTGCTGGGCGCCTTCGCCTATTCGGCGCCTTTGATCTCGACGGTGCTGCTGATCGCCTTCGGCAAGGGCGAAGCGACATGGGCCGTCGCCGCCGCCTGCGGCCTCATCGTCGGTGGCGCCGTGATTGCCTCCAAGGACATGTGGGAATCCGTAAAAACGGTGGCGGAAACTTAAACCCGCGTCACGGCCGAGCTCAGCATTTGCCGCCGATGCCGAGGCGGCGGATGGTATCGTTGACGCGGTCGAGGAACCCCGGTGTGTGGCGTTTTCTCGACAGGGCCAGGTTCAGCTTCAGCACGCTCAGCGGTTTCTCGGCAGGTTCGATTTGATCGGCCATGGTCGGATCCGTCCGTATAAGCGCCCGCGCTTCGGAAAGGGAAAAGACGACCATATCGGCACGCCGGCCGACGAGCATCGGGAAGACGCGGGTCGGGTCGCTGGCCTCGACCTTGACCAGGGAGGCCGAGTTCATCAAATCGTTGACCGCCGCGTGGTAGGTAAAGCCCTTGACCACGATGATCCGTCTCCCGGCGATGTTGCTGGGAACCGTCCAATCGACGCTTTCGCCTTTCCGGAAGAACAATTCGTAGCGTTCGCAGAACAACGGGTCGGAGAACATCAGGGCGCGCTCGCGTTCCCGGTTGTAGGATATCAATGCTATACCGTCGGTCTCCCCGGTCATCGCCGAACTGACAGCACGGGGGTAAGGATAGGCGCGGACGACGATGCGCTTGCCCATGGCGAAAAACAATTGGCTGAGCTTGTCGACGCCCATTCCGCTGTAGGTCCCGTCGGTACCCCGGACGAAAAACGGATGCCATTCGTTCATGCCGAGCACGATCGGCGGATCGACGGCGACGGCACGTCCGGCGATGAAAGAGACGACGGCTATCACCAAAAGCCTTGTGATCATCGGCCGGTCCTCCTGAGGGTCAAACCTCGCCGGTATTCACCCGCGATCGTAGCGCGAGCGCGACCGTGTCTGCGAGTCCCTTCCAGTCACCCGGCGTCCGTTGCCGGAACAGGCGCATCGAGGGATACCAGAGGCACGCCTCACCCGTCGTCCCCCAGCGCCAATCCGGGGCGGCGGAAACCAGGTTCCAGACCGGAACATTCAGTGCACCCGCCAGATGGGCCGAGGCGTTGCTCGTCTGGATGACCAAATCCAGGTTGGCGATCAAGGCCGCCTGGCCTTCGATGTCGGTGATCGGGTCCAGGTCCGGCCAGTGATGAACGGTGGCTCCGCAGATCCGTTCCGCCGCAGCCAAATCGTCGGCACATTCGCCGTATTGCAGATTGACGAAGTGAACACCCGGGATCGTCAGTATGGCGTCGAACATCTCGAGCGGAACGGATTTCCGCTCCTTCATCTGACGAAGGGTGCCGCCGCGCCAGGCGATGCCCACCTTGAACCCGTCTCCCAGGCCGTTGAGCCGCCGCCGCCAGAGTTCCAACTTCCCGGGGTCCGGCCGCAATCCGCTGATAGCTGCCGGAAAATCTTCGCGGGCGCCTCGGAAATACTGTTGCAGACTGCCGGCCGGGAGGTGGAGGTCGAACGGGGGACGCGCTACGCCGTCACCGCGGATGTCGAAGCGGTCGCGTCCGAGCACGGTCAGGTTTGGGTAAGTTCGTCGGAACATGTCGGCGAGGCGGTTGTCGCATTCGAGAAGAACCTGGGCGTCGGGATGGCCGGCCAGCAAGTCCGGCAGGCAAAGGGAGAACATGATCTCATCACCGATGCCCTGTTCGTTCCAAATCAATAGCGTCTTGCCGCCGAGCGGCGCGCCGTCCCACCGTGGTTGTTCGAAATCGCGGGCAAAGGGCTTCATCGTCTCCGTCTTCCAACGCCACTCGTGTTCCTTCCACCCGGCCTCGAGGTCGCTGGCGGCGAGCAGCGCCAAGGCAAGGTTGAAATGGGCATCGGCGGACTGCGGCTGGCGCGCCAAGGCGTCCCTGTAAGACGCGATACCTTCATCCAAACGGCCGAGATCGCGGAGCGCGTTACCGCGGTTCAGATGGGCTTCGGCTAGGCCGGGCGCCAGGGCCAGGGCGTCGTCGTAGCAGGCGAGCGCATCCTTGCTCCGGCCCATGGCCGCCATCGCGGTCCCCAGGTTGACCCGGGCGCCGGCGTTGGTCGGGTCGAGCGCCAGAGCTTCGCCGAATGCCGTCGCCGCGTCATCCGCTCGCCCCTGTTCGCGCCGGGCGACGCCCTTGTTGATATGGGCCTCGACAAAGGTCGGGGCGGTGGCAAGCGCCTCATTGCAACACTGGATGGCGTCGTCATACCGGCCGCGGCGGTTGTGGACGGATGCGAGATTGGTCAAGGCGTCCGGGTGTTTGGGAAAACGCGCCAGAACGTCGTTGTAGGTCCGTTCGGCATCGTCGAGCTTCCCGGCGGCCTGTTGGATCGGGCCGAGTGTGTTGCGCGCCTCGAACATGTCCGGGGCCCGGTCGATCGCGCGTTGGCAGTCCCGGGCGGCCGCGTCGAAACGTTCCAGGGCGCGGAGCGCGATCGAGCGGTTGACCAGGGTACCGGGCGCGTCGGGTTCGAGTTCGAGGGCCGCATCGAATTGCTCGAGGGCGGCCTCGGGGCGGTCGAGTTCGGTCTCCAGCGAGCCCAGGGCCACCCGCGCCTGGACCAGTCTCGGCTCGCTGGCGACGGCGGTGCGGCAGCATTCGGCGGCCTCCTCGAGCCGCCCCAGTTCACGGAGCACGATGGCCAGGTTGACGTTGACGCCGGCATTGTCGGGAAAGACCGAAAGGATCTGCCGGTATCCCTGTTCGGCGGCGTCCAGGCGGCCCGCCTTGCGATCCGCAATGGCCGCCTCGAACACGGCCTGCGGATCGAACTCGGGCCAGTTTTCCGATCCCCGGCCCCTTCCGGCGCGTCTTTCCGCCTTTACCCGCCGCCTGTCTTTCCGGTTCATCGAGTTTCCCCGCTCGGCGTCCAGTCCGGTGGGGCCAGTTCGAAACCGCCGAACTCGAAGGCCGGGGCCACGGTGCAACCGACCAGGGTCCAACTGCCATGCGACCGTGCCGATTGCCAGTATCCGGCCGGCACCACGGATACGGGGCGTTCCTCCCCTTGCAGATCGGTGCCAAGGACAGTGTCTCGCTTTTCTTCGTCGGGACCGCAAATGGATAACATCAGAGGCGCGCCGGCATAGAAATGCCAGACCTCGTCGGCATCGATCCGGTGCCAGTGCGAAACCTCTCCGGCGGCCAACAGGTAATAGATCGTCGTGATCCATCCACGCCCGCCGCCATCCGGCCGGTGCCGGTAAACCTCGCGAAAGTGACCGCCCTCCGGATGGGCGGCCAGGCCGAGATAGTCGATCACCTCCCGGGATTTCAAACCATTGATCTCCGTCCTAACCATCGCCATCAGGCCGGGTCGGCCGGGATCGTCGCTGCCATGGAGGGCCGGTCCGCGAAGGTTTCGAACCAATCGGCGAGGGCAGGGTGATCGTGCCGCCAGGGATCGACCGGCATCCGGAAATCGAGATAACCCAAGGCGCAGCCGACGCTGATCAATCCGATCGTAAGGTCGCCGGACAGAGAATCGATATCGTCTTCAAGGAAATCAAGTGCCCGCCCGACGACGGTTTGCTGGCGTTCGATCCAGGCTTGCGAGCGGAATGCCTCCTCGCGGCGCCCTTCGATGACGACCGCGATGGCGGCGTCGAGAAGACCGTCGCCGAGGGCCTGGAGACGAAGTGCTTGCCAGCGGACGTCGCCGGCGGCGGGAAACAGTTTCGGTCCGTCGTGAAGGGAATCCAGATATTCGCAGATGACGGGCGAATCGAAGAGTACGGTGCGGTCATCGACAACCAGAACCGGGACCTTGCCCAGGGGATTGGTGCCACCGATGTCCGTTTGCGGGTCCCATACGTTGGTGTCCAGGCGTTCGATTCCGGAGTCGAGACCGGTCTCGATGGCGACGATATTGACTTTTCTGACGTATGGCGAGGTCGGGGAATAGCGCAGTTTCATTTTGGGCGTCCGATCGGTTTCGCGAATTGCCCGCGGACCCTAGCACCTGGATTGCGCCGGCGCACCTGCCGCGGCGTGTCAAAGCGGGAATTCGTGTTATATGCTCGTCTCATGTGGACCGATGTCGTTGATATAAGAGATTTTTACGCGACCGCCCTGGGGCAGGTGGCGAGGCGCATGATCCGGCGGCGGATCCGCGCCCTGTGGCCGGACGTTAACGCTCAGAGCGTTCTCGGCCTCGGCTACGCGACGCCCTACCTGAGGAGTTTCCTGGACGAGGGGCAACGCGTCGTCGCTGCCATGCCGGCGGCGCAAGGCGTGCTGCATTGGCCGGTCGATGCCAAGGGGCGGACGGCCCTCGTCGACGAGCTCGAACTGCCGTTCGATGACCTGTCCTTCGACAAGGTTCTGCTCATCCACGGCCTGGAATGTGCCGAACACCTACGTCCGATGCTGCGCGAGGTGTGGCGCGTGATGGACGGCAGCGGCCGCCTGATGGTCGTCGTTCCCAATCGACGCGGCGTCTGGGCGCGGCTAGAGCGGACACCCTTCGGTCACGGCCAGCCCTATTCCATCGCCCAGTTGTCGCGGCTCCTGCGCGACAACATGTTCACGCCGATCGAGCATCAAAAGGCACTCTATGTGCCGCCGTCGCGCTCGCGCATGGTGTTGTCCTCGGCACCGGCCTGGGAAAAGATCGGCGGCCGAATCTTCTCGTCATTTTCGGGCGTCATCGTCATGGAAGCGGTGAAGCAGATCTATGCCGCGCAACCGGCGGCACAACGAGAGGCGCGGCGTGGCGTTCTGCCCATCCCCAACCGCAATCCGGGCGCATCCTCGCGGGGTTGAAGGGATGGCGGAAGGGCATTCTCCGCTCCGGAAATGCCGAATAGTTACAATGTTTTCTTTGATTTTGGCCTTGCGGAAGACTATCACTAGGCCCCATTTTCCGACTGTAAGGAAACGACACCCGGACGATCGCGCCGAAAGGGCGCAGGGCGGGTGAGCCGAGCGGCCGGGTCCATATTCGCGGGGCGCGAACGACGATGACGACCGAGAACGAAAAGCTGAAGAAACTGCGCGACAGGATCGACGAGATCGATAACAGCATCCAGGACCTTTTGATGGAACGGACCCGGGTCGTCGAAGGCGTCCGTGCCGTGAAGGAAAAAGAAGGCTCCGACGTCAAGATCCGACCGGCCCGCGAAGCCGAGATTTTCTACCGCCTGATGGAGCGCCACAGCGGGTCGTTTCCGAAACGCGAGATGGCGCGAATCTGGCGCGAACTGATCGTCGCGACCCTCAGTTTCGAGGGTCCGTTTTCGGCTGCCGTCTATTACTCCGAGGATGATCCCGGTTTCTGGGACATGGCCCGCGACCAGTATGGATCGTTCACGCCGATGACCCGGCACACCGCTCCGCGCCGCGTCGTCGAGGCGGTGCGCAACGGTGACGCGACGGTCGGGATCGTTCCGCTGCCGCGCCACGACGAGCACGAGAACTGGTGGCGCCATCTGGTCGACGACCGGGAGGGTACACCACGCGTCATCGCCCGGTTGCCGTTCATCGGCCAGGGCAACGCGCGCAACGCCGGCTCGGAAGCGCTGGTCGTCTGTCCCATCGAGCAGGAAGAGACCGGTCGAGACCGCTCCTACCTGGCCATCGAGGCGGAAAGCGATATCGGTTTCAACGTCATCGAGGCGGCCCTGTCGCAGGTCGGATTTTCCCCGGCTTTCAATCAGATGTGGCACGACCCGAACCGACCGCCAGGCTGGACCTATCTCGTCGAGGTGTTCGGCTTCGTCGAGCCCGGCGGTCAGGCGGTGACGCGCCTCAAGGAGTCGCTCGGCAAGGATGTGGTGCGCATCGTCCAAATCGGCGGTTACGCGGTGCCGCTCAGCGACAACGATCTGGCGGCCAAAAGCGAGGGCTGAGCCGTGAACGCGTTGAAACCGCAACCGGGAATCCTCGATATCGCACCCTACGTCGGCGGCGAGTCGGCCCTCGAAGGCCGGGACGAGGTCATCAAACTCAGTTCAAATGAGGGGCCGTTCGGTGCCAGCCCGGCGGCACGTGATGCCTACCGAGACATCGTCGACGCCATCCACCGCTACCCGGACGGCGGTGCCCACGAGTTGCGCCGGGCCATCGGGGAGATCAACGGGCTCGATCCCGACCGTATCGTCTGTGGCGCCGGCTCGGACGAGCTCATCTCTCTCCTCTGCCAGGCCTACGCCGGCGTTGGCGATGAGGTTCTGTACAGCCAATACGGCTTCCTGATGTATCCGATCGCGGCACGCACCGTTGGCGCGGTGCCGGTCAGCGCCCCGGAAACGGACCTGACGGCGGACGTTGACGCCTTGCTCGGCGCCGTTACCGACAAGACGCGGATCCTGTTTCTGGCCAATCCCAACAATCCGACTGGCACCTATCTGCCGGCCGATGAGGTGGCGCGCTTGCGCCGTGAACTGGCCGACGACGTCCTTCTCGTCATCGATGCGGCCTATGCGGAATACGTATCGAAGGCCGACTACGAGAGCGGTATCGACTTGGTTGACGCAGGCGACAACGTCGTGATGACCCGAACCTTCTCGAAGATCTACGCCCTCGGCGGGATGCGCCTCGGCTGGCTCTATGGCCCGCCCGGGGTCGTCGACGTGCTCAACCGCGTGCGAGGCCCCTTCAACGTCGGGGCGGCGTCGCTGGCGGCGGGCGCTGCGGCCATGCGCGATACGGCGTTCACCGAGAAATCGCGCCTTCACAACGACCAATGGCTGACATGGACGCGGGATCAGTTGCTTGAATTGGGATTGGACGTCACCAATAGCGTCGGCAATTTCCTGCTCGTCTGTTTCGGCGGCGACAGCGAACGCGGCGCCGACGCCGCCGACGCCTTCCTCAAGGACAACGGCATCATCGTCCGGCGCATGGTCTCTTATGGTTTGCCCGATTGCCTGCGCATCACCATCGGTCTCGAGGACGAAATGCGGGCCGTCGTCGATGCCCTCGGCCGCTTCATGGGGAGGAACGAATGACGGGGGGACCGGTAATGTTCGAACGCCTCGCGCTCGTCGGTATCGGTCTGATCGGCTCGTCGATCGCCCGGGCCGCCAAGCGCGACGGCCTGGTCGGCGAAATCGCCATATCCACACGTTCCCGGGAGACCCTCGACCGGGCGCGGGAGCTGGGTTTGGGTGACACCTATTCGGCCGACGCCGCGGAGATGGCCGAGGGCGCCGACCTCGTCATCGTCTGCACGCCCTTGGGTGCCTGCGGGCCGGTCGCCGAACGGATTGCCGGGTCCCTCAAGGACGGCGCCATCGTCAGCGACGTCGGGTCGTGCAAGAGCTCGGTGATCGAGGACATGGCGCCGCACGTGCCGGCCCATGCCCATCTGGTGCCGGCCCACCCCATCGCCGGTACCGAACATTCCGGTCCCGATGCCGGGTTTCCCGAGCTGTTCGAGGGGCGCTGGTGCGTCATCACGCCCCCCAAGGGGACTGACGAGGCGGCGGTCGAGAAAGTCGCCCGGTTCTGGCAGAAACTCGGCAGCATGACCGAGATGATGGACGCCGAACACCACGACCAGGTGTTGGCCATCACGTCGCACCTGCCGCACCTGATTGCGTACAGCATCGTCGATACGGCGACCAACCTGGAGGACTCGCTGCAACGCGAGGTCATCAAGTTCTCGGCCGGCGGCTTCCGCGATTTCACGCGTATCGCCGCCTCCGATCCGGTCATGTGGCGTGACGTTTTCCTCAAGAACAGGGACGCCGTTCTCGATATTCTGAGCCAGTTCTCGGAGGACCTGACGGCCTTGCGCCGCGCCATCCGCCGAGGCGAGGGCGATACCCTGGAAGACGTCTTCACCCGCACGCGGGCCATCCGCCGCGGCGTCATCGACGAGAAACAGGCTTAAGGATCGGAGGGTTGGATGGAAGCGGTCTTACAGGCCTTCCTCGCCGGGTTCCCCATCCTCATCCTGCATTTCGCCGTGACCATGGCCATGCTGGTCGCCGGCGTCTGGATCTACACGAAGATCACGCCCTACGACGAGTTCGAGCTGATCAGGGGCGGCAATCTGGCTGCAGCCGTGTCGCTCGGCGGTGCCGTCATCGGGCTCGCCATCCCGCTTGCCTTCACCATGGCCAGCAGCGTCAGCGTCTGGGAGGTGCTGATCTGGGGGCCGGTGACCCTGGCCCTGCAACTGATCGTCTATCGCGGCACCGACCTCGTGCTGCGCGACCTGCCGAAACGCATCCAGTCGGGCGAGATGGGACCGTCCATCTTCCTTGTATCCGTCAAGCTCGGCGTCGCCGCCATCAACGCCGCCGCCGTCACCGGTTGACGGCGCGGGCGGGGTGGCGCCATGCGCAAGTTCGATTGGATCGTCTTTGTTCTCCTGATCGTTCTCGCGGCGGGCGGCAAGTTCTCCGGATTTGGAGACGATGTTCCCGACCAGCACAATCCACGCCGGCCGCCGGCAGAAATGTTCGAACCCCAGTATTGGGACCGGGAGACGCGCGACTGGCTGAGCCAGGGGCCGTCGAGGAGCCAAAATGAAATCCCGGCCAGGGCTCCCCTGCCCATCGAGGGGATCATCGAACAGGGCGGCAAGAAGGCACCGTCGACCGGCTCGGCATTTTCCGTATCCCGAGACGGCTATTGGTTGACGGCCCGCCATGTCGCCGAGGGCTGCCGCACGACGATCATCCAATCCGGTCACCGGGAAGGCGCCAAGGTACGCCGCACGGTCATCCACCCGAAGGCCGACGTGGCGCTCCTGATCACCAAGAGCGCGCCCCGGGGATTGCCCGTCGCCGACCGCCTGGGCGGGGCGCGGGACGCCTATTCGGTCGGTTTCCCGAAGGGCCAGCCCGGTGCCGTCCATGCCCGCTTCCTGGGTGAGATGACCATGCGCCACCAGGGCCGCGGCGGTTTCCGCGAGCGGGTCTATGCCTGGGCCGAACGCTCGCGCATCCCGGCCCGGTTCACGTCGTTGGGGGGTCTCAGCGGCGGCGCCGTCATCGATGAGCGCGGCCGCGTCATCGGCGTGGTGCAGGCGGAATCGCGCCGCCGCGGGCGCATCATGACGGCCAAGCCGGAAACCTATCTCGACGTCTTCCGCATGGCCGGCGTGCGGGTGCCGAGCGCCGGACGGACGGGTGGCGAAACGCGCCTCACCGCCGGCGATTACCCGCAGACGGCGCGGCGATTGATCACGACGCTGCGCGTCGCAAAAGTCCACTGTTTGATGGGTTGACGTCTAGAGCGGCATGCCCGAGCGCCGCGACGCCCGGTCCCAAACCTTCTCGACGTCGTCGGAAAAAATAAGATCGGCGTCGGCCGGCATGCTGGTCCAGTCACCGCGCTTGATCTCGTTCTCCAGCTGACCGGCACCCCAGCCGGCGTAACCGAGGATCAAAACGCCTCTCTCGGGACCCTCGCCGCGACCCATGGCCTCCAGCACGTCCGGCCGGCTCGTGACCGCGACGTCGTCGGTTACCCGTAGCGTTTCCGGCCCCGCATAGTCGGGGCTGTGCAGGACGAAGGCATGGCCGCGGCTGACGGGTCCCCCGAAATGGAGGCTGATTTCGTCGCTGCGCAGGGCGCCCTCGATCCCGAAGCCCTCGAGAAGCCGGTCAATCGGTTCCGATCCGTAGACGCGGTTGACGATCAACCCCATGGCGCCGCCGGCACCGTGTTCGATCATGAAGACCACGGTCTTGGTGAAATAGGGATCGGTCAGAGTCGGAGACGCGACCAGAAGCTTGCCCGTGTAGAAGGGCGAGCCGACGGCCTTGTCGGCTGCGGCGGCAGGCAGGGAAACCAAGGCGAGTAGAAAGAGCAACGCCCCGGCAACGGTAAAGGTTCGGCGTTCCATGGCGGAATTCTAGCAGATGCGGCATGGCCAGGGAGGAAAACGTCCGCCCTCACCAAATAATAATCGGAAAACGCATGACCTTCAGGGGTCCGGCGTAAAGGGTGCGCTCCTGCAAGGTGAGGGCCAGGTCGAGGTAGCTGTCGCCGCCGTTTTCCGGCCTTTTCGAAAGCACGCCGAGGACCACTTTGGAGCTGAACGCGTCGCGCTTGTCCATGAAGCCGCGCGCGACCAGTTCGTCGATGGCGGCGAAGAACCCGCGGGCGCGCACCGAAAATGCGCCCATCGGCTGCAGGGCCTCGTCGAGGGCCAGGGTTCCGTCTCCGGTCACGCGTAGCGGATCATAGTCGATATCAAGGTTTTCGACCTCGACCGTGCCGCCGGCCTCGCGCCAGTGGACCACCGGGTCCGGCCAGGCGGCCGGTTCGATGGGGCCGGTGAGGCGGCCCTTGACCAAAAGGTTGCGGATCCGCTCGCCCAGCGGCGCGCGCAGGCTTTCGGCGACGGTGAGATCGCGCAGCCGGACGTGAAAGCCGGTGGCGTCCTCGGCCGGATACTGGCGGAATTCGCCCTCGGCGATGTCGACCGATCCGGCGGCGCCGCCATCAAAAGTCAGCCGGAAGCCGTCGGTCTCGATGAACATCGATTGCGGCCGCCCTTGCCGGAGGGCCAGATCACCGGTCAGGGCGGTTGTCGTCAGTTCGAAGGCCTGGGCTCGGGTGCGCAGCGGCAGCCGGCCGGAATGGCGGCCCGATAGGTCGAAGCGGATCCGATGCGGTGTCCATGGTCGCGCCGTCGCGAACAGGCGCTCGCCGCGCCAGTTCCAGCCCCGTTCCGGTGGGCCGGTGATATGCGGCCCCTCGACGGTTGCGTTCAGATGAAACGGGAATCCGTCGACCTCGAGAGTGTCGTAGTCGACCGCCCATCCGTCGGCATGGCGCGCCGCGATCCAGTCGCCGACGCCGTTCTCGAGGCTTGCCGCCGCGGCGAACCACCAGACGACATAGGCGCCGGCGACGACGGCGAGGGCGATCAGGGTTCCCGTGAACCAGCGGCCGGACCGCCCCTGGCTGTCCGGTTCTCTTTCGCTCATTTCGATCGGCTCGGCTGGCATCGCTGTTCCCGGTCTGAGTGGTGCAGACCTTATAGTCCTTACCCGCCGCGACCAAAAGCCGGCCGCCACCCGTTCCTTGCCGTCACACCTCCCATGACGCGGTTTTGCTTGCCGTTTCCGCCCCACCCCAATACCTAGAGCGCATTTGAGGAACGTTGAATCAAAATTAACGGTTTTCTGATTCCCTGACC
>Ga0066187_1000539_pt1 | contig 12494 bp, 9 predicted proteins | sample WorMetexBAHAMAS1_FD_58706 | JGI IMG/M metagenome (GOLD analysis project Ga0066187, IMG submission 58706) | Marine gutless worms symbiont microbial communities from Max Planck institute for Marine Microbiology, Germany - Inanidrilus exumae... | ecosystem: Host-associated > Annelida > Digestive...
TTGCCGGCGCCGGCAACGCGGCTGGCGGTGACGTAGTCGCGGGTCCGTTCGGAGATCACCGACGCCCGGGTCAGCCGGACATAGTGGGGCATCAGGGTCACGGAAATCGCGATCATCGCGTTGGACAGCTTGGGCCCCAGGATCGCCACCAGCACCAGGGCCAACAGCAGGCTGGGGATCGCCAGGATCACGTCCATCAGGCGCATGACCACGGTGTCGTAGGCCCCGCGGAAGAAACCCGCGGTCAGGCCGATGGTGATCCCGAAGCTGAGCGACAGGGTCACGACGATCACGCCGACCGCCAGCGAATAGCGCGACCCGTAGATGATGCGCGACAACAGGTCCCGGCCGACCGCGTCGGTGCCCAGGATGAAGTCCCAGCTGCCGTCGGCCTCCCAGACCGGCGGTTTCAAGAGGGCGTCGCGATACTGCTCGTGCGGCGCGTGCGGCGCGATCATGTCCGCGGTCAGCGCCATGAAGACGACGCCCAGCACCACGATCAGCCCGATGACCCCGCCGCGGTTTTCGCTGAAGTAGAACCAGAACTCGCGCAGGCGCTGGGCGCCGGGGTCGCGGCCGGTGGCGGAAGGTCCGTTTTGCGTGATCTCGGCCATGGCTCAGCGTGTGTGTCGGATGCGGGGGTTGATCAGGCCGTACAGGAAATCGACCAGCAGGTTGACGATCATGACGGTGCCGGCGATCAGCACCAGGCCGCCCTGGACCGCCTGGTAATCACGGCGGAAGATCGAATCCACCATCCACTTGCCGATCCCCGGCCAGGAGAAAACCGTTTCGGTCAGGATGGCGCCGGCCAGCAGCACACCCACCTGCAGGCCGATCACCGTGACCACCGTGATCAGCGCGTTCCTGAGCGCGTGCAGACCGATCACCCGGCGCGGAGCCAGGCCCTTGGCGCGGGCCGTGCGCACATAGTCTTCGCCCAGAACCTCCAGCATGGCCGAACGGGTCTGGCGCGCGATCACCGCCATCGGGATGGTGCCCAGCACGATGGTGGGCAGGATCAGGTGCCGGACCGCCGACTTGAAGGCGCCTGCCTGCCCCGACAGGACGGAGTCGATCAACATGAAACCGGTCACCGGGTCGAAGAAGTAAAGCAGGTTGATCCGCCCGGAAACGGGGGTGAGCTGCAGGATGCCGGAGAACAGGATGATCAGCAGCAGCGCCCACCAGAAGATCGGCATGGAATAACCGGTCAGCGAGATGCCCATCAGCGTCTGGTCGAACACGGAACCGCGCTTGACCGCGGCCAGCACACCGGCGGGCAATCCGACAACGGCGGCGAACAGGATTGCGCACAGGGAGAGCTCAATCGTTGCCGGGAACAGGGTGAAGAACTCGGTCAGGACGGGCTTCTTGGTGATGAAGGAGACCCCCAGGTCGCCCTGCAGCACATTGAGCACGAAATCCAGATACTGCTTCCACAGGGGCTGGTCGAAACCGAACCGCGCCATCAGCTCGGCGTGCCGCTCGGCCGTGATGCCGCGCTCGCCGGCCATGACCTCGACCGGGTCGCCGGGGATCAGGCGGATGAAGCTGAACGCCACCAGGGTGACCCCCAGGAAGGTGGGGATCAGGAGACCGAGGCGGCTGGCGACGAATCGGAGCATGGGATCGCTGGTGTACCGGAAAAAAAGGAACGGGAGAGGCTCTGGTCAGGCCGCTCCCGTTCCCATGTCAATACCGTCAGGCGACGGGCGCTACTGCAGGTCGACCCCGTAGAACACGTGGCCGCCGAACGGATCGATCTTGAAGTCCACGACTTCCTTGCGGACTGGCTTGTAGACCACCGAATGGGCGATGGTGATCCACGGCGCCTCCGCCTTGAAGCGCTTCTGCGCCTGCATGTAGAGGTCGGTCCGGGTGTCGACGTCGGAGATCTGCTTGGCCTTGCGCAGAAGGTCGTCGAACTCCTTGTCGCACCAGCGGGCACGGTTTCCGCCGGTTTCCGCGGCGTCGCAACCCAACAACACGTACATGAAGTTGTCCGGGTCGCCGTTGTCGCCGGTCCAGCCCAACAGCATGGTCTGATGCGCGCCTTCCTTCGTGCGGGTCAGGTACTCGCCCCACTCCATCGACACGATGTCGGCCTGGACGCCGACCTTGGCCCAGTCGGCCTGGATCAGCTCGGCCATGCGCCGTGCGTTCGGGTTGTAGGGCCGCTGGACCGGCATCGCCCAGATGTCGGTCTTCAGGTCCGTGACGCCCGCCTCGGCCAGCAGTGCCTTGGCCTTTTCGGGATCGTAGGGATAGTCCTGGACCTCGTCGTTGTAGGACCAGATCGTCGGTGGGATGGGGTTCTTGGCGACGCTGCCGGCGCCCTGGAACACGGCTTCCAGAATGGCCTGCTTGTTGACGGCCATGCTCAGGGCCTAACGCACCCGCACGTCGTCGAACGGCTTCTTCTCGGTATTGAAGGCGAGGTAGCCGACGTTGAGGCCTTCCTGGCTCATCAGGTTGATGTCCGCGTCCGCTTCCATGGCCTGGAGATCGGCCGGGTTCGGATAGGGAATCAGATGACACTCGCCGGCCTTCAGTTTCTGATAGGCGACGTTGTTGTCGGGCGTGATCGCGAAGATCAGGTTGTCGATCGCGGCCTTGCCTTCCCAGTAGCCCGGGTGGGCCTTGTAGCGGATGACCGCGTCTTTCTGGTAGGCGACCAGCTGGAACGGTCCGGTGCCGATCGGTTCCAGGTCGACATTCTCCGGCGTGCCCGCCGCCATCATCTGGTCGGCATATTCGGCCGACGTGACCGAGGCGAAGTCCATCGCCATGTTGGCGATGAAGGGCGATTCCGGCTTGGTCAGGGTGAACTTGACCGTATGGTCATCGACCTTGTCGATCGCGCCGATCAGGTCGGTCATGCTCATATAGCCCCAATAGCGGTAATCGCCGCCGGAGACCTTGCTGTAGGGGTGGTCCTCCCAGCGCTGACGGCCGAAGCTGAACAGCACGTCGTCCGCGTTGAAGTCACGGGAGGGGGTGAAGTTGTCGGTGGTATGGAACTTCACGCCCTGGCGCAGCTTGAAGGTGTATTCCAGGCCGTCCTCGGAGACGAACCAGGACTCTGCCAAGGCCGGGCGGATATTGGTGGTGCCGCGTTCGAACTCGACCAGGCGGTTAAACAGCTGGCGCGACGATGCATCGAAGGACGTGCCCGACGTATAAAGTGCCGGGTTGAAGCCTTCCGGGCTGCCTTCCGAGCAATAGACGAAGGTCTTCGCCTCGGCCGCGGCGGCAATCGAGACTGCCAGGCCAGCGCCGATGACGGTGCTGAGGATCTGCTTTTTCACGGTTGTCTCCCCGTTTCTTGGATGTTCTCTTGGTCCCTGTACCGCATCCGGGGAACGGACGGGCGTCCGCGTGGAGCGGTACCGGCTTTTCTGAAGCGGATCGTGCGTCTTTGCTGGGGCAAAAGCAACCGTTTCGAGGCACCTAGCGGAGTGGTGCGGCTGGAGGCAGCGCAACTCATTAGAAAACAGAAGTTTTTCGGTGCCCAGGCCAGCCTCCGGTGCAGAGCGGGTTGCCGTGCGGAGGCAGACCGAACTGAGCAGGGGTCCCTGTGCCTGTCATGAAGGCCCTCGATGGGACCGACCTAATGTGAGGGCCGGGCGCGATTAGTCGAGCCCGCAGGCCCCTCTAGATGTTCCCTCTGTCAAGGAATTCCTGCATTTTCTCGAGCAAGACTTCCCGCTGGAAGTTCTTGTACCGGCTCTTTGGTTTTTGCCAGTGGCGCACCTGACTCATGCGCTCCTCGTAGTCGTATCGGCTGAAGTACCCCGGGGTGAGCCAGAAATGGCCGGGATCCATGAAGTTGCCGTCCATGATCGTCGCCCGCGCCTTTGCAAGCGAGTACTGCGTACCAAGGGAATAAGCGTTGTTGCCGTCCCGCTGGAGTGAAATGATCCGGCGCTTCTTCTTTATCAGGCCTTGGGCATAGCCCCTTTCGCCGGATTTGATGGCGTTGGCAATGTCCTTGTGTCTTTGCTCCAAACCGAACGGGTCCCACCCCCCAGCCTTGAAATCCTCGAGAAACGCCAGAATTGCGCTTCCCGGCGCGTCGGGCCCTCCGGTGGTGCTGAGGTAGACACCGTACGTTTCCGTCTCAAGCGCCCCGTCGACCATGTGCTCGTAGTCGCGCCAGATTTCCTGGACCTTTGGCTGGGCGTCGCTCGCCGCCTCCTCGGAATCGTAGAGCGCGACAATCATGCATGCGTTGTCGTCACGCTCACCCATGAAATAGGCGTGTTCGAGACGTGGGATGTCATGGAGACGCACGGGCAGTTGCCGTTTGAGTTCTTCCCGTACCTCTTCCGTGTTGAACTCGGGCTTGATCGAATAGTGTGTGATGCGCGCAAACACTCTTTTTTTCTCCCATCGTTCGAAGTTGTCCCTTCCCGAAGACACAGGGAATTCGGGATGGACCTGCGCAGACACTACCTCATTTGCAAATCACCAGTTGTGAGGCGGGTCACACACGCTCGTGGGCTGCCTGAGCATCGATCGTGCCATAGCCAAGCCTGTTGTCCCATTTGGGGTTGCCACCATTTCTCGCAGTCGTTCGGAGCCGTTCATACATGGCAACCGGCGAAAGGTGTGCCTGTTTGCTGTCTGGACTGCGCAACAGGGCCAAAACACCGGCCGCCATCCCCGCGGCTGCCGATGACCCGAGATTGTCGCCGCCATCCTCACCATTCTCACTGAAATGACTTGGCGCACAAAGGTCCGGCTTTTCCCGGGCTAAGCCCGATGGACCTGGTCCTTGCGAAGATGAACCAATCCAAAGCTCGTCGACTCTGACCGATCCCACTGTCAGGACCTTGGGGTGCGCATTGGCGCCAAAGATGCTCTCTCCTGGACCTGTATCGTGGATCCCGCATCTGCCGTCGGGGCAGTGCTCGCCACAATTGCCCGCGGCAAAGACGACGTCCACTTTGGTTTCAGCGCAATCGCCCACAATGAGATTGAACGGGTGCTCTGGGTCGGCGGTGTAGTTCCCGCGCTCGGATTCGGCGCTGCGGTCGTACACGGCCCAGGCATTCACCAAAATCCAGGCGCCGTGTGACTGCGTCGAGGCCTGCTGGTATTTTGTTATGAAGGCCAGAATGGCGCTATAGGCAGCCACTGCATTTGCCATGAACTTTGGCAATGCAGTTATCCTGGGCGGAATCAAGGGGCAGTCGAGGATTTTGGCGTTTGGTGCACACAGTGTTACATTTCGTGCAACCATAGAGCCATGGCCATTTTGCGCCGATCCCGGGGCAATGGACCCGTTATGCCAGCCACCAGCGAAATTGTTCGGGAAGGAGCTTTCATTGACGCCCTGATCAACAACCACGACGTGGACGTCATCCCCGTGCAATCCCAATTCGTGCAAGCTAGGCAACCCGACGAGTTGCTCGGCTTCCCTTCGCTGTCCATAGAAGCGGTCGCCCGCATGTAGAGGGCACCAGAACTCGGTAGCGTCGAATTCGACGTCAACGCCAACGTTCACGTATTTGTTCGCGTCCAATGCTTGCGAGATGGCGTCCGCAACTGAGTCGTCATCTGATGCATAGGATAAGACAAGAGAGCCAAGATCGGCGAACCCGATTTCAAAATCATCCACTGCGCCGTTGCTCAACGCGTGCGCACTTGGGTGTTTCGTCCAATCGAGGGATGGCGCCGAGAACTTTGCGCCCGCCATCCAGCCCTCCACAACACTGTCGGGTCTATTGGTCAGAATGATGAGAAGCCTGGCTAACGTCGATTCTGCGGTTGACCCAAGTACAGTTTCCGAACTCTTATTTGCAGAATAGATTTTTTCCAAGTCTTCAAATGAAGATACTATGTCATTTTTGCTTGGGTTTGATTCGAGTTTTATGACAGCGTAGTTTCTATGTTTGACGCTCGCATTCATTTTTCTTTCCATGTCGTTGCACTGCATTGCTGGTCTTTTGGCTTTTCCAAGCCATCGGTTGCGAAAGCCTGGTTGGACAGCATATCAGCGGCTGTTACACTCAATCAACGTGTGGCCAAATCCGCGTCGCATGAGCAAGTTGAACCGCACAACGTCAAAATGCGGGAACGAGGCAATGTCCGTGGGTAATGCCAACGTAGGGGCAGATTTGGTCAATGAACGGCCGGAGCGCCGTTCTGCAGCCTTCGCCTTCACGGACGTCGTGGGTTACTCCGCTTTCATGGCGCAGGATGAGGCGGGGACGCACGCGCGGTGGATGGCGACGCGGAACCACCTGATCATCCCTCTGTTGCAGACCCACCATGGCCGGTTGGTCAAGTCGACCGGCGATGGAGTCCTGGTCGAGTTCGACACCCCTCTCGATGCCGTGGAGTGGAGCCGTGCCGTCCAGGCTTCCTCAAACGAGGCGCAAGATGTCCAGCAGGATGCTTCTGAAAGCCTCATCATGCGCATTTCAATACATCTGGGCGAAGTGATCGAGGCAGACGGCGACATTTACGGGGACGACGTCAATATCGCAGCACGGCTTCAGGAACATGCGGAACCGGGTGGCATCGTCATTTCCCAGGCCGTATTCGACCGGGTTGAGGCTCTCATCGACATAACCACCCGAAATCTCGGCCCGATCTACCTGAAAAACACCCCGAAGCCGGTGCAGGCCTATGCGCTGGGACCATGGTCGACACAGGTGCGGACCGGCGTGCCCACGGCGGCGGAGAAGCTGCCTTCGATCGCAGTGCTTCCATTGCAGAACCTGGGCGGGAACCCGGCGAACGACTATTTTGGCGACGGGATCGTCGAGGATGTCATCGTATCCCTGTCGGCTCTGAGGGAGTTGTTTGTAATCTCGCGCGCTACAACCTTAAGATTTGCCGGAGAGAGATTGAGCCCACGTGAGGTAGGTCGCATTTTAGGCGTGAGATATGTGCTTATGGGTAGCGTGCGGCTGACGGCGACTCAGGTTCGCGTAACCACACAGTTGTGCGATGCGTTTACGGGCGAGATCATCTGGGGCGACAGTACGGAGGTGCCTTTTGGCGAGCTTTTTGACGTTCAAGACAGCATCGTCGAGCAGATTGTGTCGGGCATTGCGCCGCATATCCGCGAATCGGAACTCAAACACGCGATGAGAAAGCGACCAGGGAACCTCTCTGCCTACGACGCCACGTTGCGGGCGCTGGACATCATCAACAGCCTTGATCTCGATACGTTCAAGGGCGCCCGCGACTATCTGGAACAGGCGATGACGGACGATCCGGATTTTGCCATGGCGCATGCGTGGGCCGCGCGATGGTACAGCTTGCACGTTGGACAGGGTTGGTCGAAAACGCCAAAGAAAGACGCCGCAGAAGCGATGCGGCTGGCGGCACGGGCGATCGACCTGGACAGGCAGAACGCGCTAGCTCTGGCAACATTCGGTCACCTGAAATCCTTCCTGTACCACGACTATGACAGTGCCCTGGTGTATCTGGAACGGGCACGACGGGCGAGCCCGAACAGCGCACTTGCCTGGGTCCTTTCGAGCGCGACAATGAGCTACCTCGACCGGGCGGAAGAGGCCCTTGAGCACGCCAATCGCGGACTGCGGCTTTCACCCTTCGACCAGAGTCTATTCTATTTCTACAACGTGCTGAGCCTCGCCCACTTCACCGAGGGGTCCTAATAAGGATGCCGTTAAGTGGGGCCAGATGTCCCTATCTGAGAACCCCTATTGCACGGCAACCATGCGCATTCTGACAGCGTCTCTTTCTGCGGCGGGAGAGTTTGAAAAGGCAAAGGGGATTGCAGCCCGGCTGCAGGATCAGGAACCGGACTTCTCAATCAGTCACTATGAACAGACGCGTTTGCCGTTTCGAAATACAGAGACAAGAGAGAGATTCGTCGATGGGTTGAAGGCCGCAGGTTTGCCTGCCTAGCGACGCTGGCCCATCATTTATACCTAGACCAGCACAATGGTGAAATTCACTCGAAAGGGGGGTGTGATGTCTGAAACACTAGGACCTGCTGATTCCGCTGACTCTGCTGATTCCGCTGACTCGGCCGATTCCGCGACAGTTGTTATCCGCGGGCTGAACCCGGCGACTTACCGACCAATCGGCTTGTCGCCGGAATTGAAGGCAGATGACCAGGGCAAGTTCCCGACCTCCCGGTGGCCTCTATCGCAGGCAGATGGAAAGACGTGGGACGCGGCGTCGAACGCGCCTACGCAGTTTCCGCGCAATGCATGGAGTTCCGGCCTTTATTCCTTCAAGATTTTGGGTGAGTTTGTCAGTGCGAAGATCACCGATGGCAGTCAGGAGCTGACCTGGCAGAGCTACGGCCCACAACTCTCGGACTTGTTGGAAGCTGCAAAGCAAGAACAGGCGTCCGAACTCGAAGAACTGCGCAGTCTCATAAAAACCAGATCAGGCGTTATGGCGGAGGCGCTTCACCAGCGCGCGAACATCATTGATTATTGGCGCGGTATTATGATGTTCAACAGGTCTTCGCATCGGCGAACTTACGATCTGGTGCAGGCTGCGATTCGAGTTGGTCAGTTCCAGGCCATGCATTACAAGCTGGTGTTCCAGCGTCCACGGCCGTCGCAGCTGACACCGGTGTTGATGCCGCCGATCGATTCGCCGCCGCATGCGTCCTACCCCAGCGGCCACGCGACGGAGTCCTACCTTGTTGCGCTTTGCCTTGAGGAGGTCCGGCCAGACCTCAAGGCAAATACGATCACTCTCAAGAACAATAGGACGGTGACACCGATCATGGCGGTGGCGGACCGCATCGCAAGGAACCGGGAGGTGCTGGGCGTGCATTATCGCAGCGATACGACGGCCGGACGCAAACTTACCGTTTTTACCAAGCAGCTTTTGGACGAGTGCGCCTCCTTTGTGGAACTGCGGGACGAGGCAATCGAGGAGTGGAATTGATAGGCCGTCGCGCGTGGCGGATTCTGACGCTGTCGGACGTGTGGCGCACGGAACCGTGCTCCGCTTTGCGGGGCGCGAGTTTGGGTGTTGTTGGGATTGGGTGTGCCCATGCCATACGAGCCGCCTATGCAGCGCTGCTGATTCCGCGATATCGGGCCAGTTCCGGTGATAATGGGCTGAGCTGTTTCGATTGATGAATGCCGGACCGGACAATGCGAGTGCATCGGGTGCTTGCATTTTCCGGTCTAACGGCGCGGAATAGGCAATTGCGCCTGGTGCGATCAAGTTGGGCGCAAAGCCGGTAAGTTATTCAACCGTAGCGAGAAAATCTGCGGGTTCTCAGATAACAGGGAGCGTCAGAATGAGAACGAGAAGGCTTTTCTGCGTTGTGGTGGCTGTCGGGGCGTTGATCGCCAGCGCCGCGGCATCCGCCGAAAACGTCCTGCGCTGGGCGTCACAGGGCGATGCGCTGACGATGGATCCGCATTCTCAGAATGAGGGGCCGACGATCATGATGTCGGCGCAAATCTACGAAGCTCTGATCGCGCGAACGCCAACGATGGAGCTCGAGCCCTCTCTTGCCACGTCCTGGAAGCCGCTGGACGAAACGACGTGGGAATTCAAGCTGCGTGAGGGTGTCACATTCCACGAGGGCCAGGCCTTTACGGCCGAAGATGTGGTGTTTTCTTTCGGACGTGCCAAGGCGGAGTCGTCCGACATGAAGGGCTATATCGAGGCCGTCACTGAGATTAAGGCGGTCGACGACTTCACGGTCCATCTGATCACCGCCGGACCGACCCCAATCCTGCCGAACCAGCTGACCAACCTGTTCATCATGGACAAGGATTGGGCAATGCAGCATGGCGTGGAATTGCCCCAGGACTACAAGGAAAAGGAAGAGACCTACGCTGTCCGCAATGCGAACGGCACAGGCCCATTCAAACTGGAGATCCGGGAGCCCGATACCAGGACCGTCCTGGTCTTGAACGAAAACTGGTGGGGTCTGGACCAGAACCCCCACAACGTTGATCGCGTCGTCTATACGCCAGTTCCCAACGCCGCGACCCGGGTTGCCGCATTGTTGTCGGGTGAACTGGACTTCGTGCTGGACCCGCCACTGCAGGACCTCAACCGGATCGACCAGACGCCAGGCCTAAGGGTTGTCCAGACCGCGCAGGACCGCACGATCTTTCTGGGTATGGACCAGGCAGCGGCAGAGCTAAGAACCTCGAACGTCAAAGGCAAGAACCCGTTGGCCGACAAGCGGGTGCGGCAGGCCATGTACCAGGCCATCGATATCAGCGCGATCCAGAAGAAAGTCATGCGCGGCCTGTCGGTGCCGGCCGGGATGATTACGGCACCTGCGATCCACGGCAACACCCAGGAGCAAGATACCCGGCTGCCCTACGATCCCGAGGCGGCTAGAAAGCTCTTGGCAGAGGCAGGCTATCCGGATGGCTTCGAGATCCGGCTGGATTGCCCAAACAACCGCTACAACAACGATGAGGCGATCTGCGTGGCGGTGGTCTCGATGCTGGCCAAGATTGGCGTCAAGGTGAACCTGGAGGCGATCCCGAAAAGCCAGCACTTCCCAAAGATCCAGAAACGAACGACAGACTTTTACATGCTGGGCTGGGGTGTTCCGACCCTGGACTCCCAGTACGTCTTCGGTTTTCTTCTGAAGTCGTCGGGTTCCTGGAACGCGACTGGCTATTCCAGTTCTGTGGTTGACGACTTGGCTGCGAAGATGGCTGTGGAAGTCGATGCTGACAAACGGACGCAGATCATCGACGACGCCTGGACCCAAGTCCGGGAGGACATCGTCTACTTGCCACTGCACCACCAGGTGATTGCATGGGGGCTCAGCGACAAAATCGACATGCCGATTGTTGCCAACGACTCACCCCGGTTCCGCTGGGCGCGCTTCAAATAGACGCCCTCTGGAGAGGCGGCCCGAGGGATCGAGGGCCGCCTTTCTTGCTTTGGCCTCGATCGCACTGAGATGCTTGCATTTATCCTCAGGCGTTTCCTGCAATCAGTCGCGGTGATGGTGGTCGTCGCGGCGCTGGCCTTCGTGGTCTTCAACTATGTGGGCGACCCGATCAACAACATGGTCGGCCAGGAGGCGAGCCTGGAGGACCGCGAGCGGCTGCGCGACGAGCTTGGCCTGAACGATCCGGTTCTGGTGCAGTTCGGCCGGTTCGTGGGCAACGCGGTCCAGGGCGACTTCGGCTTTTCGCTCAGGCTCAAGCGGCCGGTGGACCAGCTGATCGCCGAGCGGCTGCCGGCCACGCTGGAACTGGTCTTTGCCTCTGCGATCCTGGCGCTGGCGATCGGGATCCCGCTGGGCGTCTATACCGGCATCAACCGGGAAAGCTGGGTGTCGAAGCTGGTGCTGACCACGTCGCTGGTCGGCGTTTCGCTGCCGACCTTCATCATCGGGATCGGTCTGATCTACATCTTCTCCGTCACGATGAAGGGGTTCCTGCCCTCGTTCGGGCGCGGCGACGTGGTCGATCTGGGCGGCTGGACGACGGGCTTCCTGACGGCGTCGGGGTGGAAGTCGATCATCATGCCGGCGGTGACGCTGTGCCTCTATCAGATGACCCTGATCCTGCGTCTGGTGCGGGCGGAGATGCTGGAGGTCATGCGCACCGACTACATCAAGTTCGCGCGCGCCCGCGGGCTGTCCAACCGGGCGATCAACTTCGGCCATGCGCTGAAGAACACCCTGGTCCCCGTGATCACCATCGCCGGCCTCAACATCGGCTCGCTGGTCGCGTTCTCGATCATCACCGAGACGGTGTTCCAGTGGCCGGGCATGGGTTTCCTGTTCATCCAGGCGGTGAAGTTCGCCGACGTGCCGATCATGGCCGCCTACCTGGTCATGGTCGCCTTCCTGTTCGTCGCGATCAACCTGGTCGTCGACCTCTTGTACTTCGTCGTCGATCCGCGGCTGAGGGTCGAAAAGGCCGTCGCCGCCGGCCGGACCGAATAGTCCCGATGGCTGAAGAAACCATCAGGCCCGCGGACCCGGCAGACGAGGAGGGCGGCACCACCGTCTGGGCGCGGGTCCTGGATCACGACCTGACCCACAGTTTCCTGAAGTCGAAGGTCACGGTGGTGGCGGGGGTTGTTACCTGCCTGTTCCTGATCGGCGCCTTCGGCGCGCCGGTGCTGGCGCCGACCAACCCGTTCGACCCCGCCACGATCGACCTGATGGACGGCTTCACGCCGCCGGCCTGGACGGCGGACGGGAACCCGCGCTTCCTGTTGGGCACGGACGACCAGGGCCGCGACATGCTGTCGACCATCATGTATGGCAGCCGCATCTCGCTGTTGGTGGGTTTTGCCGCGGTGTTTCTCGGCATGGTCCTGGGCATCAGCCTGGGCGTGGCCAGCGGCTATCTGGGCGGGTATTTCGACGCCGCCGTGATGCGCCTGGCGGACGTCCAGCTGACCATACCGGGCATTCTGGTCGCTTTGATGATCGACGGAATCGCGCGCGGCATCCTGCCGCGCGAGCTGCACGACGACCTGGCGATCTATGTGGTGATCTTCGCCATCGGGGTCAGCGACTGGCCGCAGTTCGCCCGGGT
>Ga0066187_1000540_pt1 | contig 12489 bp, 9 predicted proteins | sample WorMetexBAHAMAS1_FD_58706 | JGI IMG/M metagenome (GOLD analysis project Ga0066187, IMG submission 58706) | Marine gutless worms symbiont microbial communities from Max Planck institute for Marine Microbiology, Germany - Inanidrilus exumae... | ecosystem: Host-associated > Annelida > Digestive...
TGGATGTATGACTGAAGATGTCAGCAAATTAATAAATAGTATTGATGTTGTGTTTGAGCATCTGAAGTACATTCTTTTAGTATGCATTTAACAGTGAGAAGTTGAGCAAAGTCTGTACATTTTCGTGTTCAATAAGATAAGAATGTGTTAAACGAGTAAGTCCAATGCGCAGACGGTTATAGAAGATTTGGTCGTTTCGTTGATATGAAGCAGGAGTGGAGTAAGACGATGTAGCTGGATAAATTTGGTAGAGTTTAAAATACTCATTTATGATACCAAAGTGATGATGACGTGTCATTAAGCAAGCAGTCTACGGCATTTACAACCAACCAACGGTATCCAAACTGCCGTGGATTCTTCAATTTAACCGGCTTTTAATGCTAACGACTTCAAAGAAGAAGCTCAGCTATCGCAGAGGGACCGCGCAACGTGCTATTGCACTGAAAAGTCCTTCAGTTTCGACAAAAAACAACTGAAATTACAAGCCATGTATTTTTTTCCGATTCATGTGTAAACATATCGTTAATACATATACATTTCGTGAGGTAATGAGAGTTAGGAAGGTTTCAAACGACAAAAGTGACCTTCAAGGTCACTCAAGGTCATATGTATTGGTGTTATTCGACAGGCCACATCTGATTTTCTGCGCCCGGTTGGGGGTAGCCCATTGGAATTTCGCCGATATCTTTGGCGTCAGAAAGCTAGTCATGAGCTATCGTATGACGTTGTTTCCGTGATCCCACGTTTAGCCAACATGGCGCAATACTGGCTTGTGATGGACAGACAGACAGACGGAGGACAGACACACGACTACATAATTTACCGCGCTATCATAGCTTCAAGCGGTAAAAATTCAGGCGCCCAAGTTCCACACTCCGCGGTAATATATACTTTGGTGTTCAACGAACACATCTACATCCGACACACAGCAAGATATCAACCAGTTTGGTTCGTTGCTATATTCACAAACAATACGTACGTACCGACATTATCATTCAAAAGAATACATCAAACTGCTCGCATGCACGTCAATGTAACAGAAGCACATCAAGTGTCGATGACATCTATCACTAGTCAACAACGACGACGACGCAACAAGCGGCACTCATCTAGTCAGCTATGTGGCACGACTGTTGCCGATCAGCACGTTCCATTTCCTGATATCGTACATGATATGCAAGGCCGGTGTAGTCTCACTGGCAAACGAGCAGTTCACAGCAGACACGTCACCGCACAATATCATTACACGTGTAAACCGATTAATCGAGACTATTGCAGAACAGCACACATACGAAGTCAGTTAGTTCGTTAGTTGGAGTTTAACGTCCCTTTTCAGCACAAATATGGCTATATCAGAGACGAAAAACACAACAACAACAAAGACAGCAGCGGAAAACTACAACTGAATCTAGACAGAACATTAGGCACACAACTTCTGTTATTTCACCCACCCACTGTAAGTTGTCTGACAACTTTCACCAAGTGTTGCTGAACAGTATCTGACAGCTGTACGACAAGTGCAATATGCACTACAAGACTACAAGTCCATTAACTTCACTAGTCTTTATGAATAAGAATTTTGGTTGGTTGATTAAAATTTAACAGTGATTACCACACAACTCAGACCATATTGTACCTTTAAAGTAATGTCTCACTATGAAAAATTACACTTTAACGAATGTAAGTAATAAATGGAGTAGTTCAAAATTAGTAAAAAGTCTTAATATCGAGAAAACCTATTGTGTGGGTAATGTACATGGGTAAATAAAGAAGCTTGTGATTTTGTGTACACGCTGAACGACTGCAGACTCATATCACCAAACTGTAGATACTATATGTATCTAGAAAACTTGACTGCTATATCAAAAATGGGCCACCTAAAGATACCACAGTTTGGCAACCAAATATGGCCAAATTGTGCCACGCCAAAGTAACTAATAATTGAATAAACGACAATGGTGCATTACTACAAGCTACAGACGTGTGACAAATTCCTTCAATAAAATATCACAAATTCTGAGTTGAGGTTTTACGTCCCACACTACACAAAACAGGTCACTTCAGAGACGTTCTTCCCAGCCAATCTCTTGGCTTAGTACTGAAAAACGAAAACAAACATAACTTAAGCAAACATGCATCAGTAACCAAATATACTACCACATACAGAAAGAGGAACGGGTCTATTCTGGAAAGAGTAGATAGATAAGTCAGGAAGTAAACCAGTAAGGAAGTAAATAAGTAAGAAAGCATAAGGAAAGAAAAAGTAAGAAAGCGAGGAAGGAAGTAAAGCAAACACACAAACAAGCAATTTATATAGTGCCAAAATCAACACACTAATCACGGTGCATCACCGCCCCAGAGCCCGTACGGGCTATATCACAAATTCAAACAACAAGGAAAATAGGCAACAACAATATACTACAATACTGTTAGCTTACTTACTGTTAGAAAGTAACGTGATATAAAGTGGCACCACATATTCTTAATCCAAGCAGCAGTCAGACAGCATTTAGAGTCAGTGACACCAGAATTCAAGACCACAGAACACAAAGAATAACTAGAACAGCAACAGAAAGTTTAAAACAAACACTTTCTACATTTGTAGCATAGGCATAGCTGAAGTGTCATGGGAGCCCTAATACCAAGATTGATTGAGTTAAGGCTTTATGTCCCACTCGACACAGAATAGATCAATTTGCAGACGTTCTTCCCAGCCAATCTCTTGGCTTGGTACTGAAGAAACTAAACCTCACACAACAAAAGCAAACAACGCAGCAATAAACTGATCTAAGCTAACACAGAAAACACAAATGGTAAACCGAAACAAACACACAAAATAATATAATATAATATACCCACAACACTTACAACCATGCACAGGTGCACTGTACTGTAAGTATGGACTGTGATTACTGTCAAAGAATAATAAATTCAGTTTTGTGTTTAAAAGTCATCAAAGTAGCATCCCCAATAAAAAATCCCAGCTATGCTAATGGTTCATGGCACAAACACATATAACACAGCAATATCATGCTAAAGCACCATAACATACCGTAATTACTGACCATTACTATGCATCCTTGGCATAGTCTATTATTACTAGCCAGCCTAATGGGCCAGTATTGTTTTGCATGCTGTCGTCTGTCAACGTCGTCTGCAATCTGCCATCGCCTGTAACGAGCGAGGGCGGTCGGCTGCCACCGGGCCGGACGCGTGGCCGGTCCGGCGGCCGACACTGCACAGCGGGACAGTAAGGTGATGTCCCGTTAGGGTCACACGTTGTTTTAATTCATTTATATTTACGAAGAATAGCCAACCAGCGTACACTGAATATACATTACATACAACCCTGTAAATACAAGTAAAACTAATTTGGCCACAAACGTACAACATTTTGCACAAATAAATAAAAAATAAAACAGCCAAAGGCTTTCTTGTGGTTTTCAGTGTCAACTTCCACCAAATTGGCATGACATCATGTAAATACTATGTACTACTGAAACATATCCTATCTGCCATACGGCCACAACATCTAATCATCACTGATGGTCCATTACCAATAATTACTGCTCCAATAAACACGGCAGCCACAACCCGGTGATGTCCATTTCCACAAATAAATCAATTTCCAAATCATGACTCTGGATTTATTATAAAAACCATAACGTTTCACCACACGAGTTCCGCCACCAGAACCGATTCCTCATTAATTGTAATCTAAAAAATGCATCCACACTCACATAAAGAAGCTGCAAAAAGTAACCAGAAATGTAAGGTTGGTTAGTATTTAATGGTGCATTCAGCACAATTAAGGTTATATTGTGCCTTTAGAACTGCTACTTTTGATAGTATCAATAATATTTTTGCAAGATGAGTGCCCGGAGTTCATCGATAGTAGTGAAAAATAGTATTTATTGTTGATAATGACATTAACATTGTACTACACGTTCTATAGAAAGTTGTTGCAATTAGTAAATGCTGGATAAGGTATTAAATCAGAAACAGGATGAGGAATATGAAGAATTGGTTGAATAAGCTATCAAAATTGCAGAAATTACTTGTCTTGAAAAAAAACTGAAGATTGCAAACATTCAGTTTAACTGTGTGTACTTTGCTGTGTGACTGCTCAGCGATTAGTTGCCAACCTATGATTGCAAGTACTCACTTCATCACTGTCCGCACTTGTTACATATCAGATGTTCTACATTTTTAACACGAGTGCAATATCCACTTTTGCTACTTATGCCATTTTACAGTCATAACTTAAATGTGATCTTATGTGTATGTGTATTCGTTTAGTAGTTCAGCAGCGCTGCTTTCTCGTGCTCTCTTTGAACTTCTGCAAGCTGTTCATGCGTCCAGAGACATATAGTAACTATCACAGCTGAATGTCATAACTGTTATGTAGCATCTACACTCAGCAGTGCAGTGCCACAGCCAATCTCAAAATCAGTGACTTCTCCAGAACAGTAAATTATCATCACTTATTACTTCTAATAATTTACAGGAAAAAATTATTCCCTTCGTCTATGAATGCATGGTGTAGTAGGTATCAGACTGGCCATGAAGAGGTTATGGGTTCGATTCCTAGAAGCAGTACGGCTGCGTAACAACTCTGGGCAAGTTGTTCACACCTTTGTAATTCAAGTCACTGAGCAGTAAAAACCGAGAAGGTATCAACAGGAAGTGACGTGGTTTATTCTCCATAGCATTGAGCATGAGCTTACTGCTGACTCAGGATACTTGAAATGGAATAAGCAATACTCCTACAAAGTCAAACGGCTGTGTGCATAGCAAAGCTCACTGATCGAAACATACATTTACGTTTTATTCCATTCATGGATTACATACGGGTACTCAGGTGAAACTAACCAAAGACATATGGCAAACGTCAATGGTCTATAAATAGCAAAGAACTGTTCAGTTATATTCAGGTTATGTTATCATCAAGACAAAACAATAATAATCAATATAATAATCATGTAATTAAAAAAATTTCTGCAGAGAGCACAACCTGCAGCAAAATATGACAACAAAATCCACAATAAACTATAACAAAACAAAACACGTTGAAACGGGATCACGCTCTGCAGGTGCTAAATTATTTTTAAAACATACACGTCAACAATTAACAACTGCCAACAAACACAGTAACAACTTCCTGGATCCAGGATAGAACCATGCAGTTCAAATGCACAAAAATTCACAACAACATTCACTACCGATCTACAAAGCAAACAGCCCTGCTACACAGAGGAATCTTCTTGGAATTTAACAGCTCTTTCAATATAATTTAAGTCATATGTGCCTTTTATAGTAATTAATTGTGAAAATCTATATTTTAATAAACGCAATTTTTGAGAAGAGTAGTTCAAAGTTAGTAAAACAAAGATTTAATATTGACCATACCTATTAATTATGTGTGTAGTAAAATCAGTAAATAATAAAACCATTAATAATTGACTGCAATGCATTCTTGTGATCTGAGATCAAGGTTCCGGGTCTTGAGAGCATTTGAATCCACTTTCTAAAGGTCTCAGTCTCAAGGCAAAGGTCTAGGCTCAAGACCAACACCAAGACCAATTCAATGGCAAGGTTATGGAAAATTTACACATATTACACAAATTTCGTCTCGAGACTCCGGTGTCAAGGTCTTGGTCTTAATCTAGAGACCAGACGTTAAGGTCGATGAGCGATGCACGACGGTATGATGCATTGTGTCCTGATCCAAGGTCAAGGTTACGAGCCCTTCAAAGTTCGAAATGCATCCATTTTCAAAAGTTATCTCCGCCATTTACAACGGGAGCTGGCAACTGAACTCAGCTTGAACTCAAGTCTTTTAGTACTGTCTCAATAACAAGACTGCTGCAGTGTAACAATGTAACAATACAATTACTCACAGCACGTATGAGTTTGCAGAAATTTCAATAACAAATATTCAGCAGTGGTTTTACTAATATGGGTGCACGCACAACCATGGCACATCATAGGTTTTGCTGTAAACATTACACAGAAAAACCCATTCAAACTTGGGCAAATTGTTACAAAATGAACAGGAGTATAATGAAAACGCAACCACAAAGACACTGCATCATGTCTCTGTCATCAGCCGACTAGCAGCTTACCAGTTCATTTGAGACACCAACAACAGCCTGTTTAAAAGATCCAGGACAACCCGGGTGAGCCAGTATCAGGAAGAACATTCACCCACTCTCTTCCTATCTTTGTGGGTATTATTCAGCATCTTTAATTGATTTATTCCACAGCATCGTTCTTATTTAGCTGTTGGGTCCAACAGTCTTTTTCCACAACCTCTGCAGATTTTCCTTGGTTTACCTCTAGGTCTTACACCCTCCACATCACAATCTATGAATTTTCACCCAATCATTCTCATTATTTTTTGAAACATGTCCATAGAATCTCATTTGCTGTATCAGAGTAATGGTAACAATAATAAGATATTTGTATTGCACCACTTACTAATAGACTGAACGGGCTTCACAAAGCAGATCAGTCTGTTCTTCGGTGCCGGTAAACAAACTCAAAAAATGTTTTCAGTTGGCGCCGAAATGAGTTTGTTGATCGTAGCAGCTTCAGGTCTGTCGTCAACCTGATCAATGATCGCGGTTCAGCAACACACAAGCATATCGTCAATTCGTCTACGTGTCCCCGCCACAACGAGGTCGCCACACGACAAAGCACGCAGTGCAGATCGTGCAGGAATCTCCACAACTGGTGTCAGTAAGTCCAAGATGTAGTCCAGTGTGTGTCCAAGAAGCGACTTGTGGACCAGTAAACACAATTTGTACTTACAATCAGTGTAGTTATGTCATCTCTTCCTGTCTCTCTTTCAACTTAATACACGTAAAATATCTGTCACTTTAACACCACACATCCACCTAATCATTCTTATCTCAGCCTGCTTAAGTGCCAACTTATTCTTTTTCTACACCGGCCACATTGCACTGCCAACTTCGTACACAACCTCTACATAACGTTCCATCTCGTAAGAAGGAAAACATCCATATCGGTAAGCAGAGGCAACAGTTGCCTAAATTTATTCCAGTCATATCAACATGCAGACCCACGCCAGTAACGGATGCAGGTAGCACAGCACAGGGTTACGGGATACCAGCTATAGTCACTAGCAATCGTGCACTGTTACGGTTTTCGTACCGTGTGACCTTGACCTTTTCACTTCTGGGTCAATGCATGCCAAATGACTGCTATAGAGTATACGTGGTGTTGACAGCTCAAGCCGTTTTCCTTTTACAGCGCAGACATACAGACAAACAGAACGTCTGAATGTCCTACCCATGCCAGCGTGGTAATATAGTATGTGCATTTATATTCACTGTAAGGTAAGGAATTCAGAAAGTGGCGACATAATATAGACATTAGCTGCAAGTATACTTCAGCATTAGCCTTCAAAAACAATAATATTTCATATCATAAACCTGTAGCACGTCTGAAATGAATGTTTTCATCGAAAATTAGTAAACACAAAACCATATGCGACACTTAAAAAGAACACAATGATAGCATACTAAAGTATGGGGTTGTGTACAAAATTGCAAACCGATGGTCCATTTTTGCACCACTCTACTTCTGTATAAATAACACAAGAAATTGCACATGGCCAACATTGCACTGCTTTATGGCAGTGAATACATATAACGGAATTCTTCGCCAAGCAAAAACTGTCTCATAATATCATCCTTTCATGGGACACAAGGTCTCAACAGAAAACACATCATGGTGGATGCAGCAGCAAGCAATACAAGCGTATCTACATCACTCATCACACAGGAACAGAAACAACTTGGCTATATACAGCAGCCAGAGCACACCGGGTTGACTACACAAAACCAAAATACTGGTGACAGAACCTAAACCAACAAAAGTGGGCTTACAATCACCAGCAATAACATGACTCACTGGCAATAGGTGAATCAGGACAAGATCGTAGACCAGGGAATGGCTACACACAACTACATACAAGCAACACACCCGTGTATTCAACACAACCAGTCATCCGCAGCTAGACGAGGTCGTTTGGTGGCGGTATACAAACTACTGTCAAAGTCTCTGTGACAGTGATACATACTGTCAAGCGGACCATTTGTCGATGCCACTGGCCCTGAGGCTCCTAGCACTGAATCACCTACAGCAGCTAGCTGAAAACGATTTGCAATGCAGTCGTCGCCAATGTGGGCAGGAATGGGATGAAATCGATCCCCTCCATTTGTGAGATACCGCGGCGGATGAAGAAACTGAAAGTGGTCACCGTTGATGGCGTTTCCAGCAGCTGAATCAGGCAGTCGACTGCGGAATGGCTCCATTCCCAGACTGAAGCGATTCACGCCCGAGTGAAATCTCGTAACATCCGGCGGAAATAAGTCCGCAGTCGTCTGAGCAACCGGTTCATTTGGGTGGAAGTGTCGGGCTGGCGCTGACTGGTGTGAACCAAGAAGTGGCCGATAGCCTGTCTCTGCAGTCGGCGGTGAACATTCTGATGATGTCTGGAATCTGTGACTGACTGCATGGCTTGAGTGAAGTGACGGAAATCGACCATCAGCAGCGACAGCCTGAAATCGGTTGCTGCCTCCGTCAGCCACTTGTGCTGAACCGTAATGCCCGTGCAGCAACAACGGATTTCGCACGCCAAACATCTCATGAGTACTGGTTGGCTGCGGCGGTGGTGAAATCGGCTCGCTTTTGACCTCAGCTTCGGAAATTGCCCGAGATACACCAGTAGACGCAGACACGGCCACCGCTTGTGTGTCAATCGCTGTATCAGATCTACAATAGCCATATTCAATGTTAACTGCTAAACACTGATATAACATAGCATGTCTTATAGTTGTTATAATGCTGTAATAATAATATTTACCACCAACAAACACCACCAACATAATAATGCAAGTGCATAAAAAACATCACGTCATTAATATCACTAGCACTTTCCTGCCCTCGGTAAACAGAATGTCACTGCTGTGGCGAGGGTCGGCAGTTAAAATAACTGTAATAAATACAAAGATTGTAGGCATATTGAGTTTGTTCAAAACTATGAATACTAGAGTGCCATAATTGTGTTGGCATTTGTGCAACGTGAAACAAGCAACATAACAGACAATCCTTCATACATAAAGATTTGGTCACAAGTCACAATTATTAGTCACATACTCGTACTTGTATCTGGTAAGCGGTCTATAGCTAATTTTAACAATTTTAACATACTTTGGGTATACCGGTAATGGACATTTTGAATGGTCCCCAAAAGTCCATTATAATAAAGTTTTACTGTACAGCCTTCGTACTAACAAACCAAATGCACAGTAGTGCAAACGTGCAAAAAAACGAAAATCCAAACAAAGAGACCTAACAAACCAAACTAGCCAAGGTCAGTTGCCTTTTATGACACAAAACCACGATACAGATCAGTCTACAGTATGGTGGTTACAAAATACAGTTTTGGGGACAATAAATGGTCATGTAAATAGCAGAACTACTTGAACAACTACAACTACAACAACTATTGCTACTGTTTAACGGTTGTATTCCCGGGGCCTGATTTACAAAAAATCTTAGGACAAACTTAGGATAAAGTGTGACTTAGGAAAATCTTAAGAAAAACGTAGGACGAACTTATAAAAAACTAAAGATCAACTTAATAAGCAAAATGCAATTTCTCAAAAATAACTTAGCATTTCTTAAGAAACTTAAGAAAAGCTTATGCTAAACTTAGGATTTTCCCTAAAATTTTCTATAAATTGGGACCCAGGTGAACATGGTCAGCAAGGGATTCTCCACCTCTACCTTCTCCAGAACAGAACCTCTTGAGCTTAGTGGAATGGATTTTTTACAGGCAGGATGTCCTTCCTGCTTCTCAGTCACTGACAGTAACACAAAGCACTAACCCTAACCAGTGGTGTAATGAGAAAAACCAGATTCTTCAGCATTTACCATTAATGCCGTAATTGTTGCATCATTAGGAATCAGATGAAATGTCAGAATACCACTTTCAACTGGGCAAACGCTCAAAATCACATACCTGCTGGCTGCTGTCTGGTCATAGTCCGTTTCTTGTAGATCGGAACAAAGGTCAACCAGCTTGCGCCATTCCTGAGCCAGCGAACTTGTTGAGCCAAACTCGGAGCCTAGCGAACACATGACGCCGATGTCGGCCAAACCACCAGACTGCGATGTTACCCTTGAAAGATCTGACAGCACAGCAAACATTCTCAGAAATTTAGCTATCGCAAACAGATAGGTTCAAAACAGTAATCCTATTAGCACTGTTCCAAGACATCATCAGTGTATAGTACACAACTGCCTGTAATGAGTCCACAAAGTGGATTGCAACAGTGATAAATTAGTCCCGTATGGGACTGACAGTCGACTCTTCGCAAGTGACGTTTCTGCCAACTTCAAAGTCATGTGACACAAAAACTAGGCTGAATATAATAATCTGGCCCAATCAAATTCAGATATTGTGCCGTAGTTTAAGAATCTGTGGTCAGTTGCCAGCTCCCATTGTAAATGGCGGACGAGATAACTTTTGAAAATGGCTAGATTTCCAACTTTGAAGGGCTCGTGACCTCGACCTTGACTTTAGATAAGGACACAATGCATACCGTCATGCATCACTCATCGACCTCTACCTACATGCCAAATTTTATTAAAATCAAAGAAACTTATTGTGGATGGACATATGTACATGCGCACATATGTACGTATGCACACATGGACGGACGGGCATTTGACACCTGCTTTATTAGGTCGACTCTGTCGAAGAGTCGACCTAACTACAGCCAATCATCCTAAACACATCCTAGCCAATATGTATTATATTTTCCAAGGTAATAGATTTAGAAAGATTTCAAATACCGGTAGCTAAAGTGGCCTTCAAGGTCAACTAAGGTCGTCAGTAACAGCACTGTTCGACAAGACTTTCTCGACTTCCATTGCAACTATTGTCTTTATCTTGTACCATTTCTGAGATACCACTTGCTTATGAACATGGTTGACATAAATGACAATGAACAGTCACTGAAGTTCAACACAAATATTCATCACTGTAAGAAACCTTGTATGTAGGGATAAATGACGGACAAAAAACAAACAAAAAGCACCAAATATTTTCACTTCCCGGCGGTGTGTGAAGTCCCAGCCTCACCAAACTTGGCAGACGACAGAAGGTCTGCATCATTTTTGCACCTCTAAAATGTTTTTGGATCTGACATAGGTTTGCCACTAGGTGGCGATGAAAATGTGCAGGAAAATGAACTCTTGACGTTAAATCCAAATAACTCCAGAATCCCATGAGCGAATCCACCTACATTTGAACTGTTTACTGAACATGGAACTGCCCAGGGCTATAAGCCTGAAAATTTTGTAAAAGTCACCAGGGGTCACATCCTACAAAGCAGTTAAATTCTAAAGATTTGTGAAATGTTCAGTTTGGGGTCTCACACCTCACCCGTGCACCTTTGGTTGACTCCTTCACGCTGAATTTCACCACCATCGGTGCAACATGTTGCCCCTACACGGCAAAAAACCACAAAATCGTCCCCGAGTAACTAAAATATCGGCATATGCATCCTCTCAATAACTAGAAAGCCCCACCTGAGGTGGCAATGACCTCTTTAGCATGAAGAAAGACAAACATTTCAAATTCAGGACTGCTTTTTAGCAGATCATGCTCGTGATTTTGTTTTGCATCATAATGATCATGCACGGCAAAAAGTTTCTTCCTTCTGTGAATTTTTGTCCTACCTGTAATCATGAAATATCATATGGCCTATGACTCTGGCCATCGAACTTGACCTAGATAAAATTAAGGTGGACCACCGTGTCAAATATCTAGGCCAACGGTCATTTAAAATGACCTTTGGCCTAGATATTGGACAAAATGATTTTGTTGGAAAGTTACTGCCCAGACGAACGGACAGACTGGAATATATACACATGATCAGACCAAATGCTCAACCGACCCACTGAAGTGTTCAGTAATAATGGCATTTAAGACATACCTTCAACAAAATCACCAGAGTTTTTGCTGGAAGATTCTAGCTGGCATGCCGACTCAGAATTGTCAGCAGTATTTGTGTCCGTTAAGTTAGATGCAATAACACGGTCCTGTTACAAAAACACAGCATCAGTTCACGTGACTATATGAGTTAACAAGTGAGGACTGAGGAGTGCTTGATGTTCTATGACAAGTAATGAGTATTTCTTAGCAGTCAGTTGTGCTGGAACTGAGAACAGAACTTGCAATAACCAACAAAGACAAACAAAAACAGAAAATAAAGTAGAATGCTGTACTGTGTAGAATGACACAATACAGTATTCGCCCGAAGTGGTCAGCTATCCGTGCACAAGCTGTTTAATTCCTGCATTAGACGATGCCTAGTGTCACGTGCCTGTGACTGAGTGATGTCAGCGTTATCTGCTGTGTTACTTATTTTCAGTTTCCAATTCAGTCTG
>Ga0066187_1000541_pt1 | contig 12460 bp, 8 predicted proteins | sample WorMetexBAHAMAS1_FD_58706 | JGI IMG/M metagenome (GOLD analysis project Ga0066187, IMG submission 58706) | Marine gutless worms symbiont microbial communities from Max Planck institute for Marine Microbiology, Germany - Inanidrilus exumae... | ecosystem: Host-associated > Annelida > Digestive...
TACTGCCAGACCGGAAAAAATATAATACGTAGTCAGTGTATGGGTAATAGCCAATACCGCTAGCAGCATTATATCACATACCACAGTTATAAGTATAGCCTACCTAGCGTCGCTGGATTCATCCGGAAGTCTGGGATTATTATTTATTTTATCCGCCGGAAATATCCGGCGGGCAAGGCAGCGAAAAGGTTAATGCTTGTCGTGTGTGTGTGTGTGTATGCATGTGCAGTCGATGTTTGACACGGTCTACAACAGTCGAGAGTCGATTATTGACGTGTAAGTTCACATGCTCATTGGTTTACACTTTTAATTTCTTCACTGTGTCGTGTACGATACGATACTGTAGGATATGGTATGAGACGTGCGTCGGAAAACCGACGAATAGTCGGCTTAGTCGCCGCACGGAAGCAAAGCAGGAAACAACGAAATAAACGAAGTCCATTTATCACAGAAGATTCGGTACAAATCTTATCCGCTAATGGAGTCCAGACGCCTTATAAGTTCTCCGTTCAGTCGAAAATGCTTATTCACGCTCAAAAGGACAGTCGTTATTAGGGCGACAGTTTTTTTTAGATAGCGTGGCTTTAAAACTAGTTGTAACGATCTTAGTTTACGTAAAACTGGTAACTAATTTATGGCGATTTGCGCCACGGAGAAAAGGTATAGAAGCAACTGGTACAGGTCGTTGGGCGGGTATTACCCGGTCGCTAAAAATGAGCCGAACAAAAAATTCATGTCATATGTTGGCAGTCGAGAATATCAATAGTTGTTAAAACAGACCAGTGAATGCACGACAACAACAGTCAGTCAGTTGAGGTCACTAAAATGAAGCAATGAAGACGCGTGTTTTCCAGAAGTCTTTCTTGACGCTACTACATTGTGTCCGACCTACAACACTTTGCATCCAGGATGGGTCAGGAAACATATTACTATCAGCATCCCGAATAACTAATCATCTAGACCTCGATCGTGTATTGCTGCTTCTTATTCAGTTAGATCGCATATGTACTACGTTACCGAGCACCAAAATGCATGTAATTATGCTAATTTTACGCGGTTTACGTCACGAGATTTTTTTGGTGAGCATTCTGCAAACACTCCAAGTGCAACCTTATAAGGGATCTCGCCGTCAGATACTTACGACCTAACATTATTCAGAAATCTACGCTAAGGATGAATGTGTCCTCTGGACAGGATTAAATATTTTCGTTGCATGTTAAGCCCGAGCACCGTTTGTCGGAAGCCTCGGGAGTCAATCGTTGACGGGAAAGCTGTGGCGGAGTATGTACTCTGATGGTCTGCCGCGCTGCATGCGGTAGTGGACCATTGAGACTCTGATAGTAAATGTGGGCTGGAAAATACAAGTGACCGACGACGCCTACTCGTCGTGAACGCAACATTAACCCATTTCGAAGCCGTGAGAATTACAATTACCACTTTTGCCGACTTGTCGACGATATTTCGTCCGTATTTCACCAATAAGTACGTGTTTAACTTTCATCGCCCGTCCGTGACAGCAACTTGATGCACAATCCCATTGACACTTGGAGCGTCCTCAACGCAGCCGTCAATCAATGATAAGTGGAGAATGTGATTTCTACAGGCATGCAATAAGGCAAACGATCATCCTTTTGAACACCTGCTACAACCAACCGATCGACTCTTTTCAGAGCCACCTGACCACAGAAGCAGCTCTTTTCAGAATCACCCGCAGTCTGCTGACGAAAGGCGTCATGTCACTTGTGTACAGTAGACTGGTACCGTACATTTTAAGATAGTTTAGACATACAAGAAATGTTAGTTGGGAAATATTGTTCGCCTGATTAGTATTTAAGCTTATCAACATACTGTCTGCCAAAAATTGTCAAAATCGGTTCATATTTCTCGATGCAAATTTGGCGCATATTTTGAGGCAAGATGAAGCCCCATGACACGTTGCGAAGTACGCTAACAAGAACTCAGCAACTTTTCTGATTGTGGTTAAAATGCAGACCTAAATTTAAAACTGTAAATACGTTGGTAGCTGGAAATTTTCTAAGTCCAACATCCCACCTACGGGGGTCTCCTTTTCGACGGCTCCCCGGCCATCTAATACAAATTATCTGTTCTCTGTGGTAACCATCACACCAAACACCAAATCGATCCATTTCGGCGTTTGCTACAATACACTAACATCACACACAGACACACGCACACAGACACACGTATAACTCGTATAACTCGTATGAGCAGAACATTACCACAGTCGGCTAGAAGTTATCGAAAAAAGAACTAGTAGTCAAAGAATTTCGACCACAGGTCGCATCGCACGGGGAGGATTTTTCACGAGGGAAACGTTAATGTAACACCGGCCAGTGGTGAGCAATGCAGTTGACTGCATCAGTCACGCTAATTCCGTTATTGATTTTTCTGCGTATAACACAGCAATTACAATGGTTTCAATGGGCCGGTTAACCCCCAAAATTGCCCCTTCCCTTGGGGGATCTGGACCCTCGTCTAATATGTAGTTCTTTGCCCACTCCTGAGTCACCCACCCAAGCTGCATCTCGATCGATTCAACCGTTTTTGCAGAGCTCACGAACGTAGCAATAGGCTACATCTAGCCATCGCTGCGATCCGGCCTAAAATGATAGATGGGCTGTTGATGTTGCATTCGATACACGACGATATCCATTACCCATACCATTTTTCGTCGCACCAAATGTAGCATATCAAGAACCAGTATGACATGCGCTCAACACATCCCTCGATGAACATTTTCGTTCAAACAAAAGGGTTAACAGTGCCACCGATAATCTATGCTGGTCTCGGAGCGACGTAAATTTGGTCTCGACGGAAGAATTTTCTGCTATTACTTCGGCTGTGAAAGTGGCCGCACAGTGGCATATACGGCAAAATTAAATGCGTTTCTCATTCAATATTTTATCCATACTTCTTGATACAGCGGAAAATGAACATAGAATGGTAGAACGAAACTTGACTATCACGATCTGACGGCTCAGCAGAAAATAGGTTGAGGTAAATGATAAGCCGAAAGCTTACATAATATGCTCGCAGACATATTAAATTTACCGCGCGACACTATGCTAGCGCGGTATATGCTGTAATCGTGTGTCCGTCTGTCCGTCCGTTTGTCCGTCACAAGTCGGGAGTTCCACTGAGATGGCTGAACCTAGAATCATGTAAACAACGCCATACGATAGCCCAGGGACTCTAGTGTACCGACGTCAAAGATCTCGGGGAAATTCCAACTGAGTCATACCCAACGAGAACGCCAAATAGAGATGGGTTAGGTGCAGATCGGCGATTTCGGACCAATATTACGCTATATTTCAGAAACGGTGCAAGATAGGGACATAGTATGGAATGCTAATAGGAACTCGTATGCGCTCTATCGAATGGCGCTATTTTCATTGACCTAGATGGACCCCTGGTTACCCCAAACCACCCCATTTTCTAAATTTTTGTCCCTTTTTATATCTTTGTAGTTTGCGGAGATAGAGACTTCATATTTGGTAGGCAGGTTAATAGTAGTAAGTCCTATCCCGCGGATGACAGATCATCCCTGAAAGGGGCATGGACAGGTCACGTGAACCATTTAAATTTTGGTGGGTACCAACCATATCTCTGGAACGGCTAAAACTATGTTGATCATATTTTATACACCGGTAGGCTATATCAAGTCTCGGCATACTAAGGACGAATCGCCATTTAAAAGGCGTGGTCAGGGTCACGTGACTTATTTTAAATTTTCGGTTCCCAATGATGTCTCTGGAACGGCTAAAGCTATAGTCGTTAAATTTTGTACACAGGTAGATTATATCATATCCCAGCTAAAATGATAGACTACTCCTATAAAGGGGCGTGGTCATTTTGCAATTTCGACACCCGCAATCATATCTCCGGAACGACTGAAGCGACACTCGCCAAAATTTGTATGCATGTAGAATATATCAAGTGCTTGGCTTTCGATAATAGACAGCTCCCTAATCGGCGTGGTCAGAGACACGTGACCCGTTTCTTTAAATTTTGCCGCAATCGTATCTTTGAAGTCAGTGAAGTTGCACACTTCAAATTTCGCTTGCTGATTGATACATAAGAGTAGTAGTGCACGCATGATATATTACCCCCAAAAGGGATGTGATGTGTCACGTGACTTCCTTGAATTTTGGGAAACAAGTGATAATATTTTGTTAACGGTGCGGTGCAAGATAGAGACCAAGTTGTAATGAAATACTAATAGGAAATCGTATGTGACCTGTCGAATGGCACCATTGGCAATGCCTCAAGGTCACGATTGCTAACTCCCATACCTCGTGATACATAGTACGAATTTACTAACATAGCGCGTCGCGCGGTCCCTCTGCAGCAGCAGAGCTTCTTGTACTGAAGTATAAAAGTGTTGCAATTTATGCTGTGTGTAAACGAGTTGGGTCTTTCGGATGGACTTGCCCAATACAGAGGGTTTCGGGCAGCAACCTTGGTTATTCCCTTCTCACTGGCCTATTAATTTGCAGCAGTAATTAGTCGGAAGCGAGATGCGATGCGGCTGTTTGTGACCCGCTGAAATGCGCGGCGGAAGATTGCGTCGGTGCGTGCATATAATGTCGGATGACGTGCGTCATTGTCGTGCAACAACGCGCAGCAGCAACAGCAGCAGCACTCGTTCCAGCATAACAAATAGTCTGCACCAGATCAATGAAAATGTTATCGATCAGAGCTTGCAGCGTACGGTCTGCTCGAAATTCTCTTACGATGTCGTACCACGTTGGAACCATGACGCTTCGATAGTTCACTCTCTGTCGCCACAGCCACAGGACCGCCCAGCTGAGAAAAGATTGGCAGTTCTCGCATTGTGACCGTATTTCCTACCAAATACAAGACTTGTCTGTTCTCTTTTTTCCTCTTTTCTGCAGTTCTGTGCTATTTACTGTTGCTATTAAAATTGATATTCTTTGCGCACTTCAACAAAGTTGGGAAACCAGTTATACGATGCTTTGTGGGAAAATGCAAGCACTAACGGTACTGTGTCGACTTCAGTGTAGCGTGGCGGGGTATACGATCTGTTGAGTGCTGTTGCTTTAGTCAGTTGTTTGTTGAGCATCTGTGTTAAGATGGTCGGTGCGACCTCGAGTGGGGTTTGTTTCGTCAAGCGCCAGAGCTGAGGCGACGAGGCGCCGTGGCAAATGCAGTTGATCGTTCGATTGATCTTACTAGACTACGTCTAGCTGTCTGTGTGGATGTCTGTCTGGCCGTCTGTTTGTCTGACAGGTTGAGAAGATCGACTGACGTTATGATCGGAGGACTGCGCGTCGTCGTCTGCGGATACGGTGAAGTAAGCAGTTTATTCGTATGTCGAACTAGAAAACTGAAATCTTTTATCCACATCAAACCGTCTCCCTGCAGTGCATGCACTCGATCTTCTTTATTTGACAGTCATAGGGCGACCCCGCAGTATAGAGGCCCGTGAAATTCCATGTGAGCAAAAACATATGAAGTTTTCCATGGAGACTCCTTATGATTCCACTCCGTGGAAGTTCCGTGGAACACGGACGTTTTCCATGGTAATTCCATGGCGTATTTCACCATTCCACGTGGAATCACATGGAGTGTCCGTGGACTTTTCATGCGTTTGTGCCCACATGGCGTAAAATTCCATGGAGTATTCCACATTGAATCCCATAGAGTTTGTATGGAAAATTTCACTTTTTCCCCATGGAATTCCATGGCGTATAAAAACCTGGACCTCTATTCCGCAAGATCACCGTCATATTCGCCTTTAACTTGTCGTCATACTCGAATTATTTAATCATCGCGTCTTTGTATTCTCAGTACCATCTATATTAATGACTGATTTAACTTTTTGTATTTCATATCGTCTCTGTATTATCGGCAGTTTCTGCCATCAGCCGGCTGCCACCAGCTGTTCATAACGTGTCATCAGTGTTCGATGTTTACCCGTCGGGTCTTCTCTATGGCTGGTCCGACAGTATCGAACTCGCTACCGGACAGATTTCGAGATCCCACACTTCCCTTTGACAGTGTCCGCTGCGAACTGAGAACGTTTCTTGTCTCAGTCTACTAGCGAACATGGCGCATTACAGGCTGTGAGATTGTGTGCTATATAAATATGCGATCAATACCGGCAGTAATATTAACATTATCGATCTTTGTGGAACAACATAAAAGTTCTTTATCATTATGGCCGTCGTCACTGTCTTCCTAATTATTACTGTCTAGTGCTGTCGTTGTCATTGTTCATCACGCGTTTCATTATCATTTTCACTGACACTGAATCAGATAATGACACTTGTGCGTGGCATGACGTTGACATTGACGTAATACGGTGACGACGACATTCACATTACACGTCGTTGACAGTATTACAATGAACGCGCTGCAGTAATGACGTCGAAATGACGTCAGCGTGACGTGGCTTGACGTGACGCTGACAGTGCGGGCCCAACGAGTGTGGGTCTCGGGCCGCGCGGGCTCGCGCCTTGAAATATCCCCTCCCATAAAAACCTCTAGTGTGGGTCTACTCGTTGCCGGCCGGCGATCAGTCTCTGAAGGTTCGTCAACTATGTCGCTGCTTCTGTAAAAGCATATTAAACGCATATGTGCGCCATGGTGGCTTTTAAGCCCCGTCCACACCACCAGCAACAATGTCGAAGCAACACTGTTTACTGCAAAGGATCGAACGATTCTGTCGACAAAGTCAAACGTTGTTTCGACGTTGTTGCTTTTTTGGCAACAACGTCGAACGAGTTTTTCGTGAAATTTGTTTCGACTTTGTCGAATGAACGAAATTTCACGAAAAACTCACGAATGTTTTTCCTGAAGTAAAATATCACTACTCGACAGCGCGCTGAGCGGTAAGGACCTGACTGTGCGAGAGTGACGGACAGTGACGGTGATTCGATGACGTCAGCGATGACGTCTCTGGTGACGTCGACGTGATGTGACGTGTCAGGTGGGACGAGGCTGCTGTGCAGCTCTCAAAGGAGTCGGAGCAATTGTCTACATCACCGAGATCGATCCGATCTGCGCCGTACAAGCCAGGCCTGTTCTCTATTTATAACGTGCTACTGACACAGCACAATGCCCCTGCCACCAAAGTGGAGGCATTAAGCGAAGCTGCTCTTCGTCCGTCTGTCTGTCTGTCTTTTTGTTCCATGCCCGTAGCCCAGAACGGTGCGTTTTAGAGTTTTGGTTACTGCAGAACACTGATATGAAACACCATGCTGGAAGTCGAACCCGTCGGTCAGCGTGGCCAATAGAAGTGGCCAAAACGTCCTTGAAGCCAAAAATTTACCTCGTCTCGGCAGTATCTCGGAACCAAGCGAGAGAGCCGTGGTTACTAGGCCTACTAGACGTGAATAGGAAGCCATAAGCTGGGTCCTGGGTGTCATTTGCCGTAGTCTTCGGTATCGTCTAATTACCGACTGTAGGTGTCACATTACATTGTTCCTCGTGAAAAATCCGCCCCTTGATGCGTCCTTTCGTTAAAATTCTTTGAACACTTGTTAATAATCATTAATCACAATAAAAATAAACACATGCATAGACAGCACTAATCTGTCACTTAGGCTTGAGCCGTGATAGTGTTAAGCCTCAGAAATTTTGCTTCAGCAAACGCTTAGGGCCGGTTTTTCCACCTCAAATTTATCTCCCATTAACGTTAATGGAAGATTAACTCCCATTTTTTAATGTCAGTTAATCAATCTCCCATTATCTTTCATTGGAGATCAATTTGCGGTGGAAAAACCGGCCCTTAAACTGTTAGCGTTTGAAATTCACTAAGTGAATTTAACTATAGTCTCAGACTCTGAGTTTGTGTTTTCGATTAACTCGCATTATTGTTTTATGTTTCTCCAGTCTGGAAGGCTTTCAGGTAGTTCAACTGGGAGAAGTTATATCGACTGCAGATATTATTGTCACGTGTACAGGTAAATCGCTACCGTATCTCACTGACACAAGTTTATATTTCGTATTCATGTCGTTGTTTTACTTCGCGGTAACTGTGATAACCACTGCCTGTTCGTTGTCCGTCTCTTTTCTTCCCGGACGTGTGTCTGTGTCAGTCGAACGGTATCTCAGTTTGAACGTCAGCATTCGTTGCGAACGGTAGTTGAGAGCGGTAGACAACTGACATACCAGTTGGAGTGTAGAAATCCCAATTGTACTGATTCGAGATAGATTTTGCCATTGATAGAAAGACTGAGTGACGAACAAACAGACAAACTGACTCTCTGACGCTCTTTGCGAGCGATTAAGCTCCAGTTACACGACTGATTGTCTGTACCTCTCTTTGTCATCGTGTGAAATGGTTGTATTTTATTTTTCTGTCGTATGTTCCGTTGACAGTTCGTCGTCATCCTTATGTCATAACGTCGTAGTCATATGTACAATTCTACTGCATCATGCCTCTGTTGACTGTGTACACGTTGTACGTTGGGCATACACTATGTTGCCAAAAAGTATACCACCCAACCTTCAACGATAACTTTAACAGTAATTGTCCGATTCCAGTAATTTTTACAGTTATTACTGGATAAATATGTCATCGAAAGGTGATTTAATTCCCACCTCACCTGTTTAGTGTACGCGCCTTAGGAAACTTTAAGATGGTGGAAATCACGAATTTAGCCCCAAATTGCACGCTGTCAGCTTTCATAAAATCCGTCATGGTTTCCATTGCGATGTTGACAATAAGTATGGCTGAGTTGATCTTTGTCAACCCTGGAATGAAAGTCAACAGCCAGAACTATCGCGATATCTTCCTATCTCTCATGCTAATGCTGTCAGCGATCCGTCATGTCGCATGCGATACATTTGTCTTTCAATAAACAGTTCTGGTATGTTTGATAGCCAGACCAGTGAAATCCGGCATTTCTTGCTGTAGCAGTTTAATGCTGTCCTTGGCACGCGGACACGTCGACAAATTGGTGACAGGGCTTTCTCCGTTGCCGCACCGCGAGCATGGAACAGGCCGACGACAGACCTGCGATCGACAGACTCATTTCGGCGTGAACTATAAACATTTCTTTTTGATTCCGTTTACGGGCACCAAAGAACAGACTAGTCTGCTTTGCGATGCGCCCTCGGTCTACTAGTAGGAGACGCAATACAAATACCTTAGTTACTGTTACTCTTACGTTGGGCTCAGTTGGCCCACGTAACTTTAATCTCGCAATGGCCTAGGTGGTGCTTTCTTGTACCGACCCGACAGTGAAGTGAATCTGCGTTGCAGGCAATAAAGGCGTTCTGAGACAAGAAGATTTGGAGGCAATGAAATCCGGCTGCATCGTTTGCAACATGGGACATCCTAACATGGAAATTGATGTCGTACGTAGATTTTCACGAATAACATAATAGCTATACAGATAACGAGTAGACTTACTTACTATTCAACTTAGCAACTGATCAGTTCGTACAGTGCTTAATGAAAAAAAGATATAGATCAACGACTGTTAATAGGCTGGACTGGAGACCGATTGGCAGTATTAGAAATCGTCCTGTTAATTCTGAAGTACCATAGCGTTCTCACTGACGACATCGCACGCCGTCGACGGCGTTCCAACTTAAGAACTTAAGAAGATCCGTCATGCTACAGTGATGCCACTCAGTGATCTATTATTGCAAGATGCCAGCTAAAATAAATACTAAGCAAATGACTCCATACACAGATGTTCACTATTAAAACTTGTCCCTACGCTGACGTAACAGTTTTACATATTCATTTTTCTGACGCATTGGGCCTAAATGCAGGGCTGGTTGGGGTGAATATTATGAATGGAATATGACTACATGTACCCATACTCGCGTGTCGGTGTTAGTTTTGCTTGGAATCGCCGTTATCAATGGCGTCACGATCGTTATATTATTTATAGCTTGTGATAACTTTTACGTAATAACAGTAATTACTTCGCCCCGCTAGCGGTTCGAAGTACTGTGGTCAACGTGTCTGTATATATGTCTGTTTATCTTTTTTGTGTGTCTGTCCGCTTGCATATCTCAAAAACCAAGTCCGATTATTTCGATTTTTGTTACCTATGGCCGTGGCTCGGTCCTCCTCTGACGACAATGTCATACGTTATGTATACTTCCGGTTTTGTAGATGACTTTATCTTTCCTTATAATGGAAGGAATAAGCCCGAATCAAAGACGACGCGTATGTTTCGTCCAGTTCGCCAGGTGGCGAAGTCTGTCATCTCTGACTGCATTTTGTTGGGTACAGTTAATTTCATGTTGTAGGGTGTATTTTAAAATTATTTGAATCTCGAAAACGCCATAGCATGTGTCATGTGCTAATTGAGCTCTCACTCCTTAATGCTGACCCGTGGTTATTTGTAGCAGTCGCTTTTCGTTTAACAGACAGTATGCAATGCGTGGTAATGATGTTGTCGCTTGGCTTAATATGAGAACTGTAAGTTGATGCGTGTGTTTCCTCGTCAGAGTTTCGTCGTTCGTTTCGATTTTTACCCACGTAAAATATGCCACCAGCCCCACCGGACCCACTCTCTTATCTGAATGCGGTGGGTATGTAGCCAGCACTGACAGCTGTTGCAGCATATGCAGTTGCGGAGTAAGATTTTAAACGGCGTTTGTCATTCTGTGCGTCTGTCTGTCTGTCTGTCTGTTTTTCCGCACGATATCTCAAAAACGCTGCAGCTATATCACCAAACTTGACATAAAAACGTTCCACCATGAGTCCTGGAAACCGTTTATTTTGGGGTCAGAAGGTCAAAGGTTAAGGTCATGAGGCACAAAAACAGTTTTTGCGTGGGTTTTTGCACTCCTGGGAGTGCCGGCTTCTTCTAGTGTTTTATTTATAACTGTATTTGTAACTGTGTGAAACGAACGTGGTCGATGAATGGACGGAAAGGCGAGCCTTCGTGCACCGAACCTGACGTGGACTCATATTAGAGATCAAGTCGATTACGTCATCTGGCCGGACGGAAAGTACATCGTCCTTCTCGCTGAGGTGATTCACTGACAGCTCTGGACGAATTTATTTTGTCGTTTTTACATTGTATCCCAGAGAGCATTTACTACATCATATATTTTCAGTTAAATTTTTGTGCGCTTGCTACTGCCCTTGCGTACTTTAATAAGTCTTTTCTGGTCTGTTAACCTAGCGTGTCTAGCCTTGGCCTTGGCCTCGAAAATGCTGTCCTCAAACACATCCCTATATAGTGTGTTGGTTGGTCAGGGAAGACTGGCGAATCTTGGCTGCTCCAGCACGCCGTCTCTGGTGGTGTCGGTCACGGTCACCACTCAGGCGCTGGCCCTCGTTGAACTCTTCACTGCCTCGCAGGGACGATACGCCAACGACATCTACCTACTGCCGAAAAAGATGGGTTCGTACAGGGGCGACTGATTGAAAATGCGGCACATTAAAAAGTCAGCGTCGCAAAATGCGATACATGAAAATTCTAGATGAAAGTACAGGGATGGAAAATAGAGTGAAGCTGCTATGGGAAACCGAAAGAACAGTTAATGTTGTTCTCGGCCAGAATTTGTTAAAATGGGGCGTAAAATACCAACGGCGTTATAGCCTACTGTTATATTGCTAAAATCGTGTCAGTGTCGATATAAAACGTACGTGTAGAAACTGAAAACACAAAGTAGCAAACAGCCTAAAATACGGTGCAAACGTCAACTTTAAAAGTCTTCCCAATTTCCACTTCTTTGCTATTAAAATTTAAACGGTAACTATTGCCGTGCAGTGCTGCGCACTGTAATGTAAGCGATACGCGAGAAATATGACGATATTGAAACATGATGACGATACTGCTGCTGCAGCTCAGCTGCTTTGATGACGATGATAATGATCCCTGCAGTAGTGTATAGGCAAAAGCGGATGTAGAAGGATAATACAAGAAGCAAGCTAATGGTCGACTGATGCTCAAAGCCTACGCCATGCCATGATGAAATTACAATAGGCGTGTATCGAGTTATGCTGAAGGCCAACACGTGCGCTTTTTAGCGGACGTGAACTCACTTTCACGTTCGCTATATGCTGTCGCCTGTCTCTCTGTCGTCTGTCGTCTGTAACGTTAGTGCGCTCTACTCAGACGGTTGCAATTTTCGGCAATGTTTCTACGCTATTTGGTACCTTGGCCACCCATTGACATCCACGGAAAATTTTACGGAGATCGTCTTAGGGAACCCATCCGTCCGGGGGGGGGGTAAAAGCAAGAGAGGCAGCCAAATATAGCTATTTTGGACCCATGGAAGGCTATATCTCGGAAACGGTGCAAGATAATCACTAATAAAAAAAGTCGTATACGAGCTTCCGATTGGTACCAAAATTAGTGACCTTGGATGACTTTGAATGGCGTAATGGCCCTTATTTTGCGTTATTTCACTGAATTCGGTAGCTTCCGGGGCGCATTGCGTAAAAGTGGTTGAAGCTATACTTAAACTTTCTGCGACAGAACTGTAGCCCAAAGCA
>Ga0066187_1000542_pt1 | contig 12430 bp, 12 predicted proteins | sample WorMetexBAHAMAS1_FD_58706 | JGI IMG/M metagenome (GOLD analysis project Ga0066187, IMG submission 58706) | Marine gutless worms symbiont microbial communities from Max Planck institute for Marine Microbiology, Germany - Inanidrilus exumae... | ecosystem: Host-associated > Annelida > Digestive...
CCACACTTTGGCACATTGCGATGCCGGGAGCGGGAGCCATCCACTCCATCTGTTTCCGCCTCGGCGGCGATCGGGTTCTCCTCGCCGCTGCCGGCCATTTCCGTCGCCGACGTCACCGGGAACATGGCCTGGGCGGCGACCACGTTGAATATCCCCTGGGGAAAGTCATCTTCGGCTGGTGTGTCGAAACCGCTCGCCTCGTAGGCGTCGACCGAAACGCGACCGTCGTAGAGCACCGTGAACTCCTTGGCGCCGAGATTGAATAAGGCCGGAGAATTGCGTGGCACCCGGTCTTCGATCAGGGTATCGCCGGTGCCGACCTGACGCTTCGGTCCGAGCCCGACCCCGCCTTCGCCGATGCCGAGCGACAAGCCGTCGGATGTGCCGTGCTCCGGATGGTGGCAGGTGGCGCAGGCGATGTTCTTGTTGCCGCTCAGGATCTTGTCGTAGAACAACAGACGCCCAAGCCGCGCCCGCGGCTCGGTGACTTCCCGGTAATCGCTGTCGACGACGGGGGGGTGGCAAGGGATACTCGGTCCTTTCCGTGGCTTCCGCCGCAATTGGCAAACCGGCGGCGGCCAAAATCGCCATCGCCGCAGCTACCGCTTGCACCCGTCCCCCGTCTCGGTGTTTGTTTCGGTGACCAGCGCAACGCCCGGAGTCGGAACGATGAGAAAAACCCTTACCCGTGCGACCTTCGCCTTCCTGCTCGCGGTCGCGGCCACCCCCACGGTCGCCGACATCAGCCGTGGCCGCGACCTGATGGAGGCCAACCGTTTCAAGGAGGCGATGCAGGAGTTTCTGCCGGCGGCCCAGGCCGGCAATGCCGACGCCGAGGAGTTGATCGGCGTCATGTACGCCATGGGACTCGGCGTCGAGCGCGACGACCGCCGCGCCTTCGAATGGTACCTGCGGTCCGCCATGAAGGGCCATCCCGGCGCCCAATCGGGCGTCGGCTGGTATTACGAGGTCGGTCGCGGCATGCCGGCCCCCGACTTGGTGCGCGCCTACATGTGGTACGTGCTCTCCGCCATCGGCGGCGATCCGGACGCCGCCATTTCGCAGGAAGAGGTCGTCAAGAAGATGACCAGGGAGCAAATCGAGAAAGCGCATATTCTGATCGATGACTACAAGCCCCACCTGTTTCCCCATCTGGATTGAGGCGGTGGCAAAGGTGACGGCTCGGACCCGGCCAGGTCCAGCCGCCGTTTGCGGATGACGGCGGGAAACGGGGCGCCCGTGATGCGGCCCGTCTCCCGGAACGCCGTTACTTGGTGTCGGCCATGAGCGCCGCGTCGACCTTGGCTTCCGCCGCGGCCGCCGCTTTCGTCAGAGCATCGAACACCTCGGGACCGTTCTTGATGTTCTCCTTGAACCAATCGTAGACCGGTGCCGCGGCCGCCTTGAACTTGGCCTTTTCCTCCGGCGTCGGCACGTAGAGGCTGCCGCCGCCGTCAACGAAGTCCTTGTAGGCCTGGATCGACTTGCGCTTCGGCGAGGCGAAGGTGGCCTGCTGCAGCGCATGGAAGCCGTCCATGATGATCCGCTTGTTGGCGTCCGACATGCCGGTGAAGCGGTCGTTGTTCATCCACCATAGCGCCCCCATGTAGGCGTGTCCGTCGAGCGTCACGTACTTGAGCCCGGCGTCCGGGAACTTCATGCCCATGATGTCGGTGATGCCGTTCTTCGAGCCCTCGACGACGCCGGTCTGGAAGGAGGTGAACAGTTCCGGCCACGGGATCGGCGTCGGGCTGGCGCCCAGAGCCTTGACCAGTTCCTGCGGCAGGTCGGCGACGACGGTCCGGATCTTCAACCCCTTCATGTCGTCGGGCGTTTTCACGACCCGCTTGGTGTTGGCGAAGTTCCGCCAGCCGCCGGTGTTGCCGATGGCCATCAAACGGATGGTGCCGCCCGAATCGTCGAGGATCATGTTGCGGACCGTGCGCATGAAATCGCCGGACAACGCGTCCTCGGCGATGCGATCGTCGCGCAAAAGGTACGGAAGATCGAGGACCTGCACGTAGGGGAAGGCGCCCGCGGCGCCGCCGCTGGTCGAGATGTAGATGTCGATGGATCCGTCGGCGATGCCCTGCAGGCACTCGGCGCCCTTCGAGCAGAGCTGCGTGCCGATGAAGAGCTCCACCTTGATGTCGCCGTTGGATCGGCTTTCGACGAAGTCCTTGAAGACGATGAGACCGTCGTAGTCCTCGTCGTTTTCGTTGGAATTCGCGGTTGCCCGCAAGTTGATCGAAGCCGCCTGCACGGTGCTCACGGCGTAGGTGAAGATCAGGCCGAGGCCGACGATCACGGAAAAGAGTCGGTTGGGTATTTTGAAGGTCATGGTCAGGTTCTCCCTTTGGTTCTCCCTATTGGTGCGGGCCGGCTCAGACGAAGCCCAGCCAACGCGGAATGGTCATGGATACGGCCGGAACGTAGGTAATCAGGAATATGGCCAGGATCTCGACGGCAAGGAACGGCAGGATGGCGCGCGAAATGGTCTCGACCCGTTCGCCGGACACACTGGAAGCGACGAAAAGCACAAGTCCCATGGGTGGTGTCGCCAGGCCGACGGTCAGGTTGACGCTCATGATGATGGCGAAGTGGACCGGATGGACGCCGATGTCGGTGAAGATCGGCGCCAGGATGGGACCCAGGATGATGATCGCCGGACCGGCGTCGAGGAACATGCCGACGATGAACAGCAGCACGTTGATCAGGAACAGGAGGATCAGCGGGTCGGTTGACAGCGTGATGATCCACTGTGCCAGTTCCTCGGCCGCGTGCGACAGGCTGACGACGGTCTTGAAGGCCATCGCGGCGCCGACCAGCAACAAGACCATGGACGCCGTCAGGGCCGACTTGGTGAAGACCTGCGGCAGGTCCGAGAACTTCAGGGTGCGCAGCACGAAAAGCCCGATGATCAGGGCGTAGGCGGCGGCGACGGCGGAGGCCTCCGTCGGCGTGAAGATGCCGCCCAGGATGATCACCGGCGTCATTAGGGGCAGGATTGCGCGCCTGGTGGCGCCGGCGCGTTCGGACCAGGTCGCCTTGCGTTCGGTTATGGGGAGGCCCTGAAATCGCCCGATGATCGAGACGACACCCATCAAGCCGACGCCAACCAGGATTCCCGGTATGATGCCGCCGGCGAAAAGCGCCGCCACGGAAACCTCCATGACGTAGGCGTAGATGATCATGATGCCGGACGGCGGGATGATCGGGCCGATGACCGACGAGGCTGCGGTGACGGCAGCGGCGAAACGCCGGGTGTAGCCGTTCTTCTCCATGGCCGGGATCAGCATCGACCCCAGAGCCGAGGTGTCGGCGACGGCGGAGCCGGACAGGCCGGCGAACAGCATCGAAGACAGGATGTTGACCTGGGCCAGGCCGCCCCGCACATGGCCGATCAAGGACTGCGAGAACTCGACCAGGCGCATCGTGATGCCGCCTTTGTTCATCAGATCGCCGGCCAGCATGAAAAACGGGATGGCCATCAAGGGAAACGAGTCGATGCCGTTATAGATGTTGCGGTACATGAGTGCGGCGTCGCGCTCCATGCCTTCGACGAACAACATCATCCCGGGGGCGGCCAGCATGGCGAAGAACACCGGCATGCCGATCAATAGAAGGAACAGGAACAGGGGCAGGAAGAGAACGAGCATGACGGTGTTTCCCCTATTCCGAGGCCAGTATGACCGGCTCGGCCGGCGCCTTGAAATCGTCAGGATCGCCGATCAAACGGCCAACGGCGCGCAGCAAGAGTTCCAGGTTGACGCTGGACAGGAGAACGAAACAGACGCTCATCGCCAGATAGATCCAGGCCAACGGGATCTTCAGGCTGCTCGATTTGAAGATGAAGCCGCTGTTGAAGTGACCGACGGACTTCGTCAGCAGGATGACGAGCACGGCGCCGGCGACCAGGAACAGGGCGATCGACAACAGTTGCCGGGGCACGTTAGGCAGGCTGTCACTGAGCATGGTGATGCTGACGAAACCGCCCCAGCGGTATCCGGAAGGCGCAATCAGGGCCATCATCCAGATCATCAGGGCACGGGCCGCCTCCTCCGGCCACGGCAGGGCGCCGTTGAGGACATAGCGGTAAAACACCTGGATCAGAATGATCAGGGTCATCAGGCCGATGGCGACCCAGGCGACCTGGCGGCCAGCCCATAGCACACCGGCGTTGAGCCTTCCCAGATAGTGGACGATGACGGCGAGGGCGCTTGCGATACTGTTCATGTCAGTTCACTCAGATAAGCGTGGCGGGTGGTCGACAGCCGGGACAGGCGATGCTCGATGGCCTGGTCGTCGAAGGTGTAGGCGGTTCGTTCGATGACCAACAATGCCGTGCCGACCGCGACACCCAGGTGATTGGCATCATCGGTGGTGGCACTATCGGCACTCAGTTTCTCGTCGACTCGTAATACCTTCAACTCAAACTCGGAATCGAAAAAATCGTAGAGCGTCGTTGGCAACGGTTCGTCCAACGTGTCGACGCCCTCGAATAAAGGCAACGGCAGGGTGACTGTCTCGATCATGATCGGGACCTTCCCTGCCGTTCGTATTCGTACGAACTTGACGAGCCGCGCCCCTTTATCGAGCCCAAAAAGATTGCGGAAATTGGTGTTTGTCTTGACAACCTGCCGCGACAGCTGATGGCAATCGGGCATAAAGCGGGCGCCGGAGGCGTCGACCAGTTTGAAGAAGCGGTAGAGCATGCTCTCACGGGTCGGCACGGCAACCAATGTGCCGAGGCCCTGGCGACGGGTGACCAGTTGATCAGCGGCCAGTCGATCCAGGGCCTTGCGCACCGTCCCCGGACTGACGCCAAGCTCGGCGGCGAGCTTCGGCTCGGACGGCAACATCTCGCCCGATTTCCAATGCCCCTCGGCAATACGCCGGGTCATGATCTCGACGACCTGCTGATAAAGCGGCCTGGCGAGCGTTTCTGAATTCCCTGTCGACAAACGCACACTTCCGTCAAATTGGGAAAGTGACTAAGCTGGCTCGACCAGTCTTATATAAGATATAAGATATAATATCTGCATAGGTTGTCGTCCGTAAAGGGCCTTTATCGTTTTGCCGCGCCGTCTTCGTGGGCAGATTGTTGGGTGAATGGTGTCGTTAACGTGGACCCGGCCGACATTCCATGGGTCGGGGCGAGCTTGGATCGGAGCACCGAGCATGGATCATAATGGTATTCGCGCCTGAATGCCGGATCGCGAAGCCCTGAAAAAGCGCGATCTCTGTCGGGCGGGCATGCGTAAATAAGTCCGCTATGCGCTTGAAGCGGCCATCAGTTTAGAGAACGTGGATAACCGATACTGCTCTAAGAGCCTAACGAGCCGCGTGGCCGGATCGAGTCCGCTTAGCGGTATCTGACTCGACCGTTGTTTTGCCAACCGTATGACGGCAATGGGGGGATCTCAGACTTACACCCCTTAAGGCGTCGACGACCGCTCTCCGGTTCGCATAACAGCCGGGACTACCGAGCGATAGACCGCTCAGCGGAACCGCCCCTTGCCCTGCCGTTTCGCACCGAGCCGGAACAGACCCCGATAAAACGCTCGACGCCCTAGTGCCCGGAATGGATGGCCCGGCCGGCGACGAAGGTTCCCTTGACCCGGGGCAGGCCCGGGTGGCTGTCGTCGATGACGACGATGTCGGCGCGTCGGCCCGCCGCGATCTCGCCGCGATCGCCGAGGCCGGCGGCCTTGGCCGGCGTCGTCGAGACAAGGCGCCAGGCGGTCGCCAGGTCGGCGTGGCCGCGGTCGATCAGGATGAACACCGCCTGCAGCATCGACGGATAGAAATAGTCCGAGGTCAGGATGTGGCAGCGCCCCTCGCTGACCGACGTCGCCGCATGCAGGCGGTCGCAGTGGCTGCCGTCGCGGACCACGTTGGGGGCGCCGAGGATGATCGGATCGCCCAATTCGTTGCTGGCGTCCGCCGTCGCCCTGTCGAGCGGGAACTCGCACAAGGTGCAACCGACGCCGTTGTAACGCCGCCGCATCTCCGGCGTCTCGTCGTCGTGCGAGGCCATGACGATGCCGTGCTCGCGGGCCGTGGCGGCGAGCAGGTCGATGCGTCCGCCGGCCAGCCAGGCGGCGACCTCGTCTTCGGCGGCCAGATTGAACAGCTCCCAGCGCATATGGACGCGGGTGTCGCAATGGAAGCGGGTCCGCAGCGCCTCCATGGTGTCCATGATGGCGACCACGTGCCCGCGGCCGCGCAGGCCGGGCTCCCAGGAATACGTGATGCCGTAGTAGGCCGTGGTGATGCCGTTGGCGATCAGCTGGCGGTCGGTCTCCATGAGGGCCATGTCGACCGGGAACGGCGCCTCCGGGCGCGGCATCAATTGCCGTTCGAAGGCGTCGCCGTGCAGGTCGACCATGCCGGGCAGCACGAGGCCACCGCCGGCGTCCCAGAACCGGGCGCCGTTGGTCGGCGGCGTATCCGTCACCGTGGCCACGCATCCGTCTTCGATGCCGACGGCCGCCTCGGTCAGGGTTCCGTCGGGCAGCAGCACCCGGCCATTGATGATTGTGATATCCATCAGACGACGAGCTTTCTCAAATGTTGGGAGATGATGTCGACGATCGACACGGCGACGATGATGACGATGATGATGGCCGAGGCGTCGTCGTATTCGAAGGCGCGGATCGATTCGTGCAGGATGAAGCCGATGCCGCCGGCGCCGACGATGCCCAAGACGGTGGCCGAGCGCACGTTGGTCTCGAGCCTGTAGAGGGACAGCGAGATCCAGTTGGGCAGCACCTGCGGCAGCACCCCGAAAACGATCTCGTGCAAGCGGTTGGCGCCGGTGGCGCGGATGCCCTCGACGGGGCGGTGGTCGATGGTCTCGACCACTTCCGAGAACAATTTGGCGATGACGCCGACGTTGTGGACGAACAGCGCCATGACGCCGGCGAAGGGGCCGAGCCCGACGGCGACGATGAAAAGCACGGCGAAAACGATCTCGTTGATGGCCCGGGCCGCGTCCATCAGCCGGCGGATCGGCTGCACCACCCAGAAGGGCACGATGTTGTTGGACGACAGCAGCGCGAAGGGCACCGCGAAAATGACCGCCAGGAAGGTGCCCCAGAAGGCCATCTGGATGGTCAGGATCATCTGCTCGACGTAAATGTCCCAGTTGTGGAAATCCGGTTTCAGGAAATCCGAGGCGTATTCCGCCATGTTCTGGGCGTCGGTGAATAGGCTGGTGAAGCGGTAGACCTCGGACGGACCGTAACCCCAGGCCAGGATGATGCCGATCGAGCCCCACATGGCCCAGCGATAGAGGCGCCGGCTCAAATCCTCCGTGGGGATTTCGATTTGCTCGAGAGGCGTGGTCGCCGCGATGTTGGCCATGGGGTCGGTCCTTTCCGTAGCGTGTCGTGACGTTCGAACGGAGCCTTAGAAATACGAAAGGCGGCGGGAATACCCACCGCCCCCCGTACAGCCAGGACTTATTCCTTGATCTGCGCCTTGGTCAGCTGCGGCGTTTCGCCGAGATCGTTCGGCAGTTCGGATTCGAGGGCACGCCACTTCTTCAGGCCCTCCTCGATTTCCGCCAACTTGGACTTCTTCTCGGAGGCGGACAGTTTGGCGTCCGACTCGATCTTCATCTTGTCCTTGGTCAGCGCCATCTGCCAGAACGGATAGAGCTGGGCGTTGGAAGACGGCCGGAAACCGGCGAAATAGGCGTTCTGCAGGATCTGACGCTCCTTGCGAATGTCCTCGGGATCGCCGAACCGGCCCATGGAAACGAAGGCGTAGTAGATGCTGGCCTTGACGTCCTTCGGCAGGTTGCCGCGGTAGGCCAGCGGGTCCGACGCGATCAGCGGCGAGCGCCAGATTTCCTTCAGCTTGTTATAGGCTTTCGGCTTGTTGCGCTTGAGGCGGAAGTGCATGGCTTTGTTGTTGGCGGTGGCCACGTCGACCTGGCCGTTGGCGACGGACAGCAGGTTGGTCTCGTGGCTGGCGTTGCGCACCGTCTTGAAGCACTTCGACGGATCGACGCCGTGTTTGGCGAAGATGAAGGTGGTCGGGACCAGGAAGCCGGACGTCGAGTTCGGATCGCCGATGCCGAAGCTGATCGACTTGTCGCACTTCAGCACGTCCTTGAGCGAGTTGATCTTTTCGTTGGATTTCAGGGTGTGCAGGACCGAGTAGTAGCCGAGTCCGCCGCCGGGCTCAATGGTCTGCGCGAACACCTCGGCGCCGGCCCGCTTGACGGCTTCCATGCCCGACTTGTTGCCGTAGAGGACGACGTCGACCTTGTTGAACCGCATGCCTTCGATGACGCCGGCGTAGTCCGACGCGAAGAACGGCTTGACCTCGTAGCCGGTCTTTTCCCGGACCACATCGATGATCGGACCACATCGATGATCGGACCCCAGCGTTTGATCAGGTTTTCCTGGGATTCGGTGGCGAGCAGTCCGACGTTGATCAGGACCTTGCCGTCCGACGTCTTGTTGACATGTTCCTCTTTCGCCTGGGCGGAAAAGGAGACCGCCGAAACCAACGCGGTTACGGCGAGGCTTTTAAGGATTTTCATTGAAACCTCCAAAGTTGATGTTTGAACGTATCGGGAAACGGAGCCGGGCTAAGCCGTGGCCACGGCATCGGCTGGGACCGGAAACCCTTGCGGGCCCACCAGATCGGAAGAAACGATTTCGTCGTCGCGGGCGTCGGGCAGCACCAGTTCCTCGCTGGCCTCGCCGTAGATCTCGCGCAGGAAGTCGTTGGTCAGGGCCGTGCTGGCGCCGTCGAAAACGATCTCGCCGTCGCGCATGGCGATGGTTCTGGGGCAAAAACGACGCGCGTATTCGACCTGATGGAGCGACACCATGACGGTGATGCCGTCCTCGCTGTTGATCGTCGACAGGGTTTCCATGACCCGCTTGGCCGACGCCGGGTCGAGCGATGCGATCGGCTCGTCGGCGAGGATGACCCTGGCGCCCTGCACCAGGGCGCGGGCGATGGCGGCCCGTTGCTGCTGGCCGCCGGAAAGCGTGTTGGCCCGTTGCAGGGCGGTGTCGGCGATGCCGACGCGGGCCAGCGCCCGCATGGCCTGGCGTTTCTCGTCCTTGGTGAACCAGGCCAGCGCACCGCGCCAAGCCGGCACGGAGCCGAGCAAACCGATCAGGACATTGCTCAACACCGAGAGCCGCTGCACCAGGTTGAACTGCTGGAAGATGACGCCGATGTCGCGGCGCAGTTCGGTGGCCCTGCTTCCCAGCTTGCCGTCTTCCTGCATGGTCTGTCCGAAGACGTCGATGCAGCACGGCCCCTTGTCCGATTCGACCAGCCCGGCGACGTGACGGATGAGCGTCGACTTGCCGGACCCGGAGGCGCCGATCAAAGCGACCATCTCGCCGTCCTGAATGGTTAAGGCGACGCTCTTCAGCGCCTGTTTCTTGCGGTCAAAGGTCTTGCTCAAATCCTGGACGCGGATAACCGGCGACATGTGGTCCTCCATCTGCCTTGCCGAGGTTTTATCAATGGGCAGTGACTGCGCGATTAAGCCTGTATGAAAAATACGTGTCGCCGACTAGACAGCTCACCAACTGGTGCGGTCCTGCCGTTCAATCGAGCAGAACGGAAGGTGAAGACAGCCCGCGATACCGGGCCCCCGCGGTTTCCGACATGATCTTGGACCGCGCGTCGACGACGCGCAGGATCGAGATCAACTGATCGATCGCGGTCTCCGGCAATCCGCCGTTGTCGATCTCCCAGAAGCCTTCGCCGTCAGACATCTCGGCCTTGCGGTCGAGCCGTGCCTGGATGTCCGAAAGGGTTTCGCGCCCGCGCCCGGCGAGTCGTTCGGCCAGGACATGGGCCGGTGCCGTGATATGGACGACCTGGGTTCCGGGAAACCGTTCGCGGGCTTCGTCGATGATGCCGCGCGACGTGTTGACGGTGACCGTCCGGCCGGCCGCCAAGTCCCGCTCGATGGCGTTGGGGATGCCGTAGCGCAATCCATGGGCCTGCCAACTGAGCGTGTAGCCGTTTCTTTGCAGGGCCGCGTCGAAGTCCGCCTCGCTGACGGCGACGTGGTCTTCGCCGCCGGCGTCCGCCGGGCGGGTGATTTCGCGGCGCGGGAACACGAACCCGGGATCGCGGCGAAGCGCGACCCGGGCGCCGGCCAGAACCGTGTCCTTGCCGGCCCCCGAGGGTCCGACGACGAGAACGAGATTGCCGATGGGTCCGCTCATGCGCTCCTCCCTGTACCGGTTGATGTCTAGACCAATATCAAGATGATGTTCCGGGGCGATGACGGAATAATGATCCTTTGATGGCCGCGGCGGACCGGGCCGGGAACGGGCCGGGAATGGGGCCGGAACGCGGCCGCGAAGGCAACCGGTGGCGGCCGCTCAGGAGCAGACGCGGGCCACGGCGAGACCATCGTGCCCCTTGCTGCCGACCTGTTGCAGGATGATCGCCTCGATCGTCGGATCGGCGGCGAGCGCCGCGTTAAATTCGGCCGCACCCCGGGCCGACGCGTCGTCGGCGCCGGGCTCGAGAACGGTCCCGCGGCGGATGACGTTGTCGGCCAGGATGAGGCTGCCGGGCCGGGTCCGCGCCTGGGCCCATCGCAGGTATTTGACGTTGTTGACCTTGTCCGCATCGAGGAACACCACGTCGAACGGCCGGGCGTTTTCTTCCTCGTCCGCGAGTTCCGCCAGGCTATCGAGCGCCGCGCCGACACGGATTTCGACACGATCCGAAAGACCGGCCCGCTCGATGTTGGCCCTCGCCACCTCGGCGTAGGCGGGATCGCGTTCCAAGGTGATCAGCCGGCCGGTCTCCGGCAGGGCCCGTGCCAGCCAGATGGTGCTGTAACCGCCGAGGGTGCCGATCTCCAGAATTCGCTCCGCGCCGCAGGTCTTGGCGAGCAGGTAGAGGAATTGGCCATGGCCCGGCGCCACCTGGATCTCGGGCAGTCCGGCGTCTTTCATGGATTGCAGGGCGGCGTCCAAGGCCGCATCCCCTGGCGCGAAAAGGTCGTCGATATAGCGCTCGACGGATTCGAAGATCTCGTCGTTCATGGCTCCTCCACGCGGAAATGGGTCCGCGGCGGACGGTAGGCCCGGCGTCGAGCCCGCAAAAGCGAAGCTTTTGTGAAGCCGACCGGACAAGTTCCCAACTTGTCATGGACCCTTCATCGGAGAGTCGCCGAACCATCACAAAAGCAAAATGGAGCCGTTTCGAAACCGTCAATTAGCCCGAGTAGCGTTGTCGGCTCCATTATTTCCACATGCAAATTAGGGAGCATCATCGTGGCACTCAGGGGAATCAAGGGTCTCGCGACCGCACTGGCTTTGGTCATTTCGACGGCCGCCGCGCAAGCGGCCGAGCCGTTGCGCATCGCCGTTACTGACGTCGAGGGACTGGAAAAGCTGCAGGTCGAATGGGGTCCGTTCAAGGACGAGCTGACCAAGGCAACCGGGCTCGAATGGAAGTTCTTCCCGGTCAACAACCGCACCGCCGCGGCGGAAGCGCTGAAGTTCAAGAAGGTCGACTTCGTGCTCACCGGACCGGCCGAATACGTGGTCATGAACAAGCGCACGGACGCCTATCCGGTGGCCGGCTTCAGCCGCCCCGACTACTTCTGCGCCATCATCGTCATGGCCGATTCGGGGATCACCCAGATGAGCCAGCTCAAAGGCAAGAAAGTCGTCTTCAAGTCCGTCGGTTCGACCTCCGGCCACCTGTGCCCGGCACAAGTCCTGATGGACTACGGCATCGACCCCAAGAAGGACGTCGATCTCAAGTTCGTCGCCCGCAACATCATGCATGAATCGATCAAGAACGGCTCGGCCAACGCGCTTGGCGACAACTACCGCTCCTGGGTGTCCAAGGCGCGGAGCAAGGACAAACTGCCGGCCGGCGCCTTCCGCGTCCTGGCCCGCTCCGGCGATCTGCCGAACGACGTCCTGATGGTCGGAACCCACGTCGACAAGGGTGTCGTCGACAAGGTCCGCAAGGCCTTCGACACCAGCAGCGACAAGTTCATCGCCTCGATCCTCACCAACGAGGAGAACATGAAGTACGAAGGCATGAAGTTCCTGACCCAGATCGAGGACAAGGACTACAACGGCGTGCGCGCCATGTACGCCACCATCGGCTACCCGCAGTACTCGGAGTTCGTGGGCAACTGATGGACGCCGTCCGCTCCTATTCCGGGGAAACCACGGTTTCCCCGGAAATCCACTTTCTCGAACCCGATCTCACGGTCTCCGGGGTTGCCAAGGCTTTCGACGGTGACGCCCCGGTCCTGTCCGATATCGGGTTTTCCGTGCGCAAGGGCGAAGCCGTGTCGCTGATCGGCGCCAACGGGACCGGCAAGTCGACATTGATGCGTTCATGCTGTCAACGGCAACTTAAATTTCCCCATAATCGGCAACTTAAAATTCCCCGGTTTTGG
>Ga0066187_1000543_pt1 | contig 12412 bp, 8 predicted proteins | sample WorMetexBAHAMAS1_FD_58706 | JGI IMG/M metagenome (GOLD analysis project Ga0066187, IMG submission 58706) | Marine gutless worms symbiont microbial communities from Max Planck institute for Marine Microbiology, Germany - Inanidrilus exumae... | ecosystem: Host-associated > Annelida > Digestive...
GGGGAGAAGGTGGCCCGAAGGGCCGGATGAGGGGCTTCCGGTACTTGCCGGCCCTATTCCGCGGCGTCCGGCGCCTCGGTGGATTCCGGAGCAGTGTGTTCCAGGGCCGCGGGCTGTTCTTCGGCCTGCATGGCCTGAATTTCGCGGTCCTTGGCGGCGGCCACCTGGCGCAGCCGCTTCATCACCGCGCCGGTCCCGGCCGGGATCAGGCGGCCGACGATCACGTTCTCCTTCAGACCCTGGAGGCTGTCCACCTTTCCGTTGACCGCCGCCTCGGTGAGGACGCGTGTGGTCTCCTGGAAAGAGGCCGCCGAGATGAAGGACTTGGTCTGCAGCGACGCCTTGGTGATGCCCTGCAGGACCGGCCGCAGCCGTGCCGGCCGCTTGTTCTCGGCCATCGCCTTCTCGTTGATCTCCAGGGCCTCTTCGCGGCCGATCTGCTCGCCGGCCAGGAGGATGGTGTCGCCGGGGTCGGCCACCTCCACCTTCTGCAGCATCTGGTGGACGATCACTTCGATGTGCTTGTCGTTGATCTTCACGCCCTGCAGCCGGTAGACGTCCTGGATCTCCTTGCTGAGATACTCGGACAGCGCCTCGACGCCCATCACCTCGAGGATGTCGTGCGGAACCGGGTTGCCGTCCATCAGCATCTCGCCCTGGCTGACGAAATCGCCCTCCTGAACGGTGATGTGCTTGCCTTTCGGAACCAGGTATTCCGTCGCCTCCTCGCCCTCTTCCGTCGGCTGGACGATGATCCGGCGCTTGGACTTGTAGTCCTTGCCGAACTCAACCCGCCCGTCGGATTCGGAAATGATGGCATAGTCCTTGGGCCGCCGGGCCTCGAACAGTTCCGCCACCCGCGGCAGACCGCCGGTGATGTCGCGGGTCTTCGAGCTTTCCAGCGGAATACGCGCGAGCACGTCGCCCGCCTTCACCGGCTGGCCGTTCTCCACCGAGAGGATGGCGTCCACCGACATGAAGTACCGCGCCTCCAGACCGTTCGGCAGGTTGATGACCTCGCCGGCCTCGTCGCGCAGGGTGATGCGCGGCTTCAGCTCGGCGCCCTTGGCCTGCTGCTTCCAGTCCACGACGACCTTGTTTGAAATACCGGTCGCCTCGTCCATCACCTCGCGCATCGACACGCCTTCGACCAGGTCGACATAGTGCGCGATGCCTTCCTTCTCGGTGATGATCGGCTTGGTGTAGGGATCCCAGTCGGCGATCGACTCGCCCTTCTTGACCGGCGATTCCTCGTCCATGCGCAGGCGCGCGCCGTACGGGACCTTGTGGCGGGCCCGCTCGCGGCCGGCATCGTCGATGATCACCAGCTCGGTGTTGCGGCCCATCACCACCGGACGGCCCTCGGAATCGATGACCACATTGCGGTTGTGGATCCTGAGCGTGCCGTCGACCGAGCTTTCGACCGAGTTCTGCTCGGCACCGCGCTGGGCGGCGCCGCCGATGTGGAAGGTCCGCATGGTGAGCTGGGTGCCCGGCTCGCCGATCGACTGCGCCGCGATGACGCCGATCGCCTCGCCGGAGTTGACCATCGTGCCCCGGGCCAGGTCACGGCCGTAGCAGGTGGCGCAGGCGCCGCCCTTGGACTCGCAGGTCAGAACCGAGCGGATCTTGACCGCATCGATACCGGCGGTTTCGATCCGGTCGGCCACTTCCTCCTCGATCAGCTCGCCGGCCTTGACGATCACCTCGCCCGAGAGCGGGTCGAGAACGTCGTCGGAGACACAGCGGCCGAGAATCCGCTCGTTGAGGGATTCGACCACGTCGCCGCCTTCGATGACCGCCCGATGGGTCAGGCCTTCGGTGGTGCCGCAATCGTGCTCGACGATGATGCAGTCCTGCGCCACGTCGACCAGTCGCCGCGTCAGGTAGCCGGAGTTGGCCGTCTTCAGCGCGGTGTCGGCCAGGCCCTTACGGGCGCCGTGGGTGGAGTTGAAGTACTCCAGCACGCCCAGGCCTTCCTTGAAGTTTGAAATGATCGGCGTCTCGATGATCTCGCCCGACGGCTTGGCCATCAGGCCGCGCATCCCGGCAAGCTGCTTGATCTGCGCCGCCGAACCACGGGCGCCGGAGTGGGCCATCATGTAGACCGAGTTCACCGATCCGTCCTTGCCCCGCTCCATCACCTTCATCATCTCGTCGGCCACCTTGTCGGTGCAGGACGACCAGACGTCGACGACCTTGTTGTACTTCTCGCCCTGGGTGATCAGGCCGTCGAGGTACTGCTGCTCGTATTCCTTGACCTGCGCCTGAGCGGTGCTGATCAGGTCGTGCTTGGAATCCGGCACCATCAGATCGTCCTTGCCGAACGAGATACCGGCCCGGCAGGCCCAGCCGAAGCCGAGCGCCATCAGCCGGTCGCAGAAGATCACCGTCTCCTTCTGACCGGTATGGCGGTAGACCAGATCGATGATGTTGGTGACTTCTTTCTTGGTCAGAAGCCGGTTCACCATTTCGAACGGCACGCGCGGGCTTTTCGGCAGGATCTGAGCCAGCATCATACGGCCCGGCGTGGTGACGACCTTCCGGGACATCGGTTCGCCGTTCTCGTCGACGCCGTTGTAGATCGCCTTGATCCTGGTCTGCAGCGTGACCGCGCCCGTGTTCAGCGCATGCTCAAGCTCGCCCGGGCTGGCGTACATGGGGATCCGGTGGGCCTTCAGCTTGCCGGCCTTGACCGCCTTGAAGGCAACGGCCGGGTCGCGTTCCTCGATCTCGGCCACCATGTCCTTCGGATCCTTCAGAAGCACGTCGCGCCGCTCCAGCGCCGCGGCCATCGCATCTTCGGAATCGATCCCAACCTCCGGGCCGACCGCATCGGGCCGCTCGTCGCTGAGGTAGTACAGGCCCAGGATGATGTCCTGGGACGGCACGATGATCGGCTTGCCGTTGGCGGGCGACAGGATGTTGTTGGTGGACATCATCAGGACGCGCGCCTCGAGCTGGGCTTCCAGCGACAGCGGCACGTGCACCGCCATCTGGTCGCCGTCGAAGTCGGCGTTGAAGGGCGCACAAACCAGCGGGTGCAGCTGGATCGCCTTGCCTTCGATCAGCTTCGGCTCGAAGGCCTGGATGCCGAGACGGTGCAGCGTCGGCGCCCGGTTCAACAGGACCGGATGCTCACGGATCACCTCTTCCAGGATATCCCAGACCTCGGGCCGCTCCTTCTCGACCATACGCTTGGCCGCCTTGATGGTCGACGCCATGCCATAGAGTTCGAGCTTCGAATAGATGAACGGCTTGAACAGCTCGAGCGCCATTTTCTTGGGCAGGCCGCATTGGTGCAGCAGCAACTCCGGCCCGACCACGATGACGGAACGGCCGGAATAGTCGACGCGCTTGCCCAGCAGGTTCTGGCGGAACCGGCCCTGCTTGCCCTTCAGCATGTCGGACAGCGACTTCAGCGGACGCTTGTTGGCGCCGGTGATGACCCGGCCGCGCCGGCCGTTGTCGAACAGGGCGTCGACGGCCTCCTGCAGCATGCGCTTTTCGTTACGCACGATGATGTCGGGCGCACGCAGCTCGATCAGCCGCTTCAGCCTGTTGTTCCGGTTGATGACACGGCGGTAGAGGTCGTTCAGGTCCGACGTCGCGAACCGGCCGCCATCCAGCGGCACCAGCGGGCGCAGCTCGGGCGGGATCACCGGGACGACCTCCAGGATCATCCATTCCGGCCGGGTGTTGGACTCCTTGAATGCCTCCAGCAGCTTCAGGCGCTTGACCAGCTTCTTGCGCTTGGCTTCCGAGCCGGTCTCCTGCAGCTCCTCGCGGGTGGTCTCGATCTCGACGTCGAGATCGATCTCCTCCAGCATCGACTTCAGCGCCTCCGCCCCGATCATCGCGGTGAAGGCTTCCTCGCCGAACTCGTCCTGGAAGTCGTAGTATTCTTCCTCGCTCAAGAGCTGGAACTGGCTGAGCGCCGTGAGACCCGGCTCGGTCACCACGTAGTTCTCGAAATACAGAACCCGCTCCAGGTCCTTCAGTGTCATGTCCAGAAGCAGACCGATGCGGCTGGGCAGCGACTTCAGGAACCAGATATGCGCCACGGGCGAGGCCAGCTCGATGTGGCCCATGCGCTCGCGCCGCACCTTGGACAGCGTGACTTCGACGCCGCACTTCTCGCAGATGATGTCGCGGTACTTCATGCGCTTGTACTTGCCGCACAGGCACTCGTAGTCCTTGATCGGACCGAAGATCCGGGCGCAGAACAGACCATCCCGCTCGGGCTTGAAGGTCCGGTAGTTGATCGTCTCCGGCTTCTTGATTTCGCCGAACGACCAGGACCGGATCCGCTCGGGGCTCGCGATCGAGATCCGAATGTTGTCGAAACTCTGCGGGCCCTGCGGCTGACCAAAGATCTGCATCACATCTTGCATCGAAGCTCTCCTCGCTTCTTCCGTCCTGCCCCGCCCGGCCGGCGGACGGGAAAGGAACGGCAATCTCCATCAAAAAACGGCACCGGTCCGCCGCCGGCTAGTCTGCCGGCGGCGGCACGCAACTCACTCAGTAGTCCTCTGACTGCAGTTCGACGTTGAGGCCCAGCGACCGCAGCTCCTTGACCAGGACGTTGAAGCTTTCGGGAATGCCCGCCTCGAAGTTGTCGTCGCCGCGCACGATCGCCTCGTAGACTTTCGTACGGCCCGAAACGTCGTCCGACTTCACGGTCAACATCTCCTGCAGCGTGTAGGCGGCCCCATAGGCCTCCAGCGCCCAGACCTCCATCTCGCCGAAGCGCTGGCCGCCGAACTGCGCCTTACCGCCCAGCGGCTGCTGGGTGACCAGGCTGTAGGGGCCGATGGACCGGGCGTGGATCTTGTCGTCCACCAGGTGGTGCAGCTTCAGCATGTAGATGTAGCCCACCGTCACCTTGCGGTCGAACGGCTCGCCCGTCCGCCCGTCGATCAGGGTCACCTGGCCGCTGTCGGCGAGGCCCGCCTGTTCCAGCATGGCGTTGATGTCAACCTCGTGGGCACCGTCGAACACCGGCGTCGCCACCGGGATGCCGGGCTCGAGATTGTGGGCCAGTTCGACGATATCACCGTCGTCCATGGACTTGATGGCCTTGGCCTCGTTCGGATCGTCGTAGATCTCGACCAGCTTCTTGCGCAGGTCGGTCACCTTGCCGCCATTGTTCAAGGACGCGAGCGCGTCGCCGACCTGCCGGCCAAGACCGGCGCAGGCCCAGCCCAGATGGGTCTCCAGGATCTGGCCGACATTCATACGGCTCGGCACGCCCAGCGGGTTGAGCACGATGTCGATCGGCTCGCCGTTCTCCAGGTAGGGCATGTCCTCGGCCGGCACGATGCGGCTGATGACGCCCTTGTTGCCATGACGGCCGGCCATCTTGTCGCCCGGCTGCAGCTTGCGCTTCACCGCGACGAAGACCTTGACCATCTTCATGACGCCCGGCGGCAGCTCGTCGCCGCGCTGCAGCTTCTCGACCTTGTCCTCGAAGCGCGCCTGCAGCCGGCCGATGGAATCGTCAAGCTGCTTGGACAGCGCTTCCAGATCGTCATTCACCTTGTCGTTGGTGGTCACGATCTGGCGCCACTGGCCCGGCGTGAACTCCGCCAACAGGGTCTCGGTCGCCCGGCCGCCGGACTTCATGCCCTTGGGACCCGATTTGACGGTCTTGCCCAGGACAAGTTCCTTGATGCGGGTTGCGAAGGAATTCTCCAGGATCGCCCGTTCGTCGTCCCGGTCCTTGGCAAGCCGCTCGATCTCGGCCCGCTCGATCGCCAGCGCACGTTCGTCCTTGTCGACGCCGCGGCGCGAGAACACGCGGACTTCGACGACCGTGCCCTGGACGCCCGGCGGCACCTTCAGCGAGGTGTCGCGCACGTCCGAGGCCTTTTCGCCAAAGATCGCTCTGAGCAGTTTTTCTTCCGGCGTCATCGGCGATTCGCCCTTCGGCGTCACCTTGCCCACCAGGATATCGCCGGCCTTCACCTCGGCGCCGATATAGACGATGCCTGCCTCGTCCAGGTCCTTCAGCGCCTCTTCACCCACGTTCGGAATGTCGCGGGTGATCTCCTCCTGGCCCAGCTTGGTGTCGCGGGCCATCACCTCGAACTCCTCGATATGGATCGAGGTGAAGACGTCCTCCTTCACGATCCGTTCGGAGATCAGGATGGAGTCCTCGAAGTTGTAACCCTGCCAGGGCATGAAGGCGACCAGCACGTTCCGCCCCAGTGCCAGCTCGCCGAGCTGGGTGGAGGGACCGTCGCCGATGATGTCGCCGGCGGCGACCTCGTCACCCACCTTCACCAGCGGCCGCTGGTTGATGCAGGTGTTCTGGTTCGAACGCTGGAACTTCAGCAGGTTGTAGATGTCGACGCCGGACTCGGAGCTTTCCGTGGCCTGCGTGACGCGCACGACCACGCGGGTCGCGTCCACCTGGTCGACCACGCCCGAGCGTTTGGCGACGATCGCAACGCCGGAGTCCCGGGCCACCCGCTCTTCCATGCCGGTGCCGACCAGCGGCGCCTGGGCCTGGATCAGCGGCACGGCCTGACGCTGCATGTTCGAGCCCATCAGCGCGCGGTTCGCGTCATCGTTCTCCAGGAACGGAATGAGCGCCGCGGCCACCGAAACAATCTGCTTCGGCGAAACGTCCATGAACTCGATGTCCTCCGGCCGCGCGACGATGTACTCGCCGCCCTTTCGGCAGGAGACCAGCTCCTCGATCAGCGTGCCTTTGGCGTCCAGTTCGGCATTGGCCTGGGCCACGGTGTAGCGGCCCTCGTCCATCGCCGACATGTAGGTCACCTCGTCGGTCACCTTGCCGTTCTTGACCACCCGATACGGGGTCTCGATGAAACCGTACTGGTTGACCCGGGCGAAGGTGGCCAGCGAGTTGATCAGGCCGATGTTCGGTCCTTCCGGCGTCTCGATCGGGCAGATCCGGCCGTAATGGGTCGGATGCACGTCGCGCACCTCGAAGCCGGCCCGTTCGCGGGTCAGACCGCCCGGGCCCAGGGCCGACAGGCGCCGCTTGTGGGTGATTTCCGACAAGGGGTTGGTCTGGTCCATGAACTGGCTGAGCTGCGAGGAACCGAAGAACTCGCGTACCGCAGCCGCGGCCGGTTTGGCGTTAATCAGGTCGTGCGGCATGACGCTGTCGATGTCGACCGAGCTCATGCGCTCTCGGATCGCGCGTTCCATACGCAACAGACCGACCCGGTACTGGTTTTCCAGGAGCTCGCCGACCGAACGGACGCGACGGTTGCCCAAGTGGTCGATGTCGTCGATCTCGCCCTTGCCGTCCTTCAGGTCCATCAGCACCTTCAGGATCGCCAGGATGTCATCCTTGCGCAGCACCCGCACGGTGTCCGGCACGGCAGTATCGCCGGTGAAAGCCAGGCGCGAGTTCATCTTGACCCGGCCGACTGCGGAAAGGTCGTAACGTTCGGAATCGAAGAACAGGCTCTTGAACAGGGCTTCTGCCGTTTCCAGCGTCGGCGGCTCGCCAGGGCGCATGACCCGGTAAATGTCGATCAGCGCATCCTCGCGGGACTCGTTCTTGTCCGCCGCCAGGGTATTGCGCATGTACGGGCCGATCGCGATGTCGTCGATGTGAAGCGTCGGGATGTCCTTGTGCCCCGCCTCGCCGAGCGCGGTCACGATCTCCTCGGTCAGCTCGTCACCGGCCTCGGCCAGCACCTCGCCGGTTTCCGCATTGATCATGTCCTCGGCCACGAACCGTCCGTACAACTCCTCGATCTCGACGCGGACCTCCTTCAGGCCGCCATCGACCAGCTTCTTGGACAGGCGCGGCGTGATCTTGGTACCGGCCTCGGCCAGCACCTTGCCGGAGGTGGCGTTCACAAGGTCGTGGCGCAGCTTGACGCCGCGCAGGCGATGGGGATCGAAGGTGGTCTTCCAGCCGTTCTTGGTCAGCGTGTAGGCGACCTTGTCGTAAAAGACCGCCAGGATCTCTTCCTTCGACATGCCGACCGCCTCGCCCGGCTCCAGCTCCTTGCCCTCGGCTTCGAGCTGCGCCCGCCTCTCGGCCGTCGCGGCGCTGTCCAGCGCCATCAACAGGGTGGTTGCCGGCAGCTTGCGGCGCCGGTCGATGCGCACATAGGCCAGGTCCTTGGCGTCGAACTCGAAATCCAGCCACGAGCCGCGATAGGGGATCACCCGCGCGGCGAACAGGAACTTGCCGCTGGAATGGGTCTTGCCCTTGTCGTGATCGAAGAAGACACCCGGCGAACGGTGCATCTGCGAGACGATGACGCGCTCGGTGCCGTTGACGATGAAGGTGCCGTTGTCCGTCATCAACGGCATGTCGCCCATATAGACGTCCTGCTCCTTGATGTCGCGGATTGACCGCGCGCCGGTGTCCTCGTCCACGTCCCAGACGACCAGGCGCAGCGTCACCTTCAGCGGCGCGGCATAGGTGATGCCCCGCTGCTGGCATTCCTCGGTATCGTACTTGGGCTGTTCCAGCTCGTACTTGACGTATTCAAGCTGGGCGCGCTCGGAGAAATCCTTGATTGGGAAGACGGAGATGAACACCTCTTCCAGGCCGAACGCCGTGCGATCCGGGGCCGCGACGCCCTTCTGCAGGAAGGCGTCGTAGGAGGTCTTCTGGACCTCGATCAGGTTCGGCATCGGGGCGACTTCAGCGATGCGGCCGAAGGTCTTGCGGATGCGTTTGCGTTCGGTGAACGACTTGGCCATGTTCATCCTCGTGCGACAGTACGTGTTTCAATCAATCGTTTCGACCGCCCGGGCCGCGCCGCTTGGGCGCGCACCCGGAAGGCCGGTTCAGCGCAGGGAGGGGCATCGGCCCGAAACCGGGCCGACACCCCTCCCAATCCGCGCTGTTTCGTGCCGACGGCAAGTCAACCGTGCTACTTCAGCTCCACGGTTGCGCCGGCTTCCTCGAGCTTCTTCTTGAGCTCTTCGGCTTCGTCCTTGGCCGCGCCTTCCTTGACGGCCTTCGGTGCGCTTTCGACCAGTTCCTTCGCCTCTTTCAGGCCAAGGCCCGTGATCGCGCGCACTTCCTTAATGACGTTGATCTTCTTTTCACCGGCTGCGGCCAGCACGACGTCGAAGGAGTCCTTCTCCTCCGCCGCCGCGGCACCCGCATCGGCGGCACCGGGCGCGGCGGCAACCGCAACCGGTGCTGCAGCCGAAACGCCCCATTTCTCTTCCAGAAGCTTGGACAGTTCCGCCGCTTCCAGAACGGTGAGCTGGGACAGCTCGTCCGCGATCTTTTGAATATCAGCCATTGTCTTCGTTTCTCCCGGGCTTTCGCCCAACTTGATGTTTGCCGATCTGCACTATTCCGAGGACCCGTAGGCACTGAAGACCCGGGCCAGCTGTCCGCCCGGCGCCTGCAGGACGCCTACGATATTGCCGGCCGGGGCCTGCAGCAGGCCGACCAGCTTGCCGCGGAGTTCGTCAAGCGACGGCAAGGTTGCCAACGCATTGACACCGGCGGCGTCCAGAGCCTTGTCATCGAGACCCCCGGCAAGGATCGTGAGCTTGTCGTTCTTGTTCGCGAACGCGACCGACACCTTGGCCGCCGCGATCGGATCAGACGAAAAGGCCACTGCCGTGGGCCCGGTGAAATGCTCATCCAGGTACTCGAACTTAGTGCCCTTCAGCGCCAGCTTTGCGAGGCGGTTCTTGGTCACCTTGAACCCAGCGCCCGCTTCGCGCATCTGTTGCCGAAGTTCCGAAACCTCCGCCACCGACAGCCCCGTCTGGTGCGTCAGCACCACCAGGCTGGCGTCGGAGAAGGTCTCGTGCAGCTCGGCGACCAGGGCTTCCTTCTTGGATCGGTCCACTGATCTGCTCCGCTGTTGAACCGGACGGCCCGAAGACCGTTCGGTCGTTGGCATTTGAACCCGGGCGGCTCATCCGCACCGGATCCGGCTCTCCTGCCCGGGAGGTCCGAACCCTGCAACGCGCCCCGAAGGACCGCCGCAAAACCCTTTCCCACCTATCTCTTGGAGGCTGGTTTCCCGCTTAAGGCCGGCAGAACCGGCCACCTCCAGTCTCGGACAGGTTCGTGAAGACGACCCCTACCGCACCCGGGCCTCTTCACTGCACCGCCGAACCGCAAAGCTCGGCGGAAACTCTTACAATCCAGCGCCCGCCTACACCGTCTGCGGCAGCACGCTGGTCGGCTCGATCTTGACGCCCGGCCCCATCGACGAGGAAATCGCCACCTTCTTGACGAAGGTGCCCTTCGCGCCCGAGGGCTTGGCATTGACGATCGCCGCCACGAAGGCCCGCGCGTTTTCCGCGATCTGGTCTTCGCTGAAGCTGGCCTTGCCGATGCCGGCATGGATGATCCCCGCCTTCTCGGCCCGGAACTGCACCTCGCCGCCCTTGGCCGCCTGCACCGCGTCGGCCACATTCGGCGTCACGGTGCCCAGCTTGGGGTTCGGCATCAGGCCGCGCGGGCCCAGGATCTTGCCCAGCTTGCCCACCACGCCCATCATGTCGGGCGTGGCGATGACACGGTCGAAGTTCATCTCGCCGGCCTGCACCTTCTCGGCCAGGTCGTCGGCGCCCACGATGTCGGCGCCGGCCGCCTTGGCTTCGTCGGCCTTGGCGTCCTTGGCGAAAACCGCGACCCGCACCGTCTTGCCGGTGCCGTTGGGCAGGCTGACCACGCCGCGGACCTGCTGGTCGGCATGGCGCGGATCAATGCCCAGGTTCATCGCGATCTCAATGGTCTCGTCGAACTTGGCCGTGGCCCCCGATTTGATCAGCTTGACCGCGGCATCCAATTCGACCAGCGCGTTCCTGTCGATGCCATCATAGGCGGTGCGCAGGCGTTTTCCGTTGTTCGGCATCGCGATTACTCCACCACCTCGAAGCCCATCGACCGGGCCGAACCGGCGATGGTGTTCATCGCCGCTTCGACGTCATTGGCGTTCATATCCACCAGCTTGGCCTCCGCGATCTCGCGGATCTGGGACTTGGTCACCTTGCCGGTGATGTCCCGGCCCGGAGTGCTGGACCCCTTGTTCAGCTTCGCCGCCTTGCGCAAGTAAAAGCTGGCCGGCGCCGTCTTGGTGACGAAACTGAAGCTGCGATCCTCGAACGCGGTGATCACCACCGGCGTCGGGGTGCCGGCCTCGATCGACTGGGTCGCCGCGTTGAACGCCTTGCAGAACTCCATAATGTTGATCCCGCGCTGTCCCAGCGCGGGGCCCACCGGCGGCGAGGGGTTGGCCTGCCCCGCCGGTATTTCGAGCTTGATATAGCCCGCGATCTTCTTCGCCATGTTCTATCCCTTCAACTGGCCGGCGGTCGCCGGCGTGCCGCCCGTCCGGCGGCTGGGTGTCGTGGTGCGGCCCCCCGTGGTCTTCCGGGGACGGCCTCCCACATGACTGCTTCGGCCTAGACTTTCTCGACCTGGCTGTATTCCAGCTCGACCGGTGTCGCGCGACCGAAAATCGACACCGTGACCTTCAGGCGGGCCTTCTCCTCGTCGACTTCTTCGACCAGGCCGTTGAACGAGGTGAACGGCCCGTCGCAGACCCGCACCTGCTCGCCCACCTCGAAGATGATCGACGGGCGGGGGCGCTCGACCCCCTCCTTGACCTGGTAGACGATCCGCTCCGCCTCTTTCGACGAGATCGGCGACGGCTTGTTGCCGGTGCCCAGGAAGCCGGTCACCTTCGGCGTGTTCTTCACCAGGTGCCAGGACTCGTCGGTCATCTCCATCTGGGCCAAGACATAGCCCGGGAAGAACTTGCGCTCGCTGGACACCTTCGAGCCGCGGCGCATCTCCACCACTTCCTCGGTGGGCACCAGAACGTCCTCGATCAGGTCCTCCATGCCCAGGGCCTTGACCTGCTCCTTGATCGACTCGGCGACCTTCTTCTCGAAGCCCGAATGGACGTGAACGACGTACCAGCGCTTGGTCACGCAAACTCTCCGTATCCGGCCGCTTACCAGCCGAGAATGAAACTGACACCTGTGGACAGGATCCAGTCAATCAACAGGAAGAACAAAGCCATGATCGTGACCATGACGAACACCATCACCGTCGAGATGCCGGTCTCGCGCCGCGTCGGCCAGGTCACCTTGCTGGCCTCCTGGCGGACCTGGCGAACGAACTGTGCCGGTGAGGACTTGGCCATGGATCCTTCCACTTTCTTTCTAACGCGTTCGGGCCGCGCCCTTATATGGGGCGTCCGGCCCGGTATTTCGACCGTCTGGCAGGGGCACTAGGATTCGAACCCAGGACCTTCGGTTTTGGAGACCGACGCTCTACCAGCTGAGCTATACCCCTTCGCCACGATGCCGCGACCTCGCCCCGACCGCTGCCAGGGCGAGGGTCGTTTCATCCCGTTAGTCGATAATGCCGGAGACGACGCCGGCGCCGACGGTGCGGCCGCCTTCGCGGATCGCGAAGCGCAGG
>Ga0066187_1000544_pt1 | contig 12391 bp, 8 predicted proteins | sample WorMetexBAHAMAS1_FD_58706 | JGI IMG/M metagenome (GOLD analysis project Ga0066187, IMG submission 58706) | Marine gutless worms symbiont microbial communities from Max Planck institute for Marine Microbiology, Germany - Inanidrilus exumae... | ecosystem: Host-associated > Annelida > Digestive...
GGCTGGTACCCATTTTACCGTCCCACGGAGGGTAGAAGGCTGAGTGGACCTGGGTGGTTGATTACATACCAAAATACAGTGCTGACTCCGAGAGTCGAACCCGGACTCGGTCACCCATCCCAGTACTAACCGGGCTAAGTGTAGGTTAACCTCGTTGATCGAGACCAACACGTTACCACTACGCCAAATTGCCACGATTGTGCTGAAATACATCTCAACCCTGGCTTTTCTGCCTTCAGTGCATTATGGCACGTTGGATCATATTTTTTTCCGGTCATTATAATGTGTATGTGGCGTGGTGGCAGGGTGTTAGACTAGTGATGAAGAGGTTGTCAGTTCGATCCCCGGCCAACGGCGTCCATTCTGCTGTCACTTGGTGACCCCAGACAAGTCTTTCAGATGCACGTTCCTCAGCACACCAAGCGGTATAAGTCTGTGCTGGCCAAGGGCGGTGATGGTCTGAAGCTGGGAAGGAAACCATATGCCTGGCAGAAAGTAATGGCAACCTGCTACTGGGTTTATGAGTAATGTCACTTGTGGACTGACTGCATAGTAAACCAGAGATCAGTACCAGCCCGAACAGTCCTTGAAGGACAAAGACCAGTGTAATATGTGGCCAGCTGAGTTTTTTGCATATTGGCACAAAATCACCTCGTGTTTTTACGTGTGTGTTAACTACTGTTACATCGTTTTGTTGTATGTGACTGTAAGATCTGGCGAAGAAAGGCACGGAAACTGGCAAAGAAAGGTTCGTCGGTGATTAGTACGGGTAGGGTGAAAGATGGCATGCCATTGAGAGGGCGACCACCTGGCGTTCACACTGGTACTCGTGGTAGACCTCCACTGCATGGTGTCAAGTACCCAGCTTCTGCTGTTGACGACACAAGCACACTGCATTACAAGGTGAGCTCTTTAGTGCACTGTTGAGTGTAATTGTGTGTCTGTTTAGTCAACCCCAGTTTGCAGTACGTCAAAGGCAATCTGTCGTTCATTATTATCTCCACTACAGCTTGGTGATAGGTATTTTTGACTGCCATTTGTCTGTCTTGGTGTCTGTGAACAGAGTAACTCAAAACGTTATGGGTGGATTTGCATTAAATTTGAGGAATATATAGACTGTCGAGCAGAGAAGAGTCGCTTAAATTTTGGAAGGTTGGTATTAGGTTTAGTTCTCTTATTGATTGCCAGCGATGACACAGTTTGTTAGAGGTATGCATTCTACTGAGAACCCTGTAGAATGCGTTGGTCATGTTGCTTGACAGGTCGCTGGCACAGGGCCACTGGATGCTGCAGCACACTTGAAACTTCTTGGAGAATCATTGTCTGTTATTGGAGCCAGACTTCAAGAACATAAGGTCAGCTGTTTATATTTATGACAGGAATAACATGTTTGAATCTATTTCAGGTTACATTGTTCACGTGTAGTGAATTGTTTTTTTTGGGGGGGGGTAATTCGTCATCAACTGGCTAGTACTTGTAGTATTTAATCTGTGCGAAATTTAAAGCATCTGGCTTCACCAGTCTCATAGATAGGTAGGGTCTCCAAAATTCAAAACAATTTTGTGACCCAGGTCATGCCCCTTTGGAGGTTATTTGTGTTCCCTTGGCTCATGCTTGATGTAATCCACTTGTTTACCAAAACGTTAGTCATTCCAAAATCAGAGTGGGTCACAAAATTTAACATGATTACGGGATTGTGACGATTCCCCCTTTGAGGTAATTTGTGACCATTTGTACTCAGTGTCTGTGTACTGAACTTGAAAAGCCTGCTCCAGAGATACAAAGATGTTCCTTTGGAGGTTAGTTATTGTCCTTTGGATAGTCAATATGCATAGCAAGTTTGCGATAATTGCTTCATTTGAGACCCCAGATTAAGTTCCTATTATTATTATTATTATTACTGTTATTTTCAATATCATCGTCATCGTCATCATACCAGTTCTTACAAAAAACACACGTAACCAGCACTTGCAAGAGTGCAAAAACCCACATTGGCACTGTTTTTTGTGACTCTTGATCTTGACTTTTGAACCCCAAAATAAATGAGTTTCCAGGACTCAAGATGGAACATGTCTATGTCAAGTTTGGTGATTATATCTGCATCGTGTTTGAGATGCCATGTCAAAAAACAGACTTTCAAATGCACAAATACATATACGCCACTGAAAATCCTATATATGGCCATGATTTATGTGATATAAATGCATCTGTATGTGGCATTGTCATTTTTTCACACTGTTGGTTAAATTTGATAGACGGTTGATCTATAATTGGAATACTTTATAACTGCATGAACAGTGATTGCATCTGTTTAGCCTGCACATTACGCTGGTGATAACAAACGAGTCTAGTTATTGGAATGAAATAATGACATTAGAGTGTGCCGTGTTGTGATGCCTGTCAACAGGGTCAGATTGCTGTGCAGGGCAGTCTGTCTGTTCTGTTGGACTCTCTGCTGTGTGCTCTCGGACCTTTGATGTGTCTCACAACACAAGTGCCAGAACTCAACGGCTGTGATGAACAGATTCATGCTAGTACACTCAATAACATCGCATACATAATGCCCGGTGTTGGCTAAGTCGTTGCTGGGTTGTTTGACATAGCTGATGTTGTATAAATTTTAGAAATGCTGTTTCACCATGTTGTGTAGCTATCAGGGTGGCAACAGTTTTTTGGGGGGTGGGGGAATTAAAAAGACTTTTAAAGGAATTTCAACTACCTTTTCCAGACCTATTCCAACAATGTTTTACCATGTTAGAGAGTGTTTATGGCATCATACAAAAACCATTAATGGCATAAACATAGTATTACTAACTGCAGTTACATAGCAGGTGTTGCTTTGTACACTGTCCAGTCCAGAGCTTGAAATAGTTTTCACATCGTGGTAACGGTGATTACGAACTACTGCAATTCAAGGACTTTGAAGGCCCTTTTACATTAAATTACAAAATTTTCTAGGCCCTATTCTGTTTTCAAGGAACGTGTCGCCACCGTGATCTATATTTATTTGTTTGTATAAAGTGTTACACTTTTGATATACGTAAGATATCTAAGAAAGCTATCGACAAGTAATTTAGTTGCTTGTATTAGCCCACTGCAGCACATATGAATTTTTAAATAAATAATAAATTGATGTAAACCATAGGATGTGGCCGAAAAACCGCCAATATATTATGGGGCCCTTTTGGCAGATAATGCTGGTCAGGCGTCATTGAATGGACGGGTTTTAGACAGTACCATAAAAAAACTTATGTGATATTTGTCATCAGCCATATGGTGTATTTTACAGTCCAGGCCATATTTTAACTTACTTTGTATTTTGATCTTTCATCCCCTATGGGACAGATAAATGGATGGGCAAAGAGCAGCCCTGATGATGCCTCTTCAGAGAAGACCCAATAATGTCATACGTAAATGTTTCAGCTTGATAACAGGAGACCAACTGCATTAATGTGAAAAATACCATTGGCCTGGCCTCATGATTTCTTCATCTGCCACCGACTCGTGATAGAAGGCAGCGCCATCTGGTGAATCCTTACGAAGTGGATGCAGGCCATTTACGGCATACACCGACTGTCCATTGCCTTACCAGAAACCATTTGCTCGTAAATACCAATAGTTTGAATTGTGGTTCAAATATGTCTATGCATTTCTTAAGATGCATGCTTCTTTTTCATCATAATGGCGGCCGCTGCCATCTTGGTATATAAAAAACTGTGCATTTCAAATTTTCAATATTTGAGAACGTTCGGAATGGCTGTTTTAGTGTTCTTGTGAAATGTTGACTTGATAACTGAAATCAATATGGCGATACTGCCTTTTTAATGAAAACTTAGAGGGTGGCCGCCGCCAAGTTGAATTTCAGGCAGTATTGAGCATCAGGAATGGTAATCAATGACGTTTTTCATCAACACAACAAATCTCTATCAGGTATCTCTACCATTCCTGAGATACTGGGTTATCTTGATATTTATGACAGTGGTTCTTCTGACGTGCCAGGATGGACCACCTATGAAAATTGCCGACTTATGTTAGGTCACTTAATTTCATTATGATCGATTTGCTGTTTTGAAATTATAGCAAATTATCAACTATGCCTCTATCTGCTGTAGTTCCTAAGAAACTGCATGAAAAAAAGATTTAACATTGACATTTTGTAAAATAACCCTGGCATGCCTATTTGCAACATTTTGACATGTATGCATTCAATCTGTTGAGGACAGCATGCTGATACTAATATGTGATCAACTCCAGCAATTACACAAGATGATACATATAACTGATAAACAGGTCTTGTGGTGGTGGTTAATTTCCACACTGTTGTAGGCGCTAGCATAATAACTTACATGCACTTCCAGTATCATTTCCCGTTTTGGGTCGTCACTGAACAAAAAGGCAACAAGGTCGGGAGGTTACTGTATTGTGGGTCATCCTTAACCTGACGGAACTAAATCTCTATCGAAGACCTTGTCCCTGATATAGCCTATTTTTGTGCTGAAATGGGACATCTCCCAACCAAGCAAGCTGTTAGCATCTGTTTTAATTCTTGGCTACAATGCTACCGTATCATCTAATCACTGGTTGTTAAGAAAAAAGAACATGTTGTGCACCAAAATACAAACAAGCTAGCATTAGCACCTTTCAAAAGCATGTTAGTAACAGTCATTAGGCAAATTGTTTGTGTATTGTTATCTGTCGTAAATGTCATCAGTCAATTACTCTACATAGTTGTTCCGTACATTCGAAATGATTTTTAAAGGAAAAATTGCTATTTTTAACGATTTTTGTTATCTGAATGACGATTTTTAACTATAGTTATTGCATACACGAATGTACGGAACAACCTATGTTTTCAATGGTACAATGACTTCACAACTAAAATGCACTACATACATAAACTCAGTAATGAATACAGGAAAACAATAAATGCATTTAATGCATCAAAGGCACTTTGTCTACAATTGGCTCACAATTAAAACATACATTTGACAACTGTCTGTGCTCTAATAACAAATGTTAACAATAACAAGGGAGGATGCCAAGACTGGCATGAAAGCTAATGCAAAAGCAACATCTACAAATGCTGTCCGATTTGGAGAAAAAGTCCGATTGAATCTGATTCACACATTTGAACTGATTTATTTTTCAATTCAGTACCATTGTTTCACAGGTAAAACTGGACAGTATATAATGTAAAATTATGAAAAATTAGACCCATACGGGGACTGACGGTCAACTCTTCGCAACTGATGTTTGTGCCAACTTCAAAGTCACGTGACAAAAAAACTAGGCCGAATATTACTAGTGTCAGTAGTTATAGTAGTATTAATATGGGATTTAGAAAGGTTTCATATAGCTGAAGTAAAATAACTAATTAACTATTAATATTAATTAATTAATATCAGACTATGTTGTATCATATGTGAATATTTGCAGACCACTTGAATAATAGGCCAATAGTTAAGGACTCATTCCATTCGAAAAATCAGAGAACTGAGGGAACAAAATACTCCCAGAGTTTTATACCATGTTTTCTATCACAAAAAAATCAATTTTTTGAAAACAAATATTCTACAAATGAATCACAAATCGAACAGCATTGATATCTACATAGCAAACAAAACATACTAGTAAGTACAAACTACAACACTGATAAATACAAATATTACGTGCCATTACGTCAATTTCTAGTCAAATGCAACTGCCTCTCTGTAAACCCAACGAGTAACTATGCAACATTTTTACAATGTAGTTTTAACATCCATACAAAGTTGCACAATAACAGCACATTTGCAATAACGAATCATAACTTAGTCTTCGCAGTATCGCTGGTAATGTGCTGGTATCAATCAATGCAGTCACTACATCAGGCACGATAAGTACCTGGAAGTTTATATCTTAATTTGTAACCCATCACCCAGGTCCGCTCAGCTTGACCATTCTTGTCTTTGCTTTTTGCAGTGTAAGCTGGAGTCTCATTGTGGGCTACAGAAATGGATATCACCATTTTATAAGCCCATAATTATAATGATAATAATAACAATAATAATACACAATGTTTATGGTGCTGTCATCAAGCAAAGCCATTGTGAGTTTACCTGGTTCATTTGATGACTAAGCACCAGGTATCCACCAACCTTCAGACCAAGCTAACCACGGTGGAATTAAGGCATCAGAGGAAGGGTGTAACAGCCTGTAACAAGGCTGTATATCACCATCTGTCGTGATAAACACAATTACCTGCAGTGAGATTCAAATCTGGGATCTCTTACACCACCAGTTGCAGTGATCTATTAGTAACATACTTGGGCGTGTTACTAATAGACTATGGCAACTTGTGTGTGGCTTGGGAAGGACTTTACTAATTTAACAAAGAACTTGACTACATAAAATAAATTACAAAATTAACACATTCCAGGTTAATTTCCAAAAAAAACTCAATAAATATACTGAAGTTACAAATATGAATCATCACAATAATAAAATCTTGATCACACAACAATTATATATCAGACTGCTCTCAAAAAAACATAAAACATCTTCAAAACACCAACACTAGTTGGTGTTATGCAGATGGAACGAACAAGACCAATAACAACTAAGGTGTACCTCATACTACTTCTTACATGTCTAGATCCCGAGACACCTAGACATATTTAGGTGCAAAATCAGTTGCTAACTACACTGTCTCAGAAAGAACAAATGTAATGCAGAAACATAGAAGTGAGGATAGGAAAATATACCACCTTTTGATTGCCTAATCTCTATGTAAAATTTGTGCCAAAAATTATTCAAATCGGAAAATGTTTGCTCAAGTTACAGCTAAAAATTTCGAGGATGTTTTTTTTCTGAGACACAGTGTAGTACATAGTAGCTTGATAAAAATCACGAAAAACACACGTAGTGAACAACGGATGGACTCAAGGTACAAGTTGAAAACACACAGACTATCTTGTGAAAAGCTGGCAACAACAGTTAAGGACATCAGTCACTTGGTAGCTGTGGCCAGCTGACAGTTGTTGTAGTTGTGTTCAGACCTTTAGTCAAGCTAACCAATTTGCATAAAAATGTATCCATAGAAAGAAAATACATTTTCTTTGCTCTTAATAAAGTAACTGTGATGTCAGTAAATATGTTGTTCCAATAATGGGATTTAGCACTGAAGATGGGTATTTGCTGTTCTAAAAAGGTAATAGACAAAACTGATGACAAAGATACTGTTGAATGACGTCTGGCTAGTTGAAGAATGGGAGCCGCTGGACCAGAATGTCATCAACTCTACCATCAGACACTGACACCATGGACTGACGGCATGCAAGTAAACAAGAGGTGGACAAAAGCACCATACTACGAGTACCAGTAACTGTTGCTTGCAGGACTGTATTGCTGAGTTAAACATTTGAAGACCGAAGACATGAATGACTGCACGTATTTGTCATGTGCGAAAACATTACCTCCATTGGTGCACTGAGCTAAAAGTTCACAGTTTAGCCGTTATTGCCAAATGTCTTACATATATTTAGTCTACAAATGCAATAAATTTCATTCAAATCAGTTTAGGAGTTTGAGATACATTGCAAATAAAGAGTCTTTTTACTGAACAGTCTAGTTTCAGCTTAACCAACCCACTGTTTTCCATGTGATGGACCCCTAATGTATTGTTGGAAGTATAGGCCACATACCTTGCTGACACCAAACCAACAGTACAAAAGCATTCTAGCACTACAAATATTAACAAAAAATAAAATTATTTATAGCAGACCTCCAGAAGTATAATATATGATTCATTTGTTAGAAATCATTTTGGGACACTGCAGGCCAGAATAAATAGCAACAGCAAATGATAGCTTATGTTAACTATGCAGTTGAGTAGTATGCATATTTTCTGTCACGAGCTGTTATCACGGCAAGCCAGATGATAAGCCCTCCTGAAATAAATGACAGGATGCAGGCGGCAATTTCAAAGCCCCACGAGTATGAGAGATCATTTGTATTTGGATCACCTCCACCAACCCAGAAGTCTTTGCACTGCAGTCTGAAGGCATTGTCTCCAAAGACCATTGCTGCTGACATTATGAACACACCTACAACAAGCCAGAAATGAATATGAAACACTAAAATGGTAATAAATGATTTTTTTCTTAAGCACCTGTAGACCAGAAAGTAGTATAATAAGTTTATAAGTAAGCAAACTATTATTTATCCCAGACCTACTTTTATTCAACAAAATGCTAACTTCCGGTGCAATACAAAGCACTATGCCAACATGGTTTACACCTTCATTTTGCTGAGGCTATAATTTTGGTATCAGCCTAATAACATTGGCCTTCGCTAAGGCCTTGACCTTGACATTCTGGCCTCTGCCTTGAGGCTAAAACTTTGGCCTTACGTTGGCCTCTAGGTCAAACTTTTGGCCTCAATCTCAGCTTTCCAATAGAGCCTCGATGCCGACGCCAAGGCCTAAAGTTCATTTACATGACTGTTAATAATTAACAGTACTTAACATCATATATTATACACTTGCTATCGTCTGAAGTGACTGTCTATAGTGGGCGTGGTCAATCACTATGAGCTAAATATGGTGACAAATGGAAAATAAGCAGAGTTTACTTGTATTTACTAGCTCTGCTTTGCACCGGAAGTGTGCAAACCACAGATAAAACAATAAATTACTTGCCCTATAACATGTCCTATCAATAACAAACACTGAAATAAAACCTTTATAAGTAAATAATAAAAATCAATATGTGTCACAAAAATGTTTTCAATAAACCATGTCTAATCTAAAAAGGCCTCACTCGAGGTTTTAACGTCCCACTTGGCACTGTAGCTCGTGTAAAAATTATGACAAAAAATAACCACAATTACATTAATAAATTAAACCTTTTTGTAGTATTAGGTGAGTGTTTGCCATATTATTTTGATTTTAATGTTTGTAAGGTTATCAACAGTGCTTTTCTTGTGATGGTATGTGCCAGTACCTTTTTCACAAAGCAGACCTATTTTTCAAAGTGTCCAGACAGCAGTGGCGCAGCCACAGGTGGGACATGCCCACCCAACCCTTGTCAAATGCGGGTCTTAGGATTCGCACAAATACAGAGTTTTTTCGGGGGAGGGAATGGAATAGTATTTATATAGCACCATTTACTATGCAAACATTGTCCTAAAGTGCTCAGACATGGATCACACAGTTTTACCTACAAATTACACCATGCCTGCTTTTCCTTCAGATGGCGCCATGCTTAACTGAGGTAGCAGTCATCCAGCTGCAGCTTACTACTGATCTATCAACCCCGAAGGGATGAAAGGCTGAGTTGGCTCGGTTGGTTGACCTATAGCGGACGGTTTACCCATATAAATGGTCACCCGTCAGCTACAGGTCGAGCACAGGACAGGGAAAGTTCGCTGGCCAAAGACCGACGTTCTACTGCTGTGTCACGCAACCAACCAGGGGGCAAGGTGTGACGTGGAATAAAGAGAGACGTGAGAAAATGACATACGTAGATTATTAAATCCGTGAAACGTCACAAATTCCACGTTTATGTATCAATAGTGCTTCACCTTCTGGGGTCTTCATCTCCCAGACCCCCTACCGGGGTTTTGATCCTGGACACCGCTGGGGAACTTTTGTCCTAGGGACCCCTATGCCCACCCTACTTCCAAACCCTGGTATGCCACTGCCAGACAGTCATTAAAGTAACTGATGGTAACTAATACTTATTATAGAAAGTAGTAGCGTAGTCAGCGCGTGGCTCATGCCTAGGGGTTTGCAACAGTTAGCACCAGTGGCTGTCACCATGTCTTCGCCCACTCATAAGCCCCAATACTGCGTACTATAACTTAACCTGCTGTGTACTGTCAATCATGCCAAGCCACACACTGGGCACTGGAGCCATGTAGTGAAAGAGCCAGCCATGTCTAGGCCACACCTGTGTCACACTTGCGTTCTTATATGTATAGATAGCACGTGTTTTTTTTCTAAACTGAAAAATTGAAAATTAATAATGCAGTGCACAACTTTAATAGGAAGGCATGACTTGGATGAAATACTGTCATGAAAATCAAAGCATACAGCCTCAGCATAAGCATTAATCTGTCATGCACATAGGCAATCTTTTTGTTTCCAAAAAGGCACTGGTTATCAAACTATCATAACCTACCGGCCAGAATCCAGAAGATAGGAGTGAGATAAATGATGCATCTGTCACACCATCCAGCCTCATCGTTACAGCAACGCATTGCCTCACACAGCACCCAGATCAGCAGAATAATAACCAGCACAACTCCGACTACTTGCAGGATGAAGCCGATGATGGCAATAATACGGCACGATATCAGCCATGCTGCAGACACACACGTAGTAACTTAGCAAGAATGCTTCGTAGACTTATTTCAAAATTCACTGTCACTTTGTTTCAGGAAGTAACAGCTGACACTCGGTGCTATATATGTTGGTTGCACTGAATTTGAACCATGGAAATTAACGATTAAGGTCCTGACTTTTAAGGACCTTAAACTTTAATTTCCAGCACTTTCCAGGACCAAACCCACTTTTCAAGACTTTCCAGGTCCTGGAAAGTTTAGAACAAAATCTAGGACTTTCCAGGAGGCATAAGAACCTGGCATCAAGCAAAACAAAATATGAAGTAACAGCACTAAACTAGTTTTCTGGCTGGGCAACCAATGTGAGGTTGGACCATATTCATAACATTAACAGAAATCATGTCACCATCACTACAACCAGTGTGGTGTTTCCATTAATTAATAGTTGTTTGTCTACCAATGTTCACCGTTACCAGTAACAATAGCTACGGCGGCGTGCATTTCAATAATTCTTCCCCTCCTATTAATCGTCAAATTTCTCTGTTCCTCTTTTACTTCAGTTTGTGAGTAATTTCGGATCACTTAGTCAAAATTATGCCCTTTAATAACAGGAAATTAAATTCTGTCTGATTTTACGATAAATATGTAAATTTAAGTAAAATTCGTCCTTCAAAGCAAAACTCATACTGCTATTCGGCACATTGTAAAAACATGATGTCATCCACAAAACAGGAAGTATATAATGTATCGCAACGATACTAAAGGAGGATCAAGCAACGGCCATAGGCAACGTGGACAAAAAATTGGTAAAGATTGCACATGTGGTGCCAGAGATATCCTCGCAGACAGACAGACATAGAAACACCCACATCCACAGACGTACTCATCATAATACTTTGTAACCACTCCCACGAACAAAGTAAAAATTGTAACTTATACAACATGACAGTACATAAGATAAAAACAAAAAAGCAAACAGCAATCTTACCAGGTATAAGCCAGTCTCGGATGTTCTTATACGTGTCAGAATACAGGTCATGGCATCCATGGTAAGGCGGTGAACCTTCCTCATGAGGGTGTCTATAATTGACAAAGCAGGCACGCCACAGACCAATGTTGAGAAAGTTAGTTTTATGAGGTGCACTTGACTGCAGCCAGTAGTCAGTGGCAAGAGCGATGACGTGGAAAGTGACTGCGAGTACCACGCAGATAATGACAGCGATGATCAGAATGATTCTCCACACTGACAACCCCATTGTCCACAACCGTCTGTCTTCACGTCAGATGACTGCTGTCAACAATCCAGTCAGTACAGTTACAGTATCCATCTATACTTTCATAGTAAACAAAACGACACATCACATACAAACAAAACAATGTGGTAAATATTTTGTACTGAAAAAGTGCTTCGACACCAGACACACTGGTTACTAGCCGAACATCTTTGTCAGTTAAATTGTGATGCATCCAAAGTGTAATGTTCTCCTGTGATAGGTGACCATTCGCAAGTACCGTATACTGTCTTGCTACATAACCAGCCACCCACTGACCCATGCCAACTCATCCTTTTGCCTTCAGTAGGAAATCAGTAGCAGTCAAAGTTCGGTAGTACTCTGTGGTTAGGTAGGTATGGGTGTTTTGGATGGGAGGCTCACTCCATTAGTAGACTGAGTTGTTGGCAGACAAAACCGTTTCGTGATAACACGAGTATCATACATAAAGTGCTATACAAATCTACATCTTTTACCTTTATACTTCATTAATGGTACCTAGCCTCTAAACAAGAAGAGAAATAATGCAGAATTCATGCAGGAATAATACCAACACGTCATTCATTTATAACTTGTAAAACACGTCCTCAAGATGCATTTCTCGAGCAGTTGGCAAACGCACCAATACCTGTTTATATGACCATGTTGCTCCCTCTCTCCCTTCCAAACGCACAGTGGTTGAGCGCCCCAACAGAGACGTATCAAAGATTTGCTGATGGGGGTCAGAGTTACAAACATTCGCCGGCGAAAGACGTCTTTCGCCGGCGAAAGACGTTTTCCGCCCGCGAAAGACGTTG
>Ga0066187_1000545_pt1 | contig 12382 bp, 6 predicted proteins | sample WorMetexBAHAMAS1_FD_58706 | JGI IMG/M metagenome (GOLD analysis project Ga0066187, IMG submission 58706) | Marine gutless worms symbiont microbial communities from Max Planck institute for Marine Microbiology, Germany - Inanidrilus exumae... | ecosystem: Host-associated > Annelida > Digestive...
TTGATGCAATATCTCATGAAGCTGCAAGCAGACTTCATTTCCTTAGGATCCTGAAAAAGTCTGGTCTTAATCACAAAAGCTCAGTCAGAGACCTTGGAGGTCATACAATACCGGGCACTTCATATTATTTACAGACCAACCATACCATTGGCATGCCATATATCTTTGCGCTCACTCTTCCGCAATTGCCTTCTCTCCACAATCGCCGTGAGCACAAAATAGACAATTTTTCAGATCTATAATTATGTTCCTCTTACATTTACTCCTTACTTCCTATCCCCAGGAACCATGACTTTACTTCCAGATTGCGAGCTGCATCTGTCTATCCACCTCCGGTTACACGCACAATACGATACACATCCTTCATCAAGATTGAAACCATTGAAACAATAAACTTAATTACTTACTAAAAGCGAGCCTTCGGGAGTGAGATTTTTTACATGCCATAATGTCGACTGTCATTCCTGTCAGTGAACTAGCAGTGTCAAAGCGCTGGAAATCCGGCTTTTGTGGAGACCGTAAAAGTTGTTTATGTGTAATTTTTTGACAATCTTTCATCTATAGATATAGAATCCCGGCTGCACCACTTGCTTTATTACACACATCGGTGATCTCAAAGAAATAAGCAGAAAAAACGTCTGTCCACATTTGGAATTCCAGCATACAGAGTTCTTAGTTTTGGTAGGATTGTACGCATTTATACTTAGAAAAGGCTGAAATTTGTAAAGGCAACAGTTTATAAATGGAGACGAGCTATTTCATATGCATCATGTTCTCTTGATATGCCTTGTCCAGTCCTTTTTGCCAGTTTTCTTCTGTGGTACTTTGTGGTGACTACCCAGTCACCCACGTGTAGCATGTATTATGCATTTTGCCCACCATATTCAAGTGACGTTTTTCTACCAAGGGTTTCGTTTTCAGTTATACCATACCTATATTTCGTGGAACTGTTCAGTGTTCAAGTTACTATTGTATTCAATATCAATACTACATGTCATATTGTACAGTTACTTTGCCACAGTCTGGGTCACTGGCTCATCACTAACGAATAGATTTAAATTATTTATTTGTAACTGCTATTGTATATCAATTTTGCTGTATGCTTTTGTTAATAAAAAGTGTTTGTTTTTATTAATTGTGTCGCTGCTGAATGCCCTGACCTACTTACTTGCTACCGTTATAACGGCCGTTTCTCAGGTGAACCTGGGTTAGCGTGAATTTATATATTCTATCCTCCTAGTTGCCAACGAGGTTTGGACAATATATCTGTGGGTTTGGAGGAAGCCTGGCCTGGTTTCGCTGTAACCAACACAACCATGACCAAACCCCCAGTCACACTCCCATTGGCCACTGTCACCGTGGCTACTACACATCACATGTCAGTCAACATTAACACGAAAGCATGCCATCTTGTTCAGCAATAAATTGTGTGAATAGACAATCTAAAGGTTGCAGAAAGACGTTTCATCTGTCAGTACATTGCTTTTATAATGTCACGACTTATCAGCGGTGGTTCAATATGCTGCTGTCATACAAGTAAATAATGTACGTTTTCTGTGCATATCGTCTGCTCGTGTCAGAGCATCATTATGGCCAACAGCTGGGGACACATCAGGCTACAGCCCATAGGCCAGGCTCGCTCCAGTGAATATTTATCTCGATGGTTAGCGCAGCTGTTTCTTCCTTGGATTTCTTACTCCACGTCTTTTCTTTGTGCATAAGTGGCACAGTGGGTCGATGTCCTTCCTGTCATCCAACCAACAGTGTCATATCACTGAAGACAACACACAGCACTGACCCCAACGAGTACGGCTGACCTTGCCTCATCATTTCTTCACCCACCACCAAAGTCCCGATGGAAAAGACATTGGTGTGAAACCAGTAGCAGTATGTCTGTTTAACCAATAACCATCAGTGACAAAGGTTACACCAGCATCGTCTTTACAATGCGCGTCTGCAGACTGGTTGCCAGGTGTCCGGTTTTTGACCAGACAGTCTGGTCGTTTGGCCAAGTGTCCAGTCAAAAAATTGTCTAAACCAGACAATAGAATGTACGGTTTTTTGCTGAGTAGGGCTAGTAACGTCATTTGGTGCCCGATTAAGGATTAACGGCATTTAATGCAGGCGGTATCGGCGATATATCGCAATGTCGGATATTTACCATATATCGCCCATTCTCCCCATCACTACCGGCCACCCATGAGTGATGGACGACGTAAGCTGATATCAAATTGTTTATGTCTGTCTGCCTGTGTAATATTTCGGTGTTTACAGTGTTTTTATATGCATTTAGCATATATGGCTGTGGCACCGTTCAACTCACGTGTGGACTGTGTGGTAGGCCTAATAGTCCTGTAAAACAAAACGGCTATAGTGGGACAACAGTCGGCCACACTCGCGCTTAATTCCACGCCCTCAATTTCTTAGACATTTTACAACATGGGGCTTCGAATACGAAATCACTCAAAAAAGTCCCGTTTTTTTTCGTTGCGTTGACCTGGCTACCCGAGCAGATCATCTACATTTGTTACCTATGCCCTTCCTAGTTACAAGGTAGGTGGGCTGCTTCCAATGCGAACAGTTCTGCTTTTTTGTGATTTATATCACTATCTCCCCCTCCTTGGTCTCGTGTTGTTGCCAGCAGGTTTCTGACTTTCAAAGTCATGTCTGACAAATATTAACGAGGTGATTTCCTGTTGCCTACGTAGTGGGGCTCCTTCCCTACCTGCAGAGGTGTACTGCCATTTGACCTCTGACCACAGTCTTTAGCCAGCAAAAGGTTTCAAGTGTAGACTCCGTGTAACCGGCGTTTGTAGTACTCGCTACCAGGTGAAATGTCAAATGTAGTTGCCCATCCCACACGACAAAGACGATGCACCAGTTCCTATGTTCCAATTCTAATCTGGGGATAGTGTGTAATCCACATAATACAAACGTGACACAGTGTATTGTTTAAGAAACTGTCAATGGCTTAATCGCATTTCACATGACGTGACAGAGAAACCACGAACAGTGGTTTATGCAAAGCGGTATACAGAGCCAACGTCTGTTTCAATCAAACAGAACATCTATATCTGCATGACACCAGCTTAAAAACAACAGACATTATAGGCCTACAGAAAAAAACTGCTCACAGTTTCTCTAACGTTGTATAAACCAGAGCTCTAAAACGGCAAAAGTTGAAATAAATGCTAAATTATAATCATAGAACACATGTGCTAGGTTAGACATTTTAAAGCTAGCGACAGGCAAATTTAAATCTGATAGCACATGCGTTTTATGCCGATAATTTAAAATTTTATTTTTTTCATTTTAGAGCTGCTTTTACTATATTAGATTAGATGAGCAGTTTTTATTCTATAAAATAAGCACAATGGTTCAACAGAAGTTACGAATTTTTTGATTATGATCAAACAAAAACTGTCACACAAAGATGGCATATGTTGTACAACACAAACACAGATATAACAACACAGTTGTAACTCGACATAAAAATGTGCTGAATACCACAATACGGCTACATTAAATGATTCCAAATTGCACACATGAACAGGTGACAAACACAAACAAAAAAAGAATGCAAGTGTCACTAGTTACTGTTCGTTCCAGTAGCAGTGTATCAAAAGAACTTATTAATCACTGGGAATTATATTTATATGAGCAGCGAATGGACTTCACTCCACCCTTGCCGCAAAGTTGCTGTAATTCCATAAATGTCCCACTTTAATAAGCTCAAATGTTGCCAGACTGTTCCTCAAAGGGCCTAAGATCCTACATTTGCACACAAAAGTTACCATCTATTTTTTAATTTTCACGGACAGCCCATCTCTCCATAAAGGGTATACTCTTTCCACACCCTGTTCTCAGCGCCACAGAGCCTGTGGTTTGTCAAATTGTGGACGTCATGGTCACGTGACCCGTTTTACATTTTTGGACCCGACCACAACTTCGAAATGGGTGAAGATAGGCACTTCAAATTTGGTGTGCAAATTAATATTGACAAGCACTAGTGCATGCATGATATATTACCCCCGAAGGTGTGTTCGGATTACATGACCTCTTTAAATTTTGGAAAATAACTTCCTAATATCTCAGAAATGGTACAACAGAGACATGGCTACAATAAAAGACTAATAGGAAGTCATATGTGGCCTACTGAATGTCACCAATACCAAAGACTTTGAATGATCTTGTAGGTTACTTTAGTTGCCTGAAACCTTTCTAGCTGTCATACCTTGGGAAACTTAGGACGTACTAACTATGATATGTTTACACAAGAATCAAAATGCATATGTGGCTTATAATTTCATTTTTTTCAATTATGTTATGGAATTGAAGGACTTCTTAAGGTCACAGGCAGTCGTGAACTCTGTAAATGTGGTAATGTCTAAAAAAGATGCAAGACACAAATGTTGTTACTACGGACTACTGTATTAATAGGAAGTGATATACCGGTACGTCCTATCGAATAGTGGCCATTGCGATGACCTAGACTACGTACGGACAGCCTAAAAATAAAATGCCTTCACAGACATTGTCGAGTGGCGAAGGCATAAAACATAAAAAAGCTCAACCAAAATGTACAGTCACATGGAGAAACTGCCTGTACTGGTATGTATCACGGTACTCAACTGTAGTACACAACGCAACAGAACAGTTACAATACTAACTGAGTTAAGGTGTGACATTCCACCGGACAATAAGACTAGTACATCTTTCACAGATGTTCTCATAGCCAGTAACTTAACAGGGTAGTGAAGAAATAAAACCTAACATGACAACACAATACATGCACCAGTATGTATACCTATAATAGTGTGATTTAAGTAGATGGTAACGGAAATGGATTCATTCCGTTAACGGATAGAATTTAATTCCATTAACGATAATGATAACGGAAACAAAAAAAAAAGAAAAAAATTAACAAATGAAACTGAATAAATATTATTTTTCCGCTGTACAACCATCACTGACACTGTACGCCGAAATGCCGTGTACATGATATAGACAGATGCACGCCTATACATACAGTACATACCTAGACATATGCCATAAAATTGTCTGTTTTGGCCGAATTGCTCGGGTTTTGCATTTCGTTTGCATTATACCAGCTATTATGCAGACCGTAGCTAATTCCGTTAACAATAGCAGAAAAAAAAATAAAAAACTGAAAATGGTAATACAGACTGTTAACTTAATTGCAACTGACAAAACTTACACAACTTAAATCACACTGACCTACAAATACTGTAACATAAAATAAACATAAGAAACTAAACCAAGATTTGGTTGTCTTGTACAATGTTAAAATAGTAAGAGCGCATTCTTACAAAATTGGGGTCCACATGGAGAAAACGTTCCGACAATCTGCGCATTGTGCTCAAGAGTGGCGACCCTCAAACGCTGCATTGAGCAAACAAAACAGGTCAGTACAGAAACGAGGACAGTAGCGGTTGCATCAACATGCAGTGAAAACTAAGAAGCCATAAACAGGAATGATGACTAGACATGGCAAACAACATACAAACATTCTCAATGGCTCAACACTACGTTCTATCTACACAATCTACGGCCGCATTGCGCAGTGCAAACTAAGACACGCCAGCCACATGCAGCCTGCTAGCAGATTTACGGTAGCCACAGGCGACTTATCAACAGAAAGCGGGCCACAGTAGCATCAGTGTTCCATATTCTGGCAAATTTCAGTCAATGGCCAACTTTCATCGATTTTTACAAGACAGCGTACAGACTAAAAGTCAAGTGATGCTCAGTTCAGAAACTGTAGCAGCCGCTAGACTTTTAGACTGTCAAAAATACTTGATTCAGTTGAGCACACATTATGTGAGTTTTACAACAAAATGACAGCTTTCTATCTGCTGCAGCCCGCTGGGCATGAAGTTGACATTCATGTGGCTCTTGGTGGAAAAAGTCTGCTCAGCTTTGGTCTTTCTATACAGCAGTACACTCTGCAGTCAGAACCATTAAACACGTACAGGTTAGACTAGTGTTGCACTGAACAATTTGAACGAGCTCGGTTGCAAACCGATGCACTTTCTGAACCCAAAATGGTTGTCTCACACAACATACTCTGAAGAACGGTGCAATGTGAATACTTGCGTGATACTTCTTTCCATGAAGTGAACAGAATGTCACTTTTACATTGCATCTGCACATGTAGAATACTTACAGGAAGGATATGAATCAATACTTCTGTCCTTAAGTCATTTGGCACATCACATAGCTTCAGTACAAACTACAGTCAATGCTACTACTGACCTATTTGCACACAACAATGCCATGGACTATCCGAGCCTCTATGACCAGTTGAACAATACATACACTTCTTGCATTGAATGACTAATGGTATACAGTTTAACATGCCATATGACACACAAACAGATTAGTTTGGTCAATTTTTGGATACATGCTTCCCAGCCAATCAGTGTTAGGTTGGTACTGAAAAAAAACTAACACAACACAAGCAGACAAGCCTGAATGTAGCTAAAGATATTACAGTACAAAATAAATATACAGACTAAACCCAGGTTCTTTGGTCACCTTGAATGACGTATGGCCCAGAATGGAATGTCCCTATTTTTACAACCCTGGGACCACACTGGTCTCCTATTACATGCTCCACCATTTGAGTAGAAACTTTCTGCAACACAGGCACTGACCTGGGTCAATGTTATCTCTTTAACCATAAAACAATGGCTGTTGAACAGCTGAACACAGAGTGCATGGTACAGTTGGTGGTAAAGTGTTAAGACAAACACAAAGTTTTAAGCGCTGCAACAAGCCAAATACATGCACAAAAACACAAAACTGTGCAATCACACAGAAATGTACTGTTACAATACATCTGCTTTGTGTCTGCTCTATACAGACATGCATTATTTCGCAGCAATCACATACAACATAGTTTAATATTAGCATCACTTATGGTACATAGCAGTCTTTTTAGCAGATGCTACCTATAGCTACCATTTAATGACACAAACATACGTAACAATTTAAGAATCTCGATTAAATTAAGTTTCACGGTGGATACGTCGTATGCTTGGCAAACTCGGACACAGCTGACTGGCTTCGTAAGCCAAGCGCAAACAAGAAAACCAGAAATAAAACCTAAAACAAATTTTTAGAAATATATATGAAAATAATAGTAAAATTTTAATTGCCATCATTCTCTTTTTTACAGACATAATTGACAGCCAGAGTTAAATTATCTGAATAAATGAATTTTCAGTTTGTAGATGTATATGCAACATCCTGCACACTCGTACATAGTTGACTGGCTTCATAAGCGAATCTCAAACAAAAAAGGAAAACAAACTTAAATTCATGGAAAAATACATGGACAAAAAAAATGGAAAATTTCAACTGCTGCCATGATTCTCATTATAGACACACAACAGCCGTAATACAAAGCTCACGAGTATGAAACGGAAAAGAACCGAGGCATGTCTTTTATTCCTTAAGATTCTCATATATTCTCAGCTAGCATGTTGAAGTTGCAGACCTAGCAAGAATCTGCAACAAAAGAAAACAAAAGTGGCGTAAATTTTGTTTTGTATTAAACTAGCATGACATAATTGTCTTGTTAATGCATACAACATGCAGAACCATTTTACAGCCATTATATACAGGTCAACCTGTGTTAGCCAGTTAAGCACTCGTCAGTTTTACTATCCACACGCCCTACCTGATGGAAACGGGCAAATTCAGATATGGCAGAATATGCTGGAGGTCTCTATGGTGCTATCTACACAATCTCTGTAAAAGAAGGCTTCCCTATACTCGTTACCAAGCGTCATTGTTACCGAGCGTTGGGTCCAGAGCTGATCCCTGGCAGTCAGCCCGCAGGTGACTATAAGTCACCACCCGGCGGTAGGCAGCCATTACTTTCCGCCAGGCCTGCGGTTACCTTCCCAGCCACATTGCATCACCGTCCATTGGCCGGTACCAAGTTACACTGTTTGGTGACAGAGGTACATAGGTGTGAACAACTTGCCCGAGACTGTTACGCAGCTTTTGCCCCGAGGATTTGCACCCACGACCTGTTGACTGCAAGTCCAATGCTCTACCCGTTGTACCACTGCACAACCCTAACAATCTCTGTACCTCTTGTCAATGTATAAATGTCATATGACTACTTTTACAATGGAATTAGTTGCCGTTAGGTTGACCGAACACTTAGCTGGCAAACTGTGCAAATGTTTGGAGACGTTAAGCACTGATGCAATGCCACAGCTTGTCGAGAACTGCCAGTAAATTATCCTACTTTAACACATAAATCGCAAGTAAGATATCAAATAAACTAAAAGGCATGCCTCAGTCAGCAAAATAGACTGACCTCTATGCCAATACAATATATTCAACATAGCACAGCATGGAAACAGATCACAAAATTAAACAGACTAAAATTATACACACGCAAACACATGCCAAGAAAACACACACAAACCACTTTTACTCACATGTACATTACTCAGAGTGTTGGGCCGCTCATTGGAACACAACGGGTTGGCATACATAAATATTCATACTGTTTTGGTCACAACAGGGTCGGACAGCCAATGCAATGAAGTGAAGTAACATTCCACAAGAGTAATTCAGTGGATGCAGGAAGGTTGAGGTCCAGTAAATGACTCACCTGGCTGACAACAGGACGGGCATACAAAAATCTTACACGAATCAACCGGCTCACATCCAGGTTCCACGTGGTAATGGCTGTTTAACTGGTTGCATCCTGCTGAGGTCGAAGCCAAAACCAAACGGCTTCTAGCTAGAAAAATAACAAAAATAATAATAATAATACCACTACTGCTTTTATGGTGCCATCATCATGGCAATATTCATCCAGTTCAGTTGATAAATGCAGACAACTCCCGCCCACGGTACCAGACCTGCCCATTCCACCCCTGCTGCCGTCCACACCTATACCCACCATTTATTATTATTACTCAGCTTTAAATCTGGTACTGATTTTACCATTCCAAAGAAAATGGAAGACGCCAAATCAACCTAGGCACTGGAGTACTGTGCAGCCCATGGATAAGGCTGTATATCACAGTGGCTGTTGTGATAAACACAACTGCCCACGGTGAGGTTCAAAGCTGGAATCTCTCACAGTGCAGTCAGACATGCTACCACTGGACCACGGCTACTAGCAAATGTCCATGTGTCACCAAGCAGCACCGTCTTGCTCACTTATCTAGCCTATTTCTCTGTTGTTATGCACCGAAGGGAAACCATTGGGATTATACACACATACATACAATAAAATCTGTAAAGTGCTAAGGTCGAAAATCGAATCAGAAGCGCTGGATGGCTCTGACCCATGCTAAGTGCTACCATGAGCCGAATGTGGTCTTTAGCTGGTATTTGAAGAATGCAGAAGAATCAATGGAGCAGAGGTTAGGTGTGAGCAAGTACCGACACAGAGAAGAATCATGACACAAAGTTGTAATTAACTGCTGGTTCGAAAAACTGATGAACTGAAGAGGACCTAAGCTGTCTGGAAGGATGATAAAAGAAGAGTATATCTTGGAAATATGGAGGCAACAATGAGTGTTTGGCTTTAAAGCCAAGTAGCCCCATCTGGAAATGGATTCTCTGTCTGGTAGGCAGCCAGTGGAGAGAGCGTGTGACATAATGTCAAATATTAACACATATTCCCTTCACAAAACAGACGTGTGCCTAGCGACATACAAAAATGATGGTGATAAGAAAACATTTTATGAACAATACTCATACAGAGTATACAGTTGAACTATTGAACTATTCGGATTGTGGAACATTATTTACAGCACTTCTGCAAAAATGTAAACAAATTCAAATGTCCGAATTAAGTCAATTTCTTGTATATGTATAATGTACCAAGCAAGCACCTGGGACAGACTAACACGAGCAAATGTGACCATAAATGGGTAAAATAAATGTGTTAATGCTTCAACAATTAAATTCTGTAAGGTGAAATGTTCACGTACAATAATATATAACGAAATATAGTTACTAAGATTGACTCAATTAAAGTTGCATTTTCCACACAACACAAAATAGATCATTTCAGACACGTTCTTCCCAGCACATCACTTGCATGGTCACTGACAAAAGTAAACCTAACATGAGAAAAGCATCCAATTATCCAGAAAAAAAAACAAACACACGGTAATAGAAATTAAAGTTTCACTAGAAGATGGACTTTGATCCCAGCGTTGACACTGATACCTTTGTCACCTCGACAGCCTGCTGTAACACTGACCTTTGACCTCCATAATCTAAGCATGTCATCAGTAGGGACTGGTAGTTATTCATTGTAAGTTTCATCCAGATTGCACAAGCCGTTAATGAGATATCGTGGTAACTATATATGTCTGAATGAATGAACGAATGCGACAGACGGACAGACAGTCTTCGCTGGCAATGTCAAGTAGCAAAGGCATAAAACTAAAGCCAGGTTCCATTGCCTTCCATGACATCCAGCTTGAACATGGATTGGGCCTGTTGATATAGCAAAATGGCCCACACAGGACAGCTAAAATGCCTTGCAAAATGAGCCACTCACACCAAGACAACATTCGAAGACTGTGGAGGCAAAGAATATGAATTAACGAGGCAACAATGCAAGCTTAAAATAAATATGCGCAACACACGGAAGCGTCGGAGATTCACACAGCCAGCGAGCTGTATTGACTCACGCACCACAGAGTTGCTAAACAAATGTCACAGCATACAGCACTTCCGTATCGGTCGCACGGTCGCCTGTGGAGATAAAACTGCCCTGACAGCCTCATCAAAGACCTGCAACCAAATAAAAAATGATCACTGCCCGCGAGAACTGAGTACCGAGTTTTACACGACACAAAATGAATCGTTTGTTATTGCCTACTCTGGACCAGTGATGTTAAAGCCTTGACTGGCCTCGAGGCCAAAAATTTGGTCTCTGCCTTGTACTTGAGCTCTTGGCCCCAGCCTCAACACACACTGGCCTTGGCCTTAAGGTTTTCACCTCGGCCTCGAATCAAAATTTAACATCATGTTCTATTTCCTTGCTTATACATTTACTCATTATGTGCTATACTGGAAAGATGCCCTCGAAGCTGTAATTAATAGTCGCAAACTACCAGATATAGTCGCCGACACTTCCACCCAAAAAAAGCATTATAAATAGCCTATACTGTTAGCATACGGTGTACTTTACAATCAATAAACAACTCAACGCACTTTGAATAAAAAAAGAAAAGAAAAATATAATCTATGAAATATACAAAGCAAGTTAAATGTTAGACAATTAATCTAACTCAACCTGGCACTTTTATAATAGTTCAGCAACAGTTTATAACATAACAAAAATTTACAGTGTTTCGAACTATAGTCGAAGATGAACTGGTGACGACTTCACGTTGTACAGTAAATTTCACTGGATTGTCTGTTCTTGACTCGTTGTTGGTTTCTTGATGTTGATGACTGTTCAGACACAACTGTAGACGTTCTTAATACGTCTGCCAAGGCTTCAAACTTATCAACAAGTTTGAATTCAACAGTTCGCTCAACACAAGCGATGACTGGAGGCCTCACCGACAAGTCTGTCAATCTCCCAGCTGAACAAATTCAGTTACGTGACGAAACATCTGACACTGATGGTCCGTCGACTTCCTTCACTGGAATCGACAATACTAGAGCTTCTACACTGGCTCTAATCTGCAGATTTCTAACGATTTCTGCACATCAGCCTCACTGTTGAACGGCTAACTTCTTCAACCGTCTGTCTAATTGTTTTCTGATTGGCTGGTGATGCCTTCCCATAATGGCACTTCCAGCAGTGAGGCGTTCTTCTGCAAATTACTAATAATTAATTTGTTAAACAATATTTCACTTAATTTAAGGTGCCAGATCTATATTAATCATACATTATATTAAATTATTCCGGTGCCAGGTATGTACAACAATACAATCACTGCATTATTAACATAACTAACATGTCGAACATATCGCTGGCCAGTCACTCTGTTACATATATTCAAGCATTCATTATACACTTTTATACACAGCAAACTCACCTTACTTATTTACTGATGCATGTGTTTAGAACATAGGCTGTGGAGTGAAATAAATGTCCAGTTTCCGACGTGTAGACACCAGTGATGTTAAAGCCTCGAGGACAGACTGGCCTCGAGGCCAAAAATTTGGCCTCTGCCTCAAGCTTCTGGCCTAGAGCTCCTAGCCTCGGCCTCAAGCATATGGCCTCGTTTAACATCTCTGCTCTGGAACCCAGCGCTAAGACCTTATGTAGGTCCAATGGGCTAGCCCAGGAGAAGAAGGGAACTGATTGTGTATATGAGTGTATGCATGACGTGTAGGGTGAAGGAGGGTTAAG
>Ga0066187_1000547_pt1 | contig 12376 bp, 8 predicted proteins | sample WorMetexBAHAMAS1_FD_58706 | JGI IMG/M metagenome (GOLD analysis project Ga0066187, IMG submission 58706) | Marine gutless worms symbiont microbial communities from Max Planck institute for Marine Microbiology, Germany - Inanidrilus exumae... | ecosystem: Host-associated > Annelida > Digestive...
TCCTATTAGTCTTCCATTGCAACTATGTCTCTATCTTGCACCATTGACGAGATATTATCAGTTTAATAGAGGTCATGTGACTCTGAACACATCCCTTTTGGGAATAATATATCATCATCATGCATGCACTCGGACTCGTGTGTATCAATTAGTACACAAAATCTGAAGTGCCGAGCTTCACCAATTACAAAGCTATGACTGGAGCAAAATTTTAAAAACGGGTAGCGTGACTCTGACCACGCCCCTTTTAGGGGTGGTTTGTCACTGTAGGCTAGGATTTGATACAGTCTACCTGCATGCACAATTTGACAATTCTAGCTTCAGCTGTTCCAGAGATATCACTGAGGGTGTCAAAATTGACAGTGGGTCACGTGACCCTGACCATGCCCCTTTTAAGGGTGATTTGTCATCCTTATGTAGGCACTTGAAGAGTCTACACGCATGCAAAATTTGACCACACTAGCTTTAGCCATTCTAGAGATATGGTTGGTGAACACCAAAATTTAAATGGTTCATGTGACCTGACCACGCCACTTTCAGGGACAGTTTGCCATCCATGAGCTAGCACTTGCTACAATCCAACTTATCCATCGAGTTTGAAGTCTCTATCTCTGACCACTATGAAGATACAAAAAGCGATAAAATAGCAAAAGTGGGGTGGTTTGGGATAGTTAGGAGTCACTCAAGGTCACTGGAAATAGCGAAATTTGATAGAGTGCACATAAGTTCCTATTAGTGTTTCATAGAAACTATGTCCCTATCTTGTACCATTTCTGAGATATACCGAGATGTTGGTCGAAAATCGCCAATTTGAACCGACCCCACCTCTATTTGGCGCCCCCATAGGGGGTGACCCTGTTGGAGTTGTGCCAAGATTTTTGGCATCAGAAAGCTATAGTCCATAGACTATCATGTGGCATTGTCTGTGTGAGCCTACGTTTAGCAGTTTTGGTACTGTGCTGGCTTGTGACAGACAGACACACAACGACAGCATATACCGCACTAGCATAGCATCGCACGGTAAAAACAAAATGATGTAAAGTAATGCAAATAAAAAACATTTTACGAACAGAAAATCTATAACTACTAAGTATGGGAGGGTGTAGAATAAGTCATAAATGCATATAATCACTAATCAGTGCATGGTTAACAATCAACCAACAGAAAATCTGCACTACTAGAAAAGACGTTACGAAATCTGTCATCGGTACAAAGTCTGCACTGTGTAAATAACACATAGCAAGCTCTAGGCATTTCCACAAGACCTGTTCATATTTGTCGAGCTCGGTATGGTAGATCTGACGGATCTGGCCAAGCTTTGCACGGTAGTCGGAGTGTTCAATGGCATTCTCTGCGGCAGCTGCAGCCAGAGCCGCCTGAGACACTGGTGCTGACCCGGCACCACCTTTTTCAGGCCCAACGACACCCTCAGCAAGCAGCATGTTGTCCAACCGCAGCAGCTGAGGGTCCGGAGGCTCATCATCAGATGCACTGCGGATACTTAGACCTGAATCACAGTTCGAACATTTGTACTGGCAGTCCAGAAGACCTACGAGATCTGCTGATAAATACTGACGTAACGATAACCTGTCTATATGGTACAAGTTCAATGATACAGTAACAGGTCACAGATGATGAGTCAAACTATGACGACCACATAAGCAGGAAAAGCAGCAACTCCTAATCACTAAGACTTAATAATGTTGAGAAATATGTTTCAAGTGGAGAAATGAAAATGTCAGAAAGTGGTATGCAGATAATTATATCAATCAGTAGTCACGCCATTTGATTTGATTGCAGGAACGGGATGCTAAATGAAACTAATGCAGAAATATGACAATCTACTGCCTACGTGAATGAAAAAAATGCCTTGCCTGTTTTTTCCTTTATTTCACACAGAACTTGAAAGAGAGCTGGTTTCATCCGATGACAGTTCAGAGTGTGTTTTCTAACATGAAACGCAGACACAGCATACAACATTTGCACATAACAATGTTTCCATTTCACCCCATACTAACATGCTTCTTTTATCTTGATACTATGTTTACTAGTGCTAGCACTACTACTAGTATCTGTGTGGATTTCTACAGGCCATATGCCATTAACGTCACTCAATCATGAAGAGAATAATTTCTTAATAATATCAATCCAGCAAAATGTAACCAACTGAAGTCAGGACAAAGAGACAAGGAAAGCCAAATTAAGGCTGCCTTTGCACAGCTATGATAATACACCATATGTGACATATGGACGGACAGACAAACACATGATGACAGCATATACCGAGCTAGCATAGTGTCACACCATAACAATTCAGAACAATCAAAATGTCACTTGGAATGTGTGCCATCGTGTACATTTTACATACCTTGCCTGAGCTTCGTCGAGACTCTGGTCCGTGATAGTCATGATCTGCTGAAGAATATCTCCGATATCTTTACGTGAATCACTGTCAGCAGTGTGATCTGCACCAACAGTGGATGACGATGGCAGCCGGTAGCCATACGAACCAAGACCCACATGCGTCTGGCCAATACCAGGCGAGTGCTGGGTAGGAACCATGTCATATCCGGACCGAGATTCCATTGTCACGCCACCGTATAGAGAAAATGGCAAACTGGATCCAGTTAAAACCTTCTTTAATCTCCAGTCATAAAAGTGATGACAATCAATCACATGACCAACAGAAATCCTTTTGGTATCAAGAACATCTGAGAATACACAATAACATACACAGCTACACTGTGAAGTCAGTTCAAAAACACATCATTTATGCTAAAATTTACAAACCCCATGTTATTCTAGTGTCCAGTGCATGCTGTTTTTGCCCTTGATTGATATTTTTGCCTAACGAAAACTATGTGTATTCCATTTTTGGTGCCAAAATTAAAGGGAAACTCAGCTGTTCCCAGACGTTGAACTTGCAAAAATACAAAGGAACCAACCACGTGTATAATTAGAATGCTGGCAATTGGTATGTCGATTCCCAACCTGATGGTCACCTCACCTCATGCATTTTTCACTGTGGCACCTACACTTATAATAATTTACACAAACTAATAAATTACACGTAACAAATGTAAATGCTAACAATTAGCTTTCTGTCAGTTTCAGAGTTGTAACACCAGCAGCCATTCTTTTATCTAATATGCATTTATTTACTAGTTTGTTCTAGCAAACAGCTCCCTATTGAACCACAGCAGGTTTCAAACATTTTTCTATGAAACCATGGCATGCTACTGGTATCTCTACGGAACCAAAACATCTACCTGACAGAATCAAGGCAGGTGGCCAAACACCCCAACCACAGAACCAGGTTTGCCTCAAACATCTTACAGTAGAATACAACATATCCCTATGAAACCAGGATGAGTCCACAAACATCTGTCTATGGAACTGTGACATCATCCCACAGAACCATGACGTGTCTGAAAAACATTTCCTATGGAACTGAATTTGTATCCAATCTCCACGAAATGTGGTGGAACTAACAAAGAATAATCACTGACTGACACTATTGTTTTCTAGTTTCTATATCCCTCCTTTTTGCAGAATGGTAAAAAACTGGTAAAACATTTGTCCCTTAGTTTAGGGGCACTTCAAGAAAAATGGCATGGCAAAGCTTTCACTGAAGACAGATGGTAACTGGACAACTTGCAGATATGCCAGCTTGTGGACTGTCAACACATGGACTAAACAGTGCAGACCAGACAAGTTGTGGACTGGACAGCTCATGAACTAGTCAAGTCACAGACTGGTCCACTTGTGGATGCCACCGCCAACAGTAGTTGTAGGCTTGCAGCCATCTGTTTTTGTGGAATTGTGAAGACAAGCCTCTTCTTGTTTGTTATTTATATTTTGCTCATCTGTCTTGTGCATATGACACCGATGATGCTGAAGAATAATAAACAGAAGAATGCAGTGTCATTTTCTCGTGGTGGCACTATCCACAAATCTGACCAGTCTGCAATTAGACTAGTCCATCAGCTAGCCAGTGCGTGACTTGTCCAGTCCATGAGCTGACTAGTACACGGGTTGGCAAATGGCGAGTTGGTCTGTGAGTTGTCCATGTCCATTAACCCCAAAAGACACATGATGGAGAGTTTTAAGAATAGCAATTGACAGATATTGGAGAAAGTGCTTACAGACAATGTGGGTGACTATAATATTAAAAAAACATGCTATCATGTAACGTTAATGCAGTATCTGGGTTTGGGTTTAACACTTGCAGCATGAAGCTGATACAGTATCATGGCAACTAGTCTATGCCAGGCATCACAACAGTCAAATCCGATGGACGTCCAATCATCCATCCAACAAATTACCAGTACCTGGTCCCCAATATACAATCTTGATCAGATTGCTTATTCCATATTGGTGACCACATGCTAACGTTTATTCATCAACATGACTGCTGCTTTGCTTTCTTTTATAGGGATGTCATTTTTTAGGCTTCATAGTGTGCTAAGACAATCTGGCGCCCGGATCTGATAAGAAAAATGTAGTACTCCCGCACCCCATGGACGTCGCTGGATTTAAGGGAGGGAGGAACAGGGGCATATGTCTAGGGGTGGGGGTCCAAATGTTTTTCACGGCGATTCTAACATCAAACCACAGCAATCCGGGGTAGTGTATCCAAGTTCTGTAGTATTCAAGTTTGGACCTGGAGTCTTGGATTTGAGTCCATTTTTGTCGGACTCGGCCTTGGACTTGCTTATCAGGGACTCGGGACTTGGTCATCCTAAAATTGAGTCCTTGTTCAAGTCCGCATGCATACTAGTCCCACATTTAGGTCCAGGCTGTCAGACAAAGCATAGTCATTGCTGGTATTTCTGAAATGCAACAGTATGTAAACTGCAATGATGCAACATTTTCATGCACTTGATTAGCACATTAAACGTTGAACTTATCTGTTACGTTACGACGGCTCAATCTCGGACTCGAACCCAAACTCAAACTCAACAACAGTAGACTCGGACTCGACGGTAATGAACTCGGAATCGTATTCGGCAGCTGCTGGACTTGTTACTACAAGTCTGGTGTACCCACTATCCAGTGCCGGCGCCAGCGGGGAGCCTGCCCCCCACAAGAAAAATTAGCCACCCTGGGCAGGGCTGTGGCCAGGGTTTTCCTAATGTATTGCTCGCTATGTGCCACCCTAAAACTCTTTGGCCCCAGCTTGCTAGACCCTGGCGCCGGTACTGCCACTATCTCAGAACTTTGTCATCAGATTTGTGAAGATCTCACAGGCCACTGGCCACTGTGGTCACCAGGTCATGGCTAGGGGATCCCAACCATGGACCCCCTGCACCTGGAGAGGAAAGTGGATGGGAAGAGACAGCAATGCTTCCAATGTTACTGATGCGTTATCGCCACATTCTTGAGGTGCCATCAGTTTCTGGTCACCATTCCACAAAACTGTGCAATATATCTTACCCACTATACGGTCTACCCTTGTAATTACATCTTCTATAAATCTTTCAAATTCGGTTAAATACTTACATCTTAAAGGAAAGTGGACAACACCATAAATAACCTACGTGTCGTGTCCCTCACAACGCGACCTACTAAGCACGGACGCAAGGCAATCGCAGTCAGCAATCGATCAATATTTTACGCAGCTCGGCATCCGTTGCACATCGACCATGCGTCTATAATCCGGCGTATACAGCGTCTACTGCCTCAGCCAACACTATCGCTGCTGTATCGAATTGCGCTCGATAATAAAATCTCCTCATCCGACACTTCTCGACGAGCTGTCAATCACACCGTTCGATTGTAGTGTTCAACATAAGATGGCTGCCGCCCACCACAGCCACCCGGGCGGTGACGTCACGGTGTAAGCCTACTGCCTGGATGCTAGCTGTCAGCCTCTTTAATGGGAGAATTGATTGCGTCCTACCAAGGATCTACCAGTCCACAATATTTATTTTGATTGTTTACAGTGTTTATACTGTTTAACTTTATGTTAGCCCCTGCGCAGTGACGTTGCTAGAAATACTAGCCGTTGTTAAATTTGGAAACTATATGGCTGTATTCTGTTGAATGCCAACAATACAATATTCGGCTCGAAGTGCTCGGCTATCTGTGCACAAGCTCTTTATTTCCTGCATTCGATGAGGAGGCCTAGTGTCCCGTGACTCAGTAGTCGATACTGATTGGCTGCCTGAGACTGAGTGATGTCAGCATTATCTGCCATATTGTCAACCCAAGTCGGACGTCACAGAAAATTTGAGGTTTCTTGTACAGAATGTACAAACCAGGGGAATGACTTTGAATTGGTCCCAGCAGTAAAAATGGAAACTAGAAATCCGGTATAACGGTATAGAGGATTATTTTGGTAGTGAATTTCCAGCTATCTGTAATCATTGCGAGTTATAGCAGCCTGAAGTTGCAAGACGTTAAAAAATTTTGCGTTTATTGGAAAAACGACCTTTACGGTAACATTTTCAAAATTCTGTTTCGAAAGTATTCATTGCAACACCAATCGATCGTGTTGTGTTCGAATTTTCTTAAATTTGGCCATCAGTGAAATCGTGAGTTGTTTACCAGACAAAAAAATTTCGTCTGACTCTCCAGCTGTCGCTACTGCGCGGATGGCGCCCAAAATTTGCTAGGACCAGCACCCGACAATTACTCAGAGTGCTCCAGATTTCATCAAAATCTGTTCACTTTAGGTGGAGTTATAGCCGAACGTGTGAACACCGCCAAAACGAGCCGTAAAGTGAATCCAATATTCGGTTGAAGCTTAGCTTCGAGCCGAATAATTACGGATCGGAGGCTGAATCCCGAGAGACGGGTATGGACGTTTGGGCGACAAGCCATTTGCAGACGTCTGAGCGAATACGCGGGTACCAGGGATATCATGATATCATTATTGGGGATTTGGGGTTATTGTTATAGTACGTAATAACGTCGAGTTATATGGTTGGTTATATATGTATGTCTCCCAAATTGTTTGTCGCAAAACTTCTGGATATTGGTATTCGGTTGCAGAAGTAAGATGGAGAAAGACACAAATGCACAGTATTATGACTTTCGAATCAACAGCAGGGCCTAAAAACCCCTCTTTCGTTTTCACGAGGACGAGTTGTTCGTGCCAGCGGACGAGTAGTTCTTGGACCTGCAATTTAAAAAAATTCTAATGGCGTTGCCTGTAACGGAAGCGTCTGAAAAAGTGAAAATCATTATGTGAACCAGCCCAAAATTGGGCCAAAATTCGTTGTTGGCTTAAATGCGACCGTTTAGTGCTGAGTTTTTTGGAGGGTTGGATTGTGAGCTTTATTTCCGAGCCCGTGCCTAACTATATCATAATGCACTAGCATTATGCTGAGAAGGCGTATACAGCCAAGCTGGAACAGATTAATCAAAAGAGTTAGCCGCTGCATCAGTGCAAACACTGCACTTTGATTCCAAGTCCTCAAATCACATCGTAATTAGCATGTAGGGCTGTAGGCCCAACGCCGTTTTCAACATTTCTGTCTAGATAATTGAAATACCGCCAAAAGGACAGCGGCAAAATAATCATGTTGATTTTCTTCGTATAGATCTAAACTAAACAGCTGTGTGGAGTTTTTATCTTAATACCGCCAAAATGAGTAATCCCGCGGGCCGCGGTATATCGCACACCTCTGCTGTTGACCCAGTGTTGACTAACTTGACCCTATGACCCACTTGTAAATGTAAACAAATGTTTAGTGTAATGTGTCTGATGGAATGTCAAGTTGTTGCTGATGGCGCAGGAGGAGAAATCGCCCATTAAAGTTGTGATAATTCCGGGCAATGGTGCAGGACCAGTCGAATCGAGCGTTTGGTACGCATCGGTGCGCGATGCTCTGCGTTCCGATCATCGAGTCAGCAAAGTCGTTCTTCGGGACATGCCTGACCCAGTAGTCGCTCGTGAATGCTACTGGTTACCGTTCATGCGTGACGAACTCGTCTGTGATCAGAATACGATCATCATTGGACACAGTTCCGGTGCCGCCGCTGCGATGCGCTACGCCGAGCAGTGGCCAGTGGGTGGCCTCGTTCTGGTCGGTGCATACTCGTCCGACTTAGGCGATGAAACAGAACAGGAAAGTGGTTACTTCTCGCGGCCATGGGCATGGGACATTATACGCAAGAACTCGCCGTTTGTCGTCCAGTTTGGCTCCACAGGTGACCCGTACTTGCCGTGGCACGAGCAGAAAGTAGTGGCAGATGCACTCAGAACTGATCTGCAGCAGTTCTCCAATCGTGGCCACTTCGTTGATACCGAATTCCCTGAAATTCTGTATGTCAAAGAACAACTATTACGTTTAGACCCGAGTGAACTCTGTACTGTAAAAAGTATGTGACTTTATGTGGGCTGCTTCTAATTAGTATGTCTCACTCTCAAGTAGTACCATTGTAAAATCTTGATTAAATTTCTGTGGTCTTATTTTGACCAGCTGACATTACCCATGTGCAGTAATGCATTTCCAATATACACGTGTCTAAGTTGAAGTGAGGCAAAAATTGAAGTCAATTTGAACAGAGATGAAGAGACTCGAGTCAGATAAGACTCAAATCGCCATGTTAGAACTTGCCAATTGCTTGTGAGTTGGTTATATTAATTTGAGATGACATGAGACATGTCTCCCCTCTAAAGACTTTAAACTTACTTGAGAGATGACGCTGAGTGACTTGTAACTGTCTCAGATGCTCAAGCTGTGACACACGTCGATTATTTGAGTCTGATGGCTAAGCCTAGCGTGATTGCGTGAACCAATAAATAAGAAAGCATTAATAGCATGTCATGAAGTGCAACACAAAATCATAAACTTTTGTCTGTGCCAGCTCAAGTGCAACACATGTTCCTTCATGACCACACTGCACACAGCTGGCTGAGTAACAAAACATCCAACCATTTAATATAATGCAACACAAACAATCGCGAATTTTGTTGGTCCCTAGCCATGCATTGCTAGCACAATCAGTCGTATCAGAAACGTTAATAAATTTCTGATATTCTGGATCAGTCTTCAATGCTTCTTAATTCTGCACTTTTCAGGACTTGTAGAATTATTATTTTTTATTCAATAAGTCCATTAACCCAGTTGTACTATTGTTCTAAACAGACTTACAAGCTTGGGTGGGCTTTGCATCTGTGATTAGGTGTTGCAGTTTGCAGACTGTTGTTTCCCCTTCCATTTCCATCTCCTGCCCCTTTCCATTCCCCTCTTTTTCCATCCTTTCTCTTCTCAGCTGCCTTCCCCTTCCTTCACCCCTTTATCCTCCCATCCTTTCCCTTTCCAATTCTGGGGTCCCGTCCCCTAAATGCAGTTAGAAAAGAAGGTCTGGAAGATCATTTGGGTCTGGCACAGCCCGGCTGCTAAATGCATTTTTGGTGCATCTAGAGCAAGAAATTAGACATTTTTAGACACGATTATGAACAAACCGACGAAGGAAACTGCATGACCTCTGTAGAAACAAAGTGTCATTTGTTGTGTATTGTAATGCTGTTGCCAGTCCATGGTAGCCATTCACCCGCTTTGGCAGCAACAGATTTCACTGATAAACTCTGCCTATGCTTATAGGTTTCTAATCGGCCATTCAGAAAATTCAAAACAAAACAAGTTGATAAACTCTAATAAAATGCACATAAACAAATACATAAATAAATAAATAACAATAACAGAATAACACAAAATGTACATTGAACACATATGATCCCTTCGTTGCTTTGACAGTGCTGTTTGGATGATAGCAAGGCATCTGGCCTGCATCAAACCTCCAAATGTCATCAAAGATTCTCTTTGGGGCCAGGCCCAACCTGGCATAGCTCCAGAAAAGAGGGGCTATTACATGTAAATGGGATAATATTTGTGAAAACTTCCAGGCATGGCCCCTTCTCCATTTCCTTCCCTCTCTGCCCCTTCCCCTCTCTATAGAAGTAGGCCCCCTTAAAACCAGCTAGGTCTGGGGAAGCGCTGTAAACTCCCCCAGCAGGGTCTGTGGTAGAGCCCCAGCAGAAATCGAATTAGGTGCATTTTAGCTTTAAAATAGGCCACCTGGTGGCAGCAATGTTGTTCCGAATTTTCAAGCACGAATTTCTGATCAACAAGCACATCCATGCCTGTAGGCAGTCACGGAATATCAGCCCCTGCATGTAAACCCAAACTGTGTGTGTGGACTGGACAGCTTCTGCACGGGCCCTTAGACAACAAAGATGACTTTGGCAGGCCTCATTTTTCATTTTAAATAGAAAAAGAACACTGCATAAAGAAAGATGGTATAACTGTCACAGTGTTCTTAAATTGGTAATATGCAATGACAAAATGACAAAAGAGTCGATAGGAAATTCTACTGGAGATTAAGAGCAAAGACATAACACGGGACTCATCTATTATGTGTTGAGTGGCAGCTAAACTTGTTCACTCATAGTAGCACAGACACCTGAAAACTGAAGATTTTTCAGATGCTGAAAATGGCTGCAAAACGTTCACAGTAATATTACTCGACACATATTGTATAAATCATGCGGGACCCATCTAAAGGGGGTGTTGAAACACTACAGCTTTTACGGTCAATGTCACTAGGGCTGTAAGAAAATCACAGTAAACAGTGGGCAAAATTACAGCAAATATTAAAAAGGAACGTGCAAAATCACGGTTAAAGCAAGTCGTTCAGTGGTTTTAATTATTACCTTGAACAGTCAATATTTTATTGCCCTACTCCTTCTCTTTCTCTGTTTTAACGACCAGTTTACAGCTGAACCTGTGTTAACCTGTTCCCCGTCTTCCTCCACTTGTCCTGTAACAGAACCTCTGGTGATAACGAATTGCACAGGTTTTGATTTTACTGCATCCCAACTGCTTAGACAGTAATTATGACCAGAGTCATACAGCTAATGCTAAAATTTCAGGAGTGACTTTTTAATGCTGAAATTTCACAGAATCTGTGGACAATCACCACTGTGATGCAAGATACGGCAGTGGTGAAAAATCATGGTATACGGCCAATATCATGGTATTCATGGCAATCACGAATCTGTGATTTTCTTGCAGCCCTAGGTATCATGTCGAGCAAATTTGGCCCCAACACTATGTGGAACTAATGAAGCAAACCTACATCAAAACATCGGTACTAGTAAACATTATACTATGCATTTTGAACAAGTAAACTATTTTTACTACTTGAATTCTTACATGTCTCAATTAATACAGCAGAAGCCGATCAACACTGCTATGCTGCAGTTGGCACAGTCAACACTGCATGTTACGTGAAAGTGCTCCGCACCAGATTCACTGTCCATGTCTGATTCCCAACGATGAGGAACCGCTCTCTCTGCCTGTCGGAACGTGCTTTGGATCGCTCCAGTCTCCCACCTGACGTGCTGTCTTGTATTTGAGTAGCGATGTCTTGTTGTAGATTGGCAACAGCTCGTTAGCATCACATGGAAATACCTGCACCAGCATGATCCTCACAGATCAGTCTTGCAGTCTGATAAAATGTTATCTGAGGTATACATATCAGAAACATTCTGTCGTACAAACGCGCACGTGTACACAACATATGCACAACATTGCTGATGCACTAGTAGCAGCTGGAAGATGAGTACATTCATCAGATTCACGATCAAGAGAGGCGTGCAGACATTCTTGGCAATGAAGTACATAATCACATGCAAAAATTACTGAAATTACTGGTGTGCAGTTCCATCTATAGATAATGCAATTTCGTTACACAGAACATATCGTACCGTCATCTTGTCATAGTGGGGCCTAGCCTCATCTGGTTGCTGGTTTAGTGGCATTGAAAAATGTGAGTAAACTGGTGGAGGACAGACGGTATTGATGCTTTATGACCTGCATTCCAGCGACTATTTCTCAACATTTCTAAGTTAAAGTAAGGCTTCAGAATATCTTAAGAAAATCTTAGGCAAAGTTAGAGGAAAACAAAGCAAAGTTAGTACAGCGTCTTCAAAAACGAGTCTCCGCTGCCACTGACCGAACCACACGCGGTGCCTCACGGCCACCATGCATGCTCTATACTGTACATATGTCAACGGTCAGTGTGATAAACTGGTGACCGACGACGATCACCAGTTTATCACACTGACCGACAGTGCATCTAAGTTGACAGCAACTGAGACAATCGACGTGCAGTTGCCAAAGTTCTAGAGGAAAGTAGCCTTATTTTTGGAGATACCTGAATTCCCTTCCAACACAGCGTAGGATAAGCCGAGGGAAGCCTCTGTACCAAAACGAGCTCCATCTGTTCAGCCGTTTTCGTACAGTGCCAGTTTGTGACAGAAATGTGGTGGTTTGGGGCAGTTAGGGGTCACTGAAAACAGCGTCATTCGATAGAGCACATACGAGTTCCTATTAGCGTTCCATAGTAACTATGTCCCTAT
>Ga0066187_1000548_pt1 | contig 12371 bp, 7 predicted proteins | sample WorMetexBAHAMAS1_FD_58706 | JGI IMG/M metagenome (GOLD analysis project Ga0066187, IMG submission 58706) | Marine gutless worms symbiont microbial communities from Max Planck institute for Marine Microbiology, Germany - Inanidrilus exumae... | ecosystem: Host-associated > Annelida > Digestive...
AGGTGGGGAAATTTACTTCGCCCATAATCAGGGAGTTTTACGTCGCCGGTAACAGACGGCACCCACGATGTCGCCACGCCGTGGGGTTTCCTGGCCCTTCGCATCCCGACCAAGGAGAACGTCTTGGCCCTGATCGATGTAGCGACGGCCCTCAAGGAGCCGCTGACCAAACTGGCCGCGGCCCTGCCGTCGGGCAACTACGTCGACCTCGACGATGATCCGCAATGGACCTTCGACCGGGCGCTGATCCTGCAGGCCGCCGGTGTCCTCGATGAAAACCTGCAGCCGACGGAACGCTTTGTCGAGATCGTCGTCCAAGGTCGTGCCGCGAGGGGACCTGAGGAGTTCAACATGCTCCGGACTCAGATCAAGGGCGTTTGCAACGAATGCCACGCCAAGGACTACGTCAGCAACCACTTCAAGGCCTCGGACGAGATCATCAAGGCTTCCGACCACGTCTTCGCCAAGGCCATCGCGGCGGTCCAGGGCCTTTACAAGGACGGCATCCTGAAGAAGCCGGAGGGTTGGAAATACGCTCCAGACCTCCTGCAGTATTACGACGCCAGGACATCCATCGAGCAGGAACTCTACCTGATCATGCTCGAATACCGCCAACGCACCTTCCAGGGCGCCTTCCATGTGAGCAACGACTACATGCACTGGTACGGCTGGGCACCTTTGAACACGGCGGTCAACAACATCCTGCAAGAAGCCGAGCGCATGCGCGCCGAGCACAAGGCCAACTAAGACCAAGAACCGAGTATTCCCTGAACTGGACGGGAGGAGACAGCGGTCTCCTCCCGTTTTTTTAGCCGCAACAGAACTGACAGAGGCCTTCTCCGGGCCGGCCGGCAGGCGCGGTTTCGGAAGCGGGAGCAAGGGATGTCCCATCCGGCTCCAGCCATCATTCCTCATACTCGTGAATAGGAAGATCTGTAAAAAAGTTCAACTTTTACTGAAAATTCGATACAGATAGAGTACCGTCGTCTTGGCGATGGGAATCGCCTAGCCGCCCGACATCGAAAAATCGAGTGGGCGGTCGAAGCAGGGAGGGGGGACGATGGCGTTTCTTGAAGCCGGCGCCGCGTTTGCGGTGTTGATGATCATCTTTTCGACGATCGCCACCAGTATCGTCGAACTCGTTCACAAAATCCTCGGAACCCGCGCCAAACACCTCAAGCGGGCCCTTGGCTATCTGTTCGAAAACATCATCTGGCCGCGGGTCGGCCATCGGCTGCCGCGCATTTCGGACAGGGAAACGGACGACCGGGCCAAGGCGCGTCACGCGGAACTGTTCGTCACGCTGCTGACCGCCAACCCCATATCGGTGATGCGCGGCAAAGACAACCTGGGTAAGGCGCGGTGGACGCCAGCAACAGGTACGAGCGAATACGGTCGGGTTAAACGGGCATGGGCCGGCAACAACGTCGACTACCTGACCGCGCTGTCGTTCGCCGAACGCCTGGGCCGGACCGAGGTCGGCAAAGCGATCCTCGACGAAGGCGAGGACTTCATCGACGAACTGGTCACCGATTTCGTCCGTAGCTTCGACCGGCTTTCGCGCGCGGCGACGGATTTTGTCGGCAACCGGGCGCGGGCCGTGTCGATCGTCGTCGGCGTCGGCTTGGCGCTTGGCGTCAACATCGACGCCAGCCGCCTGATCACGACCCTGATCGAGGATCCGGTCCTACGGAGCGGCCTGATCGAACAGGGCGAGGAAGCCAACAAGGCCAACCAAGAGGCCAATGAACAACTGACCAAACTCATGGAGCAGGTTAAAACCGGCGCGTTCGAGGGCGTCGAACCCGCAGACGTGAAATCGCGTTTTGACGAGATCGGGGCGAGCCTCGACGAACTGACGGTCGGCGGCATTCCCATAGGCTACGATTACTATCCATGGGCCGAGTTGGGGGACTGCCAGGAAAAAGTGTGGAAATGCTGGACCGACAGCACCGAACAGTCCTGGCAGTTCGTCCGCTGGATTTTCATGTGCATCCTGTCGGGCCTGCTGATCGGGCTCGGCGGGCCGTTTTGGTACGAAGTGTTCCGCCGGCTGTCCCAGGTCACCCAGATCGCCCGCAGCTTCGGGCTCGGGGCCCTGAAGAAATCCGAGAAAACCGACACGACCGTGAAACCCGAACAGCCGGCGGCGGCGGCCGACCCGACGGTGCCCGTCAACCCGATCGACTCGTTCCGCACGGCGGCACGGACGCATTACGCGCTTGTGGCCTCCGGCCCGGACGAGCCGGGGCGCCGGGCACGGAACGCCGGCCTCACCTACGTGCGCAACAAGCCCTGAATACCGACCCAATCTGAGGAAGACCTGTCATGCCATTGCCACTCGCAGCCATCGAAATGGGTTTCTCCATCGCCAACGGGCTGATCAAGCTCGGCGGGCGCCTGGACAGGGCGTTCGCCGAGAACGCCGCGCAACGGCGCGGCGTCATGATGCCGCAGAAGGTCGAAATCGTCGCGCCGTCGCCGGCCGACATGATCGATGTGCTCGAAGCCGTCGTCACAGAATATGACCAGCGGGTCGCGGCGGGTGACGCCGAACCGGACGGCTTCACGACCGATGACAGAAAACTGATCGTCGACACGATCAGCGTGCCGGACGGCCCCCGCAAACAAGTTGGAAGTTCGAAACTCATCCCACTGATGGAAATCTACGCTGCCGACCAACTGGCGTTTGAGACCGACGATCCCGACGCCTTGACGAAATACGCCGTCAGCGTTCTGGACAGCGGCATCACCGACGAAAAGGAAGTGGCCAGGCTGGTCTACTACCTCGGGCCGGGCGCGGACAATCGCGCCCAGGGATTGGGGTGGCAAGTCGGCATGGCGATCGTCGTCGGACTTGCCGAAGTCGCCGTCGCCAGCCAGGAACAGTTGATCAAGGACGCGCGGGTGCGCCGCGTGGCCGGGGCCGTCCTCAGCCGCCTGGCCGATGACGGCATGCTGGAGACGGCATCCGGACGGGATTTCGCCGGCAAGTTGTTGGGAGCGACCCTGAACGGCGCGCTCGACGCGCGGGCGGACCTGGATCAAGACAACCCGTATCTCGAGGCCGTGCTCAACGCCCTGCACGATGCCCGTGAGTCGGTTCCGGATGACAAGAAGGACGAGTATCTCCTCGGCCTGGTGCGCGGGCGTGGCTACAAACGGCTCGTTTCGGAACTGCTGGAGGAAGGTGCCGTTCATCTCGGCGCCGAGGACAGAGAACCGTTCCAGAAGATCGTTGCCGACCTGTTGGTCGAAGCGAAGCGTTTGGTCGACACCGGCAAGCTGACACGATCGACGTTCGACGAACACTGGCCCGACCTCGTGCGTGCGGCCTTGCGTTCGGTCAAGCGCAACGGTTCCGCGCTCCTGGCCGCCCAAAACGAACTCGTCCGCGACGCGTTGCTCGCCGCCATCTCGAGCATGGCCGAAAGCACGGATCCGAAGATATTTTCCGAGGACGCATTCTTCGGAGCGGTCGAATCGGCGATCGCCGCCGTCGCCGCGAAGCCCGAACTGCTCGGCGAAGGGGATCGCGGAGAGTGGTTGCAGGCGTTCTACTTGCCGTTCGCCGAGGTCGTCGCGGATGCCGGCATCCGAAAAGCGTTCTCGCCCGACAAGGTCGAAAGCATGGTCCGGGGCGTCGCCGAACAAATCGCGGCGAAGCCCGACTTGATTGCCGGTAACGCCAAGTTGCCGCAAACCATGGCGGCGGAGATTCTGAAGGCCGTCGCCGCCGCCGAAACGCTGGGTTTGGGAGACTTGGCGCAAGCGGCGGTCGATGGCGCCTTGGAAGTCGTCGCGGAGAATCCGGCCCTGCTGCACACGGACGATGACGGCACGCCCAGCCCCTATGCAAAGATCGCCGCCGATCTCGCCGGCTCGCTCGCGAAAAAGGTCAAGGACGGCAAGATCACACGCGGCGAGGCCGAGGCCCTCGCCAAGGATGGACTTCGCAGCCTCGGCAAGCATGGGACGGCGTTGCTCAAGGAAGAGCGCCCTTTGGTCCAGGTCGCGTTCGAGGCAACTGTCGATGCGTTGTCCCAGGGCGAGAGTTTCCGTGGGCTTTCGGAAACGGCAGTCAGCATGGCCGAATCGGCTATCGTCGCCCTTGCCGAACGGAACGACCTGACAAGCGACACGGACCGCCAAGCCTACGCCAAGGCAATCCTCGAACCGTTCGCCAACGTCGTGCGGAACAAGGGCATCCGAGCGACGTTCTCGGACGAAGGCCTGCAACAACTACTCGCCGGCGTCGCCGGCCACCTCGCCGAACGGCCGGAGCTTGTGGTGGGGAGCGGCACTTTTCCGCAAACCGTGGTCGAGGCGATGCTCAGAGAAATCGCCGCGACCGGCGCCCTGCGGGTCGAAGCGCTCGCGGAAGCCGGCGTCACGGGCGTGCTCGAAGCGGTATCGGAGAACCCGGGTCTGTTGGTCAAAAAGGCGACGGACCAGCCGAACCCCTTTGCCGTCGTCGTCGCCGGCATCGCGAAGGGTCTCGCGGAGCGGATCAAGACTGCCGGTCTTGCCCGGACGGATGCCGCCACCATCCTGCAGGTCGCGATCGAAGCAGTGCGCGCCAATCCGTCGCTGCCCGAGCATCTTCGGTCCGATCTCGCCGAAAGAATCGTCGGCCGCGTGCTCGATGCAGCCCAAGGGAATCGCGCCACGCTGCTCCGCGGGTCGGCCGTGGTCTGGGTCGTCCACGCGGCTCTGCGCGCCGCGACCCAAAACGCCGAGATCATTTCCGTCGATAACGACGGCGAGCCGATCGATTCGGCGACGATCGCCGAGTTCCTGTTCGGCATCGTCGATGAAGGGTTGAGACGGGCCGGCAGCGATCTCGGCCGGGGACTCGATCTGGACTCCGTGCCGTTGATCATCGGCTTGATGATCGATCGTTGGGCGCGCGGAGACGTTCCGGTCATCTCGAAAGACGATGAGAAATTCAAAAAACTGTGGGCGCAGCTTGCGGATGAAGTGCGCCAACGGGCGATAGAGGGCTAATGCCGGGTTTTTCGAGGAGGGACACGCCGATGAATGCCATACGCCGTTTTGCCGGAGTCGTTGGCGCCGGTTTGCTGGTGTCGGGTTGCTTATTGACAACGGACGTCAACGACCTTCTCGACGATATCGAAAGACGACAACACGCGATCATTGTCGGCTCGTCGTTGCCGCAGGTCGTCGGCATGGACGAGGCGCCGAAGATTCCAGACGCAGCGGATGTAGACGAGGCCGAGGAGAAGGTCCGCGCGTTCATCGAGCAATATCCCGACGAGAAAAACACCATTTCGCCGCTCCTCGTCCGCCTCGGCATTCTTCACACCTTGGCCGGGAACGAGGTCAGGGCCTCGTTGGCCTTTGACGATGCGGAGAAGGCCGGCGGTGATCTCAGTTCGACCGTAATGGCCTACCGCGACCTCGGCGGAGATCTTTACTGGTGGTTCTCCAAGCAGTCGATCAATTGGGACCCGGAAAAAGGCGATTTCCAAAGGGCCGACGACGTGATTACCGCGTTGGGGATGCGAATCGACAATCTGTCGGGTGGAGAAACCGACGGGGACAACAGGGAAACCCTCATGTGGCTCCATAACGTGAGGTTTCGGATGATGGCAGCCCTGACACGCCAGCAGAGCGGCGTGGAAAACGACGAGAAAGAGCCGATGACCCGGCTGAACCCGGCGGTCCTGAAAGGCTATCTCGACTTCTGGGAGAAAAACGGTGTCACGCTCAAGGACGCGAAGCTGCTTGCGATCGACTTCGGACAAGTGATTACCGTCAAAAACGTGCCGACGTGCAAGAAACCCAAGGACATCGAGAAACTGACCATCAAGGGGTCAGATCTTCAGGACACCGCGAACCGGAGGTGGTCGATTCAGGTGTTTTGCAATGTCTCGATTCTCATGACCCTATATCACAAAAACGTTGCCAGCAGGTATCCCGCGGTCTCACTCGACGATTCGGTGAAAGGCCGGGATTGGATCCGATGCGATCTGAACAAACCTACGAAGGAAGTGACCTGCAAGCCGGTGTCCCAATAGGCCTAACGAACCAGAAGGGAGTGGCGAACCGTGAAAACACCGAAAGAACTCGATTTCCCCGGCACCATCGCACGTGGCGCCAAGGGCAAGAAGGCGCGGCTGGTGCAGGAGTGGCTGTGTCTCAACGGTCATTCGGTCTCGGTCGACAACGACTACGGCCCGGCGACCCAGGCGGCGGTCTCGGCCTTTCAGGCTGGGGCCGGAATCAATACCTCGGGGCGGGTCACCCGCGCGACCTTCGACGCATTGACCGCACCGATGCACCAAGCGCTGGCGCCGCTCGCGAATGCGCCCACCGATCTCAACGCCGCCGTCGTCGCCGTGGCCAACCAGCATCTGGCGGTGCATCCACGCGAGGTCGGTGGTCAGAACCGCGGCCCCTGGGTGCGGCTCTACATGGACAATAACGAGGGCAACGCCTGGCCGTGGTGCGCCGGCTTCGTCAGCCTCGTCATCCGTCAAGCCTGCGCCGCCGTGGGCCGGAGCCTGCCGTTCCCGAAGACCTACTCCTGCGACGTCTTGGCGTCACAAGGCAAGGAACGCGATCTGTTCGTCCGCGGCAAAGACGTCGACGCCGCCACCGCGGTGCTGGCGCTGCCCCCGGGAACCGTGTTTCTCAACCGCCGGGTCGCCAATGATTGGACGCACACGGGTTTCGTGTTGGAGGCCGACCGCGAGACGTTTTCCACCATCGAAGGCAACACCAACGACGAAGGCAGCCGCGAGGGCTACGAGGTCTGTGCCCGTACACGTGGCTACGCCAAGAAGGATTTTGTCCGGGTGGACGGTTAGCCCTGCGATCCCGCAGTGTCGATCAGTCGCCTCCAGGGCGCGAGTGTGTCATCGGCGGCTGCTTTCGGCATTGAGTCCGGTCTTGACTTTTTGCCTCTATTATTGTATTTTTTCCTATATTTGCCGCAATCCCGAGCGGCTTTGCGAATTGCCGATGTGAATAGGATCGTCGGAACGGCCGCACCGGGTCAACGGTAGCTGCCGGGAAGCATGGTGGTGACCGGGTATGAGGCCAAACGGGATCCGTCGGCAACCGCCGCCCGCCCGGGCCGCGTCGGCGGAGAAAAAACATAGACATTCATGGACAAATATAGACATCCGGGGCCCCACACCGCTGGTTAGCGGACGGTGCCGGAATCACCCCTCGGCGTTGGTGCCGTCGGCTCCGACCGGTTCCGGGGTGTAGGTGTTGGCCTTGGCGAACGAGCTCAGGTCGCCTTCCTTGACCTTCTCCTTGTACTTGGTGAGGAAGGTCTTGAAACCGGTCACCAGCTTGACCCGTTCGGTCACCGAGTCGGGCGGGATCAGGCCGATCTGCTCCGGCGCGGCGACCAGGGCAAAAGCGTCCTTGAAGCGCGTCTGGGCCATGGCGCTGGCGTGGTCCTGGCGCAACCGGGCGACGGCGCGTTCGTTGCCGCTCAAGGTGAAGGCGGTGGCGAGATTCAGGACGCGCAGCGCCTCATCGTCGGAGAGCGCCTGGCCGGCCTTGATGCCGGCCGTCTTGACCACGTTGCGGAGCGACTTGGCGGCGTTGACCCAGTCCTTGTCGAGCCAGAACAACTCGGCGCGGATGAGGTCGGCGTCATGGCTCTTGTCCTTGTCGAGCAGGACCAGGGCCGCCTCGCTCTCGCCGGTGCCGACCATGGCCCGGGCCCGGAGGTGGCGGCGCTTGACGGCCAGCTCTTCGGGGATGTTCGGTTCCGCCGTCTCCTCGAGGACCTCGACGACCTTGTCGAACTGGCCGCCGATGGCGTGGATGAGGGCCAGATTGGTGCCGACCTGGGCCTTCTCGACGCCGGCAAGCCGAAACTCGATCTGCCTTTCGAGGAGTTCGATCGCCTGGTCCAACAGGTCGACCATGACCAGTCGATCGGCGAGCCGGCGGATCATCTCGTCGCCCTGGCGTCCGGCCGGCGTCAGTTCCTTGAACTCCTCGTAGATGGCAATGGCGGTGACCGGCGCCAGGTCGTTGGCGCCATCCTCCAGGTAAAGGAAGTTGAAGGTGTCGGACATCTGCTGGGTCACCTGCGACGCCTCGTCTTTCTCGCGGTAATAGGTCGCCGCCTGGCGCAACGCCAGCAGACCCTGACGGTAGATGCCCTGGTCGAGGTAGAGGCCGCCCAAGCGGCGCAGCAGGTTGAACTCGAACTCGCCGCCGCGCCACACGTAGCGGAGCGTTTCCAGTTCCTCGATGGCCTCGTCGACCTCCATGCGCTCGAGTTGCATCAAGAGCTGCTGGCGGGCCACCGTCGCACGCACGCGGCTCGGCCGGTTCTCGACCTCCATCACCTCTTCCCATTTCTGGATGGCGCCCTCCTCGTCGCCGCCGACCTCCAGGAGGTTGCCCTCGATGAGACCGATATCGGCGAGCTGGCGGCGCGACGGTTCGGCCAGCTTCAAGGCGTCGATATATTTGGTCGCCTGTTGGATGTCGCCGACCTCGACGACGGCCGACGCGATCAGGATGCCGAGCGGTACGCGGATCGGTTTCGGGTAGGGCTGGGTGACCGAACCGGTGCGGCGCAGTTCGTGGGCGGCGGCGATCAGGTCGCCGCTCTTGCCGATGACCACGGCCCGCCAGAACGACCCCTCGTCGACTTCGTCCAGGCTCGGGTGGCCGAAATCCTCGGCGGCCTCGGAGAGCCGGTTCATGAAGTAGCGCGCCCCACCGCGGACCAACCGGAAGCGTGGGTCGTTCTCGATTTCCGGGTTGTCGGCGACGATGCGCCGGAGGACGCCGAGCGCCTCGGCGGAGAAGGCGTTGGCGAAATAGAACTCGGCGAGACGCAGCCTCTCCTCCTCGACCTCGTCGGGTGTCGCTCGGATGATGGCGCGTTCCAGGTCCTGGCGTTTCTTGGTGAAGGCGACCGGCGACGCGACCCCCCATTTCTCGAGGTCGAGGACGCGGGACACCGGGCCAATGGCGCCGAGCTTCGAACCGGCGGCGATTTCGGCGGATACGGAAGAAATGGCCAGCGGTTCGGCGCTGGCGATCTCGATCCCCTGGCGCAGCGGGCGCACCCGCAAATCGTCAGTCAACGATTGCACGACGACGCCCTGCGCCGCCGCCGGAAACCGGACCTCTGGGTAGGCATGGGAGCGCAGCACGCCGTGGCCGAGCGGAATGATCGGGACGATGACGATGTTGTCGCCGACCTCCGGATCGGTCACCGCTACCGGCGCGCCGGGCTCGGGCACGGGGATGAATATCCGCGCGCCGACCGGCGATTCCGGCTGCGCCTTGATATCGAGTGGGGTATTGGCCTCGAGTTCACGCTCACCGAAGCGCAGCAGCCAACTGAGACCGGCGCGGCCGACGACCGGGTTGATGTCGGACGACGTGGTCATCCGGAGGATCGTGCCGCCGCTGCCGGGCAATTGCTCGACCGATCGGATCATACCCTCTCCGGCCGCTTCGAGGGCCACCGTGTCGACCGTTGTCGGTTTGTCGAAAACCACCCACAGGTAACCGACCCGGCGGAAGACCGCGGCGGCGACCGGCTCGTCCCAATCGAACCGTAGCGTGACCCCGGGCGAAGGGCCCGTTTCCTTGGTGGTGCTGACCCGCGCTTCGGTGAGAATCTGGCTTTCCGCCGCCACCGCTTGGCGAGACATCTCGCGGTTTTCCGGCTGCAGCTGTGTCGGTGCGCCGCTCGGTTGTTCTTCGGCGGCGGCCGTTTCCTCGCCGCCCGTGGCGGCGCCCGGCGCGCCGCTATCCGGTTCCGACGCGCGGGCTTGGGCATCGTCGCTTTCGGGTGTCCCTTCCGCCGCCGCTTCCGGATCAGGCGGAGGAGAGTCCGATGCGCCGGGCTCCGGCTGTGCCGCCTGTTCCGGTACGGTTTCCGGCGCCGGTTCCGGTGCAGGTTCCGGTGCGGTGGCTTGCGGCGCCGCCGAAGCGGTTTGATCGGTGCCCTGGCTCGCCCTCTGATCCGCACTTTGATCCTGGGGAGGATCCGGAACACTCGGTGCCGCATCGGCGAAGACGTCATCGGGCAGCGCCGGCGGTTCGACGTCGCCGTCGGCCGGCTCCCGCACATCGACGACGACCTTCGGCCCGGACAGGAAATGCCGGACCGTCGCGTTGACCGGAACGGCGAACGCGACGGTGCTCTGGCCCGATCCGGCACGGGACCGAATGCCGCCGACCAGGCGGGGCGGGTTGCTCGCCAGGCGCCCGACGTCGATATTGGCGGCCCGCCCGAAACGGATCGTTACGATGCCGCCATCCTGGTCGAACTCATAGGGGACGGTGTTCTCCCAGTCGAAGACAAGGCGTGTGTAGTCCGGATGAACGCCCGAACGCACGCGGATTCGCGGCAAATCGGCCGGAGCCTGGGCCGCTTGCGCAACCGTTACCTCGCGCGTCCGACTGACACGGCTCACGGCCTTTTTCGGTTTGGGCGGGGCCGCCTGGGGCGGGGCCGCCTCCTGGCGCGTCGCAAATTCTACGATCACCGCGTTGCCGGCATCATAGCTGTAGGCCTCGAAGTCACCGCGGAGCGTGAAGCGCACGCCCAGCCCATCGGCTTCCTCTGCCGCGTTCGCCAAGTACCGGCTGAGGACACCCAGGCTTCTCTGATAGGAGGCTTCGATCGGTCGGTCGAAGCGGACGACAACCGTATCCCCGGTGACCGAAAGCTGGTGCCCCACCGGCGCCGGCCAAGAAAAGACGATCTTCCCGTAATCGGCCGTCTTGGAGGCGCGGACGCGAACGGGATCGGCAACGGCGGAACCGATTACCGATGCCACGGAAACGAAGCCACAGATGACTATGGCGATGGTTCTGTTCATTCGCTCGGCCCCGTCGTCGGCATGATGACGATGTCGATGCGGTCGGCCAGTCGTTCGCGGTCGGCGTCTTCCAGTTCCTCGACATCGCCGGCACGGCTGTCCGAATAGCCGAAGGCGACGATCTTTTCCGGATATCCGGTCGCCCGAAGAGCGTTGGCGACCGCCGCGGCGCGTGCCGTCGAATATTCCCAGTTGGTGTTGAACCCCTGCGCTGGTGCCGCGCCTCGGGCCGTGTGACCGTTGATGCCGATCTGGTTGCCGAAATTTCGCAACATCCCGCCGAGGACAAAGATCGACTGACGCCCGGCTTCCGTCAATTCAATGCCCTGCGGCGCGAACAAGCCGACACCGGGTAGAGCGATGACGAGTCGGTCCTCGAGCCGGACGATCCGCGTACCCGGCAGCAATTGCTCCTTCGCAACACTGTCTTCAACCACCGCCGACAAATAGTCGAGGTTAATGGCCCGTTTGCGGAAGATGGTTCCGATATTGAAGGTCGCGGACACGGCCTTGATCGTTTTCTCAGGCGTCGGCTGCAGAGTCCGCGACAGCGAATCCACGATGTTTTCCCACTGGCTGACCTGCACGTTCGACATAGAAAATAGAAGCACGAAAAACGTTAACATCAGGGAAACCAGGTCCGTGAAAGTGACCAGCCACGCCCGGTTCGACGCCTCCTGCGACGTCGGGGCCAGTTTCAAAGCCTGTTCCGCTTCGCGACTATGGAACTTTCGAAGGACCACTTGGCTGCCTTTCGGTTAACTCTATTCGTCCGACGCTTGGCTTTCCGTGGCGGAAAACCGCAACCGGTCGGCGTCAACGCCACGAACATGGAACCAGATTTCGATGTCGTTAGGCTGACCCGGTTTGATGCCGACGGCGATGCTGTCCGGCGGTACACCCCGGTCCGCCATCTGGGCAGCGAAGGTGCCGGCACGTTCGACTTCCAGGGTCTGCTCGGTCGGCAGTGACGTTCCCGCCGTGTAGGGGCTTCCGATCACGAACTCCATGTAGAACTGCAATCCCGGAGGCCGACCGCTCAAGGCTGCGACAATGCGGTCCAAAAGCGGAATGGCAACGGGCCGGATCTCGGTATCGGCGAGAACAAAAACCGACTCGGCCGGCACCTTGACCCGCATAAGCCGGCCCGGCTGCACGATCTCCACCCGTGCCACCTGCATGGTCGTCGCGAAGATATCGCTGATCTGATCCTGGAACTGGTGCCCGGCGAGAATATCGCCGTCGCGTGTCGTGAATTCGGTCGGGTCCGTGCTCGGCGGAAGCACGGTCGTAAAGGTCGACGTCAGGCTGTCCATAACGGCCTGGGACTTGACGTTTTCTACGGTCGAAATGGAAACGAGAAGAATGAAAAACGCGAGGACCAGGAGGAACAAGGACAGGAAAAGGAAAATCGAAGACGCGCCGCTCCCCGGTCCCTGTTGATCAGGCGTTGTCGGGAAGGTTAATATGTAGTAGTTCCGACCCGATCTGACAGTCACCGGTTTTGACGCGGTATCTGTCAGGTCA
>Ga0066187_1000549_pt1 | contig 12349 bp, 14 predicted proteins | sample WorMetexBAHAMAS1_FD_58706 | JGI IMG/M metagenome (GOLD analysis project Ga0066187, IMG submission 58706) | Marine gutless worms symbiont microbial communities from Max Planck institute for Marine Microbiology, Germany - Inanidrilus exumae... | ecosystem: Host-associated > Annelida > Digestive...
TGGGACCACCTCATTGGCCGCGAGAGTTCCTAGATTGAGGGAAGCGGTCAAGGGGGGATTCTCGGTAGCAACCTGAAGTGTGAGGGGACTGTGGAGTATACCATCGAAGGAGAGGGCAATAGCCGGACCATCCGGGCGACAGGCCCGCTGAAATTCGGCGACCATCCGATCGCGCCGGCCATATCCGAACTGTTCCAGTTGAAGGCGGTCAATGAAATCGTTCTCGACCTGACCGACCTGGAAGCTATCGATTCCTATGGTCTCGGCGTTCTCATCAAGATCAACCAGGCCGCCGACGAGGCCGGCAAGTCGTTCAAGGTCTCCGGGGTCAGGGGCCGGATCCGCGAGACCTTCGACATCTTCAAGCTCGACCGGCAGCTCACCGTTATCTGAAGCGTGGCGGGATCGGGGCGGAGTCCGCGGCCGGGTGTCACGCCAGCGCGTTGAAGTCGTCCAACAACGTGGCGATGCGCCCGGCGTCGGTCTGTTCCATGATCTGCTTGGCACGCATGGTGGCGGCGACCGCGTCCATCTCGCGGATGCGCTGTTTGACCCTGGGGATGTTGCTGGGCGACATGGACAGCTCGCGCAATCCGAGCCCGGCCAGTACCGCCGTCATACGCGGGTCGCCGGCCATCTCGCCGCAGATACTGATCGGGATGCGGGCCCGGTGCGCGGCGGCGGTGGTGAACTGGATCAGGCGCAATACGGCCGGATGCAGCGGGTTGAACAGCCCGGCCACGTGTTCGTTGGCGCGGTCGACGGCCAATGTATACATGGTCAGGTCGTTGGATCCGACGGCCAGGAAATCGCTGACTCCGGCGAGCGCGTCGGCGGCCAGCGCCGCGCCCGGCACTTCGATCATGACGCCCAAGGGCGGCAGTGGATCGGGCACCGGCACCTTGCGCCGTTTCAGGCTGGTTGCCGCCTTTTCCATCAGGCGCCGCGCCCGGCGGACCTCGGAGACGGCGCTGACCATGGGCAGCAGGATGCGCACCGGGCCCAGGGTGGCAGCCCTGAGGATCGCCTTGAACTGGGCGTCGAGCAGGTCTTCGCGATCGAGGGAAAGGCGGATTCCCCGAAGGCCGAGGGCGCTGGCCACTGCTTCGTCGATGTCGCCGAGGACCCCGTCTGCCGCCTTCTCGCCGCCGAGGTCCAGGGTACGCACGGTGACTGGTCGGCCGTCCATGGTCTCGACGATCCCCTTGAGCACCCGGAACTGCTCGTCGATGTCCGGCACGTCGGCCCGGTTCATGTACAGGAACTCGCTTCGCAGCAATCCAATGCCTTCGGCACCGGCCCGTTGCACGGCTTCGAGCTCGATCGGCAGTTCGACGTTGGCCTGCAGTTGAAACTCGGTGCCGTCACGGCTGCGCGCCGGGCGCGAGCGGATGTGCTCCAGCGCCTTGGCCTCGCGCGCCATCTTTTCGCGCCGCGCCTTGTAGGCGCGCAGCGTCGCCGTTTCCGGGTTGACGACGATGCGCCCGGCGCTGCCGTCGATGACGACCGTGTTGCCGGAGCGCACGCCGTCCATCAGCCCGTGCGCGCCCAACACGGCCGGCAACTCCAGCGCCCGGGCCATGATCGCGGTGTGGCCTTCGGCACCGCCCAGCATGGTGCCGACACCGGCGACCTGACCGGGATCGATCTGCGCCATGTCGGCCGGGCTCAACGTGTCGGCGATGACGATGCTGTCGGCCGGCGGCGGGCTCAGGCGCCGCGCCGGGTTCTTGGTCAGGTTGATCAGGACCCGGTTGCCGACCTCGCGGATGTCGTCCAGGCGGGCCGCGATGTAGGCGTCGTCCATGGTCTGGAAGGTGTCCGAGATATCGGCGATCTCGCGGGCGACGGCGGCTTCGGCGTTGACCCGCTGGTCGCTGATGCGGCGTTTGGCGCCACGCACAAGGCGCGAGTCCTCGAGCATGTGCAGATAGGCGTCGAGCAGGAAGCCCAGTTCCTCGGCGGCCGCGCCTTTCATGCTCTTGGCCCGGTACTGCAACCGGCGGACCTGGCGTTGGGCCAGGTCGACGGCACGGGTCAGGCGTTCTTCCTCGCCGGCGACCTCGCGCTTCTTGATCGTGTATTCCGGGATGTCGACGACGCCGGTTTCGCGCACATGGGCGGCGCCGACGGCGATACCGGGTGACACGCCGAGGCCTTCGAACACGACCTCCCGCGTTTTCCCCCTGTCGGCACTCATCTCAATCCTCGTCGAACCGCTGTTCGATGAGTTCGATGATGGCGGTGAGCGCCGCGTCCGCCTCTGGCCCGCGGGCCTCCAGGTCGATTTCGCATCCGGGGCCGGCGGCCAGCATCATCAGCCCCATGATCGAGGTGCCGGACACGGTCTGACCGGAACGGCTGACGGCGATGTGGGCATCGAAGGAGCCGGCCACCTTGACGAACTTGGCCGCCGCCCGGGCGTGCAGGCCCCTCTCGTTGAGGATGGTCGCCGTGTGCAGCCGGGGCGGACGGTTCACGTCTCTTCCTGGGCCAGCAATTGAGACGCAATGTTGATGTACTTGCGGCCGGCTTCCTGGGCGCTGGCCACCGCCTGGGCCAGCGGTTCGGTCTCGCGCACGGAGGCCAGCTTAATGAGCATCGGCAGGTTGACTCCGGCGACCACCTCGATATCGGCCTTGTCCATGACCGATATGGCCAGGTTCGACGGCGTGCCTCCGAACATGTCGGTGAGAAGCACCGTTCCGTCGCCGTTGTCGACGATGTTTGCGGATTCGAGTATCTCGGTCCGACGGTGTTCCATGTCGTCGTCCGGGCCGATGCAGACGGCCGCCACGTTGTCCTGCGGACCGACGACATGTTCGAGCGCGGCGATTAATTCCACGGCCAGATTGCCGTGGGTTACCAGCACCATGCCGATCATTTTGCTCCTGTCCTCTTCCCTCGTGAAAGGGCCTTCTCAGCGGTCGCTCGACGACCGGGCCAATGGCCAGGTGCCTCTCTGCTCAATCCCGCGGCGCCCTCTTTTATTATTTGATTTTGGACTCAAATCCCCAGTTTGTCCAAGTCCCTATGGCGCAATTGTGCGGCCTTTCCCTGTTCCTCGAACCAGCGGGCCAAGCGTTCAGCCGTGTAGACGGAACGGTGTCGTCCACCGGTGCAGCCGACAGCGACAGTCAGGTAGCTTTTGCCTTCGGCCTGATAGCGCCCAAGCAAAAGGTCGAGAAGGTCGGTCAGCTTGTCGAAGAACGGCCGGAACGTTGGATCGGTCTCGATATAGGCGCCGACCGGCGCGTCGCGCCCGGAAAGCGGCCGCAGATCGGGGTCGTAGTGAGGGTTCTTCAGGAACCGCATATCGAACACCAGGTCGGCGTCGCGCGGCAAGCCGTTGCGGAAACCGAAGGTGGTGATGAAAACTGACAGCGCGGCCTCGCGGGTCAGGTCGAAATGCTGCTCGAGGGCCCGCTTGAGGTCGCCCAAGGCCATGTCCGAGGTGTCCAGCACGATGTCGGCGGCGCCTCTCAGCGGTGCCAAACGTTGTCGTTCGCGGCGGATGCCCTCGCTCAAGGGCCGGTCGATGGCGAGCGGATGACGGCGCCGGGTTTCCTTGAAGCGGCGGACCAGGATATCGTCGACGCAGTCCATGAACAGCACGGTCACCGCAACCCTGGCGTTTTCACGCAACAGGTCGATTTGTTCGAGGAACGCCGTAACATCGAAATCACGGGTCCGCACATCGACGCCGATGGCCAGCCCGCCGGGCACGTCGCCGGAGGCCAACAGACGGTCGAACAGCGACAGCGGCAGGTTGTCCACCGCCTCGAACCCGAGGTCCTCGAAATCCTTCAGGGCCGAGCTCTTCCCGGCGCCCGAGACGCCGGTAACCAGGATGACGTGTGACCGATCGTCGGGCGGGGCAGCGGTGTCAGTCATGGGCGCGCCTAATATCCCCCGTCGTCAAACCGACGGCAAGGGCGACCTTCTGGGCGGCCGACGCCTCGAACGGATCAAGCCGGAAAAGCGGCAGGGCAATACCGGCGAGGGTCGTTTCGAGCGGCTCCGGGAGTCTTTCGGTCTCGCCCGGCGTCAGTTCGATCACCAATCCGACAGGTGACCGGCGCCCGGCCGGGCGGTCGATGATGCCGAGGCCGCGCACTTCGATCAGGCCGAACAGGGGCTCCGGCGCGCGGGCGGTCAGGACTCCGTCCTCGACGCAGAGGTCGACCCGGTCATCGGCGATCAGGAGGGCGCCGCCTTCGATGAGGCGCAGCGCCAGATCGGACTTGCCGGACCCGGACGGACCCATGAGCAGGACACCGGTCTCGGACAGGGCGACACAAGTGGCGTGAACTTGCTCGTTCATGGCGCCGCCTCGGGCAGGCGCAGGGTGAAACGGGCACCGGCGACCTGTTTGTCGAAACCGAGACGGTTGCTGCCGACGAGGGTGCCGAAATGGGCCTCGACGATCTGTTTCGAGATGTTGAGGCCGAGCCCCGAATGGGTGCCGAACTTTTCCGTCTTCGGCCGTTCCGTATAGAAGCGCTTGAAGATGTTCTCCTCGGCGCCGGCCGGGATGCCCGGTCCCTCGTCGTCGACATCGACCCGGACAAAGCCCTTTTCCCGGCTCACCGAAACGGTGATCCGGCCGTCCGGCGGGCTGAACGAGACGGCGTTGGAGATCAGGTTGCGGAAGACCTGGGCGATGCGGCTTTCGATGCCGTCGACGATGACGGGCCGCCCGCCGTCGTCGGAGCGTTCGAGGCGGATTTCCGGTCCACCGCCCCGGGTCGTGTTCTGGACGTCGGCGAGCATCGCCAGCATGGCGCCGATGTCGACCTTTTCGGCTTCCGCCCGCGACAGTTCGGCGTCCAGGCGCGAGGCGTCGGAAATGTCGCTGATCAGCCGGTCGAGACGGGTCACGTCCTCGGCGATGATGGTCATCAGTTTCTTTTGCTGTTCCGGGTCCTTGAGCCGCGACGCCGTTTCGACGGCGCTGCGCAGCGAGGTCAGAGGGTTCTTGATCTCGTGGGCGACGTCGGCGGCGAAACTCTCGATGGCGTCCATGCGTTGCCACAGGGCCTCCATCATCTGACCGAGGGTCTCCGCCAGTTCGCCGATTTCGTCGCGGCGGTCCGACATGTCGGGGATTCGGTGATGACGGCCGTGATCGTGCCGCACCCGTTCGGCCGCCGCGGCGAGGCGGCGCAGTGGCCGGGCGATGGTGCCGGCCAGATAGCCCGAGATCAGCACGGTCACCGCCAGGACCACGGCGAAGACCTTGAGGATGTCGCGGCGAACCTCGAACATCGCAGCATCGATACGTTCCGAACCCGTGGTCAGCATCAGGGCGCCGAGCACCTGTTTGTAGCGCTGCACGGGGACGGCGACGCTGAGGACCAGGGATTCTCCGTCACCGGCGCGAAGCGCCTTGACGTAGTCACCGTTGAGCGCGGCGACGACTTCCGGGTAGTCCCGCGCGTGAGGCCGGGCCTTTTCCTGGTAGTGGCTGAGGCGCCGGCTCGGAACCAAGTGGCGAAGGGCGCGGTCGAAGGCCTCGAGGACATCGCGGAACGGATCCCGGGATTGGTCCGGCGGCGGCAGTTCCTCGATGCGGATCGCCGCCTTGCTGCCGGCGAGAAGCCGCGAGTCGGCGGCCAGTTGTCCGTTGCGCCGGAAAAGCCGCGCCCGTGTTCCCGTGGTTTCGACGAGGCGGCGGACCATCTGATTGGAGATTTCGGAAACCCGGTATTGCCCGCCCGAAGTCTCGGCGACCGCCCCTTCGCTGAGGGCCACGGCGAACATCTCCGCCTGCGTCGCCAAGGCCGACAATTCACCTTCGATCAGGTTGTCCTTGTATTCGCCGAGATAAAGAATGCCGACGGCGAGGATGGCCAGGGCCAGGATGTTGACGGTGAGGATACGCCGTGTGATCGGCGAGATGAGCCGTGTCTTGTGGCGCTCGCTGGCCCGTTCCGTGGTCCCCCGTTCCATTCGTTCCGTCAGTTCGTCTTGTAGCGATAACCGACGCCGTAAAGGGTTTCGATCTCCGCGAAGTCGTTGTCGACGGCCTTGAACTTGCGCCGGAGGCGCTTGATGTGGCTGTCGATGGTCCGGTCGTCGACGTAGATATGCTCGCCGTAGGCGGCATCGATCAGCTGATCCCGGTTCTTGACGTGGCCGGGCCGCCGCGCCAGCGCCTCGACGATGAGGAATTCGGTGACGGTCAGGTTGATTTCCTGGTCCTTCCAGGCGCAAAGGTGCCGGGACGAATCGAGGACCAGGTCGCCACGCCGGATGGTATCGTCGTCGCCGTGATCCTTCTGCGTCGTTTCGTGGCGGCGGATGACCGCGCGGATGCGTTCCATGAGCAGACGCTGGGAGAAGGGCTTTTTGATGTAATCGTCGGCGCCCATGCGCAGGCCCATGATCTCATCCACCTCGTCGTCTTTCGAGGTCAGGAAGATCACCGGCAGATCGCCCTTGCGGCGCAGTTCGCCCAACAGTTCCATGCCGTCCATGCGCGGCATCTTGATGTCGAGGATGGCCAAGTCGACGGGCCGGCGGCCCAAACCCTGAAGCGCTTCGGCGCCGTCCGCGTAGGTATCGACGTCGTAGCCCTCGTCCTTGAGGGCGGCGGACAGGGACATCAGTATGTTCTGGTCATCGTCGACGAGGGCGATGGTGTGTGCCATGAAACCTGCCTTTCATCCGGTTCGGTTCTCGAACTCGTGTCCTATGCCTCGTTTGTGGCGAAATTATAACCCCAAAATGGCATCACCGTTATCGCCGTTATCGCCGTTTCGACATGATGGGCCTGTCCGGGCCCGGGCGTGCCGGCTTTTTTGACAATGTCATGACACTACGCCTTCGATCACGAAAGGTACTGGACAAATCCGACCAACCCGGAACAGTCTTTAAACCATGGGGCAAGCGCTGCGCGGATTCATGAAACTCCTGGTCGGATCGCTGCGCGATCTGACGCCGATCATCCTGACGGTCGCCTTTTTCCAGGCGGTGGTGCTGCAGCAGCCGTTTCCCAATCTCGGCGATGTCCTGGTTGGTCTGATCTTCGTTGTCCTCGGCCTGACGCTGTTCATCCAGGGTCTCGAAATGGGCCTGTTTCCCCTGGGCGACGATATGGCCGAGCAGTTCGCTCGAAAGGGCAGCCTGAGCGCGCTGCTGGCCTTCGCTTTCGCGCTCGGTTTCGGCACCACCGTCGCCGAACCGGCGTTGATCGCCGTTTCCGACGAAGCCGCCAAGGTGGCCGCCGACGCCGGCGTCATCGAAACCGACGTGGAAGCGCAGAGCACCTACGCCGATTCGCTTCGCATCGTGGTTGCCCTGTCCGTCGGCGCGGCCTTGGTCATCGGCGTGTTCCGCATCATCAAGGGCTGGCCGATCCATTATTTCATCATCACTGGTTACCTCCTGGTTGTCGCCATCACGCCTTTTGCCCCCGACGAGATCGTCGGTATCGCCTACGACGCCGGCGGCGTCACCACGTCGACGATCACGGTGCCGCTGGTCACGGCCTTGGGCGTCGGCTTGGCCAGCACCATCCGCGGGCGCAATCCGATGAGTGACGGTTTCGGATTGATCGCATTCGCCAGCCTGACGCCGATGATCTTCGTGATGATCTTCGGGATCGTGGTGTGAGGGCGCCATGGAAATGATCACGTCGATCATCGAGACGACCCTGGCCACGTTCTTGGACGTGCTGCCGATCGCCGCCATCCTGCTCGGCTTTCAGGTCTTTGTCCTCAGGCAGAAACCGCGCCATCTGCACCGCATCATCATCGGACTGGTTTACGTACTGATCGGTTTGAGTTTTTTCCTGGTTGGCTTGGAGAAGGCCCTGTTCCCGCTCGGCAACGCCATGGCGGAACAATTGACGGCGCCAGAGTTCACCGGCCAGTCCCCGGCCGCCGCCATCGACTGGCGCAACTATATCTGGGTCTACGCCTTCGCGGCGACGATCGGCTTTGCGACCACGGTGGCCGAACCGTCGTTGATCGCCGTTTCCCTAAAAGCCGAGGAGATCGCCAGTGGCGGCATCAGCGCCTGGGGACTGCGCCTCGCCGTGGCCATTGGCGTCGGCGTCGGCGTCGCCGTCGGCACCTACCGGATCGTCTCCGGAACGCCGCTCAGCCTCTACATCATGGCCGGCTATGCGGTGGTCATATTTCAGACTTTCCGGGCGTCTAAGATGATCATCCCGCTGGCCTACGATTCGGGCGGCGTGACGACCTCGACGGTGACGGTTCCGGTCCTGGCGGCCCTCGGCCTCGGGCTGGCGGCCGCGGTTCCCGGCCGTAGTCCGCTGATCGACGGCTTCGGACTGATCGCCTTTGCAAGTGTGTTTCCAATTATGTCGGTGTTGGGATATGACATGGTCACAACATGGCTCCAGCGTCGGCAACGCTCGAAAACCAAAGAGATGTCAGACGAGGAGGATGGAAAGTGAACCTGAAATTGATCATGGCCCTGGTGGCCGACGAAAAGACGGACACGGTCATGGAGGCGGCGCGCGAAGCCGGTGCGACGGGCGCCACCGTGATCACCAGTGTCCGTGGCGAGGGCCTGAACCCGACGAAGACGTTTTTAGGACTCGACATTTCGGCGCAACGTGATGTCCTGATGTTCATCGTTGCCGCGCCCAAGGCCCGCGAGATCTTGGAAACGATCGCCGAGGCCGGTCAATTCGACGAAGAACCGGGAACGGGAATCGCGGTCCAGATCGAAATCGAAGATGCGGTCGGCCTGACCACCCAGGCCAACGTCATACAGCAAGAGATCGAGGAATCGATATGAACGAGCACAATATCGTCCGGGTCCGGGACGTCATGACGCCGGACGTGAAGACAATCGATCGTATGCAGACGGTAGCCGAAGCCATCGAGATGATGCGCCATACGGGCGTCAGTTCCTTGATTGTCGAACGGCGCAACGAGAACGATGAGTTCGGGTTGATCGTCGTGTCCGACATCGCCACCAAGGTCATCGGCCCGGACAAGTCGCCGGATCGGGTTAACGTCTATGACGTCATGACCAAACCGGTAATTACGGTTCATGAGGATATGGATATCCGCTATGCCGTCCGTCTGCTTGGGCATTTCAGGATCAGCCGGGCCTTGGTGATCGACCATATGCGGCCCCCGCTCGGTATCGTGACGCTGCGCGACATGGTGCTGCGGCACGGCCAAAGTTCCTAACGCGTTGGTGCGACGCGAGGGCTCGCCATGCCGGCCCGCCAGGAGATGACCCGCGGCCAGATGATCGGCGCCTGCCGCGACCTCCTCCGCGGTTGCCGCTCCGGGTCATTGTCAACGGTATCGGCGGCTTCCGACGGATGGCCTTACGCGTCTCTCGTCACTTACGCGACCGATGGTGACGGCTGCCCCCTTTTCCTGCTCTCCACCCTTGCCGACCATACCCGCAACATCGCCGCCGACCCGCGCGCCGCTCTCCTCGTCGAAGCCGCCTCTGGGCGCTCCAATCCGCAAACCGGCCCGCGGGTGACGCTGCTCGGCAAGGTCCGGAAAAGCCGCGAACCGCGCCATGCCAAGCGCTTTCTCGCCCGCCATCCGCAAGCCGAACTCTATGCCGGCTTCGGTGACTTCGCGTTCTATCGGATGACTGTCGAAAAGGTGCATTTCGTCGGCGGGTTCGCCCGCGCCCGATGGTTGCGCGGCCGCGACGTCCGCTCGGCAAGCGCCGCCGCGAAGGCCGTGGCCGCCGTCGAGGACGGCGTCGTCGAGCATATGAACGGCGATCACGCCGATGCTCTCGACCTCATCGCCAACCGGATCATCGGGCGCCGCGGCAGCGGTTGGAAGATGTGCGGCCTCGATCCCGAAGGCGTGGACTTGGTCCGTGATGGCCGATGGGCGCGTGTCGCGTTCCGGGCATCCGTGGGCTCGCCCGGTGAAGTTCGTTCCGAACTCGTCCGCTTGGCCGGGGAAGCGCGCGGGAAACCCTAGGGCGCCTATCCCTCCGGCCCTCTTCCCTCTGGTCTTTTTCCCACTGGTCCTTTTCCCTCTGGCCCTCCCGGCAAAACGAAAAAAGCCGGCCTCGTGGGCCGGCTTCTTCGTTCGGATTGGCGTGGTATCAGGCGACGTCCGCCATTCTCCAGACATCCGGCTGCGTGCCGACGCGCTCGGCCAAGGCCTGACGTTGGGCCTCCAGGGCGTCGGGCAAATGATCACCGAAGCTGGCGTAATAATCCGCGACACCGCTCACCTCCGCTTCGGCGCCGGCCCGCTCGATGTCCATGATCTGGCAGTATTTCTCCTTGTCGAAATCGAGGCCGCCCCAGGTGATGTCCTCGTAACGGGGCATCTTGCCAAAGGGGCCGTCGATGGCGTCGGCGTGGCCGTTCACTCGGTCAACGACCCATTTCAAGACGCGCATGTTTTGTCCGAAGCCGGGCCAGATGAACTTGCCGTCGTCGTCCTTGCGGAACCAGTTGACCCGGAAGATGCGCGGCAGCTTGATGTCGTCGCGTTTTCCCATCTCCAGCCAATGGGCCCAATAGTCGGCCATGTTGTAGCCGATGAACGGCAGCATGGCGAAGGGGTCGCGGCGGATGGCGGCTTGCCCGATAGCCGCGGCGGTGGCTTCCGACCCCATGGTCGAGGCCATGAACACACCGTGGTCCCAATCGAAGGCTTCGTAGACCAGCGGGAAGGTGGTCGACAGGCGACCGCCGAACATGAAGGCACTGATCGGCACCCCAGCCGGGTCTTCCCAGGCATCGTCATAGGACGGGCACTGTTTGATCGGCGCCGTGAACCGGGAGTTCGGATGGGCCGCGGGCGTATCCGAATCCGGGGTCCAATCGTTGCCTTTCCAGTCGATGGCGTGGGCCGGCGGATCGCCGTCCATGCCTTCCCACCAGACGTCGCCGTCGTCCGTCAGCGCCACGTTGGTGAAGATGCTGTTTTCCTTCAGCGTCTCCATGGCGTTCGGGTTCGACGAGTAGTTGGTGCCCGGCGCGACGCCGAAGAAGCCGGCTTCCGGATTGATCGCATGGAGCGTGCCGTCGGCCGACGGCTTGATCCAGGCGATGTCGTCGCCGACGGTCGAGGCCTTCCAGCCCTCGAATCCGACCGGCGGGATCATCATCGCCAGGTTGGTCTTGCCGCAGGCGCTCGGAAAGGCGCCGGCCACGTAGGTGCGCTCGCCCTCAGGGCTTTCGAGGCCGAGGATCAGCATGTGTTCGGCGAACCAGCCCTCGTCGCGGGCCATGGCCGACGCGATGCGCAGTGCCAGGCACTTCTTGCCCAAGAGCGCGTTGCCGCCGTAACCGGAGCCGTAGGACCAGATCTCGCGGGTCTCCGGGAAATGTACGATGTATTTGTCCGAGATATCGGGCGCGCAGGGCCACGGCACGTCTTCCTGGCCCGGCTCCAGGGGCGCCCCCACCGAATGCACGCTCGGAATGAAAAAGCCGTCCGACCCGAGCGCGTCGAGAACCGCCTGACCCATGCGGGTCATGATCTTCATGTTGGTGACGACATAGGGCGAATCGGTGATCTCGATGCCCGGGTAGGCGATCGGCGAGCCGATCGGCCCCATGCTGAACGGGATCACGTACATGGTGCGCCCGCGCATGCAGCCGTCGAAGATACCGTTGAGGATGCCCCGCATCTCGTCGGGCGCCTTCCAATTGTTGGTCGGGCCCGCGTCCTTTTCGTTGACGCTGCAAATGAAGGTGCGTTCCTCGACGCGGGCGACGTCGCTCGGATGCGAGCGCGCAAGGTAACTGTTGGGCCGTTTTTCCGGATTGAGGCGGACGTAGGTTCCGCCGTCGACCATCAGCTGGCTGAGACGGTCGTATTCCTCTTCGGAACCGTCACACCAATAAACATCGTCCGGCTTGCAGAGCGCGACGATCTCGTCGACCCAAGCCAAAAGTTTTGCATTGTCCGTGCGCGCATTGCTGGATTGCGGCATGTCTCTAACCTCGCCTGTTTAATCAACCATGGCCGTTACGTGTTGGCATACGGCCGTTCCGCCCTCCAGCCATTTTCAAGATAACCACGTCCTTCAGGAGTCTCAAGCTTCAGGGCGCCAGCATCTGACCAAAATCAAATTTAACAATAATTGCGAATAATTATCAATTGCATTAAAAGCCGGCCCGGGTTAAGACTCCTCTGCAAATGAACTTGGGGCAAACTCACCAATCGGGAGATCGTGATGACCTGTTTTATGGCGGAATCGTCCTTGCGGCAGCTTTGCCCGGCCCGCGAACTGTCACCGGCCGAACGGCTGCTGGTTCAATCGTTTCGGGTCACGGTGTTCACGGACAATGGGGGACAGGCGGTCGCGCGTGTCAACGGCAACTTAAATTTCCCCATAATCGGCAACTTAAAATTCCCCGGTTTTG
>Ga0066187_1000550_pt1 | contig 12336 bp, 11 predicted proteins | sample WorMetexBAHAMAS1_FD_58706 | JGI IMG/M metagenome (GOLD analysis project Ga0066187, IMG submission 58706) | Marine gutless worms symbiont microbial communities from Max Planck institute for Marine Microbiology, Germany - Inanidrilus exumae... | ecosystem: Host-associated > Annelida > Digestive...
TAAAAACATATATTTCTATATCAAAAAATTAAAAGCTGCCATCTTCGCAGCAAAGAATATGAAACATATTGCGATAAATTGTAATTCATTAATTGCATTTTCTAGCGGTCGATAACAGTTCGCATTCGTACTCTAAGTAATAGAAAGTTAGTTTATCCCAGGGAAGTTTATTAACTCATACGAATAATCTGACTAGACTAAGTCACGATTCAACCGTCTCTTCTTGTCGACATTCTAGTGTCCATGGTACCTCAATAAAATTATTTCGGTCGTCCATAAAAAACTCTGACCTTCATATGCCTGCATAACCACTAACTGTGCTAAGTGAGTTGACACAGACAGCGAAAAAGATGTCGACGTTTAATGAGTAGGGATGCGCGCGTCTACACGTGTAAACGTCTACGTGATAACTGTTCTGTAAACCAGGAGTTCCAAAAAAGAGGGAATTATCCAGGGAAAATTTTTAGGGTTTTGTAGGCAATTTGGATCACAGATTGACCGGCTCAAACTGCTGGAATATAAATCTGTTAGCAGACATTTGGCCGAAGAAATTCCAAAGCTTGTCTAAAACTCTAAAGGGGCCGAAATGCCAGCGTTGTACTGATCACAAATCCCGTATAGAGCGCATAATTTAATCACGAATAATTATCTGACGTTTTATTGCATAACGTCCCATATTATTGAATGTATGTTTTGAGTAAAAAAGGTAAAGGTTACCCATACTCATTACCGAGCTTTGGGCTCGGAGCTGATCCCGGTGTACAGGCAATCAGCCCGCAGGTGACTGAGTACGTACCATAATATTATTGAAAAGGATGAATGATATTCTGACATAATATGATGAAAAAACTGCATGGGGCAAAACGGTTGGGAACCACTGGCGTAAACATTTATAAAATTAAACGATAGTGTACACGGATAATGGCAGCAATAGTAAAATTTGGTGCTAAGAACTTAAAAATCAACTGACGTAATCATTAACACAGCGTGAGATTGTTACGACTTAACGCAAAATTAAGCCATAATCGGATGAATGAACTTCGTTAAAGGTGAGCGAGCTGATGCCACAGGCGAATACTGGCCGTTACTTACTACAATAATAATATCGTGACCAAGAACCATCTGCGTTTTGATACTGGCCGCCATATTGCGTGTAAACGTTTAGAAAACGTTTGAAAATTTCGAGTACACGTTTACTAAATTAAACGATCGGCGCAGCCCTAGTAACGAGAACATGTCGCTGTAGATTCCAGTGAGTCGCACGTCTGCACGCAGATCGTCATCGATGACGTCAGTCAAACTCCCGCCACCCAAGGTACGTGCGGAGAACAACACCGGGTCACGTGATAACAACGTAAAACCGCTGTCATTATACATGGTATAATCTCTGGAAAAGCCCACGGTACCTGACGACTTCCAGTCTGCTTCGTCACTGACAACATTTCGGCGAAAACTGAAATTACATTTATTTAGGCAGTCTTAGCCGGACATAATTCTGCTTTAGTTCTATCGCCATAGAGGACATTGAAGTTTTATTACTGAGGGCACTCTAAATAGTAGTAATGTAATGTAATGTAATGTAATACTGTTTGCTAAATTTTTACAGTATAATTATTGCTGTCGGTAAGATAATCCTCGTTACTCCCGCTGAGGGGAGTCGCGTGGGTAGGTTTTTGCCTCCGTTTGTCTGTTTGTCCGTCTGTTTTCCGCACGATATCTCAAAAACCGATGCAGCTAAAATCACCAAACGTGGCATAGAAATGTTTCAAGATTAGTCCTGGAAACGCGTTTATTTTTGGGTCGAATGTTTGTTTGACTGCCTACAAAAGTTGCTTTTTGCTGCTTGTGGTTGCAGTCAGTGAGTAGTATGAGTAGTATCATTTTACATACAAACAGCAAGCGATAAATGTGTGTCCATCATGACTGATCCATGTGTCGTCGACAGGTTCTTGTTGAAATAGAACTTCAAATAACGTATGGCGAGAATTGCAGTTTGTCGACGTAGCTGAGAGGTCAGGTTTGTTTCTGCTGCACGCAGCGAGTTCGCGCGGGTTTATCGTCGTCGGCTGCCGTCGCGACGTCGACAGTCGCGGTCTTATCGCCGTACGTCGTCCATTCGTGTGCCGCCGGTCACGTGGACACGGCGTCTGACAGGTGCGATGACGTCATCGGAGGAGCCGAGATTCAGCCGCAGGTGAATGACGTCACGTCGACGTCAGATCGGCCGCGTGCGTCATCGATGACGTCAGTTTACGACAACGTCGTGACGCATGAACTGACGCATCAGTCGACCGTGACATCGGGAACGCCGACGTCGAAAGCCGCAGACGGTATTGTCGAGCGACGCGACGATCGGACGTCGTACAGACGTCGTAAGTCGTCTACTGTCGGCGACAGTCGACAGAGCGACAATAATAACTACGACTACGATTCAACCGTACGTTATTGCCAGCCTCCTGTGAATAAATACGCGTGTCAGCATTATGTATTTCGGCGTTAACATAAAACTTGTATGTAATTAAAGCATTGGGACCGACTGGCTTCACTTATAACGCTAATCTCTACAAAATAAAATTAAGGTTATGCAGTATATGTAAAAACAAAGAACAACATAATATTAGAACATAATAAAGCCATGCAAAGCTAATGAGCAGTACAGTATAACACTAGGCAGACTAGAAGTACAAAATACACAAATGTACACACAAAAATTTAAAAAAGAGTAACACCGCATTTACAATGTCATTGAAAAGAAAAGTTCAACTTGTTAAGTCTTCACTTAAAACAATACAAAGACTTTGCAGAAATAACATCATTTGGTAAATTATTCCTACATTCCTTTATTTGTCATCATGTCTTTAAAGACTGGTTATTTTGAAATCATAACGGAAAGTAGAATCCGAGTATGATATTTTTATAATGAGTTAGGACGAAAATATTACATGATGGCATACAAAGGCATGTTAGACCGTGTTGCGGGATATGAAAAATGGTGATAAACATTCTAATGACATTTGTTAAAGAACAGCTACATGACAATTTATATACTGATTAACTGGGCATTTATTGACTGGTGATGGTCAGTTGTAAACGAAACTATAGAGTTACAAGTGTAACATATTTTACCCGTCGCGTATCTGTTATCACAAAAATATTTATCAAAAAATGTGTATCAAAGGTACGACAGAAATGTGATAACGGTCGAGTTGTGTAGGTCGCCTGCACCGCGGCGTCTTTCAACTTGTCGTCGAAAGATCGACGACGGCATCATCAAGGGCAGCAGAGAGGGCATCAGCTAGCAGTCGCTGAAGTGGTCGACGCGGTGTGGGACGCCGTCTACCCCGGCCGTGCTGTTCCATCACCCGGCGACTCTGACGTCTTACGTCCGCAAGACGTCTGCGAATCGTCGCAGTCGGTAACTTCGACGTGGCGCTCGAGCGCACTAGACAGTCGCGCTCGACGTCGAACGATGAAGCTGACAGCCTGTCCACCGCTGCTGCCGTCCACCGCACGTAACCACCACAACGTCGACGAAGAACCAAACCGGTTGAACCAGTGTCGTCAACGACGGGGCAATAGTGGTTTCGATGTACGACCTGCGACCTCTAGGCTTCACGATAGCACAACTCCGACCTTCTACGACCCTCGCAAGTCGCTGTCTTTGCCAAAGTGTGAGTCATAGCTGCCTATACCTGCTCGCTATACGGGACACGTAACAGTAATAGTATCTGAGATACTAATAGACCGAGGGCGCATCACAAAGCAGATCAGTCTGTTCTTTGGCGAAGTACTGTAATGAGCACGTATGTGTGTGCCTGTCTGTCTGTGTGTCTGTCTGTCTGTCCGCGAACATATATTCCGAACCACACGCGCGATCTTTAACAATTTTTTTCTGCCTGTTGCGTATGGCTGTGGCTCGGTCCTTCTCCGACAGAGTGACAAAATGACAAGGGGAACGGGACAATTTTTGGCATTTCTTCACCACTGACAATGCATTGTGCAGCATAGCATTTGGGACCCATACTAAAACGGCTGAACCGATCGAGATGCCGTTTGGGATGATGATGACTCGGGTGGGCCCTAGGTACCATGTATTAGATGGGAACCCGATACCACAAAGGAAAGGGGCATTTTGGGGGGCACGTAGTGGCCCATTGTAAAGTAATGGAACACTCAACGGTGAGCTGTGCAAAAACGGCTGAACCGATCAAGGTGCCCTTTTGGACAAAAACTCGGGTGGGCCCAAGGAACTATGTATTATATGGGGATGCAGATCCCCCGAGGGAAAGGGGCAATTTTTGGGGTCGTGCGGGCCATTCAAAGCATTGGCAATCTTCGCTGCAGCGTCGCTGCGGCGTTCGCTAAAATGGATCATTGAATCGTCAATAACGTCATGCAGCAGAAGGGATCATTCAGTATGCCGGGCAAACGCAAATAGTATTCTGAAAATTTCTGGGCGCAGGCGATGCGGCCTATCGGCCGTGAACGGGGTGGTGGAATTGCACAGCGCGGGCGAAGTCGGATATCTACGATCGCCTTGTTGTAAATGAGACTGAGGTGTAGCCGGTCTTGTGTGTAGACGGCAGGACGACGGGAGCTGGTGTTCTGCGGTGTGCATCGGACATTTGTGTCAGCAACTACAGCATCAACAGCAACAATACATGCAGCAATAGTTGGACACAGCTGTACCGAGAACCAGCTGACGGCTCAGAGGTACCGTGATCTAACGACCACTGCATCATAACAGAATTCGGTGATCCTCCAGAATAGCGGTCCCTGTTTTGTACCTCATGGAATACCATGGGAAATACGTGAAATTTTAAATGCAGACTCCAAGGAATTCCCAGTGAAATACTCCACGGAATTACCATGGAACACGACGTTTTATTTGGTAATTTTATGGAATATTTCACATGGAATCCCATGGAGTCCCGTTAAAAATTTCACGTGTTTTCCTCATGGAATTCCATTGGGTATAAAACCGGGATCGCCCAGAATTCTTACCGGCCACTTTGTGGTCCAGATACTGCAGTCGGTTAGCAGTGCGTGTGTGTCTGTGTTCGCACGATAACTGTCGAACAAGATCACCTTTAACCTGGATGTTTCGGCACGGTGGTTCATCTTAACCCGGTCTACGTCAAGTAAGTAAGTCAAGGTCATAGTTCAAAGTTCAAGGTCACAGAAAGAATATGTTCCCTTTTTCGGCTGAAAGTGTAAGAATGAAACTGGAAATAACAGATCCAGCAACATAAAGGAAAAGCAAACCTGAACTGAAAACTGTAAATAAGTAGCACCGGCTGCAAAGTGTTCGGTGCGACCTCAAGTAAGCGTTGTTCTAGTATTAAATATTCTTGCGGCTAAAATGAATGCACAATCAACGAATCTTATAATGCACTGATGTATTGAAAGTGACTTAATAGACGTCCAAATACGACGGTCTGCGGAGTAATGGTGTACTATTAACGTTTATAGTGAGGTTGTTTATCTTGTTGTAACTACTAAATGTTATTCTCACAAAATGTTTGTAATGTCTCTATCACTGCTCTTTACTTAAATATTTGTTACATTTTGTGGTCTAACGTAACACTTGAATCAGAAGTGCGTAACGGAGTTTAAAGACATACTGTAATACTACATTACCGTGGTCACAAATCAGAGTGTGCTTATGCCGCTTCTGTAGTCTTTAGTTAGCATTTTGCAGTAAATGTCATGCATTAAGAAACGTAAATTACCTGCGTTGCGTGACTAATGTACGCAGTGCGATTGGTGTACGCAGCTGTACGTTTATTTGTACAGGCGTTCGATGTGGAAGGTAATGGAGAGGTCGTAAGTACTAAGGCTGATAATGACGATGACGATGACAATGACGTCACGGCTGCATCTGACTCAACCAGCGTATGTTCAATGACGTCGCAGTCATGTACAACGACCAATAGCAAGATGCCGCTGACATTAGCCGGGTATATTCAACTTACCGAAACTTTTGATTTTTTATTTTTTTATATAGTTTTAGCAGTTTATTGATCTCTTGCAGCCAACGGCTGGATTGTTACAATAAAAAGACAAGTTAAACATCTATAATATGCACACAATAAAAAGTACAGTAATTAAAATAGTTAAACGGAAAATACAACATGTATATAATACAAAATAAACATTATAGCAGACTACAATAAAATATAATTGCAATACAACACATCAATATGTAAACTAGAACACAGAACTAGTGGTGCTATTTTTGGTAGTGGGCCAGGTAGGGGTTATGTAATTTGTGTTTGTTTAATGTACAACACCATTCACCATTCGAATAATTGTTGGCGTTCCTGCGGTGTTCTTCAAGGCTGTGTGCTCGGCCCTCTACTTTTTGTACTGTACACTACCCCCTCAGTACTCTCATCTCCTCCCTCTTTCTTGACCATAACTTTTATGCTGATGACACTCAACTCTTCTCTTCAACTCTTCCACCCAACTTCTGGCTCAAACATTACTCACCTTCCAAATGCTCTTCAGTATATCTCTTCCTGGATGACTGCAAATCTTTTTAACTCTTAACCTCTCTAAGACTGAATTCCTGCTTATCTTGGCAAAATACACAACTCCACACTTATCACCACTTACTATTCTCTCAATCCTGGCTTCATCTGTGATGAACATCTCACTTTTTCTGATCAAATTTCGTCTGTCCAAAGTCTGTGTTATTTTCGTATTCGTCAACTTCGCCGTATCAAGCCTCACCTTCAATACCTTGATTCCACAACTGCCTGTACCATTGCCACAGTCAATGTTCACTTCAAATTTGTTTTATTGTAATTTCCTTGTGTTTACTACAAGCTCGATAAGTCTCAAATAACCGACTCCAACAGATTCAGAACTCTCTTGCACGTGCTGTTGTTAAAGCTCCTAAATCATGTCATATCAACACTCCCATCTTACGCCTTCTGCACTGGCTCAAAATCACTGAACGCATCGAATGCAAGCTCCGTATCTCGTCTCCATAACCTTACCTTTGTTGAAGCTCCTCGCAGCTCTCGCTCTTCATTTTTTGTCACCTTTGCTTGACCACCAACATCATCCTCGCTACGAAACGGCTTGCACATTTTTATATATTTCACCTTGTCTCTGGAATCAACTTCCTATGTCTCTTTGTCAATTTCATACCAGTTTCTCTATTTCTGACCCACCTACTCTTGCGCAGATCACTTCTTCCTTTGTTGGCTTACCACTGCTCAGCCTTACTTTTCTCACTCTTTCACTCCCAACTTAAACCTACCTGTTTCACAAATCGCTGCCACCATAGACTCACTTATTCCCTCAGGTTGCATAGCACCGGTTCGTTTTTTTCTGAGCAACTCGATTTTGATGTTTTACTTTTTCCTTATTTTCCCCATGTTTGGTAATGTGCGTTAGATTAAGGTGCGCGCACTTGATCGTCTCGTCTCGTATCATGTCATATCGAATCGCGCGTGGATGCAGGTGGCTACTGATGAAGAACTGGCTGGTACATAAGAAGCGCAAGGTGATGCTCGCCTCACGACGACGCTGGAAGACATACTGGGTGGCGCTACGCAGCACTCGGCTGTTCTTCTACGTTGCCGCCAATCAACCTTGTTCAGACCAACACATCTCGGCGTCTGCATCCACCGAGTTTGACCAGTCTCCACCAGAACAAGTCCTCGGTATGACGGACTTCGTAGTTCGTTAATTTCCGTGCGAGTTGGATGCAAGCGACGTCGCAACGTCGATATCGCCGTAGACTATAAACAAAACGGTGCAGCGCCATCGATACGACTGTTGGTACCATAACGGACTCACTACTTCGCCCCCCGGTAGTGGTACGAAGTATAGCGATCAGCGTGTCTGTTATTATGTTCGTTTGTTTGTCTGTCTGTCTGCTCTCATATTTCAAAAACAAGTGTCCACATTTTACAAAATTTTCTCTGTCCATGTTACCTGTAGCCGTGGCTCGGTGCTCGGTCCTTCTCTGACGACAGTATAGTAGGTTATGTACTTCCGGTTTGTGGATAATGTCATATTTTTATATAATGGACCGAATAGGACAGAATCAAAGACGACGCGTATGTTTCGCCAAGTTCGTCGGGTGGCGGCACCGAGGGCGCAGTCTGCTGTCTCCGACCGATTCTTGTTAACAGATTGCAGTAGGACTGCAAGAAACTTCGATGGTCCGATTCAGATGTGGGCCGGCCAGTAGTACCTCTGAATCATTTGCAATGCGCAGCAATACTTACTTACTTACATTATAGTACGTCTGCTGTGTATGGCAATGTACAACGCATCGAAGCGTCGTTTATTGCCGAACAAGTCCGTGGACCAGATAAATTAATCGGTCGATTCTGTGTGTGTCCAAACGACAACGTTCCCGAATAAAATAACCTTTGACCTAGATATTCGGTATGTTTGTTCAACTTGACCCTACCTTATCCAGGTCATTTTCAAAGGCCAAGGTCAGAGATCTCGGTCACGCGAAAAAATGCACGTTGATTGAAAAGTGATGGTGAAGCTGGGAAAACCATTACGGCACCGTGGTTGAAAAACGGATCTGAACTGGAAACTATAAATAAACAACAGTCTGCTAAAAATTCACGTTCGCCTAAATTTGCAGAAGTGGCCGGTCGACCTCGGGTGAAGCTTTCTATTTCAGTATGCAGAAGGTGCTTGCCTGGGATATTGTGTTTATTTACTCATGCATCACATTTGATGGATAATACTATATTTTAATGTACCGGTATGAATGTTAATGGCAAATAAAACTTCCCAAAAATACTCACACGGACGGATTTTAACACACGTGCGAGTGATGAGAGGTCTTTGGGTTACGCGCCCTGATTCTTCTAAAGACCTTGGCGCTTTATAAGCCATTTACTCACTTAGTTACTTATTTACTTACTTACTTACTTACTTACAAAGACGCAACAAAAGTTCGGCTAGCGCAGAGGACCGTGCGACGAGCTACAGTATATCAGTTGAAATCTTGTTAACTGCTGCACAATAATGTACAAAAAGTGAAAAGGTATGCAATAGGCGAGTGACCTTGTCACAAATGTCATCGGAATTGCTGGTATTCGTATATATCACTTCTTATTAGTGGTCTGTAGTGTACGTGACTGTACGTGGCTGCTTATAACCTCGAGAAGTCCTTCATTTTCGATGCGGCTGTTTGGTAGCTGTCACTCGAAGGTTAACATCTTACATAGACTACGTGTGTACAAAATTTGACGACTCTAGGTTCAGCCGTTCCAGAGATATGATTGGACCCAAAAAATTGAAACATGTCACTTCACTGCGCCCTTCTCATGGTTTTTTATCCGTAGGCTGTGATCAACCTACCTACTAAATTTGAAATTTCTATCTCCATCTCTTACAAGGATATAAAAGACGCAAAAAGTAGAAAATGTGGTGGTTTGGGGGGTAGTTAAGGTCATTCAACGTCAATGGAAATAGCGCCAATCGATAGAGCGCATGAAGGTTTTTATTGGCCTTCCATAGTAACTTGTGTCCCCATCTTGTACCGTTTCTGAGATACTCGGTATAGCGAGATATGTGCTGTAAGTCGCTGATTTAACTTATCCCAAATTCCCAACTATCCACCGCCGTCGAGCGTGACTCCGTTGTATTCCGACGATGTCGTTGGCGTCAGTGAACTAGTGATCCGTATCTATCTTATGATGTTCTTTATGTGATCCTATATTTAGCATTTTTGGTAAACCATTGTCATGTGTGAGACGGACAGAAGAACAGACAGACAGACAGACAGACATATGGCTACGGCGTATACCGTGCTAGCACAGCGCCATGCGGTAAAAAAAATCTGAGTTTTCGTAACAAGTGTTTTATTGTCAGCGTATATATCCGCAGATGTACGTAGGCCTGTGCGAATGTCAAATGCTAGTTATAAATTAATGCGCGTGAGGTCTACGCGTCCAAAATGTATGACTGATATACTCCAGTGAATGACTGACAGCAGCTGTTTACGTATTCTGACTTATTACATAGCGAGACATCATTAATGTGTATTATTGTTGCGGTAGTGATACGCGGAGCACTGGCGCAAACCGTTCCTGAACATCCGAAGAAAGAACACGTGTTTGCCATCAGCACCGTTGTCGGTGACGTATTTCTGTTTCAGGCAAGCTAGATAAACTCTTTCCCGTTTACTGCGTGCCTAGCTTCATGTAGCAGTGTCATTTTTGTAGCGATCTGACGAGTCGAAATAGCTAACAGAGTTCATTACGTACGCTGTTTTTGTTCACCCAGTCTTCTTTTAGCCAGTCCGGCATCGCGATGCCGCTGACGGGCTTATGTTTTACCGATGTTACTTCCTTTTTTAATGTCGCCCCTGTCTTTCTACAACGGGTGCATGGACGGATCGCAACGCAGATTGTTCCATTAATACCGTTGATGAAAAATTACGGATAAAATTGGGTGAACATTGGTCCAGTAATGTCTGAGATTTTGTGGCTCATTTGCACAGGTGGTGAGTGCACTTAGGCTAAAATACGCTGAGCGCTGGTTTTTAAACGTCATTTATTAGGTGACAGTAGTAGCATAGCCAGTCTGTAAGTAAGTATGCCAGGCGGGCTACACGTTGGGCTTTGTCCCGCTTTCTAGTCTGAATTTTGTAAGCCTGATCTCCAAAAGAAAACCCCTGGCGGATAATTGTTTATACAGGCCGTATGCCCTTGCTGTCTCCAAACCAACAAGACAATCTTATACATTAGGCTACGCCCATGGTACCGCCAACTGGCGTACTCGATCAAACACTATGAACCGAATATACAGTGTGAATAAAAAAAACAATACACCCCATGTCCATATTCCGAAATTGCGTAAAATTTCAGTTTTGGAGCCAAACACCACACCCTCGATTGGGGGTGAAATTTGGCGTGGAAGAGCCAGCCTTCGGTCTTGCCAAATTTCACCCAATCGGTGCAACGTATGTCGCTCCTACAGGGCGAAAGACCTCAAAAATCGCCGCTTGAGTAACCGAAATACCGGCCTGTGCGCTTGCTTCGCGCATGCTGCCGATAATAATAAACAAACGTGCACAAAACATTGCCGTCTCGCTAAAACTAGAACGGGCGACCGTACGTAAAGTGAACAAGGGGGTTGTTTAGTGATTTATATTGAACTGATCTCCAAAGTGCCCGACTGTTAACGAGGGATCACACAGCTTTACATGTCACCCAGACGCATATCCACAGATTGAATGATCCGTGCCCGTCTTTACTCCCAAGCGGCAGAGCATCACCACATTTTGGCTGGTACTCGTTTTCCGTCTCGCTAAGCCTGAAAGTAGGAGGCCTAGTTGGCCTCAGTGTCAGGTTACATACTGAGGCGGTATGCCCGCCTGAAGACGGTCACCCATCCCAGTACTAACCGGGCTCGACGTAGTGTAACTTCGTTGATGCGCACAGCGCCGTTACCGCTGCGTCAAACAACCAGTCGTGATGTGTCAAGCCCAAGATGTTTGACTGACGTGGTGTTTATGTTATGGCACAGGCTGCGAGTAGTTCGGAGGTTGATCGTTGGGTAAGCGCCGTGCACGCGTCATGTACGGCGTCTCACGTGCGACATCACGGTCGCTCCGACACGTTGAAACTACTCACCGCACACATCCACCTACTCGACAGCGCTATCCAGCAGGTCCGTCTTGGTCACGTCACCTCATCACCTGCCTGTATCTCTTGGCCGCTACCATTGCACTGCATAGGCCTGTCATAGTTATTATTAGGCCGCTTCGCAGCAATAGCTAGGATGAGTGGAGTAGCGTGGTCTGTCTGCGTGTCTGTCTGTCTGTCTGTAGGTCACATTTGTGAGCACTGCAGAAACGTATGACCCCATCGAGATGCCGTTGAGGCTGACTCGGGTGGGCCAAAGGAACCGTGTATTAGATGGGGTCCAGATCCCCAAGGGAAGAGGGAAATGTTTAGGCCACATCACAGCAATTGCTAGATGCGGCCTGTTGCTATCGATGAAGCAGCGTGCTCTATTTGTCTGTGTGTCTGTCTGTTGGTCACGTTCGTGAGCCCTACAAAACGGCTGAACCGATCGAGATGTCGTTCGTGGGGCTGATTTAGCTGTGCCCAAGAAATCATCTATGGGGTCGATATCCCACCCGAAGGTGCAATTTTGGAGGGCTGTCCGACCCATTGAAAAGCATTGGGAGTCTCTGCTGCGGTGTACGCAGCAGAAGGGATCATTTAATCCTCAATAACGGCACGACGTGCGATGCGGCCGTTCGTCAAAATTCTTTGACCACTTGTTGTTATTGTGTGTATATAAATGTATATGTATGCCAGTTTTCTATTCTTTTTTTTT
>Ga0066187_1000551_pt1 | contig 12331 bp, 13 predicted proteins | sample WorMetexBAHAMAS1_FD_58706 | JGI IMG/M metagenome (GOLD analysis project Ga0066187, IMG submission 58706) | Marine gutless worms symbiont microbial communities from Max Planck institute for Marine Microbiology, Germany - Inanidrilus exumae... | ecosystem: Host-associated > Annelida > Digestive...
GTCAGGGAATCAGAAAACCGTTAATTTTGATTCAACGTTCCTCAAATGCGCTCTAGCTATCGGCCGTTTCGTTCTCAATTACTTTGGCCTTGTGATAGCGTTTTCCGTTATCGTTTTCTGTCTTGTTGTGATAATGCGGCTTGAATAGGGCAAGGCCGTCTCGGTGCCCCGAACCGTCTTCCGGCCCGACCAAGCCTTCAGAAATCCGCCCAGTCCGGCTTGCGTGGCGTCACGGTGGCGCCTTCTGCGGCGAATGCGTCGCCGGCTTCGATGGCGTCGAGGCGGACCAGGGCGAGGCCGATGGTTTCCGTCGAGCTCCGCATCTCGCCGACCTCGCGGTCGCCGGCCTTGAGCGGCGTGCCGGGATCGGGCGCCGGACCGTCGATGGCGACCGGGACCAGGCGTTTCTTGACCAGCCCGCGGTATTTGGTGCGCGCCGTCAGTTCCTGGCCCATGTAGCAGCCCTTGTTCCAGTCGACGCCGTTCAACTCGTCGAAACCGGATTCGAGCAAGATCGCCTTGTCGACGATCAGGTCGCGGCTGGCGTCGGGCAGGCCGAGGTTGAGCCGGTGGCGGTCGTAGTCGGCGGCGTCGACGAGTTCAGCGCCAAGGCCATCGAGGATTATGGCCGCCCGATCCGCCGGCAGGACGGCGCGCAGCCCGGCTTCGGCGAGACGCGGATCGGCCGCAAGCGTGCCGTCCTCAAAAGGTTTCGCATTGCCGGCCTCGGAACCGAGCCCGGCCGTCGCCGGTGCGTCCGCACCCCAAAGCGCGGCGACGGCGAAGTCCCCACTGACATCGGCAAGCTCGACCTGGGCCCTGAGCTTGTACATGCGAAGGCGTTTCTGCAGGTCGGGCAGGCGCGAGTGCTCGCAATCGAAAAGCAGGCGCTCGCCCGCCTGCGACACGAAGAAGTCGAACAGGTATTTCCCCTGCGGGGTCAGCAAGGCGGCGTAGATAGTGCGCTCAGGCGTTACCTTTTCGATGTCGTTGGAGATCAGCCCCTGCAGGAATTCCCGCGCGTCGGGACCCTCGATGGCGAGGACGCCGCGGTCGGCCAAAAGGCTCGCCTTTAGATCGGACATGGCGGGTCTCCAACGGTTCGATGGACCAGAGCAGGTCCGGCTCAAGCACAGATAGGCCGTGGCGGGGGCCTAAGCAAGAGCGGACAAGGCTTTCCAGGGCAAGCGCGCGGTCTTATAAGGACCGGACGAACGGATAGGCCTATGAACATCCTTTTCATCACGTCGACCCGGATCGGCGATGCCGTGCTCTCCACCGGTCTCCTGAGCCGGCTCCTGGAAGACAACCCCGAGGCCCGGGTCACCGTCGTCTGCGGCCCGGCGGCGGCTGGGTTGTTCGAGGCGGTACCCAACCTCGACCGCCTGATCGTCATGGAAAAGATGCTGTTCTCGCTCCATTGGCTGCGCATGTGGGCCTTGAGTGTCGGTACCTTCTGGCACCGCATCGTCGATCTCAGGAATGCGCCGCTGTCCTACCTGTTGGCGGCACGCCGCCAGAACCACATGGGGGGGCGCGACGACAGCGTGCATCGGGTCGAACGCCTGGCCCGGGTGCTGGCCGTCGAGGGCGATCCGCCGGCGCCGAAACTGTGGTTGTCGGCGGAACACCGGGCCCGGGCCGAGAGCCTGATCCCGGATGGAACACCGGTCCTCGCCATCGGGCCGACCGCCAATTGGGAAGCCAAGACCTGGCGTCCCGACCGGTTCGCCCAGTTGTGCGAGCGTATCGCCGCGCCCGACGGTCTGCTGCCCGGTTGCCGGGTCGTCCTGTTCGGGCGCGACGACGAGCGCCCGGGTGTCGTCGGCCTCATCGAGACGATCCCCGAGGAACGCCGTATCGACCTCATCGGCCGCGTCGGTCTCCTCGATATCTCCGCTTGCCTTGAGCGTTGCGCGCTCTATATCGGCAACGATTCCGGGCTCATGCACATCGCCGCGGCCAGCGGCGTGCCGACGTTGGGCCTGTTCGGTCCGAGCAAGGAGGAGCTCTACGGACCCTGGGGCAAACGCTGTGCCTCGGTGCGTACGCCGCAGTCCTTCGACACCATCCACCCGCAAGGCTTCGATCATCGCACGTCCGAATCCCTGATGGATGGACTGACCGTGGAGCGGGTCGAAGACGCGGCGCGCGCCCTGCTCGATAGGACCGGCGAGGCCGCGGCTTGACCAGCAACGGTACAGCGGCGCCGCATTTGTCGGCGGTGATCAGCGTTCATAACGAGGAGCGCCAACTCGCCGACTGCCTGGAAACATTGTCCTTCGCCGATGAGATCGTCGTCCTGCTCGACAAGTGTACGGACGGGTCCGGCGCCGTCGCCCGGCGCTTCACGGATCGTATCGTCGAAGGCGACTGGCCGACCGAAGGGGCGCGGCGCAACGCCGGCATCGAGGCCTGCCGAGGAACCTGGGTCTTCGAGATCGATGCCGATGAGCGGGTGCCGGCGCCACTGGCCGAGGAAATCCTGAACACCGTCAAGTCGACATCGGCCGACTGGCACGAGATTCCCGTCGACAACTACATCGGCGAACGGCTGGTCCGTTGGGGATGGGGCGCGTCCTTCGGCAAGGCCGCCTATCCGGGGCTGTTTCGCAACGGTGTCAAGGATTGGGGCGACCAGCGGGTTCATCCGTCCCTGAAGTGGTCCGGCACGAAAGGGCCGATGCTGAAGGAGCGGTTGATCCATTACGTCGACCGCGACCTTTCGGACATGATCCGCCGCCTCAACAGCTATTCCTCGGCCCGGGCCCGCGACCTCCGCGACTCGGGCGATATCGGGTCGACCGCCAACAACGTCAGGCGTTTCTTTTCCCGCTTCCTCAAGTGTTATGTCTTCCGCAAGGGTTATCGGGAAGGGGGTTACGGTCTCATGATCGCCATCTGCGCCGGCCTCTATCCGCTGCTGTCGCACCTCAAGGCCAGGCTCGAGGACGATTGATGGCGTCGATCCTGCTGGCCGACGATGGCATCGAGTTCGACGGCCGCACGCCGGAAGAGCGCCCGCTGGGCGGCGTCGAATCGTCGGTCGTCGCGCTGACCGCCGAATTGGCCCGGCGCGGCCACCGGGTCATGGTCCGCAACAAATGCCGGGAAAACCTGGATTACAACGGCGTCGAATGGCGTCCCATCGACGGCGGTGACTGGCCCGAGACCGTCGACCTCTATATCGCCAACCGCGGCGACAAGCTGATCCCCCTGATGCCCGGCGCCGGACGCACCGTATTCTGGATCCACAATCCGGCACGTTATCTGATGAAGTGGCGCTATCTATGGAAGCTGTGGCGTTACAAACCACCGATCGTCTTCATCGGGGGCTATCACGCGACCACCTATCCGGATTGGGCGCCCGGCGGCGAGCGGGTGGTCATTCCCTACGGCATGTCGGACCTGTTCTGCCGGTCCGCGGCACGGAAAGACCCGCCGGGCCCCTGCGCGGTCTTCACCTCCAATCCGCTGCGCTCGCTGGACTGGCTGCTGCGCCTGTGGTCGGAGCGGATCGAGCCGGCGGTGCCCGGGGCCGAACTGCACCTGTTCACGGGCGCGGCCACCTACGGCCGGGTCGGCGACGAGAAATCGCAGGCCATGGACGCGGTCCTCAAGCAGGCGGAAAACCTGACCGGGCAAGGGGTACGCCTGCGCGGTCCGGTCGCCAAGTCCGATTTGGTGGGAGAATTCGAGCGCGCCCGGTGTATGCTCTACCGGGGCGACCTCAATGAAACCTTCTGCCTCGCCGTCGGCGAAGCGCAAGCCTCGGGCGTGCCCGCCGTGGTCCGGGCATTGGGTTCGGTGGTCGAACGGGTGGTTGACGGGAGGACGGGGTTCATTGCCGAGGACGACGATCAATTCGCGGAGAGGGCGGTCGATTTGCTGAAAGACGATGATTTGTGGCGCCGCCAGCATGAGGCGGCAATCGCCGAACAGCGCCGTTGGCGTTGGTCGGACGCGGCTGCCGCTTTCGAGGCCCTGCTGCCAAAAGGCGCGGGGTCGTAGCCCATGCGTGTGTTGCAGGCCATGGCCGGTGCGGAATTCGGGGGCGCCGAGGCGTTTTTCACCCGGCTCGCCGTCGCCCTCGGGAAGGCCGGACTCGATCAACGGGTCCTGATCCGCGAGAACCGGGAACGCGCCGGTATCCTCGAGGCGGGCGGCGTCGACCCGGTGCAACTCAGGTTCGGCGGCAAGCTGGATCTGCTGACACCGCTGGCGTTCAAGCGCGAGGTCCGATCGTTCAAGCCGGACATCGTGCTGACCTGGATGAACCGGGCGACGTCCATGTGCCCCAAGGCGAAGGACGGCGAGTTCCTGCACGTGGCGCGCCTCGGCGGTTACTACGATCTCAAGTACTACCAGAACTGCGATCACCTGATCGGCAATACCGAGGACATCGTCGACTACCTGGTCAAGGAGGGTTGGCCCCGGGACAAGGCCCACTATCTGCCGAACTTCGTATCCGGCGACAGGTCGCAGCCCTTGCCCCGTCAGACATTTTTCACGCCCGACAACGCGCCCTTGATCCTTGGTGTCGGCCGCCTTCACGAGAACAAGGCCTTCGACATTCTTCTGCAGGCCATATCCCGGGTTCCCGGTGTCTACCTGTGGATCGCCGGCGAGGGGCCGAAGCGCAAGGAACTGGAGGACTTGGCCGAGAAACTCGCGGTCAAGCCCCGGGTCCGCTTTCTCGGCTGGCGCGACGACGTGGCGTCGCTGCTCGCTGCCTCCGACGTCTTCGTCTGTTCGTCGCGGCTCGAGCCCCTGGGCAACGTGGTCATCGAGGCCTGGGCCCAGGAGATACCGGTCATCGCCGCCGACAGCTACGGCCCCGGCACCCTGATCGATCACCTGCAGTCCGGCGTGCTCTTTCCCGTCGACGACGCCCCGACCCTGGCCAAGGCCATCCGCAACGTCCTCGAGGACGAGAACCTGCGCACCCGCATCGCGCTCCAGGGCCGCGCCGCCTACGACGCCAATTTCACGGAGCGCGCGGTCGTCGGCCAGTACCTGGAGTTCTTCGAGAAACTGTCAGCGACATGTGTGGCATCGCCGGTATCGTGACCCGGGGCGGGGAGCGCCCGGCCGACAGCGTCCTCAATGCCCTCGGCGGCGCCCTCGGCCACCGCGGGCCGGACGGGATCGGGCGCTATTTCCTGGGTGACACGGCGCTGGTCCAGACGCGGCTCGCCATCATCGACCTGGAGACCGGCGACCAGCCGCTGTTCATCGACCAAGGAGCGGACAGGCCGCCCCTGGCCCTGGTCGCCAACGGCGAGATCTACAACTTCGTCGAGTTGAAACAACGCATCACCGGCGTCACCTTCAAGACGCGCTCCGACTGTGAGCCGCCGCTTTTCCTTTACGACAAACACGGCATCGAGTTCGCCGAACATCTGCGCGGCATGTATGCCATCGCCATCCATGATCCCGGCCAAGGACGGTTGGTCCTGGCCCGCGATCCCTTCGGCATCAAGCCGCTCTATTATGGCGTGACCGGGGACGGTTTCGTTTTCGCATCCGAAATCCAGGCGCTCCTGGCGGCCGGTTTGACGGCGCCCCGGGTGGCCGAGGGCAAACGCGACGAGCTTCTGCAACTGCAGTTCACATCAGGCGCCGAAACGCCCATCGAAGGCATCTACCGGGTGCTTCCCGGCGAAACGCTGATCGTCGAGAAGGGCGGGATCTCGGAACGGATCCGGCTCGGTGCCCTGCCGCCGGCGGGACCGCAGGCCATTTCGGAAGCCGACGCGCTGAAGGACTTCGATGCCGTCTTCCAGGACGCGGTCGACGTTCACCAGCGTTCCGACGTCCCCTACGGCATGTTCCTGTCGGGCGGCATCGATTCGTCGGCCGTGCTGGCCATGATGGCGCGGTTGAATGACGAGCCGGTCCGCGCCTTCACGGCGGGTTTCTCCGGCACGGCGGCCCGCGACGAACGCGATCACGCCAAGGCCGTCGCCAAGGCGGCCGGTGCCGAGCACCGGGAGATCGATTTTTCGAAAGCCGATTTCTGGCAGCTGCTGCCCAGGGTCGCCGCGGCTCTGGACGACCCGTGCGCCGATTACGCCGTGTTGCCGACCTACAAGCTCGCCGCCGAGGCCCATCGCGCCGGCCTCAAGGTGGTGCTCTCCGGGGAAGGCGGAGACGAGATCTTCGGCGGTTACGGCCGCTACCGGCGGGCCCTCAGGCCCTGGTTCCTGGGCGGCCGCATGCCGCGCCGCGACGGGACCCTGGCCGGCCTTGGACTGCTGCGCCGGGATGACGGCCGCTGGCGGGACGGTCTGTCGGAAACAGAGCGCGGGCTGGCGGACGGCCTGACGCGCCTGCAGAGAGTCCAGGCCATGGATTGTGCCGACTGGCTGCCCAACGACCTGTTGACCAAGCTTGACCGGTGCCTGATGGCCCACGGGGTCGAGGGGCGGGTGCCCTTCCTCGACCCGAAGTTGGCCGACTTCGCCTTCCGTCTGCCGGATCGTTTGAAGGTCAAAAGGAACCTCGGCAAATGGTTGCTCAGAAAATGGCTCGACAAGGCCCTGCCGGTGGCCGACGCCTTTTCGGCGAAACGCGGGTTCACGGTGCCGGTTGGCGAATGGATGGCCGAGCAGGCGGGGCAGCTGGCGCCGCTCCTGGCTGGGCAGCCGGGCGTCCGCGAAGCCTGCCATCCCGAGGCCGTCGAAGGGCTTTTGCGGACGCTGGACGGCCGCGACAAGAAGACGGCGCAGGCGGCATGGCAACTGTTGTTCTACGGGCTATGGCACAATGCCCACGTGCTCGGGCGCGATAGCGGCGGAGACGTCTTGGCCTGCCTGGCTGAGAGTTAGCCCGGCGTAAACGGTCGGGCCGCCGGGCAGATCACATTTTAACGCCGGCGACCGGGCCGGGCAGCTTCTGCCAGAACTCGCCGGCGGCGATCAGGCACGACAATGCCCTTGGGCGTGGTCATCAGGATCGACCAGCTGCCGTTTTCCGCGGTCAGGACTTCGACGACGGAGCCGTTGGCGGCCAGGCCCAAAGCGGCGGGCGCTTCCTTGAAACGATTGCCGAGAGCCGTAACCAATTCGGCGCGTTTGTCGCAGACGGTTCCTCTGGCGGCGGTTTGGGTGGAGGCGGGGGTGGCGACCGAGGTCAGGACGCCGGCGCCGATCAAGGCGGCGATCAGGGTTTTCATTTTCTCACTCCTTTGACGTCAACTTCTGTTTCGTCCGAAGGTTCCGTTCCCGTTTCTCGGGGACAGGGAGGCACGAGCAGCGTTTCTGCACCCGTGCGTTCCAATATCCATTATAGGCCTTTTTCGCCAATGGCCTGTGATTGCCGTCACGGCGTTGCCTTTTTCCGAAAACACGGGCTAAATCCGGACCGGGCCATTGGCCCGTTCACAGGTCCCGGAATCCCGCACCCATGCCCGAAAGCCTGACGATTCGAAGACCGGACGACTGGCACCTGCATTTGCGCGACGGCGCCATGCTGGCGGCCGTCGTACCCTATACGGCCCGGCAGTTCGCCCGCGCCATCATCATGCCCAACCTGGCGCCGCCGGTGACCGATCGGGCCTCGGCCCGGGCCTACCGGGGGCGCATCCTGGCCGCTGTCCCCGAAGACCTGTCGTTCGAGCCCCTGATGACGGCCTACCTGACCGACGAAACCAATCCTGAGGAGATTGCCGCCGGCAAAGCGGAAGGCCTGTTCACGGCGGTCAAGCTCTATCCGGCCGGCGCCACCACCAACTCGGCCTCGGGCGTGACCGACATCCAAAAGACCTATCCCGTGCTTGCCAAACTCCAGGACATCGGCATGCCGCTGCTGGTCCACGGGGAGGTGACCGATCCGGCCATCGACATCTTCGATCGCGAGGCCGTCTTTATCGACCGCGTGCTGACGCCGGTCCTCGGTGATTTTCCCGAGCTCAAGGTCGTCTTCGAGCATGCGACCACGGAAGACGCCGTCGATTTCGTCGGCGCGTCCGGTCCCAACGTGGCGGCGACGATCACCGCGCACCACTTGATCATCAACAGGAACGCGCTGTTCCAGGGCGGCATCCGCCCGCACCTGTACTGCCTGCCGGTGGCCAAGCGCGAACGGCACAGGCTGGCCCTGCGCCGCGCCGCGACCTCGGGCGATGTGAAGTTCTTTCTCGGCACCGACTCCGCGCCGCACCCTGTATCGGCAAAGGAGAGCGATTGCGGCTGCGCCGGCATCTTCTCGGCGCCGACGGCCATGGAGCTCTATGCGCAGGTCTTCGAGGAGGAAGGTGCCTTGGACAAGCTGGAGGCCTTTGCGTCCCTCAACGGGCCGGATTTTTACCGGCTGCCGGTCAATGAGGCGACCTTGACCTTGAACAGGCAGGAGCGCGACGATCCCGAAGGCGTCACCACGGCGGACGGCGAGGCGGTGAAGCCCTTCGCGATCGGCGAGCGGCTCCGCTGGTCGGTCGGTTGACCTTCGGAAAGCACCCTCTATAAAGGCTGGATCGGATCACGCCTAGGGGGGAGCCGCCATGAGCGATGCCAGCCAGTTCACCGCCCTTGTCCTCGAGCAGGACGACGAGGGAAAAGTCTCGAATTCGATCCAGACCCTCGACAACGATCGCCTGCCCGACGGCGACGTCACCGTCGCCGTCAAGTATTCGACGCTGAACTACAAGGACGGCATGATCATCAACGGCATCGGCCGCCTGGTCCGCGACTACCCGCACGTGCCGGGCATCGATTTCGCCGGCGTCGTCGAGGACTCCGCGTCGCCCGACTACAAGCCCGGCGACGAGGTCATCCTCACCGGCTGGCGGGTCGGCGAGATCCATTGGGGCGGCTTCTCGACCCGGGCCCGGGTCAAGTCCGACTGGCTGGTGCCGCTGCCCGATGGTCTGAGTCTGCAGCAGTCCATGGCCATCGGCACGGCCGGCTTCACTGCCATGCTCGCCGTCATGACCTTGGAGGAGCATGGCCTGACCACCGATGCCGAGAAGGACGTGCTGATCACCGGTGCCGCCGGCGGTGTCGGCTCCATCGCCACCGCCATCCTCGGCAACCTCGGCTACACGGTGGCCGCCGCCACCGGCCGCGAGGAGACCCATGCCTACCTCAAGGACCTCGGCGCCACGACCATCGTCGGGCGCGAGGAACTGCAGGAGAAACCGCGTGGACCGCTCGCCGGCGAAAAGTGGGCGGGCTGCATTGACAACGTCGGCGGCGAGATGCTCGGCAACGTCTTGGCATCGACCGCCTATTGGGGAACCGTAGCCTCCGTCGGCAACGCCGGCGGCATCGAGTTCAGCGCCAACGTGCTGCCGTTCCTGCTGCGCGGCATCAACCTCTGCGGTATCGATTCCAATACCTGCCCGAAATCGCGCCGCCTCGTCGCCTGGGACCGGCTCGCCCGCGTACTGCCGCTCGATAAGCTCGACGGCATGTCGAACGTGGCAGCTCTTGCCGAGTTGCCCGATCTGGCCGGTAAAATCCTCCGCGGCCAGGTCCAGGGACGGACGGTCGTCGACGTCAACGGCTGACGGTCTTATTCCCTAACCCGTTGATTCACGGGCCCGTCTCCGGAATCCGGGCGGCGGGCCATGGTTTGGCACCGTTTCTGCATTGATTGCTCCAGGTTGGGCCGGCCCGTGGCCGCCCGGTGGAACGGAGCAGGCACATGAACAAACTGATCATCCCGGCCCTCGCCGCCCTCGCCCTCGGCGCCTGTGCCCAGAAATCGGCCTACGAAGCGGCCGTCGAGGATTACGAGCCGGTCTACTGCTACAAGTCGATCGGCGGCGTCGCCTGTTACGAGGAGCCCTATCACCGTGACGAGCGGCGCATCGTCAATTACTTCGGACCGGCGCCGATCCGTTACGACCGCCCGGACGAGCCGGACCCGCAGAAGCTGTTCGCGCCGGAACCGGTGGACTTCTGTGTCAAGGACCCGGAGCCGGTGCCCCAACCGGCGCCGAAAGGCGATCTCGCCGACCGCCCGTGGCTCCTCAAACAGACCTCCGTGGCCGAAAGGCCGGCCGCGCCGGCGCCGAAAGCGACGCCGGAAGCGCACACATCGACGGCCTTCCAGTCCTTCCTCGACCGCCTTCTGCAGGACCAACCGGCGCCGGTGCCGGTGGAGGAACGGGCAACGGCGCCGGATACGATCTGATCGGTCGAGTCGGCCGGCATTCCGGTTGCCCCGGGACGCCGGTTGCCGCTTGACAGTCTCCGCCCTTTCGCCCTATTACCCCTGTCTCCCGCCGCCGTCGCCGAAGACATGGCGGCCCTGAGGCTGGGTAGCTCAGCTGGTTAGAGCGCGGCACTCATAATGCCGAGGTCGGCAGTTCAAGTCTGCCCCCAGCTACCACATTCGAAGAAGGTCCGGCCCCGGCGGCCGGGCCTTTTTTCTTTCAACCGCCCGCCCGTGACATCGCCGGCACCGGGAATTACAGTCCGGACATGTCGGACAATTACCGAAAATCCGCCTACAAGGACATGGAGGTGCTCGTCGTCGACGACGAGATCTACGTGCTGCGCGCCGTCGAGCTGATCCTGCGCGACATGGGGTTCGGTGACGTCCAGACGACGCGCTATCCGAAAACGGCCCTGTCGCTGATCCAGGACGGTTTTTTCGTCGGCCGGCCGTTCGATTTCGTCATCTGCGACTGGATGATGCCGGAGATGTCGGGCATCGATCTGCTGCACGCCGTGCGCCGCCAAGAGTTCGACCTGCCGTTCATCATGCTGACGGCCAAGGCGACGGAAGGCGCCGTCGAGGAGGCCAAGGACCTGGAGGTCGACGCCTACATCGCCAAACCCTTCACCCAGGACCAGGTCAGGCGCAAGGTGGCGACCATCGCCAAACGCGTGCTTTCATCCCGCGGGTGACACCCGGCCCGCGGACCTCCCCTGGTCGACGATATCGACAACGACCCCATAGTGGTCGGAAAGCGGCACCGCCGCCTCGCCCACATCGACCGTCGGTTCGTCGAGAACGATGGCGGCCGCTTCCGCCGTAAGGTGTGTTGAACCGTTTTCCCGGATCAGGATCTGGTCCATGCGCTGCGGCGGCAGGGAACGGTTGTGATCGCCGGTGATCAACGGATTGCCCGGGTCCCAGGAAACCAGATCGCCGCCACCGGCCTCGGCAACGGCGTCGCGGAAACCGGCATCGAGCATTTGCCTGTAATTGGCCGGCGACGCCCGGGTGCCGGCGTTGAGGTCGCCAAGCAGGACCAGCGGTTCTGGGCCGCCGGTTGCGGCCCGGGCCGCCAGTTCATCGATCTGCCCGCTGCGGCAGGTCTCGCCGCGGCGCCCCTCCGGATGACCGGCGAGACCGCCGGCGACCAGGTGGAAATCGATGACGCGGACGGTTCCCAGGTCCGGAAGCCGGACCCGGCAGTCGAGCCCGCCCTTGCGGATGGCGATGCGTTCCTCGGTCAGGGCGGCGCGGAACTCGACGGCTTCGGCGTCGGTGATGGGATGGCGCGACAACACCATCAGCCCGGTGCCGAGGGGGATGCCCGCGTGTTCGAGACCGGCCGCATGGGGATAGTCGCCCTTGAGCGCGTCGGCCAGGAACCGGCGGTGCGGGCGGCGATAGACCTCCTGCAGGGCGATGACGTCGGCGCCGGTCGCGGCCAGGGCGGCGGGCAGGGCGGCAAGGCGCTCTTCCGTCCAGGGTGCGGGCGGATAGACGTTGAGCCGGCCGAACAGGCGGACCTCGAGAAGAAAGGTATTGAGGGTCAGGAAGCGGGCCACGGCGCCGTTGTCGCAGCCGTTCCGGGCCCGGTCAAGGGCCGGGCCGAGCGCCCTTCCTAAAGGATTTCCAGGTGCGGAAACAGGACCGGACGGGCCATGCCGGGCGGCAACTCGAACCCCTGGCCTCGGGGTTCCGGTTCGGCCATGGCCGTCTTCAATATGGAGGCCGGCGCGACGGCCTCGACCATGCCTTGGCTGCCTTCGCTTGGTTTTCCGGTGTCCCCGGTCTCGCTCAGGGTGAAGGCGTCGTCGTCTTCGTCCGGGGAATCCCGGCAGATGTCACCATCCGTAAAACCCCGCCATACGGCGCAATCTTGCCCGGCGACCAGGGGCGGCCCATGGTCGGTCAGCGACTTTTCGGTAGCAATCATGGAAAGGCCGTCGAGGGCGAAGGAGGCCATTTGTACCGGTGCCGGCAATGCCATGCAGCCGCCCAGCATTGACAACAAGGCGAACGCGATCAGTGATTTTTTCATAATCCCTCCCAGAGGACCTTGGGCCCCCGGCTTGTCAGCGCCGGGTGTTTCCCGCTCTCGATCCCGAGCCTAGAGCGCATTTGAGGAACGTTGAATCAAAATTAACGGTTTTCTGATTCCCTG
>Ga0066187_1000552_pt1 | contig 12328 bp, 8 predicted proteins | sample WorMetexBAHAMAS1_FD_58706 | JGI IMG/M metagenome (GOLD analysis project Ga0066187, IMG submission 58706) | Marine gutless worms symbiont microbial communities from Max Planck institute for Marine Microbiology, Germany - Inanidrilus exumae... | ecosystem: Host-associated > Annelida > Digestive...
AAAACCGGGGAATTTTAAGTTGCCGATTATGGGGAAATTTAAGTTGCCGTTGACACCGGGCCCGTTGGAACCTACCGTCGGACTACCCGATGGTGGCACCGAACTATGCCAAGCGACGTTCGGACTTCGCCAAGAAGATCGGATTGGGTAGGAAAACCGTCTAAACCCGTTAGCGACCGGCCTCAAAAACCAATCTAAAACCGCCACGGACCAGGTCCACGAAAAGCCGCGACTATTTAGCGCGAGTGCGTGCCGCTTTTTTTTGGCAAGCACGTAACGCAGTTTTCTGCCGGCCACCGATTTCATCTCCTTCGTGGTGTGTTTCGTCGAGGCGACCGTCGTCACCTCGGTTCCAGTAATCGGGTCAATGGCGGACACCCGTACGGCTTTGCCGACTTGGCGAAACTCGAAGAGGATTTCGGGCAGATAGACGTCTTTTGATTTCATCGCCCCGGGAATATACCCGATTACATGCTCCGTCGATACTGTCCACCCGTCTCGAACAGGGCGTCCGTGATCTGGCCCAGCGAACAGACCCGGACCGCCTTGACCAACACCTCGAAGACATTGGCTTCCGACGTAGCGGCCTGCTTTAGTTCTGACAGCACGTTCTCGGCGGATGACGCGTTATTGGCTTGGAATGCGCGCAGTCGTTCGATTTGACTTCTCTTCTCGTCTTCGGTGGAACGTTGCAATTGCGGTTGCGCTTCTCCCGACCGGGAATTGGGATCGAGGAACGTGTTGACCCCAACGATCGGATACGTTCCTTCGTGTTTTTTGGATTCGTAGAAGAGTGATTCGTCCTGGATCTTCGAGCGCTGATATCCCGTTTCCATGGCGCCCAAAACGCCGCCGCGTTCCGAAATCCGTTCGAATTCCTTGAGCACCGCTTCCTCGACGAGGTCCGTCAGTTCCTCGATGATGAACGCCCCCTGGTTGGGGTTCTCGTTCTTGGCGAGGCCCCATTCCTTGTTGATGATCATTTGAATGGCCAATGCGCGGCGCACACTTTCCAGGGTCGGCGTGGTGACCGCCTCGTCATAGGCGTTGGTGTGCAGGCTGTTGGTGTTGTCGTAGGTGGCGATCAGAGCCTGTAGGGTGGTGCGGATATCGTTGAAGGACATCTCCTGAGCATGCAGCGAGCGGCCGGAGGTCTGGGTGTGGTACTTGAGCTTCTGCGAGCGTTCGTTGGCGCCGTACTTGAACCGCATCGCGGTTGACCAGATGCGCCGGGCGACGCGGCCCATCACCGAATACTCGGGATCCATGCCGTTGGAAAAGAAGAAGCTCAGGTTCGGCGCGAAATCATCGATGTGCATGCCGCGCGCCAAATAGGCTTCCACGTAGGTGAAGCCGTTGGCCAGCGTAAAGGCCAATTGCGATATGGGATTAGCACCGGCTTCGGCGATGTGGTAGCCGGAAATCGACACCGAGTAGAAGTTGCGCACGCGGTGGTGGACGAAATATTCCTGGATATCGGCCATCATCTTGAGCGCGAATTCGGTCGAGAAGATGCAGGTGTTCTGACCCTGATCTTCCTTGAGGATGTCGGCTTGGACCGTACCGCGAAGGTTTTCGTGCACCCAGGCCGAGATCTTTTCGACCTCCTCGTCGGTTGGATGGCGTTCGTTCTCCCTGGCAAACTTGTCCAACTGTTGGTCGATGGCCGTATTCAGGAACATGGCCAGAACCATTGGCGCCGGCCCGTTTATGGTCATGGAAACAGACGTTGTCGGGTCGCAGAGATCGAAGCCGCTGTATAGCACCTTCATATCATCAAGGGTGGCGATGGATACGCCAGAATTCCCGACCTTACCGTAAATATCGGGCCGCTCGTCGGGGTCGAACCCGTAGAGCGTGACCGAATCAAAGGCCGTCGACAGGCGTTTCGCGGCCGAGTGCTCGGACAAACTCTTGAAGCGGTTGTTGGTGCGGAAGGCGTCGCCCTCGCCGGCGAACATGCGTGTCGGGTCCTCACCCTCGCGTTTGAAGGCGAAGACACCCGCCGTATAGGGGAAGCTCCCCGGCAGGTTCTCGCGCAACAGCCAGCGGAGGAGCTCGCCGTGGTCTTCGAATTTAGGGAGCGCCACGCGGGGGATGCGGTTGCCGGACAACGTTTCGCTGGTCAGCCGGGTCCGCACCTCCTTGTCGCGGATCTTGACCAGGTACTCGTCGCCGGAATAGCTCTCTCGAACTTCGGGCCAAATCTCAAGCAGTTTACGGGCGCGAGGATCGAGTTCCTCCTCGCGCGCGGCGATGAGGCCATCGAGGTCGGAACTCGGCTTGTCCGCCTCCTCGAGCATCCGTTTGGATTCCGTCAGTTGTTGGCGTTGCCGGGCGACCTGAGATTGTTCTTCCGCCGTCGCGAGATAACCCCGCACCGTTTCCGCGACCTCGGCGAGATAGCGCTGGCGATCGGGCGGAAGAATAGCCTGTCCGGGCTCCGATGCCTTTTCCGACACGGGTTTGGTATCGCATGGAAGTGGCGGAAAACCGAGGCTCTCAAATTGGCGCAACAGCTCCTGATACAGCGCCGTGACGCCGAGGTCGGCGAACCGGGACGCGATGGCACCGTATACGGGCATGGTCTCCGGAGCGTCGGCGAAGGCCTCGCGATTGCGTTGCACTTGTTTGCGGACGTCCCTAAGGGCGTCCTTGGCGCCCTTGCGGTCCATTTTGTTGATGCAGACGACGTCGGCGAAATCGAGCATGTCGATTTTCTCGAGTTGGCTGGCGGCGCCGAACTCGGGGGTCATGACATAGAGGGACACGTCGGCGATGTTGACGATGGCAGTATCACCCTGCCCGATTCCCGGCGTTTCGACGATCACCAGATCATAAGCGGCCGCCTTGCAAGCGAGAACGATGTCCGAAATCGCCTCCGGCACCTCGCTGTCGGCCTGGCGCGTGGCGATCGAGCGCATGAAGACGTTATCGTCGGCAATCGCGTTCATACGGATCCGGTCGCCGAGCAGCGCACCGCCTGTCTTCTTGCGGGACGGGTCGATGGCGATTACGGCAATTCTTGGATTTCGCGAATACAGTTGCAGGCGGCGGATCAGTTCGTCGGTCAGCGAAGATTTCCCGGCGCCGCCGGTTCCGGTAATGCCGAGAACGGGTGTTGGTCCGTTTTGTTCGGCCAAGTCCTTCAGGGCATCCAATTGTTCATCGGGCAGTTTCCTCGCTTCGATGGCCGTGATCACGCGTGCCAGATGGGCTTTGTCGCCGCTTTCGAATTTACCCAGGTCCCCGGGAACGTCGGCCGTGAGATCCCGGTCCGCCGCCTTGATCATTTGGAGTATCATGCCCTGCAATCCCATGGACTGTCCGTCATGGGGCGAGAAAATCCGGGAAACGCCGTAGTTGTGCAGCCGCTCGATTTCGTCGGGCACAATGACGCCGCCGCCACCGCCGAAGACCTTGATGTCGGACCGGCCGTTCTCGCGCAGTTTATCAAGCATGTATTCGAAATACTCGACATGGCCGCCCTGATAGGAACTGACGGCAATGCCGTTGGCATCTTCCTCGATGGCGGCGTTCACCACTTCGTCGACGGACCGGTTGTGACCGAGATGAATGACCTCGGCACCCGAGCTCTGGAGGATGCGGCGCATGATGTTTATCGACGCGTCGTGTCCGTCGAACAGGCTCGCGGCCGTGACGAACCGGACGGGGAACTCAGGGGTATAGGTCTTCGGGGATGCCGAAGTTAAGGGGTTGCCGTCATCGGGCATGGATTCCTCCCTCGATCCGCACGAGATGGGCGTCCGCTTCAAAAAAGTATACCGCCAACGCGAGCGGTGGTGGCGGATTTATATACGAACTTTACGTTTACGTAAACGTAAAGTTCGTATATGGCGGCAATATGCCGACGCCGATACCACTGTAAACCCTGGCGACATTGACATTCCGCATCACACGTGGATTGATCGCTCGCTTATGAAATTTGGCCTCCGCACTTTTAACTGTCATTGGATAACCGAACGCCATGACCAACTCACATCGCCCTGAAACCATTGCTCTGCATGCCGGTTTCCGCAAGGACCCGGCGACCAATTCGGTCGCCGTTCCGATCAACCAAACGACGTCCTACCAGTTCGACCATACCCAGCACGCGGAGAACCTGTTCGCCCTCAAGGAACTGGGCAACATCTACACGCGCATCATGAACCCGACCTGTGACGTGCTCGAACAACGCGTTGCTGCCCTCGAAGGGGGAGTCGCCGCGCTGGCCTTGGCGTCGGGACAGGCGGCCTCAACCTTCGCCGTCCTCAATCTCTGCCGCGCCGGCGACAATTTCGTATGTTCCACAGATATTTACGGTGGGACTTGGAACCTGTTTGCCAACACCATCAAGGATATGGGGATCGAGTGCCGGTTCGTCGATCCGGAGGATCCGGAGAACTTCCGGCGCGCCACCGACGACCGGACGCGGTGTTACTACGCGGAAACGCTCCCGAACCCGAAACTACACGTGTTTCCCATCCGGGAAGTCGCGGACATCGGCAACGAGCTCGGCGTTCCGCTGATCATGGACAATACGGCGGCACCGATCATTTGCCGCCCCATCGACCACGGTGCGGCAATCGTCATCTATTCAACGACCAAGTACATCGGCGGGCACGGCACGTCGATCGGCGGTCTCATCGTTGATTCCGGCCGGTTCGATTGGGAGGCCCACGGCGAGCGCTTTCCGACGCTGACCGAGCCGGACCCCAGTTACCACGGTGCCGTCTGGGTCGAAGCCGTCAAACCCTTGGGCCCGATCGCCTATATCCTGCGTGCCCGGGTCATCCTGCTTCGCGATGTCGGCGCCTCGATGAGTCCCTTCAACGCCTTTCAGTTCATCCAGGGGTTGGAAACCCTGCCGCTTAGGATCCGCGCGCATTGCGAGAACGCCGAAAAGGTCGCCGCTTTTCTCGACGATCACGGGAAGGTCTCGAAGGTCATTTTCCCCGGCCTGCAGGACGGCGAGTTCAAGCGCCGGGCAGATGCCTACATGAACGGCGGTTTTGGCGGGCTCGTCGGGTTCGAACTCAAGGACGGCCGCGATGCGGGGCGGACCTTTATTGATTCCCTTGAGCTGTTCTACCACGTGGCCAACATCGGCGACGCGAGAAGCCTCGCCATCCACCCTGCAACGACGACCCATTCCCAATTGACCGAGGACGACCAGTTGGCGACCGGCGTCACCCCGGGTTATGTTCGTTTGTCCGTCGGTATCGAGCACGTCGACGATATCATCGGCGATCTCACGCAATCCCTGGACAAAGTGTGAGCTCATGGCATCGGCCACCCCTTCCCCCTCCTTCCCGCAAACCCGGATGCGTCGCAACCGGTCGCAACCGTGGTTGCGGCGCTTGGTGGCGGAAACACGATTGTCGCCGGACGACCTGATTTGGCCCGTGTTCGTTGTCGAGGGCGCCGGGCAGCGCCAAGCAGTACCGACCATGCCTGGTGTCGAACGGCTGTCCATCGATGTTTTGGCCGAGGAGGTTGCGAAGGCCCGGAATCTCGGGATCCCGGCTGTCGCCGTGTTCCCCTATACCGACGATGCCTTGAAAACACCGGACGCGGAGGAAGCGTGGAACCCGGAAAACCTGGTCTGCCGTGCCGTGCGGGAACTCAAGGCGCAGGTTCCAGAGGTCGGCGTGATATGCGACGTTGCGCTCGACCCCTACAACTCGGACGGTCATGACGGGCTCGTCCGGGACGGCAAAATCCTCAATGACGAGACAGTCGAGGCCCTTTGCAAGCAGGCGGTCGTTCAGGCCGAGGCCGGCTGCGACATCATTGCTCCGTCGGACATGATGGATGGGCGGATCGGAGAGATACGCGCAGCGTTGGATGCCAAGGGATGCGACGACGTCACGATCCTCGCCTATTCGGCCAAATACGCATCCGCCTTTTACGGCCCGTTCCGGGATGCGGTCGGCTCCGGCGGCGCCCTGAAGGGTGATAAAAAGACCTATCAGATGGCACCCGCCAACACGGACGAGGCGCTACGCGAGGTGGCGCTGGATATATCGGAAGGCGCCGACATGGTCATGGTCAAGCCGGGTCTGCCTTATTTGGACATCATCTGGCGCGTGAAACAGACGTTCGGAATCCCGACCTTCGCTTACAACGTGAGCGGCGAGTACGCCATGCTGAAGGTAGCCTCCGAAAAGGGCTGCCTGGATTACGAACTGGTAATGATGGAGGCCTTGAGCGCTTTCAAGCGCGCCGGCGCCGACGGCGTTCTGACTTATGCGGCCCGAGACGCGGCCGCCTTCCTGCAAAAATGCTGATTCAGTCCGTCAGAGACGATTAGTTGCCGCCGACCATGTCGAGCATGCGGTCGATGTCGAGGACGACCATCAGCTTGTCTTCGAGACGGTAGACACCCGTCGACACTTCCCGCCATGTTGGGTCGAGTGTGCCTGGGTTTTTCTCGAAAAGGTCTGTGGACAGGCCAATGACGTCGCCGATGCGGTCGACCAAGAACGTGTAAAGATCGCTTTCGTGTTCGACGGTAACACCCATGCCTACGGATCCGTTACCGGTCGCGGTGCTGGTCAAGCCGAGGCGGACCCTGACGTCGATGACAGTAACGATCCGTCCGCGCAGATTGATCGAGCCCTTGACCTCGGGCGGCGCCAGGGGAATGGACGCAATCTTGTCGGGCGTCAGAATGTCCTGAACCTTAAGGACCGGGATGCCGAACATCTGATCGGACACGAAGAACGTCACGAAATCTTCGAGATCCTCACCCGGATGCGTGGCGGTGAGATCGTGAGAATCGGCACTTTGCATACCGGTCCCGGTTGAAGCGACTTCACTGGACATGTGTTCCTCTCCGCGTCGGTTTCGGCGCCCCGAAAATCTACCTTGTATTTATCAAAGCCTTTGAATCAATGCACGATTTATTCAGTTTCGAGATGTTTCATTGTGTGACAAAACGATCTCGGATGGCGAGGCCGGAAAATCATCCGGCGAGCCAATCGACGACAGTTTCGATCTGATTGGGCTCCATCAACGCTGGAGCGTGGCCGATGCCATCAAAATCGATCACCTGCGCTTTTGGTCCCCTCTCCTGCATTTGGCGGGCTGTGTCGTCAACGAGGACATCGGACTCGCGTCCGCGCAACGCGAGAACCGGGCATCGAACGGCCTCCCAGATCTCCCAAATATCCACATCTTCGTCGACTGCCTTGCGGAATGGATCGGCGATCGTCGGGTCGTATTTCAGGCGCCAGGAGCCGTCCGGCATTTGATGGGCGCCATAATGCGCGAGGTGAGCCCATTGTTCATCCGACAATGGCCCAAAAGGCGCATGAACCTCGCGAAAATGAGCCTCAATGTCGTCTCGGCTGGTGAATTTCTTGGGAGTCAACAAATACCCGGCAATACGCTGCAATGCCGCCTTCGGTATCCACGGGCCGATATCGTTGAGGATCAACCGGCGGATGGGTGATTCCGGCGACGCTGCCAGCATCATACCGATCATGCCACCCATCGATGTTCCCAACCAGTCGACCTGTTTGAGGCCGAAGTGGGTGAGCAAAAAGCTCATGTCACCGATGTAGGTTTCATAGTTGTAGAACTGCGCCTCGGCCAACCATTCGCTTTCTCCGCGTCCGGCGATGTCCGGGCACATCACCCTGAAATCGCGACTAAGTGCTTCGGCAATGACATCAAAATCGCGGGCGTTTCGGGTCAGCCCGTGGACACAGATTAGAACCTCGGGATTTTCGGCATCGCCCCAATCGAACACCCGGACGGTATGGTCTCCAGCCGCGCCTCCGCATATCAGGTCATGCCGACGCATGGTTCAGATCACGCCTTGCGCTTTCAGGTCAGCGATTTCATCGTCTTCCATATCGAGAAGATCGCGCAACACTTCCTCCGTATGCTGGCCCAATGTGGGCGGCGCGTGACGGTAGTCGGGCGGTGTTTCCGACATCCGCATGGGGCTGGCAATCAGATCGACGGCGGCGCCGTGGGTCGCCGCGTGCTCCATCTGCAGGCGCATGCCGCGGGACTCGACCTGTGGATCTTCGAAAACCTGATCGAGGTTGTTGATCGGACCGCAGCTGACGTTGCGCGCCTCCAGACCCTCCAACCAATGGCTGGAGGGATGGTGGGCAATGATTCTCCGCAGGATCGGGATCAACTCGGCGCGGTTGCGGACCCGTGCACCGTTGGTCGCAAAGCGTTCGTCCTCGACGAGTTCCGGATGCCCGGCGAATTCACAAAAACGTTCGAACTGACCATCGTTTCCGACCGCCAGGATGATATCACCGTCAGCCGTTCCGAACGACTGATAGGGGACGATATTGGGGTGGGCGTTGCCAAGCCGCGGTGGTACCCGATCGGTCGCCAGGAAATTGGCCCCCATGATCGACAGCATGGCGACCGTTGTGTCGAGCATGCCGATGTCGATCATCTGTCCATCGCCGGTCACTTCACGGTGGCGGAGCGCCGCGTTGACGGCGACGGCGGCATACATGCCGGCAATCAGGTCGGAAATCGGAATTCCCGCCTTCTGCGGTTCCCCTTCCGGATCGCCCGTCACACTCATGAAGCCACCCATGCCTTGAATCAGAACGTCGTATCCAGGGCGGTTGGCGTAGGGCCCGGTGTGGCCAAAACCGGTGATCGAGCAATATATCAGGGCCGGGAAATCGGATTTCAGATCCTCGTAGGCCAATCCGTATTTCGCGAGCCCACCGGTCTTGAAGTTCTCCGTCAGGACGTCGCATTCGGCGATCATCCGCCGCGCCAGCGCCTGGCCCTGGGGCTTCGTTAAATCGAGGGTGACGGAGCGTTTATTCCGGTTGGCGCTGCAGAAATAGGCGCTTTCTGCGGTTTCTACGCCTTCGGCGTCGCGGATATAGGGTGGTGCGAAGCGGCGCGTGTCGTCACCGGCACCAGGCCGCTCGATCTTGATGATGTCGGCGCCGAGATCACCCAGGATCTGGGTGCATGTCGGCCCGGCCAGGATGCGGGTGAGATCGAAAACACGGATGCCGTTCAGGGGACCCGCCATGGTCAAAGGTCCTTAATCGGTTGGCGAAAAATGAAATGTCAGGAGTCGTTTGGCCTTATAAAGTTGGCGGAAGAGCCTGTAAACAGCGTAACGCGGTCGATCGAGAAAAGGTACGATGAACGATACTTCTACACCGAAGGGCCGGCGATGGATGCGGCTTGTCCTGATCGTCGTCCCGTCTGTCTTCGCGTCAGCCGTGATCGCGACGGTGCTGTGGGCCGCGTCATCCCTACCCGCCTTGACCGGTTCCCATTCCATACCTGATTTGGTGGGCGAAGTCCGCGTGCTTCGCGACGCACGGGGCGTACCGCACATATTCGCAGATTCGGAGCGGGATGCGTACTTGGCGCTTGGGTTTGCCCATGCCCAGGACCGTTTCTGGCAGATGGAAACCATGCGACGGTTCGGTTCCGGGCGGTTGTCAGAAGTATTCGGTGACAGGACCCTGGCTATCGATAAATGGATGCGCACGCTGGGCCTATACCGGCTCGCTGAGGATCAGTTCGAACAGATGTCGGAGGCCGCGAAGCAAGCGATATCCGCCTATGCCGCAGGGGTCAACCAATGGCTCGCGACCAGCGACACCCTGCCCGCCCTTGAATTCACGGTGTTCCGGTATGTGCCGGAGCCATGGAAACCGGCGGATTCGCTGATTTGGGGCAAGATCATGGCGACGCGGCTCGGTGGCAACCACCGCCGTGAGATCCTGCGGGCCCGTCTGGCATCGCGCCTGGACCCGGAGCAAGTCCGCCAGATGTGGCCTGGATACCCCGAAGGCGCGCCGGTATCCATATCCGCGCGCGGTTCGGGACTTCGCCGTGAATGGACGCGTGTGTTCGACGGGCTTTCGGGCCTGTCGCCATGGCCTGAGGGGCAACCGCAAGGAGCCTCCAACGCCTGGGTCTTGGGATCCGAGCATACCGAAACTGAGGGGCCGCTTCTGGCCAACGACCCCCACCTTGGGTTTTCGACTCCGATCCTTTGGTACCTGGCGCGCATCGTGACACCGGGCTGGCAGATGACCGGTGCAACAGTTCCCGGCGTGCCTTTCCATATACTCGGACATAACGGGCGTATCGCCTGGGGTATCACCTCGACCCAATCGGATATCGAGGATCTTTTCGTCGAGAAGATCGACCCCCAATCAGAGGACCACTATTTGAAGCCGGACGGCCGTGTTGAGTTCGAGACCGAGACGGCGATCATCGAAATTAAAGGCGGCCCGCCCCAATCGATGACCATACGCCGAACCCGGCACGGCCCAGTTATTTCCGACCTGCGCCGCGGCTTGGAGGGGATAACCGGCCAAGATCACGTCATCGCTCTAGCCGCCACCTACCTGGAGCCAGAAGACCGAACAGCAGAAGCGTTTTACGACGCGGCGCGCGCCGGAAACTGGGGAGCATTTCGGGCCGCTCTCAGGAAATTCGCCGCCCCGCAACAGAACTTCGTGTTTGCCGACACAGAGGGTGAGATAGGGTTTATCGCGCCCGGCCGGGTTCCGGTTCGGCGCGCCGGTTTCGGCACCGTTCCCAGCGTCGGATGGACCGGCGAGACGGACTGGCTTGGTTTCATCCCCTTTGAAGACCTCCCAGCCGTCCGCCAACCGGTCTCCGGGCGTATTGTTAACGCCAATAACCGGATCGTCGGCCCCTCCTACCCCTATTTTGTCTCGTCCGACTGGGAAGAGCCGTTCAGGGCGGTGCGGATCGCCGAACTTATCGAAGGCAAGTCTGGTCACTCGTTTGCGTCGATGCGGGAAACTCAACTCGACATCGTTTCCGTTATGGCGCGAACGATGCTCCCGAAGATGCTTGCGCAAGTGGGAGACCTCGATCCTGTCCATGCGCCCATCCTTGCATCTTTGACGGCTTGGGATTACCGGATGGACCGGGACCGGCCTGAGCCGCTGGTCTTTTCGATGTGGCTTCGTGAATTGAACAAAGCTCTCTACGGGGACGAACTTGGAGACTTGAGCCGGTCCTACTTAGGCTTGAGACCCGGTTTCGTCGACTTTACCCTGTCGAAGGCCCCTGATTGGTGTGACGACGTTGAAACGGAGGTGGCGGAGACCTGTGGTGACATGATCCGCCGGTCGTTCGTGGCCGCGATCGAAAGCCTGAAGGAAAACCATGGGCAAAATCCGACGAACTGGCGTTGGGGGCGCGAGCATGAAGCGCGTTTCGAGCATCCCGCCTTGAAATCCGTTCCGGTGGTGGGCCGTTTCGTCAACTTGATCACCCCGACGCATGGCGGAAACTATACGATCAACCGGGGAGCCAGCCGCATCAGCAACGAAGCGTCCCCCTTCTCGCACGTCCATGGCGCCGGCTACAGGGCTGTCTACGACCTTGGGAACCTGGCGGACTCGCGTTTTATGATCGCGACCGGACAGTCGGGAAACGCACTATCACCTCACTACAACGATTTGCTGTCTCCGTGGCGGGACGGCCGGTACATCCGACTGGACGCGACCGAACAGCAATTGATTGAAAGCGGTGCCAAGGTATTGACCTTGAAGCCCGACGAGCCCAAACAGTGACCCGGACCGGGCCAACGTACCGAGGATTGGGAGGGCGGTCTTGCCGGAACCGATTACGATCGAAGACATAAGGGCGGCCGCCTCGCGTGTATCGGGGGCTGTGCTCCATTCCCCCTGCCATCACTCCAAGACGCTTTCGCAGATAACCGGCGCCGAAGTCTTCATCAAGTTCGAGAATTTGCAGTTCACCGCGTCGTTTAAGGAACGCGGTGCCATCAACCGGCTAGTCACCTTGCCGCAGGAGGGCCGGCGAAACGGCGTCATTGCGATTTCCGCGGGAAACCATGCACAGGGTGTCGCTTATCATGCTGAACGCCTTGGGATCGACGCGACGATCGTCATGCCGGCCAACACGCCCTTCGTCAAAGTGCAACAGACGCGCGCTTTCGGGGCGAAAATCGTCCTGACCGGCGAAACGATCGCCGAGTGTAAACCCGAGGCCGACAGGATCGCGCGGGAACGGGGTTTGGTTTTTATTCACCCATTCGATGACGAAGCGATCATTGCCGGACAGGGCACATTGGGGCTCGAGATCGCCGAAGACGTTCCGACGGCCGAGGCGGTTGTCGTGCCGATCGGCGGCGGCGGCCTGATTTCCGGCGTCGCCGTTGCGTTACAGGCGGTGTTACCCGGTGCCGAGATCGTCGGCGTCGAATCCGAACGGTACGCCTCCACGTCAGATTCACTGGCGGGGCGCTCTAGAGCGCATTTGAGGAACGTTGAATCAAAATTAACGGTTTTCTGATTCCCTGACC
>Ga0066187_1000553_pt1 | contig 12308 bp, 12 predicted proteins | sample WorMetexBAHAMAS1_FD_58706 | JGI IMG/M metagenome (GOLD analysis project Ga0066187, IMG submission 58706) | Marine gutless worms symbiont microbial communities from Max Planck institute for Marine Microbiology, Germany - Inanidrilus exumae... | ecosystem: Host-associated > Annelida > Digestive...
CCTCCAAAGCAAGTGTCAGGATTCTAAACCGACTTGCGTGTTTTCACACAGCCACTCCCGCTTTTGGACGTTATGACGGCAAGGCGGGGGAAAATGATCTGGTTTGTGTACGAGGGGTGATCGATATGGGTTTATTGGCGTTGGTCCCCGGTATCCTGTGTGTCGTCGTCGGAATAGCTTTCGCGAACGGCGCCCAGGTTCAGGGTTTTTTCATTCACGGGCTCATCTTCGCAGCGGCCGGGGTCGCGGCGATCGGATGGGTCATGAAACGAGATTTTAAGGCGCCGGGCATCGTCGATGCTGCCGGCAACGAGCTCGCTTACAATGACGAAATCGTCCGAGCCGGCGTCATCGCTTCGACGTTCTGGGGCGTCGTCGGGTTCCTGGTCGGTTTGGTGATCGCTCTCCAATTGGCCTATCCGGTTCTTAATTTCGACCTTCCCTGGACCAACTTCGGGCGTTTGCGGCCACTGCATACGTCGGCGGTGATCTTCGCCTTCGGCGGCAACGTGCTGCTGATGACCTCGTTCTATGTCGTCCAGCGCACCTCGCAGGCCCGTCTCGCCGGCCACTGGTCGCCATGGTTCGTCTTCTGGGGGTATCAGTTGTTCATCGTGCTGGCAGCCACCGGCTACGTGCTCGGAATCACCCAGAGCAAGGAATACGCGGAGCCGGAATGGTATGTTGACCTGTGGTTGACCGCCGTATGGGTGGTTTACCTGCTGGTCTTCCTGGCAACCATTTGGAAGCGCAAGGAACCGCATATCTACGTTGCCAACTGGTTCTATCTCGCCTTCATCGTTACCGTCGCCATGCTGCACCTGGTCAACAACATGACCGTGCCGGTCAGCCTGGTCGGGGCCAAGAGTTACATACTGTGGTCCGGCGTCCAGGACGCCCTGACCCAATGGTGGTACGGCCACAACGCGGTCGGCTTCTTCCTGACCGCCGGGTTCCTCGGCATCATGTACTACTTCGTGCCGAAGCAGGCCGACCGTCCGGTCTATTCCTACCGCCTGTCGATCGTCCACTTCTGGAGCCTGATCTTTCTCTACATCTGGGCCGGCCCGCACCACCTGCATTACACGGCGCTGCCGGACTGGGCGCAGACCCTCGGCATGACCTTCTCGGTGATGCTGTGGATGCCGTCCTGGGGTGGCATGATCAACGGCTTGATGACTCTTTCAGGTGCCTGGGACAAGCTGCGCACCGACCCGGTTCTGCGCATGATGGCCATCTCCGTCGCCTTCTACGGCATGAGCACCTTCGAAGGTCCGCTGATGTCGATCAAGGCGGTCAACAGCCTCAGCCACTACACGGACTGGACCATCGGTCACGTGCACTCGGGCGCCTTGGGCTGGGTCGGCATGGTCAGCTTCGGCGCCATCTACTTCTTGGCACCGCGCATCTTCAACACGACGCGGCTCTATTCGCTGCGCATGGTCTCGTGGCACTTCTGGTTGGCGACGCTGGGTATCGTCCTTTACGCCTCGGCCATGTGGGTCTCGGGCATCATGCAGGGCCTGATGTGGCGCGCCTACGACAGCCTCGGCTTCCTCGAGTATTCCTTCGCCGAGACCGTCGAAGCCATGCATCCGTTCTATGTCATCCGTGCCATGGGCGGTGGGCTGTTCGTCCTCGGGTCGCTGTTGATGGCCTACAACGTCTATCGGACTGCCAAGGGCGATCGGCGTGACGAGCAGGAATTCGCTTCCTACACCCTGCAGCCCCAGGCTTAAGGAGATCGAGTAATGTTTGACCACGGAAAACTTGAGAGAAACTCGATCCTGATGCTGGTGTGGATCCTGATCGTCGTTGCGATCGGGGGCCTGATCGAGATCGTGCCGCTCTACTACCTGGAGAGCACCGTCGAGAAGGTGAAGGGTGTCAGGCCCTACACACCGCTCGAACTGGCCGGACGCAACATCTACATCCGCGAAGGCTGCTACAATTGCCACAGCCAGATGGTGCGTCCGTTCCGCGACGAGATCGAACGCTACGGCCATTACAGCCTGGCCGCCGAGAGCATGTACGACCACCCGTTCCAATGGGGCTCGAAGCGGACCGGTCCGGACTTGGCCCGTGTCGGCGGCAAGTATTCTGACGAGTGGCATCGAACGCATATGATCGATCCGCGCAGCCTGGTCCCGGAATCGGTGATGTCGGGGTATCCGTTCCTCGACACCACACTGCTCGACTATCGCAAAATGAGCAGTCATCTGGAGACCAACCGGATCGTCGGCGTGCCCTATAGTGACGACATGATCGCCAATGCCGAGGCCGACCTGCTCGCCCAACTCGATCCGGACTCGGATGGTGTCGATGCGCTGATCGAGCGGTATCCAGGCGCCGTCGCCCGGAACTTCGACAGCCAGCCCGGCAAGCCGACGGAGATGGACGCCCTGATCGCCTATCTCCAGGTCATGGGAACCATGGTCGACTTTTCCGCCTTCAAGGCCGAAGAGAACTTGAGATAGGGGGCCTATGATGACATTCGAGCAAGCATCCCTTTTCAGCCAAACCTGGGGCCTGGTCCTCATGGTGATTCTCTTTGCCGGCGTACTCGTCTACGCGCTCCGTCCGGGGGCCCGCAAGAAGTTCGAGGACGCCGCCAACATTCCCTTGAAGGAGGACTGACCGATGGCTGAACAGCCTTATGTAGACGAAGTTACGGGCGTCGAGACCACCGGTCACGAGTGGGACGGCATTCGCGAATTGAACAACCCGCTGCCCAACTGGTGGAATTGGATCCTGTGGGCGACCGTCGTCTGGTCGATCGGATACTGGATCGTCTATCCGGCATGGCCGCTGATCGATTCCTATACGACCGGTGTATTCGGCTACAGTTCGAGAGCCGAAGTGGCAATGGAGATCGAGAAGGCGAAAGCCGGTCAGAAGGAACACCTCGACAAGATCGAGGCGGCGTCACTGGAGGAGATCCGGACCGATCCCGATCTGCTCAACTTCGCCCTGGCCGGCGGCCGGGCGGCGTTCAACGTCAACTGCTCGCAGTGCCATGGTTCCGGTGCCCAGGGTTTCGTCGGTTACCCGAACCTGAACGACGACGAATGGCTGTGGGGCGGCAGCGTCGACGCCATTCACGCCACCATTGTCCACGGCATCCGTAACGACCAGGATGACGACGCCCGCGTGTCGGACATGCCGGCGTTCCTGAAAGACGAAATCCTCGAGAAGGACCAGATCAACGACGTCGCCGAATACGTCGTCGCCCTATCGGGTGGCAGTGCAGACCAGGCCGCCGCCGATCGCGGCAAGGTCGTGTTCGAGGAGCAGTGTGGCGCCTGCCACGGCGAGAACGGAGAGGGTCTCGCCGAATTCGGTGCGCCGGCGCTCAACAACAAGATTTGGCTCTATGGCGGCGATAAGGAAACGATCGTCCGCACGATCTCCTTCTCGCGCGGCGGCGTGATGCCGGCCTGGGGCAAGATTCTGGAGCCGGTCACGGTCAAGCAGTTGGCCGTCTACGTACACTCTCTGGGTGGCGGCAAGTAAGCCGCCTCCCTTTTTCACCTGGTGCTGGGTGCCGGTATGAATGACCAGACGCCTGTCGCCGGCGTCGCACGGATAGACGTCAAGGCGGTACAGAAGGAGCAACGCTCCCTCTATAAGAAACGGGAGAAGATCCATCCGAAACGGGTTTCCGGAACCTACCGGAGCCTGAAGTGGTGGATCATGATCGTCACGCTGGGCATATACTACGTGACGCCGTGGCTGAGGTGGGACCGTGGCCCCGGCGCACCGGACCAGGCGGTCCTGATCGATATCCCGGGGCGGCGGTTCTATTTCTTCTTCATCGAAATCTGGCCGCAGGAGGTTTATTACATCGCCGGCCTCCTGATTATGGCCGGTATCGGGCTGTTTTTCATAACCAGCCTGGTCGGCCGCGCCTGGTGCGGCTACACCTGCTGGCAGACGGTTTGGACCGACTTGTTCATCTACGTCGAACGCTGGATCGAGGGCGATCGGGCGGCCCGCATCCGGCTCGACAAGGCACCCATGTCCGTCGGCAAGGCGGCCAAGCGGATGTCGAAGTACCTGGTTTGGCTGCTGATTTCGGTCGGCACGGGCGGCGCCTGGATTTTCTATTTTGCCGACGCGCCGACCCTGCTTGTCGATCTTTTCACCCTCGATGCCGCACCCATCGCCTATTGGACGGTCGGTATCCTGACATTCACCACGTTTTCTCTCGGCGGGTTCATGCGCGAACAGGTGTGCATCTACATGTGCCCGTGGCCGCGAATCCAGGGCGCCATGATGGACGAGCACTCGGCGACGGTGACCTACCGCGCTTCGCGGGGCGAGCCGCGGGGCCCGATCAAGAAGGGACGTCCCCAGGAAGGAACCGGCGACTGCGTCGACTGTAATCAATGCGTCGCCGCCTGCCCGGTTGGCATCGATATCCGCAACGGTTCGCAGCTGGAGTGTATCGCCTGCGCGCTTTGCATCGACGCCTGTGACGACATCATGGCCAAGGTGGGACGCCCGCGGGGCCTGATCGATTACGCTCCGGTGGCGGCGGAGGAGAGCGGCGCGACCGTCCATGGCATTCGCATGGTCCGGCCCCGGACGATCATCTATTTCTCGCTCTGGTGCCTGGTCGGCGCCATCATGCTGTACAGCCTGATCAATCGCGCGGACCTCGATATCAACGTGCTGCGCGACCGAAATCCGTTATTCGTGACGCTTTCCGATGGCCGCATCCGCAACGGCTATACGTTCAAGATCCTCAACAAGGCGCCCGATCAGCGCACCTTGATCCTCAGCATCGAAGGCCTGCCGGGGGCCCGCCTCAAGGTCGTCGGCTCGGAGGATGTCGGCGAATCGACGACGCCCTATTTCACGGTCAAATCGGACCGGGTCCATAGTTTCCGGCTTTTCGTTTCGGCTCCTGGTGAAGTCCTGCCCGACGAGTCGCTCGATATCCGATTTGTCCTTTCGGAAATCAACACCAATATTAAGGCGCACTACGACAGTATTTTCCGAGGCCCGGAGAAATGATCATGGCGAAACAGATAACCGGCCGCACCGTGTTGATCGGCATGGTTGCTTTTTTTGGTCTGATCATCGCCGTCAACATGGTCTTCGTCTATTTCGCCCTCGACAGTTGGCCCGGGCTTAGTACGGACAAAGCCTACGAAAAAGGTCTCGCCTACAATGACAAACTGGCCGCCGCCGAGGCCCAGGCGGCGAAAGGCTGGTCCAGCCGTGTGACCATCACCGGCGACGGCCGGGTTTCGGTCCGTCTCAACGACGATAGTGGAACGGGCATCGCCGGCCTTAGCGTCGGCCTGCACCTCAAACGACCAACACGGGAAGGGATCGATCGCCAGTTGAACCTGACCCAGGCCGAGCCCGGCCTCTACAGAGGAAAGGTGGAGAACCTGCCGGCCGGCCGGTGGACCGCCGAGGTCACGGCCAAAGGCGCCGGCGTCGGCGGTTATTTCCTGGTTCACGACGTGTTGGTCGAAAAATGACGACGCTCACCGCTCCCCGGCATGTCGATACGGTGGGCGGTCCGGCATGCTGCCCGGCCTCCGGCTTGGCATTTGACGTATCCGAGGAAAGCGCTCGCGCCTTGGACAACGGCGCCGCCCTCGGCCACTCGGCCGATCCCGGCGCATACGTAAGGTTGGATGACAGCGGCCGCCGGTCCCTGGCCCTGATGGTCGAGAATCTGCACTGCGCTGCCTGCATCCGAAAGATCGAAGGGGCGCTCGGCGATTTGCCCGGCGTCGAGGAAGCGCGCGTCAACATGACCACCCGACGCCTTGCCGTCACCTGGCGCGGAGGCGATACGGATGGGCTGGCCATCGTTCAGACCATGGCGTCGCTCGGCTATCCAAGCGCGCCCTACGATGCCGGGAAACTGGCCGACTCGTCGGACGATGCGGACAAGCGCCTGCTCGCAGCCATGGCCGTCGCCGGGTTCGCGGCCGGCAATATAATGCTGCTCTCCGTCTCCGTGTGGGCCGGCGCCTTCACCGACATGGGGCCGGCGACGCGCGACCTGTTCCATTGGATTTCCGCCCTCATAGCCATTCCCGCCGTGGCTTACGCAGGCCAGCCCTTCTTCCGTTCGGCCTGGGCGGCGCTCCGGAACCGCTCGCTCAATATGGACGTGCCGATTTCGCTGGCGGTGCTGCTGGCCGTCGGCGTCAGCATCTATGCGACCTCGGTAGGCCGCGACCACGCCTATTTCGACGCCTCGGTGACCTTGCTGTTCTTCCTCCTGGTCGGCCGCTACCTCGATCGCCGCGCCCGGACCAAGGCGCGTTCGGCGGCGGCCAACCTTTTGGCTCTCAACGCATCAGCCGCCGTCGTCATCGACGCGGACGGCCGCGAACGGTCGATGCCGCCGGAACAGGTCGAGCCGGGCATGACGGTGCTCGTCGCCACGGGGGCCCGGGTGCCCGTCGACGGTGTCGTCGAGAGCGGTACCTCGGAAACCGACAATAGCCTGGTCACCGGCGAGAGCCTGCCGAAACCGGTTGCGCCCGGCGATGCCGTTTTTGCGGGCACGCTGAACTTGGGCGGACCGCTGCGCCTCACCGTCGAGGCGGCGGCCGGCGACACGCTGCTGGCCGAGATCGTGCGCTTGATGGAGGTTGCGGAACAGGGCCGCGCCAAATACGTCCGCTTGGCCGAACGGGCGGCCCGTATCTATGCCCCCGCCGTCCATGTCCTGGCCGCCGCGACGTTCGTCGGCTGGTTGATGTTGACCGCTTCCGGATGGGAGAACGCCCTGATGGCCGCCGTCGCCGTGCTCATCATCACCTGTCCCTGCGCCCTCGGTCTCGCCGTACCAGTGGTCCAGGTGGTCGCCAGCGGCTTCCTGCTCGGCCGCGGCGTCATGGTCAAAACGGCGGACGGCATGGAACGTCTGGCGGCCTGCGACACCGTGGTCTTCGACAAGACGGGGACCTTGACCCGCGGACACCCGGAACTGATCGAACGGCCGGACCCGGCTGATCTCGACTTGGCGGCGGCCCTGGCGGTCAACAGCCGCCACCCGCTGTCCCGCGCCGTCGTCAGGGCCATTGGTGGGCGCGAGCCGATCCAGGCCGAGGCCGTTTCGGAAACGCCGGGCATGGGGGTTTCCGGCCATGTCCAAGGGCACGACCTTCGACTCGGCAGCCGTCAGTGGTGCGGTATTGACGACAACCTGCCGGGAGATGACGGGGACGGCGCGGCCCTGGAACTTTGGATGACCGGAACGGGACGTGCGCCGGTGCGGTTCCGGTTCGCCGATCCGTTGCGGGACGACGCGGCGTCGACCATCGAATCCCTTCGGGCCGCCGGATTCCATCTCGAACTGTTATCCGGCGACCGCGAGCCAGCCGTCGCCGCCGCGGCCGCTGATGTCGGGATCGAACATTGGCGTTCGGCCTGCCTGCCGGCGGAGAAGGTCGAACGGATCGAGGCGCTCCGCGCCGAAGGCCGCAAGGTGCTGATGGTCGGCGACGGCCTCAACGACGCCCCGGCCCTGGCCTCCGGTTTCGCCTCCTTGTCGCCGACGACGGCGGCTGACGTCAGCCAGACGGCGGCCGACTTGCTGTTTCAAGGGCAGCGCCTGGCTGCCGTTGTCGCCGCGATCCGTGTTTCGCGCTTCGCCGATAAACTGGTCAAACAGAATTTCGGCTTGGCCATCCTCTATAACGTCATCGCCGTACCGCTCGCCGTTTTCGGACTGGCGACGCCGCTCGTCGCCGCCATCGCCATGTCGTCGTCGTCGCTGGTCGTCACCCTGAATGCGCTGCGCCTGAAGGCCATGCGGCTGGGTTGACCATGGATGTTCTCGTCTTTTTGATCCCGGCGGCTCTGTTCCTCGGATTGATCGGTCTCGCGGCGTTCCTCTGGTCGTTGAAATCCGGCCAGTTCGACGATCTGGACGGCGCCGCCATGCGTATCCTGATCGAGGAGGAGGGCCGTTCCGAGAAAACGCCGGAGGAGGGATCAGATCAACAGACAGTTGATCCCTCGCGTACGACGGTATTTGATAGGGAGCGTGAAAGACCCAAACCCTAACGCCTCTCCTGGCGGAATATCGAGACAACCGGCAAAGGAAAAGCCATGTCCCAGGTGATCAATGATATTCATCGCGAGCACCAGAACATCAGCCGCCTGATGCGCCTGCTTCAAGCGCAGGTCGACCTATTCAAACAGGGCGGTGTCCCGGATTGGGAGTTGGTTCGCGACGCCCTCAAGTACCTGTCCGATTGGCCGGACCGTTACCACCACCCCAAGGAAGACCGGATTCTGGCGCAGTTGAAGATCAAGGCGCCCGAGTTTTCAGAGGCCGCCGCATCGATCCAGGAGCAACACCGCGAACTGGCCGAATTGACGAACAAATTCGCCGACGCCGTCGAGCAGGTCCTGCATGACGAAACCCTCGAGAAGGACTGGTTCGTGAGGATCGCGGAGGAGTACATCGAGCACCAAATACACCATATGAATATCGAGGAGACCGAGTTCCTGCCGGCCGCAGAGGAAATCCTGTCGGGCAACGACTGGACCGCCATCGATGCCGACCTGGAACACGCCGACGATCCTCTTTTCGGCGAGCGTGCGGAAGAACGTTTCGAAACGCTGCGCGACATGATCGAAGGCGGAGAATAGGGGTCGCAGGGAAGAGGGCGTCGTGAAGAAGGTTCTCGATCGGGAAGTCTATTACGCCGGGGAAAAGATTTTCCGCGAAGGACGGCAGGGATACGTCGCCTACCTGATCGAATCCGGTGAAGTGGCCCTGACCAAAGAGGGCGCCACGGCGGACGACATCATCGATATTGCGACGATCGGGGCGAACACCATATTCGGTGAAATGGCCGTGATCGATGAAGCGCCCAGGATGGCGACCGCCACCGCGACCACGGAAACCGTCGTTGTTGCCGTCGATCAACGGGAACTGGAAAAGAAACTGGAAGCGGTCGATGACGACATCCGGGCCCTGTTCCGCTTCCTGCTTTCCTACATCCGCGCCAACCTGCCTTACGAGGAACGCATGAAGACCTTCGACGGCGCGCGCGAGACGGAACAGGACAGGGTGGCGCGGGACATGATCGCCTCGCCCGACGTGGCCGAAACGCTGGGCCGAATCGATCGTTTCCTGAAGGCCCTTTTCGACATCCTGGTAACCTATACGGAACGCCGGTTGCCGCCTCGCGCTTAAGCATTGCGACTTCGCGTAAACGTTGGATTTCCGCTATTTTCGGCTGGTTTGTGACCGAAATCACCGCCGTCGCTTGTTATCCGCCCTTTAATATTCGGGATGGATAATCTTATTCTTGTCCCAGCTGCCTGAAGTCGAGGCGATCGAGGGGCAGCGGATTGGATGCCGAGGCGGCGAAAAATGAATGGATATCGGACGGTTGTGACGGTCTGCCTGGTGCTTGCCGCGCTTATCGTCGTCGTCGCCTCCGGCCTTACGAAAGCGGCCTGGGCCAGCGAGGTGACCAAGGTCGGCGTCGCCGCAGCGGTCAAGGGGGATGTCGCCATTGTGCCCCAGGGCGGGGATGGTGAAAGATCGGTCAAGAGCGGTGACGCGGTCAATCTGGGCGACAAGGTGCGGGCCGGCCCCGATGCCCGCCTGCAAGCGCTCCTCCTCGACGAAACCGTATTCACCATCGGCGCCAACAGCGAGATCGTCATCGACCGCTTCGTTTACGATCCGGAAAAAAGCGCCGGCAAGGTCACGGCGTCGATCGCCAAGGGAGTCTTCCGTTTCGTCACCGGACGGGTCTCCCAAAACAAGCCGGAAGATATGGAGGTCAAGGTCCCAGCCGGGACCATCGGCGTCCGCGGGACCATGGTGGCCGGTCGTATTGACGGCGCGACGACGCAGTTGGCGCTGCTCGGTCCCGGCGACGAGAGCAATACGCGCGAAACCGTCGGCCGGATCGAGGTCAGCAACGCCGCCGGCAGCGTCGTCGTGTCGCGCAGCGGCTACGGAACCACCTTGAGCCGGGGCGCCGCTCCGGCCGCTCCGGCCGCCGTCGCATCGAGCGACCTCAATGCGTTGTCGGCGGTGCCCGCCGCCGGCGCCGGTACTCCGACGACGTCCGCCGATGCCGGGTCGACCGACGCCCAAGGTTCTGCCACAGACAGCAGTCCGTCGGCGATCGGCTTTACGGGCCAAGCAGTCGCCGCTGCCGTGCAATCGGTGGCCGGCTCGACCGAAGTGACATCCAGCGGCGACCAGACCTCGGAAGCCGCCGCCGAGGTCTCGGAAGCCTCCACCATCGAGGACGGTGTCACACAGATCTCCGAATTGCCGACGACCGGGACCTTTCACTTCTCGCAATCCGGCGTCACGCTCGGTAGCAGCGGCACCTATAAGGTGACCGCCGATCTCGACCTCGGCAACCGCACCTTTGGCGGCGGCAATTCCGAGGTCGCAGGGACATCCGGGGACTCGGGTCTGAACACCTTCAGTTTCCAGATCCTCTCCAAGTCTCTCGACAGTTTCACCTCCGCCGTCTTCGAGGACAATCCGGCCAACGCCAACTGCACGGGTGGTGACAACTGCAGCGCCACGTTCAAAATGACGCTCAACAACTCGGGTGGCACGGTGGCGGCCAACATGAGTCATGAGCTGGTACTGAATAACGATACCGACAGCACATCGGAAAGCGGCAGCGGAACGGCATCGCGATCATCAGGCTTGTCCGACTAGAACCGTGGGGGGACGGGGAACACGATCGGCGGGACCGTCAATCGGGGCACGCGCCGCCTTCGGGCTACTCATTGCCTTCAGCCTTTTCTTGATCGCGCCGGTCCAGGCCCAGGCTCCAAGCGATGGGGAGATCGAGCGTCTCGAGGAGGAAGAACGCCAGCGCAAGGCACGGACGCGTGCCGCCGGCAAGGCGACGGACCGTCGCCCCGTCGAGGGCGCCGGTGACATCACCTTCGAAGACGTTCTCGATGATCCCGACAACCAGGAGCTCAACTTCCGCTACGCCAAGGCACAGATCGATTCCGGCAATCTGACGGGGGCGGCGGCGACCCTGGAGCGCATGCTGTTGATCGATCCGGACCTGGCGGATATCCGGGTCTATTACGGGCTCGTGTTGTTCCGACTCGACAGCCTGGGGGAGGCCGAGCGGGTCCTGGAAGAGGCCCTGGAGCTGCCGTTGAGCGCCAGCCTGCGCCAGGAGGCCGAGCGCTATCTGGCGGAAATCATCAAGCGCAAGAAACGCTTCCGCGCCTCCGTGCAACTGAGCCTGGGATCTCATTACGATTGGAACCGCAATGCAGCATCGAACACGGGCGCCAATCTGGTGCTCGACTCGCGCCTCGACCTCGAGGAAGAAGACCGGCGCCAGTACGACTGGGCGATCGTTGGATCGCTCCGCGGCGAATTCAGCTACGACCTCGGATTCCAGGCGCCGCACAAGCTGATCGGCGCCTTCACCTACTACCACGACGAACAGATGGGCATCGAAGACCTCGACACCAAGGCGGGCACGGTGAGCGGCGGTTTTAAGCTCGTCTTCCCCTGGGCGACGGTGACGCCGACGGCTTTTCATACCCTGACCAGCCTGTCGCACGAGCGCTACTACCGGGGACGCGGCGCCAAGCTCCGCGCCGAACGAAAGATCGGCGACGCTGTCGACGTCCACGCGACCGGCCAGTACACCCACACCAAGTACGACGTGCTCTTCGAATCGACCTCGTCGAAACTGCGCAGCGGCCACCGCTGGGATTGGGAGACGGGGGCGTCCTACAGCCTCACTCCGGCGCATCGCTTGTCGGCGACCTACCGCCACATCGCCAGCCGGGCCAAGGAGAACTACCTGGAATACAACGCCCACGAGGCCGAAATCGGCCATACCTGGTTGACCGGGTCGGGCCAGTTCCTGCTCACCACCTTCGGCTACCGCCGGGCGCTATACCGCGACAACGACGTGGCGGTCAGCGAGAAACGCAGGAACGACAACCGGTTGCGCGCCCGCCTCACCTACGGCCTGCCGCTCCGGACGGCGATCGATTTCGATGGTGTCCCGGAAGACCTCAAGGACGCCACCGACGGCTGGATCTGGACGCTGAGCGCCGAAGTCCTGCAGCAGTACTCCAACATCATCAACTACCAGTACCAGAACCGCCGCTTCCAGACGATGCTGATGAAAAGGTGGGAGTTTTGAGGGGGTATGCGGACAGCGGCTTCGAGGGCCGGACTTCCGCAAATAGCTTAAAACCGCCGTCGATGTCATTCCGGCGAGAGGACCGGTTGATCCCATTTGCCGAAATTGTCGGGCGCCCAATTTCAAGGTGCGGCAGCTCCGAGAAGCAGA
>Ga0066187_1000554_pt1 | contig 12274 bp, 10 predicted proteins | sample WorMetexBAHAMAS1_FD_58706 | JGI IMG/M metagenome (GOLD analysis project Ga0066187, IMG submission 58706) | Marine gutless worms symbiont microbial communities from Max Planck institute for Marine Microbiology, Germany - Inanidrilus exumae... | ecosystem: Host-associated > Annelida > Digestive...
CTGGTGGTTTTCAAAATTGAGGTTGTATCTGTATGAATAATTCTCCCTCGCGGGATGCTTGTTTAAAAAAGGTTGCTCCAGCAACTTACCACATCCCCAAAAGGGAGGGGATGCGTGTGCCAGGCCTCATCATAGCAAGCGACGCTCTGCTCAACGAGCAGAATATCGAAGAGCCGATCCAACAGGTGCGTAACGTCGCTTGTCTTCCAGGCATTGTCAAACATAGCATTGCCATGCCAGACATTCACTGGGGATATGGTTTTGCGATCGGTGGCGTTGCTGCGATGCATGCGGAAACTGGGGTAATCAGTCCAGGAGGTGTGGGATACGACATCAATTGTGGTGTACGCTTAGCACTCGTCCCCCTCCCCTTCAAGAGCTTTACCCCCTCCACTCGTAAGGAGCTTATCGATCAAATCCATGCCCTCATCCCCTCTGGAATAGGTCGCGGTAAAGGGAGAAACAATGGGCTAAGTGAGAGCGACTATCACTCTTTGATAGCACATGGGGCAAGGTGGTCTGTAGAAAATGGATATGGGTGTACAGAGGACCTCTCACACACTGAGAGTTATGGATGTATCGAAGGGGCTGACGTCAACAGGGTCTCTTACCATGCTAAACAGCGGGGTACCAATCAGTTAGGCACAATTGGCTCGGGGAATCATTTCGTTGAAATTGGAGAGATTCAGAAAATTTTTATCGATGACATCGCAGCCGAATGGGGAGTTGAGGAGGGAATGACCTATATCTTAATTCATTCTGGTTCACGTGGATTTGGTCATCAGATATGCCAAGACAACCTAAATAGCTTTATAAAAAAGGGGTATCACAAAGGACTCCCCGATCGACAACTTGTCTGTGCCCCTATCCAAAGCCCAGAGGGACAAACTTACCTCTCCGCGATGGCTGCGGCGGCCAATTTCGCCTTCAATAACCGCCAACAAATTTTGCATGGGGTCCGGAAGGCTTTTCAAAAAGTGTGCTCCACCCCCACACATAGGATTAAGCTCCTCTACGACGTATGTCATAACATTGCCAAGTTTGAAACCCACGAAGGAAAAAGGGTATGCGTCCACCGCAAAGGGGCAACCAGGGCTTATGGGCCTAACGCGGAAGAACTCATTCCCCTTTTCAAGAAGACAGGCCAACCTGTCCTAGTCCCTGGGGATATGGGCCGCGCTAGCTACCTTATGGTCGGTTTGGGAAATCCTCTAACGTTCTGCAGTTCATGCCACGGAGCGGGTCGCGCACACAGTCGTGTTCAATCGCTCAAGCTATGGAAGGGGCAAAACCTAACCGAACATATGGAAAAGCAAAATGTGTTAGTACGTGCTTCTTCATCTAGAACAATCGCAGAGGAGATGCCCGATGCCTACAAAGATGTGGACGAGGTGACCGAAGCGGTAGAGGAGGCAAAATTGGCAAACCGCATTGCGCGCCTCTCCCCTCGCATGGTGCTCAAAGGGTAAGTGGCTTGTCCTTTACATGAAGGGGATGACAGAGGTGATAGTGAGCCTATCCAACGCGACGGGGTGTGTAAAACTCATTTGAGCGTGGTGGAGGTGTATGCGAGAGGATTTGCGTTTACTGCCATATTTGCGATCTCCCAAGATGGGGTGACCGATTAGTGAAAGCTGAGCACGGATTTGGTGATACCTTCCCGTATGGGGCACGATTTTCACTAGGGAGGAGTAGGTGGAATAGACCCTGCATACTGTATAGGAGAGTATAGCCTCCTTGCCGCCAGATGGGGAGTGGTGGGCGCGATGGTCTCCGTGGATTAAAGCATGTTTTAGCACTCCGCTGCGTGGGGTGAGCTCCCCCTCAATTTGAGCAAAGTATGTTTTTTTAATGAGTCTCCCTCTAACTTGAGCGTGGAGCCTGGAAAGGGCTTTACCCGTACGAGCAAATAGAATAATGCCGCTAACTGGCTTGTCGAGGCGATGTATGGGGTGGAGGTAGATATTTCCTCTCTTTTTGAGTTTATCTCCGAGCCATGCCTTAGCAAGCACCTCAAGAGAGCATCCATCCAGGTGAGTGGCCTGTGTCAGAAGTGTAGCGGGCTTGTTGATTGCAAGAAGATGGTTATCGAGGTAGAGCACTTCAAGCTCTTTTGCGGAGAACTTCATACAGGAGGAGTGTGGTTGCAGCGGCAACATTTAGGGAATCGGCAACACCACGCATCGGAATCTTCACGATGAGGTCGGAGGTCTCCATCCATTGTGGAGAGAGCCCAACTTGCTCCGTTCCAACGACAATAGCAACAGGCTGAGAAAGATCGACTTGCGTAAAAGCAAGCGGAGCGTTGGGCGAAGTGGCAACGATTCGTATGCCATTGTTTTTTAAATACTTAATCGCCTCATCAGAGGTTACTTCCACAACGGGAAGGGTAAAGAGGGTGCCTACACTCGCCCGGACAACGTTGGGGTTGTAGATATCGGTACACCGATCGCACATAAGTAGGGCATCGACTCCTGCAGCATCAGCGGAGCGCAGCATAGAACCAAGGTTCCCAGGTTTTTCGATCGATTCGGCAACGAGAAAGAATGGTGGATGCTCTGTATGGAGTTTAATATCTCTTAGAGTGAGGGAATTTTGAGCGGCAATTGCTAACAAACCATCTGGACGATCCCTGTAAGAGAGTCTCTCGAAGAGGGCGTGTTGTACTTCGAATGTTGCAACGTGTTGCGCGCCCACCCTCTCCATGAGGGCCATTTCATTAGATCCGAGAAAATGGGAAGGAGAGTAGAAGAGCGTTTTGAGAGTGATCTGGTGATCCACCGCGAGCGAGAGTTCTCGATATCCCTCGATGAGAAAGGTCTGAGTGTGATCCCTCACACGTTTATCGCGCAGCTTGATAACCTGTTTGATACGGGGGTTGTGAGGACTGCTCAGAATCATGGGACCACACACCTAGCATAGCTCCCTGAGGGAAGGGAGAGAGATGAGTGGGAGTGGATGAGCATCTCTCCAGATTCAACAGAGATGTGAGGAAAGGTTTGCCTCATGAGGTTTTCAAGTACTTTGGGGGTAAATTCGGGGGTATGGGAGGTAAAAAAGACAAAGGAGGGTTTGGCACTTACCACCGCACAGCAAAGGTGAAGAAGGGTGAGAAGATCTCGCTTTATTTTAAAGACTTGTCCCTGAAACCCACGACCGAAGGAGGGAGGATCGAGTATGAGCGCATCGTAACACCTCTTTCGTTTAACCTCTCTCTTTAAAAACTTAATGGTATCGTCGACGATCCAGCGGACAGATGCACATTCCAATCCGTTGAGTAGAGCGTTGTGCCTGGCCCATTCAACCATCCCCTTGGATGCGTCGACATGGCATATGCTATGCCCCTGCTTTGCTAGGTAGAGAGTAGCCCCACCAGAGTAGGCGAAGAGGTTGAGCACACTCGACATAGGCCTAAGCGCCCTACTCATCCAACTCCAATGTTGTGCGTGCTCCGGAAAAAATCCCAAATGACCAAAAGGCGTAGGAGAGAGCTTGAAGATAAGTTCTTCATACTCCATGTTCCATGACTGAGGAACGCCAACCCAAGATTTCGCACGGCTAAATTTCGCATGCGCAGACTCCCACGCGCTGGGAGACTGAACGTTCCACTGTGCCTGAAGGGCAGGTCGAATCAATATAAAATCTCCAAATTTCTCCAATTTTTCTCCTCTACCCGAATCTAACAAAGCGTAAGTCATAAAAATGGCTCTATGTGGTGCTTAAGGTAAAGCCAAAGGTTAGTGAGAAAAAAGGTGGAAGATTGGTCGATGATCTGCTCCCTCGTATACTCCCCCTGCAAAAAAAACTTTCCCGTAAAGATCTGTTGAGTGGTGCCAATCGCCCCCCAAACAGTGCCAACAGGTTTTTCTCGGCTCCCCCCAGATGGCCCTGCAATTCCGGAGATGGCAATGGCATAATCTGCGCCTCCAAGATCGAGCGCTCCTCGAGCCATCTCACTTACCACCTCCCTGCTCACGGCCCCGTGTGCCTTCAGTGTCTCCGGCGAAACGTGGAGCGTCGATTGCTTTAGAAGGTTAGAGTAGGAGACGATACCTCCCAAAAAGTAGGTAGAGGCCCCACTATTTGCCGTGAGGCGCGCGGAGAGATGCCCCCCAGTACAAGATTCTGCGCAGATCAATGTCTTTTGGTGGGCGCTCATCCACTCTTGGAGGGCAACTTCAATCTTTCTGGATGTCGTAGAAAAAAAATTGGAGGAGAAGGAAAAGATGATCTTTTCGGCGATGGAATCGAGATAATTAGCACTCTTCGCGCAAATAAAAATAGAGAGTGCGTCATAAGAGGGACAAATTCCAATCTGTACATCTGGATATTCCTTCTCAAGGCTTCGCAATAGAGGATCGATCCGGTCTTCGGATATCTGACAGAAATAGAGGGCTTTAACGTAACGAGTCTTTTCGCAGTGCACTTCGAGATAAGAGATTACCTGTGGAAGCATCGCATCCACCTGCGATGGAACGCCGGGAAGGGCAATGATACGCGCTTCTCTAGTTTCAAGGATCCATCCCGAGGCGGTCCCGATAGGATTAGTGATGATAGCGGCTCCTCGAGGCATCATGCTCTGATTTTTTAAGATGTATGGTGGCTTAGCAGGAAATCTTTGTGTGAGGGTGTCTGCGAGGGAGCGATTGTAGGTGAGTGGGGCATGACACACTTCCGCCACAACTTCACGAGTGAGGTCATCTCCCGTTGGCCCAAGCCCTCCAGTAGTGAGTATAAAAGAGGCGCCGCGGTTCATGGCCTCTTTGATTCCAGACCTAATGGAGGGTGCAACGTCAGGAAGAAGAGTCACTCGCTCGACAGCAAAACCGCGTGCAAGGAGGGTCTGCCCAATGAGGCTAGCATTGCTATTGACGGTGAAGCCATAAAGAAGCTCATTTCCAATAGACACAACCTCAACTGACATAGTCTATATACCCTCTCATCTAGAGCTCAATTTGCCACCATTTTACTCCTGGCTCACAGGGCAGTATACCAATCTATGACAATAAAGTGGTCTTTAAATTTTTATTTAAAACAAATTCCTCATAGACATGCCTATCAGCGAGATATCTCGATAAAACCAACAATTTTGTTGAAAAATGCTTTCTGCACTCCATCGGAATAGTTACCAGTTCTCAACCTCATCAATGAATAGAATCGAGTAGGAGTGCCTTCTGGAAATTTTTTAGACAAATCGGTAAAGTATAGCCGAAAGATGTAATATTTTTACCTCGTCTCCTATCTTTATCTAAGGCTTCATATCTATCACTACTAACTCAAAAGTTGTGTTCTATTGTAAAAAAAACAGCCTGAAAGACAAACTAAAGCGTGAGGCTGACCTGAAGCATACAGAGCCTTCTTACATTTGATCTCCACCATATTCCAATAAGAATCCTATCACCCAACTACGCCACACAGAAGAAAGGCGTTTCAGCTGCGAAAATGTCAAGCCATTGCAACGCTCATGTGTATAACGCCAAACATCGGATATAAAATTTGCACATCCTTGTCTTGTACTATATCCCATCTTCCACTTGCTCACTCTCAGTATAACTTGATTGAGTATTCTGGAGTTGCGTAAGAAGAGCAAAGAGTGACAAATATCTAATCAACTTAACAACTCTACATTGCTTATTACGTAATACTTCAGATTCGGGAGAAGATACTACGAACGAGACATCAGGCGGAAGAAAGTACTGCAATACGGAAATTTCCGGTAAACGAAAACAAGCTGGAACGAAACTATCATCAAAATTGCGAAGTGGAATGGACACCTGTTCCACGCAGGGCGGAGCAAAGCTTAGAATCGAACAAACACCTACCAAAAAGCCAAACGGGACGGCAAAAAACAGAAGCTATAATACTCTCCTTCAGCGAGTTAATCAATGCCACACTCACCGCCTACGACCTTCGGAGCCAGGCTATTATCTTTCTAAAATAAAGTCAAGCTTTTTGAAATGTCTGCTAAGTGCAAAACTAAAATGTTGTTGGGTGTTGTCTTCTTCTAGAAAATTTGTTAGGCTCTTCGTTAAGCTCTAGGGGTATTGGGGCATGCAGTGGAGTTTGTAGTGGGACTGTTGGGACTCTTCACCAGGAACAAACCCAAGATTAAGTGTGGATCAGCCAAAGGAAATGGTTTCAGCGGCTGGATTAAATGCACAAAATGTGAGGAAATGGTTCACAACAATGAGCTTCAAGAAAATTACAATTGTTGTCCCAAGTGCGCGCATCACTACCGCCTCTCAGCTGAGGAGAGGGTGAGGCTTCTTTCCGATCCAGAAACCTTTCAGGAACTTTTCTCCACTATTAAATCATCTGATCCTCTAGATTTTGTGGATTATCAGGCATACAAAGAGCGACTGGCTAATGCTGAAAAACAGACGGGAAGGAATGAGGCCGTTATGGTGGGCCTCTGCAAAATCAATGGAACAAAAACTGCATTAGGGGCCCTAGAGTTCGGCTTCATGGGGGGGTCAATGGGATCTGTGGTAGGAGAGAGAATCACACTCCTCATCGAATGTGCTTTGAAGATGAGGATACCTTTAGTACTCGTTTCCGCATCGGGGGGCGCTCGCATGCAGGAGTCGATCTACTCACTTATGCAGATGGCAAAAACCTCTGCTGCCCTCGCCAAATTACATAGCGCCACGATTCCTTACATCTCTGTGCTCACTAACCCCACGACGGGTGGTGTCACGGCCTCATTTGCCTCTTTGGGAGATGTGATTATCGCAGAACCTGGTGCGTTAATCGGATTCGCAGGACCGCGCGTCGTGGAGCAGACGATTCGACAAAAACTCCCTGACACTGCTCAAAAATCTGAGTTTCTTTTAGAAAAAGGAATGATAGATTGTATCGTTAGAAGAAGAAAACTCAAGGAAGCTCTCTCATTCTTTATAGAGTTTTTAACGGAAAATCCGTCCCTCCCACCGCGACAAGAGATCACAGAACAATGTGAAAAACTCGATGATTTAATTGCCATTTCGCAGAAAGAGCGTGCAAAAAATGCTATTGCAGTAGGAAGATGAATAGGAAGGATGTACCCGCGCTGGTTGCAGATGGCGCGACACTCCCACTTTATGCCTCTGCTGGGGCGACAGGTGCTGACATTCGCGCCTATATTCGAGGAGATATCGTAATAGACACTGGGGAGGTGAAGCTTATTCCGACAGGTCTCAGATTCGAAATCCCCGAGGGATACGAGATTCAGGTACGTCCTCGTAGTGGTTTGGCGCTTAGAGCTGGGGTTACTGTCCTCAATACACCTGGGACTATTGACTCAGATTATCGTGGGGAAATTGGGATTGTTCTCATCAATCATGGAAAAAGTCCATTTATCGTCACTCACAACATGCGCATCGCTCAACTCGTTCTTTCTCCAATTTATCATGCGCATTTCTTTGAAAAAAAATCTTTACAAGCAACAGCAAGAGAGGAGGGAGGTTTTGGCCATACTGGCATGCATTAATAATTTTCTAAAGAAAGGAACCGATATGACCCTTTTACAATTTATCCGGGATGGAGTCGTTCGTTTTCTAAATGCCAATAGCCGCAATGAAGCGCTTCATCAGCTCGTCGAAACTCTGAAAGAAGCTGACGCAATCCAAAATTTCGAGCAATTTTATGATGCGGTTCTGCAGAGAGAGCAGCTCGTTTCCACGGGTATTGGCATGGGTGTGGCTATTCCACACGCCAAAATGGAGAATTTTGACCATTTTTTCCTAGCCATCGGGATACAAAAGACAAGGGAGGGAATCGAATGGGGTGCACTCGATGAAGTTCCTGTGAGGCTCATCTTCATGATTGGGGGTCCTGCCAACCAGCAAACCGAATATCTCAAAATCTTGTCGCGGCTAACTACTGCAATTAAAGACGAAAAGCGTCGCATGAACCTTCTCGCCACTCACTCCAAAGAGGAGATCATCAGATTGTTTGAAAATATCTAAATATATGGTGCTACGGCCATTTAATATCTCTTTTGTTTTCAGCACATTAGCATAAAAATACTTGGATGTTTGCCCTGAGCGGTGATCAGAGTGTTGCGAGAAACTCCCAACTGCTATAGTTTTGAAGACAATTTAGTAAGAACACAAGGGGTGTATAACTATGGACCTTAAGATTAAGGACGTGGCGGAGTTGTTAAGCGTTTCTGAAACCACCATCAGGCGCTGGTTGAGTGACGGTAAAATTCCAGCATACCGCTTTCAGCACAAGTACCGTTTCAGCAGAGATGAAATCGAAAGTTGGATGATGAGCTGCCGCCTCAGGAAAAACAACAGGACCCTTTTCTCTTCGCAAAAAAATCCAAACGGCTCACTTGATGAAGATTTCAAAAAAGGCGGAAGAGGAACTTTGGGGGGGAGAAGAGGCATGCAACGGTTTAGCCTTTTTAGAGCTATACACCGTGGAAATGTTTTAAAAAATCTTCAAATGACCTCCAAGAAGTCCATCATTCGAGAAACGATGGACATTGTTGCAGAGAATTTAAGCTTCGACCCCTCTGTAATATCCGATCTTCTCATGGACCGAGAAAGGCTGATGCCGACAGCCCTGAATAATGGCGTTGCTGTTCCACATACGAGAGATTTTTTAATACGAGGAACCACAGATTTACTCGTAGTAGTATTCCCTAAGCAACCCATCGAATGGGGAGCTCTCGACCATATCCCCGTTCATACCCTCTTCTTTTTATTTGCCGGCGACGACAAAAGGCACCTCCATCTCCTCGCTAAATTGGCCCACCTGAGTAGTGATGATAAGGCTCTCGAGCTCCTACGCACCCAACCCGACAAACAGCAGCTCCTAGATTACATCAAATCTCGAGAATCGCTCTCCACGCCATAGGCCCCTTTGTCTTGTGCCAAAGGTTTGGGGGCGCACCCCATCCCAACAGCAATATTACCCACCCTTCGATGGTGCAGAGTTGGCTAACTTCTCTTCTCTGATCTCCTGCTGCTCCGGAATCTTACTTTCGCTAAACGAGATCTTCTCCCCTTCAACATCAATCAAAATTTTACGTGGAGCATCCCCTTCAGTCAAAAGTTTCTCCGCGAGAGGATCTTCTATCTCCCGTTCAATAGTGCGCCGCAGAGTGCGTGCCCCCATCTCCGGGTGGTACCCCTTGTCTACTAGAAGCTCTTTCACCTTTTGCCCAAGTTCGATGAAGATATTTTTTCTCTTCAAGCGCTCTTCCAGTTTGCCTATCTCGAGCGCAACGATAGACATGAGGCTATCCTTACCGAGAGCGCGAAAAATTACCACGTCGTCGAGACGGTTAATAAACTCAAGTTTAAAATGTTTTTTTACAGCTTTATCAATCTTCTCCTTCATCGTATCGTAGTCGGGCATGCCCAACGGGACGGTAAAGCCTACCTCAGTTGAACGACGGATAAAATCGGAACCCAAATTGGATGTCATCAAGATAATGGCGTGACGAAAGTTAATCTTACGCCCCAGGGAATCAGTGAGGTGCCCATACTCCAAAATTTGCAGATAGAGGTTGATGACATCAGGGTGTGCCTTCTCTATTTCATCTAGAAGGATAACAGAATAGGGACGACGTCTAACCTTTTCGGTCAACTGCCCCCCCTCTTCATGTCCTACATACCCTGGAGGAGAGCCTGTCATGCGACTTACGGCAAATTTCTCCATATACTCTGACATATCTATCTGAATAAGAGCATCCTCTCCACCGAACATATGAATGGCAAGTTGCTTCGCGAGAAGGGTCTTTCCTACACCAGTCGGCCCAAGGAAGAGGAAGGCCCCTATGGGGCGATTAGGGTCTTTAACATCAGCTTTACTACGACGCAGTGAACGACAAACAATATCTATAGCGTTCTTCTGACCGATCACACTCTCCTTAAGGACCTCGTTCATCTTCATCACCTTAGAAGCCTCTCCCTCCGTGAGGCGAGACATAGGAATCTGTGTTTGTTTGGCCACAATCGCAGCTACATCGTCGTCGGTGACGATTACCTGTTGTTCCTCCTTATTCTTTTTCCACTCTGCATAAATCTTCTGCAATTTCTCTCTCAGATTTTTCTCTTTGTCACGTAAACTGGCCGCCTTTTCATACTCTTGCTTTCCAATCGCCTCCTCTTTGTCTTTACGCAACCTTTCAATTTCAACTTCGAGTTGATGAATCTCTTGTGGTTGATGTAGCATAGAAATCCTCGCCTTCGCCCCCGCTTCATCGAGCAAATCGATCGCCTTATCTGGAAGGAACCGTTCTACAATAAACCGATCTGCTAAATAGACCGCACTTTGGATCGCTTCTGGAGAATAAATACACTGATGGTGGTGTTCATATTGCGACTTCAATCCCATCAAAATTTCAGTAGTTTCCACTACACTAGGGGGAGAGATGTGGATTTTCTGAAACCGGCGTTCCAAGGCTGAATCCTTTTCAATATGCTTACGATATTCGTCTAGTGTCGTCGCTCCAATACACTGAATCTCCCCACGAGAGAGGGATGGCTTCAAAATGTTTGAAGCATCGATAGCCCCTTCTGCAGCACCCGCCCCCACGATGGTATGCAGCTCATCAATGAACAAGATGACCTTATCATATTTTTTGATCTCATCCATCACCGCTTTTATACGTTCCTCAAATTGGCCACGATACTTTGTCCCGGCAATCATCAAGGTGAGGTCTATGGAGATAACCGTCTTTCTAGACAAGTACTCTGGCACCCCCCCCTCGACGATGGCGTGGGCAAGTCCCTCTACAATAGCAGTCTTTCCCACGCCCGCTTCACCAATCAACACTGGGTTATTTTTACGACGACGACAGAGAATAAGTACAAGGCGCTCTACCTCAGCCTTACGACCGATTACTGGATCTAGTTTAGATTCACGACACATCTGTGTGAGGTCATGCCCATAGGCGCGCAACGCGGGCATTTTCTCCGACCCACCAGCAGAACTCCCCCCAGACGCTTTCCCTCCATGTTGTTCACGTGCAGAAGCAAAGGGAGTGGAAGCTCCAATTGGAGGTAACTGCAGGCTGAATGTCTCGAGCTCCCTGAGTACATCTTTGCGCACATCTTTTATATTTACACCGAGTGCCTCCAAAATCTGCATGGCAACACCATCTGTCTGACGAAAGATCGCAAGCAAAAGATGTTCAGTTCCAATGTAATTATGATTGAGGGCGACAGCCTCCTCATTAGCATAGTCAAAAACTTTTTTAACTTTACCAGTAAGAGCAGGGTCCCCATAAACTTGAATTTCAGGACCAAATCCAACAAGCCTTTCAACTTCCTTTAAAACCCTTTCATAATCGACATTGAGGTTACGAAGCACGTTGACTGCGATGCCTTGTCCGAGCTTAAGCAATCCGAGAAAAATATGTTCTGTTCCCAGATAGTTATGGTTAAGGCGCTGAGCCTCTTTTTTCGCAAGTTTAATCACCTGCTTGGAGCGATTGGTGAATTTGTCAAACATCATACTATACCCCAATTTACGTTAACTTTTTCTCGAAAAGGTCCCTCTTTTCTTCAAAGACACATCCCCTCACGAAACATGCCTAAATACTCCTCCCCTCGCCCCTTATTCTGTCCTCTTGGAGTTTTTTTGTAAATTTTATCCAACTTCTGCTAAAATTAGCCGCAATGTGGAAGATTATAGACACCGGCAAGCGCAGTGCCAAGCAAAATATGGCGATCGACGCCAAACTCTTAAAAGAACTTTCGCCAAATGGGTCTCCAATACTCCATTTCTACGATTGGGATGGGGAGTGCGCTACCTATGGACACTTCTTAAGGCCCTCCCTGTTGCTTGATCTAGGTAGGGCGCGGGCGCGTGACCTTCACATCGCAAAGCGCCCCACTGGTGGAGGGATCATCTTTCACGTATGCGACTTAGCCTTCTCGGCGCTCGTCCCGGCAGGCAGTGCATTTTACTGTGCAAATACCTTAGAAAACTATAGTTACATTAATGGTATAGTGAAAGAAGCAGTGAAAATTTTTGTCCAACCCTCCCGACACCTCTCCCTGCTATCTGAAGATTCCCACTCTCTGGATGGGCACTGTGACAATTTTTGTATGGCCAAGCCCACAAAATATGATGTGGTGTTAAATGGAAAAAAAATTGCTGGAGCTGCCCAAAGGAGGAAGAGGCAAGGGTACCTTCACCAAGGAAGTATCGCAATAGCCTTGCCCAAAGAGAGTTTTTTAGATGACCTGCTGCTTCCCGGGACAAAAGTTAAAGAGGCAATGTTTCAAAATACACTGTCCGTCCTCGACGCAAATTGGCACCCTTCTGACCTGCG
>Ga0066187_1000555_pt1 | contig 12269 bp, 10 predicted proteins | sample WorMetexBAHAMAS1_FD_58706 | JGI IMG/M metagenome (GOLD analysis project Ga0066187, IMG submission 58706) | Marine gutless worms symbiont microbial communities from Max Planck institute for Marine Microbiology, Germany - Inanidrilus exumae... | ecosystem: Host-associated > Annelida > Digestive...
TTTGGTCGGCAAGACCTTATTGGCAGGGATAAGGCAATCCGCGAAGCGGTTCAGTTCAAAACAAATTGTTATGTCAATTTTTCTTGGAAGTAGCGGATGTCATGGAAAAAGCACTGATCCCGATGGTGGCGGTTCTCTTTGAAACAACACCGCCGGGTTTGCGCAGATTGACACTGAGGGATCTGAGGATTGACAAAAAAGGAGATCATAGTCTATAGCACCTGCAGGTGCCGATGGGCTTAAAAGGGAATCCTGTGAGAATCAGGAGCGGTCCCGCCGCTGTAATCGGGTACGAAATCCGCCGTTGCCACTTTTCCGTAAATGAAGCGGATCGGGAAGGCGCGGAAAGTAGAGCGATCCGAAAGTCAGAAGACCTGCCGAAAACCGATAGCCATTTTCCCGCGATGTCACAGGATGCTGGCAAATCCGCACCAAGGGCCAAGAAAACTGGGTGCAGCCCTTCAATCAAAAGGAATTGGAGGGCTCTTTTGTTTCGAGATGTCGTCCGGATTTCCGAAGTGTATACAGGCGTCTGCGGCAGCAATGCCGACGGCCTGAAAACGCAGTGTAAAACAGCATGAACAATTGTCTCAAAACACTGGCATTCATCATCTGTATCCTACTGACGACGCCCAACCCCGGTCAATCCAAAACCCGACTACTTGTGGATCAGCTGGGGCGCCGAGTGAACGTACCGCTGAATGCGGTTCGCCTGATTTCTTTGGCACCCAGCGTGACCGAAGTGGTGTTTGAACTGGGGCAGTCCCATCGTCTGGTGGGGGCCACCCGGTTCAGCGATTATCCGGAGGCGGCGAAACACCTGCCCAAAGTAGGTTCATACGTCCACCTTGATCTTGAAAAAATCGTTGCCCTGAAACCGGATCTGTGCATCGCCGTTAAGGACGGCAACCCACTGAAAACCATACAACGGATCGAAAAGTTCAAGGTTCCCGTGTATGCCGTGGACCCGAGAAATCTGGAGGCCGTGATGAATACGGTCATCGAAATCGGCCGTGTTCTGCACGCCGAAGAGAAGGCCATCGATCTGGTAATGAAAATGCGAAACCGGATCGATGATGTGAGGGCAAAAGTGGCCGTTACCTCCGATCGTCCCGGGGTGTTCTTTCAGATCGGTATCTCCCCCATCGTCTCGGTGGGCACCGATACGTTCATCCACGAACTCATCGAGCTCTCAGGTGGCCGCAACCTGACCCGTGGCGCCGTACCCTACCCTCGTTATTCAGTGGAACAGGTGGTTCGGCTTGCCCCGGAAGTGTTCATCATTACCTCCATGGCCCGGGGGGAGATCTTCGATCGGGTGAAAAGGAGCTGGGAGCGATGGCCGGACATGCCGGCTGTGAAAAACACCCGGATTCACCTGGTGAATTCCGATATTTTCGACCGCGCCACTCCTCGCTTGGTGGATGGCCTGGAAACCCTGGCCCGGCTGATTCATCCCACCCAATACAAGGATTCGCCATGAATGACGATCGGCTTTTTCGGTTTCGGCGGCTGCTGATCGTTTCATTGGTACTGTTCATCGGTCTTATCACGGCCGCATTTTTCGGTATGGCTTCCGGTTCCACCGGCGTTGGGGTGAAGGATCTTTGGAAACTTCTTTCCGGGGGTATCCTGGACGACCCCATGTTCGAAAGCATCGTCTGGCAGATTCGTTTTCCCCGGGTCCTGGTGGCCGCCCTTGCCGGCGCCACCCTCTCTTTAGGGGGGCTGGTATTCCAAGCCATCCTTCGAAACCCCCTGGCCGAACCGTATATCCTCGGCATTTCCGGCGGGTCCGCCATCGGTGCCATTATCGGGATCCTCATCGGATTGCCCCAATTCCCCGGTGTCGGAATGACTGCCTTTGCCGGAAGCTTAATAACGTTGCTACTGGTACTGATCATGTCGTCCGGGCAGACTGCCCTGAAAAAAGACGCATTGCTGCTATCCGGGGTGATGGTCAATGCCTTTTGTTCGGCCATCATCATGTTCCTGTTGTCCCTGACCCAGGACTCGCGACTTCACAATATCCTATTCTGGTTGATGGGAGATCTGTCACTGTCAGATATGACCCAGGTCGGTTTAATGGCGTCCATGTTGATGCCCTGTTTTATCATCCTGTTCTGCCTTTCCCACGGTATGAACCTGTTGATGCTCGGCCGGGAAATGGCCCAGTCCCTCGGCGTCAATATCCGGAGCCTAACCGTGGTTTTGCTTGTGGTCACCTCTTTTATGGTCAGTGCGACAGTAAGCTGGTGCGGCCCACTGGGATTCGTCGGCCTGGTGATGCCCCATCTCCTGCGCCTGATACTGGGTCCGGATCACCGAATCATGGTGCCGTCGTGCATTCTGGCAGGCGGAACGTATATGATCTTATGCGACCTTTTGGCCAGAACGATTCCCCGACACGGTGAGATGCCTCCTGGCGTCGTGACCGCCATGATCGGGGCACCGTTGTTCATCTACCTGTTAAGGAGGTCCAGCAAATGACAGCCGCCATCACGGTATCCCGGCTGAGTCATGGATACGGCAGCACACCGGTGCTGGCCGACATCTCCTTTACGGTTCCCAGAAAATCCTTTTTCATCATTATTGGTCCCAACGGTTCCGGCAAAACCACCACCATGAAGCTCATCTCCGGAACGGAAAAGCGACAGTATGGGCAGCTCGAAGTATTGGACCGCCCAATGGACCGATACACGAGAAAAGAGCTTGCCCGAAAAGTTGCCTATGTACCCCAACTGGTCCTCGAAGATCTACCGTTCACCGTCATGGAGGTCATCCTCATGGGAAGATCGCCCCACCTGGGATTGCTGGGACTGGATCGCAAAAAGGATCGCGACCTTGCCAGGCAGGCCATGGTGTTCACCGGTGTATCCCACCTTGCAAGACGAAGACTGGACAGCATCAGCGGTGGAGAGCGACAACGGGTTTTCATCGCAAGGGCCATCTGCCAGGAACCGGGATTGATCTTGCTGGATGAGCCCACTGCCGCTTTGGATTTGGCCAACCAGGTCCGTATTATGGATTTGATGGAACAACTTCGGGAAGAGAAGGGCGTCACGGTGGTGATGGTCTCTCACGATATCAATCTGGCCGCCATGTACGGCGATCATCTCCTCCTACTCAAGGAGGGACGCATCGTCAGCGAAGGCTCTCCTGAAAACGTGCTTACATATGACACGTTGGAAACTGCCTACGGCTGCACGCTTTTGGTGGATGAAAGTCCGCTGGGAGCGTTTCCCAGAGTCACCCTGGTACCCGGTCGTTTCAAAACAGGCCCGTAGCTAAAAAGGGCTACCTGCACTGCCTTGCCACCAACATTTTTGTTGACGGGCCATCTGGATTGCGTTATCAACCCAATCGTTCAGGTGCTCTTTCGAGCTTAATAGGGAACCCCGTGAAACTCGGGGACGAGCCCGTCGCTGTAATCCCATCTTTTTCAAGAGAAAAGAAGTACACTTTCAGCCCTGTTCGCCACTGTTCCGACTCGGAATGGGAAGGCAGCTGTGAGTGGGGAAAGTCAGAAGACCTGCCCGGACATAAACGGCACCACTCTCTCGGACCGAGGTGCGTCGTATGATCGGTGGATAAAAAGGGAAATCCCGGATCGAATGATCGGTCCGGGATTTTTGTTTTGCAGGGATGACGGCAAGTCTACATTGAGACGGTAAGGAGGTTGAAGAATGAAAATGCGGATGGGAGTGTTACTACTGATCGCCCTTTTGGTTTACCCGGCGGGCAGTTTCGGCGAAGACCCGGCAAAAGCGACCGCCAAAGTGGAAACCCTCGAGGAGATCGTGGTGACCGCCACCAAAACCGAAGAGGCCCGGAAGGATATCGCTAACGCCATCGTCATCATAGATGCCATAGACATCGAGGCATCCGCCGCGGAAAGCCTGGGAGAACTTCTGGCCAATGAGCAGGGCATCGACTGGCGCACCCGGGGGGATTATGGCGGTGCAAACGAAGAGATCCACATCCGGGGAATGAGCGCTTCAGGCACCCAGATTCTCATCAATGGAATGACGGTGAACTCTCCTTCCCTGGGCTCCGCCGATGCCGGTAGGATTCCGCTGCACAATATCGATAAAATCGAGGTGGTAAAAGGTTCCGGCTCTTTGCTGTATGGAACGGGGGCAACGGGGGGCACCGTCAATATTATCACCAAGCGGCCGGAACAGGGCATGACGGATCTTATCGCCGGCGCGGGCTACGGCACCCATAACACATATGAAATCTTCGCCGAGCATGGCCGATTCGCATTCGGCGACTTCGGCTATTACCTGACCGCCGCCACCACCGATACCGACGGGTTCCGTGACAACGGCGACGGAGACCGCCAGGAAGTGACGATGAATCTGGTGTATGAAGGCGCGGATCTTTTCGATATCTCCCTTTATGGAGACTATATCGACCGGGATTACGGTCAGCCGGGGGTGGCACCACCTGAGGGAACTGCGCCTTTTGTTGTCAACGGGGTCACACTGTATAACGACGAATCGTCCAACCTGCTGAGCCATGGCTCGGACGAGGATATGCATTGGGTGCTCAACATCAAGGGCCAACCGTCTACGAAAATCGACCTGAACGCCAAGGCCAGCTACATAGACATCGAGAGCTTCAACCAGACCCGCTATTACAGTAGCTGGCCGGCACCCGGTATTCCCGGTAGCAACACCTGGGTGACCAACAAGATTGGAACGTTGGAGATGAGCACAGATTTCCGGCCGATGGAGCCGGTGGAGCTGTCGTTTCTAGTGGGGGGCGAATATAAGCACTACCGCTGGGAGAATACCACCCTCAACCTGGATGCCGCCGGCAATGAAATCCCAGCGTCCCGCACCAGCACAACGGAGGACCTGGAAACGGTGGGGCTTTTCATCGAAGGGCAATACCGACCCTGCGATTATGCCAAACTCATCGCCGGCGTCCGCAGGGAACATCACTCCGAATTCGGTACCGAGTACGTCCCCCGCTACGGGTTGATTATCAACCCCCATGAGAGCACCGCCGTTAAGGTGAACTATGGGGAACATTACAACGCACCAACCCCCAATGATCTGTTCTGGCCCTTCGAAGACTGGGGTTTCGGGATGGGCGCCCAGGGCAATGCCGATCTCCAGCCGGAAACCGGAGAGCACATGGACATCACCCTGGAACAGAGCCTTCTCGACAACCGTTTGTTCATCAACGCATCTGTTTACATGTGGGACATCAATGACAAGATCCGCTGGTCACCGGATGCCAATTACTTCTATCGACCGGAGAATCTCGACACCTATGAAGGGCAGGGACTAGAGTTCGGCATTTCCTTCGAACCGTTCCAACAACTTTCCATGGGCGTTAGCTACACCTATTCCGATGCCGAGGAGGAGTTGAGTGGAGGGGTCGCCCGCCAGGCCCGCTACACGGCTGACCATTATTTCAAAACGGATGTCCGGTACGTCTTTGACTTGGGACTGTCCGTAACGGCAACGGCTCGCTACACCGGAGACCGTCCGGGATTTTATACTTCCGATACAGATGTGGACCCGCAAGTGGAATTGGATGCTTACTGGACTGCGGATCTGAAACTGGAACAGCGCCTTTTCGAGCACTGGATCCTCTCCATTCAGGGCAACAACCTGTTCGATGAGGCATATGATACCTATGTACAAAGTTTTCGGAACCAGGCAACAGGAGTGACCACTCTGGAGGGATATCCCGGTGCCGGCCGTTCCGTTTTCTTCATGGTAACTTATGAGTATTAATTCACGGGTATCTTTTTTTATAAAAGGATTGGTAACGGGTAGCCATGGGGGAACGATCCTGCTGGCAGGGTTGGGGTTCTGCCTGACCCTGATGGTGACGGCTTCCGCTGGTGCCGCCGGCTATCCCGTAACGTTCATCGACGACGGGGGACGCACCGTCGTTCTCCCGTCGAAGCCGCAACGCGTGGTATCTCTGGTGCCATCCATCACGGAGATTATCTTTGGTATCGATGCCCAAGATACTTTAAAGGGGCTCACCTACCATAACACGCACCCGCCGGAGATATCGACCAAGACCATCGTAGGCGGTTTCTTTGCACCCTCCATTCCCCACATCGAACAGATCCAACCCGACCTCATCTTCCATTCCCAGATCCATAGGGCGGTGGTGGAACGCTATCATGGCACCGATACGATTCTGATCCGTATCGACACCGACAGTATTGCCGACAGTTTCGACACCATCCGCCTTCTGGGCCGCATTTTCAACCAGGAGAAGAAAGCGGCAGAGATCGTAATCCGCAACCAACGGCAGTTGGAAATCATCGCCCGGAAGGTGGCCAGGATTCCCATGAAAAAGCGCCGGCGGGTAATTCGCCTCATGGGACGCGACCGGATGATGACCCCGGGAGACGATTCCTTTCAAAATGAACTGATACGGGCGGCCGGCGGAATTCCGCCCAAACTCAACCAAAGGGGAAATGTGGTTCCCATATCCGTTGAAGATTGGCAGGCGTTCGATCCGCAGATGATTTACGGGTGCGGGGGGGACCGGATCGTCGCGGCCGCCTATTTCGACAAAAAGGGGTGGAAAGATGTCTCGGCGGTTAAGAACGGCTTTATCCGTTATTTTCCATGTGACCTGACCTGCCGCTGTGCAACCCACACGGGATATTTCGTTTCGTGGCTTTCCTCCAGGATATATGCCGATCTTTACGGGGACCCCGCCTACCAGGTAACCGAAAACCGTATCGAAGCAAAACATGAGCTGGCCCTGCCCGTTCCCTATGTGAAAAAAGCTGCCGTCGTTTACAGTCAGATCGAAGACTTTGACAACAAAAGCCTCATCGTCGAAATGACGGGACCCATGGCGATGGTTTCCACCCTGGAAGGCCGGCGCAGCGGCATCACCACTGTTGGCAACCATTACGCCTCGCCTCCCTTTTGGGGCATCGGACACAACCGCAGCGTCGACGACATCCGGAAGCGGGTCTATCGGGTCATCGGGAAATCCCGGGACACCACCAGTTTCCTTTTTACCGGAGCCGATATGGACAACCTTTCGGTTCAGACGGAAACGTTCAAGGCGATGCAGGTCACTGCTATAGTGACGGCAGGGGTCCGAAGCAACGCCCTTCGCATGTCCAAGGACACCGGCCGCTTCTACGAGCCCGGAACCATCAACATCCTTCTACTGCCCGGGATGAAATTGACCCCCCGGGCGATGACGCGGGCCATTATCTCCGCCACCGAGGCAAAGACCGCAGCACTGCTGGACATGGATATTCGCAGCAGCGCGTCCCCATTGCGCAACCGCGCCACCGGCACCGGTACCGACAACATCATCGTAGTGGAGGGCACGGGCACCACCATCACCAATGCCGGCGGCCATACTAAAATGGGAGAACTCATCGCAAAAGCGGTTCACAAGGGGGTACAGGAGTCCGTGTACCGCCAGAACGGTATGTTGCCGGTCCGCAACGTGTTTCAACGCCTGAAAGAACGTGGGATCTCTATATCCGGCCTGGTGGACCGGTCCGCCTGCGACTGTCTCCCCAACGACAACACCATGGCTCGGATGACCGAAAGCGTGCTACTTGAATCGCGTTTTGCCGGTTTTATCCATACGGCATTTGCTTTGAGCGATGACTATGAAAAGGGCCTTATCCCTGACCTGACGGCATTTGAAGCGGCATGCTATGAGATGGCGGAAGCGATTGCGGAACAGCCGATCCCGGGCTTTAAAGACCTGGTGGCACCGGATCATCTGCCCGCTGTGATAGAAATGGCTTTGAACGCCCTTTTGAATGGGGTATATCATCGACTGCGTTAGGCCAATGAATGGATGCCGGGTTTGCAGCCTTGTTTGAAAAAGAGGGATCCGGCAGACTGTGGGATCGTCGCCGGTGAATCAATGTGTCGATCCTATAACAACCCTACGGTTCTGGAGGGAGATCTTGAAATTGTTGTCCATATGGTTTTTCATCATAGCGGTAATGGCAGCGCCTTTTCCCGCCCCGGCAGCGGATTTCCAGGATGCCGTCAAAACACCCATCGACGCCTCCATCAGCATTCGCCAGCGGACCCAAAAAGAGGAGGACCGGTGGGCGGAGGAACGGGACAAATTGGAGGCGGAGTACGACCGGCTGGTTAAGCAGCGGCATCGATTGTTGGAAAAACGGGATCTGCTGCATCGAAAGGCCGCCGTGCTAAAAACCGCTGTGGATACGCAGCGAGATAAACTGCAGGAGATCTCCCGGATCACGACCGAATTGGGACCCTTTCTGGATCATACCTACCGGCGCATCGCCGATCTCGTCAAAGGGGACTCGCCCTTTTTAATAGATGAACGAAAGGGACGGCTCCATCTCCTCCGGAAAACGCTGGACGATCCCCTGACCTCGACCGGAGAGAAATTCCGGAAGGTCATGGAAGCGGTCTCCGTGGAAGCGGAATATGGAAATACAGTAGAGATTTACCAGGAAAAGATACGCTTGGGCGACCGTGAGATCCTGGCGGATATATTCCGGCTGGGACGGTTGTCGTTGTTTTTCAAAACCCTTGACGGAAAGACCGTGGGTCACTGGGATCCGGCCGCAGAGGCATGGCGCCCCCTGGTGGAATCCTACCTGCGGCCGATCCAGGACGCCATGGAGATGGCGGCCAAACGCCGATCTGTGGAGGTGGTCAGCCTGCCGGTGGGAAGGATCGCGTCGCCATGAGACCCATGTTCTATTCCATTCTTCCATGGATCCTGATGGCGTTGGTGGGGATCGGTCCCGTGCAGGCTGAAGACATGAGAACCTCCCATGCCGAAGCCCGTCTTAAAAAGGCCGAACTACTCGAGTCGGCGGCCGCTCACCGGGAAGCGGCCCGTAAGGAAGCGGCAGCATCCCGGGCGCGCATTCTTCAAGACCGCAGTTCCCTGACCACGGCGATTGAAGAGATCCGCCGAAAAAACCGGAGGATCGAGACCGACAACCAACGCCTCACCCAAGAAATTGCCGCCCTTGAAAACCAAAAGGCGGACCTTCAAAAAAAAACGGTTGCAGTGGAGGGTGAGGTACGGGAAACAATAGGTTTGATCCGCTCTACAGCCAAGGAGTCCCTGTCCCTGGTAAGGTTGAGTCCCCAGAGCGCCCTGATCCCCGGCCGGGGAGATGATCTCGAACCCATTGTCGAACACACGGCATACCCGGGCATCGACCACGTTCAGGGCATTGTGGATCTGATGTTTGACGAAATCCAAAAATCCGGCGAGGTCCGGCGCCAAAATGGACCCTTTATCAATCGTAATGGAGAGGAGACATCTGCCGAGCTCCTGATTCTGGGAAATTTTACCGCCGCCTATCGGTGGCGCGGTGAAACCGGCTTTCTGCTCTACTCGGATAAAAGCCGCAGACTGTTCGCATTGTCTAAACTGCCTTCGAAACAACTGTCCCGGAAGTTAGACGCGTATCTCTCCGGTGCGTCCGACGACGTCCCCATGGACATCGCCAAAGGGGCCGCATTGCGGCAACTCACCCACCGCCTTCGGCTATGGGAGCAGATCCCCAAAGGCGGCCCGATTGTGTGGCCCATTCTGGGCATCGGCATCCTCGCGTTGCTCATCGTTCTGGAGCGGTGTCATTTTCTGGTCAGGAAGAGTGTCAATGCGGACCGGTTCATGGGAACCGTTTGCAGTCACATCGACCGCGAAGAATGGGGGGAGTGCCTCGATTTCTGCAGTGCGAGGGAGAAAAAGCCGATCCCACGCGTCATGATGACCGGAATAACCTGCCGGGAGATGAACCGACAGGACCTTGAAAATGCACTCCAGGAAGCCATTTTAAACGAGATCCCCCGGTTGGAACGATTCATGTCTACGCTGGGGATGCTCGCCGCCATCGCCCCCTTGCTGGGCTTGCTGGGAACAGTCACCGGTATGATCAACACGTTCCATGCCATTACCTTTTTCGGCACGGGTAATCCGCGATTGATGTCCGGCGGGATCTCCGAGGCACTGGTCACCACCATGCTGGGGCTCTCCGTGGCCATTCCCATCATGCTGGCCCACACCCTGTTGTCCCGGCGGGTGGAAAACATGATCGCCACCATGGAGGAAAAGGCCGTGTCCCTGATGAACCAGCTATTCAAAACGAGGCGCACCCCGTGATCCCATTTCTCTACCAGCGACTGCCCCTTATGGAGGAGATGATGGCCGCAGGCGGTCCTATCATGGTACCCCTGGTCCTGTTGTCCATGGTGATGTGGACGCTCATTATACACCGCACGCTTTATTTCAGACGGCTTTACCGAAAAAACATGCCGCGAAAGACGGCAGCCGCCTGCATCCGCGAGAACCACCGCCCCGATCCGACCCAATACCGTGGAGCGGTGGCCATGCTGGTGAATGAATTCATGAACCGCCGCAGCGGGTCCCCGGATACGGATCGGCAGATTCTGGACGAAACAGTGATCATCCTCGTCTCCGCCCTCAGCCGGCACCTGACCCTAATCGGTGTATTGGCCCGTGTGGCGCCGCTTCTGGGTCTTTTGGGAACGGTTTTCGGAATGATCGCCACTTTTGATATCATATCCGTATTCGGTACTGGAAATGTCCGGGGAATGGCCGGTGGCATCTCGCAGGCGTTGATTACGACCCAGACTGGCCTGCTGGTGGCCATTCCCGGGTTGTATATGCATCATTTTCTCACGCGAAGGGCAGAAAACCTGAAGCATCGCATCGCCGCAGTGGGCATGTTCCTGCATCGGAGCATATAGGGGAGCTTTAGATTGCTCAATATCACGGCCGCACGAAAATCACGGCAACGACAGGTGGAACTGAATATCACCCCCCTGATCGACATGGTGTTTATCCTGCTGATCTTCTTTCTGGTCACCACCAGTTTCGTCCGTGAAGCCGGTGTGGAGGTCACCCGGCCCACGGCGGCCACGGCAGTGGTCAGTGAAAAGACAAGCGTTCTCATCGCCATTACCCGGGACAACCGGATCTTCATGGACGGTCGTGAGATCGACATTCGAACCGTGAGGTCCAACGTGGAACGAGCCGCGGCTGAAAATCCCGAGGCGAACATCGTGGTGGTGGCGGATCAGTCCAGCAACACCGGCACCGCCATCCGGGTGATGGATCAATGTCGGCTATCCGGGGCCAAAAACGTATCGTTGGCTGCATCGCGGGACGGCGGGTCCGGCATGTAATCCGGGCGAAGTCGACGCGGCAGTTCGTTCGACGAACACGCCTGCTGTACTGGGGGGATGAGAGAAAATGGTGGATGATTTGACGGTTATTTCTTCTGGTCCCACCCCCGAACCCATATTTCGTAAAATGGCTTCCTGGATTACGGCCTCCGGCTGCGCCCTGCTTCTCAACGCCGCACTTTTCGGATTGATGCCGGGGCTGGTGAACCGCACACCGGAAAAACCGGTTGCCTCTGAGATGGTCCCCATGGTGAACATCGTTCGTCTGGATCCGGAAACGCCGCCAGTCCTTCCGAAACCAACGGTACCGCCTCCGCCCCGAAAGACGCCCGAAATATCACGGCGAGTGGAAAAACCGATCCACCGGACCAAAGTGATACCCCGTCACCTGCAGCTTCCTTTCAAGATCGATCCTTCGTTGCCGTCTGGCCCGGGAACAGTGCCCGTCCTGCCCATGGCAACCATTCAGGTAGACGCACCGGAACTCAAACCATCCTACGAGATGGGGGAAATTGACGAAGGACTCACACCCTTGGCCAAAGCCCCTCCTCTTTATCCCATGCGGGCACGGCGCCGGGGCATCGAGGGCTGGGTGGGGGTACAATTTATGGTCGATGAACAGGGTCGGGTGGAAGATATAAAAATTACCGCATCGGAACCCAAGACAATTTTCGATCAAAGTGTAAGGCAATGCGTATCGAACTGGCGGTTTACCCCCGGAAAGGTGGCGGGTGTTCCGGTGAAAACGCGGGTGGAAACCACGATACGGTTCGAGCTCAAATGAGAGGCTAACGGCCGCAATGTAAAGAATCCCTACCCGGAGGGCAGGGCTTTGATCATCCCCAGAGGGGATTTGCTTTGTTGGAAGTTCATTGATTGATTAAAATCCCAAATGTCAAATTCTAAATATCAAAAAAATGGCAATGACCAAATTTCCAAAATCCACCTCCTGTAGCCTCATACAACTCGGTTGTTCGATGTGTCCACTATTTTGAGGAAAGGTCAAACAAGGGCTTGCCCCCCTTGGAGGGTTTGGGTCATTGAGTATTGGAATTTGAGATTTGTTTGTTATTTGATGCTTGGAATTTGTATTTT
>Ga0066187_1000556_pt1 | contig 12254 bp, 2 predicted proteins | sample WorMetexBAHAMAS1_FD_58706 | JGI IMG/M metagenome (GOLD analysis project Ga0066187, IMG submission 58706) | Marine gutless worms symbiont microbial communities from Max Planck institute for Marine Microbiology, Germany - Inanidrilus exumae... | ecosystem: Host-associated > Annelida > Digestive...
CGCTCTGTCGAATGGTTATGTTGCCGATGACCTTGGGTGACCCCTAACCACCTTAAACCACCACAATTTCTAGCTGCCTTGTGTATCTTTATGATTGATGATTGCACAGTTCAAATTTCATGTACAGGTTGAATATGAAAGTCGCATCCTACGGACGACAAACTGTCCCTTATAGCAGAGTGGTCAATTCATGTGACCCATTAAAAATTTTTGGGGCTCCAGTCATGTCACTGGAATGGCTGACTCTAAAGTTGTCAAATTTTGTACACAGGTAGGCTACATCAGAACTGGCAACAGGATGACATCACCCACAAAAGAGTGGTTATGGTCACTTGACTATTTTAAATTTTGCTGTTTGCAGCGCATCGCACGGGTTCGTTAGCGACAGCTGAGCTACTTGTTTGCTTAATCAGCCTTGTTTACTGAATTTTTTCTGCAGATTGGGCTGAGTGCTGAGTCCCCCCTCTCAAAGAAACAAATTTTAGTGATATGATATAATACGGAATGTTTATTGTGTGCTGAAAAGCTGGCATGTTCATCATGTTCGTTTATTACTTTGTAAGACATAACAACAAACTGTATAACTATGTTGTCTCTGATAAAGCCATATCTGTGCTGAAAGGAGACGTTAAACTCCAACTAACTAACGTGTGATATGCATATAAGTGTGATGTACATGAATATTTGGCCTTCGGAAATACGCAGTGAATAAAAACGTATAAAAACAAGTTTGACAATAGCACTAATATGCATTCAAGAGGGTCAAAAATGAGTCAGTAAGAGTCTTTAAACGGCTGTCATGTAATAACAGAGGTTACTGGGACAGTTTTATTTCGCAAAAGAGATCATTAGTGGATATTTGGAGTTTACAGGCTGGATGCACCGGCCTATGATGTCAAAGCATTGAAGGGAATTTGTAGCACGGACTGCAAACAGAGAAAATCACCATTGGTCTCTTGCTTCCTTGATCCATCAATCAGTCATCCCACCCTTTACACCGGCTGTCATATGGCATTGGCTAATAGGGAGACTGAGTAAGCAGAGTATCTTGTGAGCTGTGTTTGCTGTTGGAGCTTCCCATCGCCATCAGAACTGCTGACTGAATGTGTGGCAGGTGATAGCAGTAAGGGAGTGTTTCTGTGCAAACATGCTGATGTGCACCTCAAGGCTGCAGCTCTTAATGGCAAGCAGAACTGTTGGCTCTTCATGTTCTTGGTAAGTTTATTCTTACAGTCACTGTCGTCTTTTGTTTATATGCAAGTTCTGGACAGGTTGCATGGGTACTGGCATTGGATAGCCAGTGTAAAGGATGTTGCTAGATCAACAATGGATGAGGTTCATTGGAGGATTGACGTCAGTTCTTTCATTTTCTTTAGTGCTTCAGCAACAAGAATGGCGTCTGGTCAAAGACGTGCTTCAAGTATCCCATAAGGTAAGGTTTTCTTTTTGGGGGTACAAAAAGTGTTAAAAAACACCAAGAAATACGGGAGTTATAGCGAAAAACAGAAAGTGGCACGTTTTTTGTGGACCACAGTGTATAATTTTTCACAGTAACTTATTACTTTAAAGACCTAGGTTGTGTCGATAGTAACATTAAATTTCAATCAGTAAATTGACGGGCCGGATAGATATCCTTCACGTCTTCCAACTGATGGTGTAAAAGCACTAAAGAGAACTTCAACATGAACTTACCGTGGTAAAATTATGCAATGTCTACAGTGTACAAAATGTACATAGCGGTTTTTACAGTGATTTCTGGCAAGAGTATGTGCTGCACTTTGACTGTTGTTTGATGGTTGTGACAGGTTCTTTGTGGTAACATGGCAACAGTTCCACCACGTCAGTTGGGTTCATCTCGTCCTCCGACACTGAATGCTGACTGCCACATTAGCAACCAAGGAGCTCGGCTTGAAGATGCTCTTCTGACCCAAGCTGTACATTCTCAGGTATGCTATGTACTGTGGGTCACATTGGTCTAGTGGCAACATGTCTGACTTCAGTGTATGAGGTCCTGTGATCAAATATCACTGTAGACAGCTGTTGTGATATGCAGTTGTTGACACGACTGCACACTCTGTACTGCCTAGTCAGAAGCGCCAGTGGCCTCAGCGCCCCGGGCCACCAGTCCCGGTCTGTCAGTCGGCGGCATGGTGCATGGTCGTCCAGCGGGTGGCGTCGTGAAAGAGTGAAGGACACCGGCGGCGAGGTGACGAATACATGCTTGCACTTCCTGTCTCCCTCTGTTCCCATTCCCACAGTTTGCCGGCCCATTCCCCCGACTCCGCGGGTCCGCTTTTTTAAATAGCGTTCTGAATGCAGCCGTAACGCCATAACGCGACATTTAATGCACGTTACATCTGTAACAAGATGCGTTACGGTTATCGACGGCCGTAGGTATCACGCCTTCAATGCTATATTTTTAGACCGTCCCCGCATTCATACACGTTTGATTGCAGCCATCGACGACCGCAGTGAGAGCGCTACTTTTTACTTGCCAGTACACTGCTGTCCTTTGGTTGTCTACCACGCTAGCCTGTAGGCCTAGTTCTTGGTCTATTTAAGGAGTCAACAAATACCGGTTTGAGTTTTGAATTCTCAGTCGGAGCTTCGAATATTAAAACAAAGCAGTCTAACATCACTAATGGTAAGGGTGTTGGACTTGCGATTTGAAGGTCACCAGTTCGACTCCTGGCTGTTCTGCTTTCAGATAACAACTTTAGGCACACGTTGTGCCTCTGTCACCATGTGGTACTGGTTAAAGGGCAGTGATGCTGTGCGGCTGGGAGGGTAAACCGCGGGCCTGGCAGAGAGTACTGGCAGCTGCCGCCAGGTGTGAACATGACTGTCACTTGCAGGCTGCCTCCTCGAAATCAGAGAACAGCAGCAGCCACTATGGTCCTTAGAGATCACCAGAATACTCGAATACTTTTAATTGCTAGTGTGACTTTGTAGCGTTAGTCATTGTTGATTTTCAAGACTTGCTTACAATTATTTTTCTTTTAATGCATATTTCTACTCAGTCATTTTAACTCAATGTTGTTTAACTTTTTGCATTGCTTTACGCCTTTTTTGCTTTAGTATTTGGATTTCAATTTGTGTTACATTTGTGTAGTTTTGGATTGTGGTCTGTGAACTGTAGGTGTACATATATGATCGTAGTACCGAGAATGCCGGTGTGTATTTACCGCGGCCACGTCAGTGCCTACCAATCGCCTACGTCATATATCACAAGCAAAAGCCAGTGCCGAGGCCGATTGTTGCTGTTTACCATTTCCACTGCTCCGGCAGCAGGCCATCTTCTGAGATGATTGACTTAACTTGTGATGATGACAATGAGGATGACATTGTATCGTCAACCGCAGCGCCAATTGCTTCAGAAAACACAGCATTGTTTAGTCAACCGTCAGTGGACAATGCATCATCGCAAACCTTAGAAAGCTTGGAGATGCACTTTATGTCATTAGCACAAGATATGATAACAACACAGTCTCAACAGCAGCAGAATTCATCCAGTGCCGTCATTTCTGCTGCCGCATCAACGTCTCCTGGCGTTATACGCACCAGTAATGTTTCTCCATCAGTTGACTCAAATGCAGACGCGTTTCGTTTTCCGGTATATTTTTCGTCAGCTGCCACATCAACAACAGAACGTCCGCGAGAGACTGTTTCCAGGTTCTTATCTCAGCAGACTGCAGGACAGCCTCCACGTCCCGCCACTGTACGTACCAGTTTGGCTGGCAGAGTAATTCGCACTGTGACTCCGAGAATATCAACTCAGTCTGTTGGAAGTACATTTTTGACAGACTGGCAAAGAAATACATCTCTGTCTCAGTACATAAACGCCTTGTCAGCTCGTTCTACTGGTTCCACATCAATTCCGCAGTCCGCAGTTGGGTCAGCTTCGCAGTCAACATTACAAGCATCTTCGTCGTCGATCGGTTCACCACTGAGATTCATTCCGTTGTCTGTTGTCGCGTCATCCAACACAGCATTACATGCTGTCGGACTTAATTCGATGCGAAGCTCACTGGCATTTCTGCCGTATTCCGCTAGTGGTGTCCAGATACCGAATCAGCCATCAACAGAAGCTTACCGTGGTGCAGTTCCAGTGCAAAGCGGTGCTACTCGTTATTTGCAGCAACCTCGGTTTACTCCGAACTACAACGCTTTTCGACTGCAGCGAGAGCAGCAGCTGCAACAGCCGCTTGCGTTGATCTTACCTCAAGTTGTCACAGCCACCACACAACGGCAGTTGAACGTCCCGTCTGTCTGTGCAAGCTATGCAGTGAATTTAACGTCCGTTTGTTTCACGCAGCCTGCTCCCTCGGTGATGACTGTTCCGTCGCAGTATCAACTGTTAAGATTGTCGGTAACATCTACTTCGTCGCTAACCAGCTCTGCATTGCCACAGACGCAGGCCCGGCATTCTGTGCCGTCAGTTTCCAGCTGTTCATTGGCTCAGATTAGCACGCATGCCTGGCAGTCTGCGTCAATTTTGCAGCAGCCTTCTGTGAATGTAAACGTCACATGGACTGCTGGCACAGCTGGAGGTCAGTTGGCTTCTACATCCGAATCCCAGCCGTATGCCAGTAATGCCATTGATGAGTTTGTTGATATTGAGAGCATAACTGCTGAACAGTTTGCGCCAATAGTTATAGCACCAGATAACTGTACTGATGACGGTGACAGACCGGCTGAGTACGCCGAGGGAGATGTCACTGTGAAGGAGGAGCCAGTGTCATCTGTGCGCAAGTCATTGTCACGACGGCTACACGAAGTCATCTGCATTGATGACGATGAAAGACATAGTGCTGCTGTACTGACAGATGCAACTGATTCTGAATATACCGTGAATGATGAGTCGGTTGCAGACGACACCAGCATTGATGACTTTGACTTGCCACCACTTTTGAGTAACTATGATGATATTCCTGCCATAAACATAGTTCCTGATGATCGTAGTTGCAGTCCTGTACAGACTGGCGACCTCCTGGCTTCTTTTGCTTCCAGTCATGTCCACTGCCCAATGTTGTCGCCCATGATTTTGTCTAAAAATAGCACTTTCTCACTGCCTAACAGTGACACAACAAATGTGGGACGAGTCCCTGCATCCTGCATTGCCTCCGACAGTGTTCTTTCCACCATACTGCCATCAACTTGTGCATCTGTTGGTGTGAACACTGATGGAATGTCTTTTGCCAGATCAGTCGAATCTGCCGGAATAATGTCGCCTTCTTGTGCACCAAGTACCGGTTTAGTATACTGTCCACAGAACACCGGTGAAAGAACTTCTGTCCACACTGTCCACCACTTACCACAGTCATATGTCGACATTCGTCCGGTATCTGCATCTGTACTTGCAAACAGTGTATTGCAAGTGTCGTCGGCATCTGTTTTTTATTCGAACACACCTCCGCCGGTTATGGCTGCTTCTGTTAGCATACCGATGTTGCTGACTGTTCTGCCGTCTGTAGGCAATGTTCCCACCTTACTCCCGTCACAGTTGGCGCCCATGAACAGCACGCCATTGGTCACGCTGGCCACACAGGCCCCCAGTGTTGTCAGGACGTGCGACGTCACTGCCATGGCAACACAACTTGTCTCCGGGCTGCGATCAGATGCCATGCGTCGGCGAGCCACAAGTGCTGCAAAAGCTGCCGTCCATCAGTCCTCAGAGTCAGAGTCATCCTCGGCTGGATCACGAAAGAGGCTTGCCGGAAGTCACGTGGCTGGTGTGCCGGCTAAAACTTGGAGGCACACTCCACCAATTCTTAACAGATCTCGTTCACAGACTGCCGCCAAAGAACCTGCCAATGAATTGACATGTACCAGTTTGCCTGGCAGAGTTGTTTTCCCAATCACTTCAGGAATGATAGCTAAATCTGTTGGAAGTAGTGTTACATCAAGTCACAGGACAGTGGACTATCTGTCTCGGTTTGTAAATCCCTTGCCATCTTTATGTTCTTCTGGTTACACTGTGACTTCCCAGAGCGCCACATCACATACTTCAGTGTCTGTAATTGGGTCAATTACTGCACGGAAAGACATTGGTGTTTCGCCAGCCAATGCAGGTGCGAAGATGAAGAAATCTGGAGAAACGGTTATGTACCATTTGCATGAGGATGGCTCGATTGAAATACGGATTCAGAAAGGCAGCATATCGGAGACTGCTTCTCGGAGTAGGAAGCAGACGTTACAGCCTGGTGGTTTTGATGCTGTTGTGGAGCTTGACAGTTCTGCAAGCCAGTCGTGGTGCTCGGAGACTTTTGTCACTGACATGGGAAAGTATTTCAATAATCTGAAGGTTGTCAAGCTGTCGGGAAATGATTCTGCCACGTCGGATAAAAGCCTGCATGTTCCAGAATTGGACACTGTTAGTCCGGGAAAACAGAAGGTGACAGAAGACACGGAGACGTCATTGCCCACTCTTAGCTCTCGTGAGCTGTATGATGATGTTGAACCGGACAGTGATAGCAGGGATACGCTGTCACTGATAATTGACGAAGAAGATTGGCAGTTGGCAGTAGATGACGAAGGAGAAGATAGCTCAGGTTTGAAAATAACCAACGTATGTTCACTTAATGCGGAAGCTTTTACTGATCTGAATGAGCATGTCATCCTTCCTAATTCTTCTGTTGCGTCTGACGTCCCGCGTGACGCAGTGTCAGCTGCAGACGACAAGAATACATTTCGGCAGAGTTTCAGTGTAGTGAGTAGTAGTGATGTGTCAGGCGTTGCTGTGAATGCCAGTGAAGACAGTGACAGTAGTCAAGTTCACAATGAACATCATCACAGCAGTGACACAAATGCCATTCACGTTGACAATAGCAGCTCGTCTACAGATTGCCACTTAGTACCGGTGCCTACATGCAACGATTCATCATTTGGTGATGATCAGGAGAACGATGCTGACTTAGAAGGTGAAGAAGTGTCACGACTTGACAGTTCTGGAGACACTTCTCTGTTTGAAATTTCATTAAACAGTGACGAAGACACAGACTCAGAAGCAACATTATCACCGTCTAATGAATATGCTGAGAACACCGCTGAGGCTTTATCGAACCTGACAAATGCAGAAAGTAACAACCAACAGGCAGTCGAGCAAAAGGCTTTGTTTCCTTCAGATGAAGAAATTTATCCAGCAGCACAATTGTCATCAGCTGATGGTGAAACAGTGGAACAACCACGTGATGAAGTCTCTCAGTTGTCTGCATCGGAAGATGTTACAAGCCCTGTTATTCGACAGCTACCTGCAGATCATGGCGAATCTGCAACGGATGTGTCAGAAGTGCTACGTGAACATGGAGGTGGAACCAGCCAGTTGATTACTGAGATGTCGTCAAGCATCAGCCGTGACTTTGAACGGCAGGAGTCACGCGTTAGCTGTCCACAGCGAAATGATGCAGGTACAGAGAATGATACAGTAAGTCACACATGCAGTAACATGGACCCCACTAATGATGCAGGTGTGCATTCACAGTTGCACTTTAGTGATGGTGAAGGGTCATTACTGTCATCGCACGGTGATAACACAGTAAACGTAACACAAACTTCATCTGACTGTCTCACTGAGTGCCATGTTAAAAATATGAATCAAGATCAATGCCTGAGTAGTGCACGTGAAGAACGTGGTGGTTCTGGCATTTCTGGTATCAAAAATCTACGGATCACAACTGAAGATAGATTACATCAGTTGGACAACGTGGCTGGTGGACAGCAACATGCCTCAGCAACTGTGATGCCAGAAACCAAGAAGTCCAAACCTCCCACAAGCCATGTTAATTATAGTTACATGACAAACACAGACCCTGTTTCTCCACCATCAGAACCTTGTGTTATTGTTTCAGATTGTGGTGATGTTAAGTCTGATAACAGCAGTTCACCAGTGGTGGGAAGACTGGAGATGAAGTCAGTTTCAGCAACTGAGGAGTTGGAGGTTCCCATGCATCGTGACTGCAGAAGTCTACCTGATATAGAGCCTGTGTCTCCACCTCTAGATGAGTCTGCTTCTGACACTGATGCTCTCGTCAGTGAAACAATGGCAACAGTGAAGTTAGACCACCAAATAGGATGTGGCTATAGTAATCTTGTTGACACAGAGCTGGTTTGTCCAATACTAGAAATTTCTTCACTCCCAGAGCGCTCAGTAGAAGCAGGACAAGAATCATCTAGTCCTCCACTGCTGGCAGCTGCTGAATCAGCATCATCAACAAGGTGTACCAATAATAGCAGCCTAATGGATGCAGAATTAGTTTCTCCATTATTAGAACTTACTTATGAGTTTGGCCATAGCAGTGAATCAATGACCGGTCCATTATTGCCTGTATCTAAGAAATTAGAGGCTAAAGCTGTGCGTGGTAAAGATAACCGAATTGATACGGAAGCTGTTTTAGCAGCACTGTCATCAGTGTCTGTGTCTGATACATCAGCATCATCCACAAGACTTGGTTATGGTAGGGTTAGTGGTGCAGAGCCAGTGACCGCTGTAGATGGAGTAGCTGATGACACTGATACACACATTTGTGATGTTGAACTGGACGATGCAGCCGTGATAAGTCCACCGGGACCTGTGGCCGAGAAGTTAAATGTGTGTGATATGGAACAAGCTTCTGGCATACACTCAGAGCAGGCTTGTGATCTTAATACCAACCTTTATGACGTTGAACGTGCAGACACCAGCACAGATGATGAACTGGAAAATCAGAAGTTTGCTTCTGCAACGAAATATAATATGGTTGACATGCAGTCAATTTCTGCACTACCAGAAGCACCAGTAGTCTCAAGTCATCCTCAGAAATCAGTTAGTCTGCCAGTGTTGGTAACTGAAAAGTCATTTTCTCCAGCAAGTAATGCAAACGATACATGTCCAGTGTCTCCAGTTCAGGAACCTATTCATGACGTGGCTGCCAACCTTTGTGAACGTAAACGTGATAAGAGTAGTCGCAGTCTGAACGTAGCCTGTCTGCCATCTCTTGTCACTGAAGCAACAAAACACGGCTCAAGTGAATCATGTGCAGTAAAGTCAGCTTCTCTGTGTGTGTATGTCAAATCGTTTGATGTTACACCTGTGTCATCAAACTGGTTGTCAGACATGTTATCGGCACCACGTGCAGTATCAGAGTCACGTGATAAATGTACTAGATCCGATGTTCATAGCAGAAGAGAAGATGCTTTCGTCAAACTCTGTCCTGCCTCGGCTAGTACTCGCCGTGGTGTTCAGCAGTCTAGTGAATCGCATCGTGCAGGCAGTAGCACAGTATCGGTTACCAAAGCACCCAAGAGGATAACACTGGCTGATTATAGAAACCGTAAGAGTGCAAGCCAGGTGGATGTGTCTGATAAAAGTTGTCAGCGGGTTGAACCAAGCCGTGTTAGTTGTGAGGCAACTTCAGCGGTCAGCAGCACCTCTGTTGCTGAAGTATCTTCTGAATCTCACACTCCTTGCTCCTCTGTGATCACATCTAATTCGGATGATGTTGTCGTAGTTGACAATCCAAGTCAGGAATGTACTGATGCTAAGATATCAGACAATAGCGATTTATCCAGTACCATTGCAGCAGGTGGTGACTTGCAAGAAACTGCAGTTCCACCTCCTGATGTCGATCTTGTGGCTGATGTAACAGGTTCTTCCAGCTGTCCAGTAAATATTGACTTAGATGCACAGACAGAAGAAGAGATGAACACTTCAAATGATGTGGATGACAGCACTAAAACCACGAAAATTTATACAGAGTGTGGGCATCGACATCAGTCAGAGATACAGACAGTGGAGGCAAGAGCAAACGATGGTCTACCGGCTGACAGCCGTGCTAATGATGATGCGTTTCATATAGTAAATAAAGATAACATTGGACCACGGAACCCGTCATCGCCGAATGTTACTGATGAGGTGACTACAAATTGTGTTGATGATAGCCATAGCACCAAATTGTCACCGGAAAATACTGAGACCCTTTGCTCTCCTGTAAGCGATGTTGAACCTTTCGTGGTTAATGATGATCAAACGGAGGCAGTTGACATCGATTCAGCTGTGGCACAGTCGTTGACTGGCACAGATGAAGAAATATTGGATGATGTACTGCTTGACAATGTCATTGCCGGTGGCCAAGAAACGAAAGCCGAAAGAAAGTGTTTGTTGAAGAAACGTAAAGCTGCTAGGAAGCCATGGAACTTTAGTTTGGTAGCTGTTGATGTTGATAATTTCAGTGAACCAGCAACATTCTGTGGATCGGGTGATATCAGAACGTTGCCGAAACACTTGCGTTGCGGTGGTCATTTTGTTTTATTAAAGGATAGTCCTGTTACAATACCGACAGAACCCCTTGATGCTCACAGCCCCTTTTCTGATGCTGTAGCTACAAGTGGAGACAATGTTGTGGGTAGTTACAGTTTTGATAATGCTCTATGCACAGTGACCAATAGTAGTTTGATGATGACTTCGTTGAAAAATGCAGATGCTTCAAGTCCTAGTGCTGGAAAAGATGAACAGTTGCTGTATTGCTGTGATAAAAACTCATTGTTTACTGACTCCAAATTGACCTTACTTGTGAGCTCTAATAGCAAAACAAGTTACGGTCAACATTATGCAAACATTGCTGAGGTGACTGAGAAGTCAGCGAAAACAGAAGATACTGCTGCACTGAAGCCAGATGTTTTATTAGCAATTGAGGCCACCAGCTCCTCAATAAATAAGCAAGTCAAAGCTGTCACTGTTGAAGGTGTTTCTGTCTCTGCTTGCACTGAGTCTGCCCGTAACAGTGAGAACAGTCTTTCACCATCTTCAGCTATCGTTGTCACCACGGATACTGAACCTTCAGAGTCAGGGTTTAAAATTACTGATGGACAGCACGTAGCTGGAACACCAGGATCTTCCATTTCAAATCTTTCCCAGCACGATTCGAGCTCTTCTCATTCCACTACCACCACCGAGTTTGGGCCAGTTGCCATTCCAGGTGACAGCCTGGTGAAGATCAACACTTTGACTGGTCTTGCACGCATACCTGACAGTGAGATATTACATACTGCAGTTACTTCCGCCAAGCCACTTGAGTCCCACACACAGAACTCAGCTGATACATCAGAAGTGACCAGCAGAAGAGATGATCAAGCCGAGTGCAGTTCAAAGGAGTGTACTGGGCAAGGAAGTAGAACTGCTTTGGTCTTAGAGAAAGATGGGAGAAAAGGGAAAGAACCAAGACCGAAAGTGGGTCACATAAAAGCTGCTACAATGTGGAAAGATAGCATGCATGACTGGGTGAACGTGGACATGTCAAAAAATAGGGACATTGTGGTGCCAAAATACACACTGTCAAATGACTACTTTGTCGTGAGACAGAATGCCTTTCGGTTACTAAAGTCTGTTGCAAAGTTGGCAAAGCGTACAAAGACCACTCTGAAAGACCGCATATCCAGTTCACTGAAAGAAATGCAGAACTTATTAGATGAGGAACTCGTCTATGTTGATGTTGCCGCACAGCTAGATAGCACAGAGGCCAAACTACTAGCTGAAAAACAGCTTCGTATGACAGACTTTCTGTGCTCTGTCGAGACGCAGTTGCGTGATCTGAGTGTGGAACTGTATGGTATGACTGATGCAGAAGCTGAGCTTTCTTGTTACGAGAAAGCAGATTGGTCGTCAGAATCAGATCTGCACTACAACATACTGCTGCTGACTCGGCATATGCTGTATAAAGAGATGAGCAGCCTCCGTTGCTATCACAACTGCCGGCTTGTCTACCGTCTGCCTGATGAATTGTGTCTGGATGTCGAGCGTGACCGGTTTGTCTCTGTTGAGGGCTGTGTCCTTTTCCTCGAATACTCGATGCTATCACTCGCTGAATGTCGTCAGTTGTTTGCTCTGAAAGTTGCGATTGAAGAAGCGCAGTACAACCTAGCACAGCTGGATGGAACGTCGTTTCTTGGCAGTGAGGAAGCAAATCGCCTTGGCTGGCTGCACTTTCAGCGCAGGCAGAAACTAGACTGTCTTTCGGTCAAGTCACTTGACAGTCTACGGACTCTGCAGACTTTTCTCACACAGCAGCTGGACTGGTACCGGTATGTTTCTCATTAGTTACTTATTTATTGTACTGGTTCGTAATAAATGGTAGACCAATAATGGTGATGGACAATGAATGTTTTCTCTGCGAGTTTTGTGCTGGGTTTCCCAGTTTGTCATGCAATATTGGTAGCAAAAATGTCTCTGATATAGCCATATTTGTGCTGAAAGGGGACGTTAAACTCCAACTAACTACAAC
>Ga0066187_1000557_pt1 | contig 12231 bp, 9 predicted proteins | sample WorMetexBAHAMAS1_FD_58706 | JGI IMG/M metagenome (GOLD analysis project Ga0066187, IMG submission 58706) | Marine gutless worms symbiont microbial communities from Max Planck institute for Marine Microbiology, Germany - Inanidrilus exumae... | ecosystem: Host-associated > Annelida > Digestive...
AGGTGGGGAAATTTACTTCGCCCATAATCAGGGAGTTTTACGTCGCCGGTAACACTTATGTCGCTTGGTGCGAAGGTCGCGGCTTGCAGGCCGTTCCCAGCCACCCGTGGACGCTGGCCGCCTATGCCCTTTCCCGGGAAAACCAGTGCAGACCGGAAGATATCCGCAAGACCGTAACCGACGTCGGCAAGGCCCATTCCGAGCGCGCCCGCAGCCGTCCGGACCGTGCCGACCTGGTCTCGCGGACACTGGCCATCATCGAGAAACGTTCCGAGGTCCGGGCCCAGGGCGCCGAGTTGTTCGAGGAGGACTGCGCCCCCGAACAACCTGAGGCCCCCGCCCGCAAGAAAGAAAAGAAAAACGCGAAACCGGATCAGGCCGGGTTCTCGTTGCGCTCCGAGCCGAAGTTGGTATCCCGCCGGCGGCTCGAGCGCTAACGGCCTACTTGAGTGTCACGCTCCCGCGGGCGACGAGTTTCAGGGTCTGCCCGTCTTTCGTTTTCCGGGTCAGGACGGCCTCGCCGCGGTACTCACCGCCCGGCCAGAAAAGCGACTTTTTCTTGCGGCCCGAAAACAGGAACTGGCGCGCCTTGTTTTCCTTGATCTCGTTCGAATACCGGTGAAATCGCTCGCCGTCAGGTCCGGTGATGGTCAGCGTGAGATTATCCCCTGGGTAGACCCAGAACGCGTCGACCCAGAGAACCAGGACAGGGGCATTTCTCGGAAGCGCGTGGTCGTTATGCCGGCCGGCCCGCGCCGCCCGCGCGGCCGGGGGTTTGGCCGCAAACCCAATAGCATAGAGGGCGCTTTCGGACTCGTACAAAGCCTTCGGCGTGTCGGCGGACCACATGGAACCGGCGTGCGACCCGCAGGCCGTTTTTTCTGCAACGGCATTCGGCCCCAGAAACGGATCGACGACCCGGCCGCGATGACGGACCGACAAGTGGACATGGTGAAACTCGGCCATACCTGACATCCCGACAAATCCGAGTTGAGCGCCTTTTTCGACCTTTTGGCCCTTTTTCACCGATATGCTGCCCTTACGCAGGTGGCAATATTGCGTCTCCCATCCTCCGCCGTGATCGAGAACGACACCGTTTCCGCATTCGACGTTTTTGACGCGGTGATCACCAATGACGCTGACATCGATATCCCGCATGCCGTCGCGGACGGCCTTTACCGTGCCGGCAGCCGACGCGACGACGGGGACGCCGTCCCGCATCCTCTGTGCATCACGGATCGCAAAGTCCGTCCCCTTGTGGCCGTCGTAACTATGGGCGCTGCATTTATAGTCTCGAACGCCGGGTCCCGAATCCAGATCGACAAGATTGACGAGCCAGCAGTCCTTCGTGAGTCGGCAATCGATGGGCAAGCCGAGAGAGGGCGCCGGGTCATCGGCGCCAGCCGGGATAATGCCCCCGAGCAACCATATCGCAACCGCGAAACCCAGACAGGCCGCACGACTCGCCGACGTTTGTTTTCTATTCCCTTGAAAAAACATCAAAAACCAACTCTTGTTTGCGATCAAACCGTGCTATAATATTGCACTGCACAAGACGACGTAATGGTGCCGCGTTTTGAGTTTCGGACTCTACACAAAGGATAAAGGCGAATGGATAAGATGACCAACCCTCTCGACAAGCTCCACGGCTATTACTTCGAGGACATGGAAGAGGGCATGGACGACGTCTTCGCCAAAACCATCACCGATGCCGACATCATCACCTTTGCCGGCATATCGGGCGACACCAACCCGGTCCACCTGAACCACGAGTTCGCCAGCGAAACCATGTTCGAAGGCCGCATCGCGCATGGCATGTTGACAGCAAGTTTTATTTCGACCGTGATCGGCACCAAGATGCCGGGACCGGGCTGCATCTATGTCAATCAGAACCTGCGTTTCAAAGCACCGGTGAAATCCGGCGATACGGTTCTGGCGACGGTCACGGTGATGAATACCGTGCCCGAAAAACGGTTCGTCGAGCTGAAGACCGTTTGCACGGTTGGCGACAAGGTGGTTGTCGATGGGGATGCTCTGGTGATGGTTCCCTCGCGCGTCAAAAGCGGCGCTTGACTCCAGACTGCCGGATTCGGCTAGACGCTCCCGAATACAGCGGAAACGAGAGTATTCCGGCGTCAGGAATTCTCCCTTGACCCATCGCCGGGGCGCTGACACTTTTCCCCGCCATGCGGATCTTTCGCCATTACGAGACGCTGCCTGAGGAGGCCCGAGGCGCGACCATCGCCATCGGCAACTTCGACGGCGTGCACAAGGGTCATCAGACGGTCATCAACGAGGCCGGGCTGATCGCCCGTGACGCCGGCATGCCGTGGGCCGTGCTGACCTTCGAGCCGCATCCGCGGAGTGTATTCAGGCCGGGTTCCGAGCCCTACCGGTTGACGTCGTTTCGAACCAAGGCGCGGGAGCTGGAGAAGCTGGGGGTCGACGCCATGATCGTCCAACGCTTCAACCGGACCTTCTCCGAAAGACCCGCGGAGGATTTCGTCACCGATGTCCTGGTAAAGGGTTTTGGTGCGCATCACGTCGTCGCTGGATACGATTTCGTTTTTGGCCATGGGCGCCGCGGCACCTGTAAGTTGCTATTGGCCATGGGCAAAAAACATGGCTTCGGATTCACGGCAGTCAGTGCCGTCGAGAGCCCCGACGGGATCGTTTATTCGTCAACAGCCGTGCGCGAACGGCTCGAGGCGGGCGACCCCAAGGGTGCGGCGGCTATTCTGGGCCGGCCGCACGCCATCGAGGGGCGCGTCGCCCACGGGGACAAACGCGGGCGGACCATCGGGTTTCCGACTGCCAATATCCATCTCGGCCAATGGCTGCGGCCGGCGCGAGGTGTCTATGCCGTTCGGGTCGAAATCCTTGATGGTCACAACTCGACGACGGTCGACGGCGTCGCCAACATCGGTAACCGACCGACGATCAACGGGACGGCCGACCTCCTCGAGGTTTTTCTGTTCGGCTTCGAGGGTGACCTCTACGGAAAGATCCTGAGCGTCGGCCTGATCGATTTCATAAGGCCGGAACGGAAGTTCGACGGCCTCGACGAACTGAAAAGACAAATCGCCGAAGATACGGGCCGGGCGAAAGAGGTATTGAGCGGATGAAAGCGGAAAAATGACTGTGGATTACAAATCGACCGTCTTCCTGCCGAAGACGGAGTTCCCGATGAAGGCCGGCTTACCGAAACGGGAACCGGACATCCTGCAACGTTGGGAGGATACCGACCTCGAAGGCGCCATGCGCGAGGCCGCGGCCGGGCGGGAAAAATTCGTTCTCCACGACGGGCCGCCATACGCCAACGGACACCTCCACATCGGCCATGCGTTGAACAAGATTCTCAAGGACGTCATCAACCGCTCGCAGGAGATGCTCGGCAAGGACGCCTATTATGTTCCCGGTTGGGACTGTCACGGTTTGCCGATCGAATGGAAGATCGAGGAAAAGTATCGGGAGCAGAGAAAGGACAAGGACGAGGTCCCGATCGTCGAGTTCCGCCGTGAATGCCGTGAGTTCGCCGAGCACTGGATCGACATCCAGCGCGACGAATTCAAGCGGTTGGGCGTCATGGGCGACTGGAGCGACCCCTACACGACCATGACCTACGAAGCGGAAGCCAAGATCGCCGAGGAACTGGGCCGTTTCCTCATGGACGGATCGCTCTACAAAGGTGCCAAGCCGGTGCTCTGGTCGCCGGTCGAGAAAACCGCTCTCGCCGAAGCGGAGGTCGAATATTACGACCACACCTCGACGACGATCTTCGTCCGTTTTCCTGTCAAATCCACCTCGTTCGAAGTCATTGAAGGCGCCGCCATCGTCATCTGGACAACGACGCCGTGGACCATGCCCGGCAACCGTGCCGTCGCCTATGGACCGCAAATCGATTATGTCCTGATCGAAGTGACGGAGGCGGCAGAAGGCAGCCTCGCCGTGGTCGGCGAAAAACTGGTCCTGGCCGAGGCCCGCCTCGCAAATGCGTCCAAGGAATGCGGTATCGAAGGCTACGAAATCCTCGCCCGGTTCAAAGGGGAGGACCTGCAGGGCACCATCTGCAGCCACCCGCTCAACGGCCAAGGTTACGACTTCGATGTTCCGGCGCTTTCCGCCGACTTCGCGACGACGGAGGAAGGCACCGGCATCGTGCATATCGCGCCGGGCCACGGCGCCGACGACTGGGAACTGGGCGTCAAGAACGAGATCGATATCCCGCAGACCGTTGGCGAGGACGGATGCTTTTACGAGCACGTTCCGATCTTCGCCGGAAAGCACGTCTATAAATGCAACGGCGAGGTCGCCGACACCATCCGCGAGGCCGGCGGACTGCTGGGTCAGGGCAAACTGGTACACCGCTATCCGCACAGTTGGCGTTCGAAAAAACCTCTGATCTTCCGCAACACGGCGCAATGGTTCATCTCCATGGAGAAGACGGGGCTCCGCAAGAAGGCCCTTGACGCCATCGGCGAGACCCGCTTCTACCCGGCCTCGGGACAGAAACGGCTATACGGCATGATCGAGGAGCGGCCCGACTGGTGCGTGTCGCGCCAGCGCGCCTGGGGCGTGCCGATCACGGTCTTCGTCAACAAGGAAACGGGCCAGCCGCTGCGCGATCAGGCGGTAATGGACCGCATCGTCGAGATCTTCCGCAAGGAAGGGGCCGATGCCTGGTTCGCCTCGCCGCCGCAGCGCTTCCTCGGCAACGACTACACGGCCGGCGATTTCGAGCAGGTCACGGACATCCTCGATGTCTGGTTCGACTCGGGATCGACCCATTCCTTCGTTCTCGAGGGTCATTGGGATCTCAAATGGCCGGCGTCGCTTTACCTGGAAGGTTCCGACCAGCACCGCGGCTGGTTCCATTCGTCGCTGTTGGAAGCCTGCGGTACGCGCGGTGCCGCTCCCTACGAGGCCGTCCTCACGCACGGGTTCGTCATGGCCGAAGACGGTCAAAAAATGTCCAAGTCGCTCGGCAACATCGTGTCGCCGCAAAACGTCATCGACCAATACGGCGCCGATATCCTGCGCCTGTGGGTCGTCGGTTCCGATTATTCGGAGGACCTGCGGATCGGTCCGGAGATCCTCAAACAGCATGCCGACGTCTACCGGCGGCTGCGCAACACGCTCCGGTTCGTGTTGGGGAATTTGAACGGGTTCGATGAGTCCGAACGTCTCCCCTACGAGGAAATGCCGGAACTGGAAAAATGGGTGCTGCACCGCATCTGGGAGATGGACCGGTTTCTGCGGGATTCCTGCAACGGCTATCAATTCCATACGTTGTTCACGGAGCTTCACAATTTTTGTGCTACCGACTTGTCCGCTTTCTACCTCGATGTCCGCAAGGACAGCCTCTATTGCGACCGCCTCGATTCGACGCGGCGCCGGGCAGCGCGAACCGTCCTTGACGAACTGTTCCACTGCCTGACGGCCTGGTTCGCGCCTTTCATCTGCTTCACGGCCGAGGAAGCCTGGTTGGCTCGCAACCCGGGACAGGACAAAGGAAGCGTTCATCTGCGCACCTTCCCCGACATTCCCGAAACTTGGCGCGACGACGAATTGGCCGCCAAGTGGAAACGCATCCGAACTCTGCGGCGGGTCGTCACCGGTGCCCTTGAGATCGAGCGGGCGGAAAAACGGGTTGGGTCAAGCCTTCAGGCCAACCCTGTCGTCCATACGACTGGCGAGTACCAAGCGCTTTTCGAAGGTCTTGACGCCGCAGAGCTATTTATTACATCGGGCGCAGAATTCTCGACCGACCCAGCCCCGGTTGACGCTTTTCGCCTCGATGACGTGGCCGATGTCGCAGTTGTCCCCCGCCTTTCCGGCGGCAGGAAATGCGTCCGTTGCTACCAATTCCTGGACGAAGTGGGTGACGACGAAGAGCATCCCGAGATTTGCCGACGATGCGCCGACGCCGTAAGGAACCACACTTCGGAGGCAGCGTGATCACGGCGTCTGATATGGCTATCCCCGGAACGGCGTCGAACCTGAAGAAGGGCCTCGGCCTGGCCGTATTGGTCATCGTGTTTGACCAGGTCTCGAAATGGTGGATCATCACCAGCGTCATGAACCCGCCTCGGGTCATCGAAGTCCTGCCGTTTTTCAATCTGGTGCTCGCCTTCAATCAGGGGGTCAGCTTTGGATTGTTCGACACAGGGTCGGGGGCGGGTCAATGGCTTCTCGCCGGTATCGCGATAGCCGTTTCGATCGGTCTCGGTGTGTGGCTGGCCCGGGCGGTTCATATCACCGTCGTTGTCGCTCTCGGCCTGATTATCGGTGGCGCGATCGGAAACGTCGTCGACCGGTTTGCCGTCGGCGCAGTCGTCGATTTTCTCGATTTCCACGCCTTCGGATATCACTGGCCGGCCTTCAATGTTGCTGACGCGGGCATCACTATCGGCGCCGCCATTCTCATCCTTGAGTCGTTTCTTCAACCGAAAGACGATGCATAGCTTGTTGAAAACTCATAGTGTTTGACGTAAATTTAGGGTTCTCCGGATAAGATGACCGCCATGAAGAAAACCGGTTTCGCGTTAAGCCTCCTTGCCGCCCTCGTGATGCTCTCGGGTTGTGAATCGGCGCGCAAAGCGTTCGGCAACAAGAAAACGCCGCCCGACGAATTCGTCGTGTACAAGCGCCCGCCCCTCAGCCTACCGCCGGAATACGGTTTGCGCCCGCCGGAACCGGGGGCCACGCGTCCGCAGCGTATTTCGCCGACGGACGTGGCTCGTGCCGCCGTTACCGGACAGAAAGACCCCGCCCAATCAAGGGCGAAGCGGACCCAAGGCAGCGCAGGGCTAAACGCCCTGTTACGCGATACCGGCGGCCTGACGGCCGATCCGGCCATTCGAGACAGAATCGATCAGGAAACGTCGATCCTGTCCGACGAGGACCAGCGTTTTGTCGACAAGCTGATCTTTTGGGTAGACGATAAACCCAACCCGGGGACAGTCCTCGATCCGGAAGAGGAACAAAAACGTATTCGCGAAGCCCAGGCCCTTGGCAAACCCATAACTGAAGGCGAGACGGTTCACGTTAAACGGAAAGCCGGTAAAAAGGGTCTTCTCGACTTCTGACGGTCTTGCCCGAAGGGCGCCACATTCCATATCTAGATTTCCAACTGTCACGTGAATGTCAGGTGCATCGGCGCATGATCACGTTCCATAATCGCGTCTGCCGGTGTGGTCTTGGAAAGAAAGGAACCGGATCTTGAGAACAAACCGCGGGATGCTCATCTCGACCTTTTTGTGTCTGGTGGCCGCTTATTCCTTGTTACCCAGGGCGGTTTATGCGGGCGTGTTCAATCCGGAAACGTTCACCCTGTCCAATGGCATGCAGGTCGTGGTCGTCTCCAATCACCGGACCCCCGTTGTCACCCATATGGTCTGGTATCGTGTCGGTTCGGCCGATGAAATGCCGAACGAATCGGGGATCGCCCATTTTCTCGAACACTTGATGTTCAAGGGCACGAAAAATCTGGAACCGGGCGAGTTTTCCGACATCGTTTCGCGAAACGGCGGGCGGGAGAACGCTTTCACGTCGACCGACTACACCGCCTATTACCAGACTGTCGCCGTGAAACACCTGGAAACGGTCATGGAGATGGAAGCCGATCGCATGACCAATCTGGTGATCACCGATGCGGACGTGGAACCGGAACGCCAGGTGATTCTCGAGGAGCGGCGGTCGCGGGTCGATAACGACCCGGCCAGCATTCTCGGAGAACATGTCAACGCAACGCTTTTCCTCAGCCACCCGTACCGGAACCCGGTAATCGGATGGCAGCACGATATCGAGGCGCTCGATATCCGCCGCATTCTCGCCTTCTACAAACGCTGGTACGCGCCCAATAACGCCATCCTCATCGTTGCCGGAGACATCACGGCTGCGCAGTTGAAGCCGTTAGCCGAGAAATACTACGGCGGCATCCCGGCACAACCGCCGACGGTCCGCGCCCACGCGGCCGAGCCCCCGCAAAAAGCGGCGCGGTCGGTGACCATGAAGGACCCGCGGGTCCGGCAACCTTCCTGGCGGCGGGTTTTCATCGCGCCCGGTTTGAATTGGGGAGACAAGCGCCATTCCTATCCGCTCGAGGTTCTGTCGGACATTCTCGGCGGCGGGGCCTCGAGCCGCTTGTATCGCGCCCTGGTCATCGAGAAAAAGCTCGCCGTGTCGGCCGGCACCTATTACTCCGGCGACGATCGTGGACCGGGGCGTTTCGGGGTCTACGCCAGCCCCCGTCCCGGCGTCGACATCGAAACCCTGGCGCGAGCGGTGGAGTCTGAACTGGAGAAGGTCGTCGCCGACGGTATTTCGGAGGACGAATTACGCCGCGCCAAGGACCGCATGCAAGCGGAAGCCATATATGCCCGGGATTCCCTATCCGCCGGTGCCCGCGTATTGGGTGCGGCTCTTGCCTCCGGGTTGAGTGTGGAAGAGGTGGAGGCTTGGCCCGAAAGAATTGAATCTGTCACCGCCGCCGGCATCAAGGAAGCTGCCGCCGAGGTATTCAACCGTTCACGATCGGTTACGGCGACGTTGCTTCCGGACCGTAAGACTTGAGGCCGAACATGACCACAAACCGCGGTTATCGTTTGATCCTGGTTTTGCTCGTCGTGTTGACGGGCGCGCTCACGGCGCCACGCATGGCCGCTGCTATCGACGTGGAGCGTGTCGTCAGTCCGGGCGGGATCGAGGCCTGGCTGGTCCGCGATCATTCCAATCCCATCGTCACCATCAATTTCGCCTTCCGCGGCGGGGCCGGGCTCGACCCGAAGGGCAAGGAAGGCCTCGCCAACATGGTCGCTTCGACCCTCGACGAGGGAGCCGGCGACATGGACAGCCAGACCGTCCAGCGCACTCTCGAGGACCTGGCCATTCGCATGCGCTTCACCGCTGGAAAGGACACCTTCCGCGGCCGTCTGCAAACCCTGGTCAAAAACCAGGACACGGCCTTCCGGCTGTTGCGCCAAGCCCTCACCGTGCCGCGGTTCGACGACGAGCCTGTTGAGCGTATCCGCGCCCAGATCCTGGTCGGATTGAAACGCGACCTCGAAGACCCGGATTCGATCGCCAGCCTCAAGTTGTTCGAGGTTTTGTTCCCGGACCACCCCTACGGACGTCCGTCCGACGGCACGCTTGAAAGCGTCAAACGGATCACGGCCGGAGATTTGAAGGCCTTTGCCTCCGGCCGGCTGGCCAAGGACAACTTGATGATCGGCGTTGTCGGCGACGTCACGACCGACAAGCTCAACACAGTTCTCGATGACGTCTTTGGCGGCCTACCGGACAAGGCGGAACCTTGGGGATTGCCGGAAGTGAAACCGGCGGCGCGCGGCCAGACCATCGTCATCGAGAAGGGCGTGCCGCAGAGCACCATCCTGTTCGCCGACGAAGGCCTGAAGCGCAAACACCCGGATTACTATGCTGCCTATATCATGAATCACATCCTGGGCGGCGGTAGTTTCACCTCGCGCCTCTATCAGGAAGTCCGCGAAAAGCGCGGTCTCGTCTATTCGGTCGGTACTTCGCTATATCCCTACGATCATACGGCCTTGTTTTTCGCCAGTGCCGGTACGGCAAACGAACGGGTCGGGGAAACCCTCTCCGTTTTCGCAACCGAATGGGACCGCATGGCCACATCCGGCGTCACCGAAGAAGAGTTAGCCGATGCCAAGGCCTTCCTCACCGGTTCCTTTCCCCTTCGGTTTACGTCGAGCCGAAGAATTGCCGGGATCCTCGTCGGCATGCAGGTCTCCGACCTGGGTATCGACTACCTCAACAAGAGAAACGGTTACATCGAAGCGGTGACCTTGGAAGACATAAAACGGGTCTCCCGGAATCTGTTGCGCAATAAGAACCTGGTCACCGTAATCGTCGGAAAACCGGACGGGGTTTCCGCGTCCAACTGAATTTCATCGGTCTGTCGCTGGTTGACGGCCCGCGACTTTGGTACTGTTCCCGTGAACCTTACCAGCTTTGCGGTGCGCCATGGCACTTTCTCCTCCCACCCAATGTCCAGCTTGGCAGGCCTTGACCGGTCATTCCAATCGGCTGCGCGAAAGCCATATGCGTGATTGGTTCGCCGCCGACCCGGACCGGTTCCGGCGATATTCGCGGGAGATCGAAGGGATGTTCTTCGATTTCTCGAAGAACGGAATAGACGACGACGCGTTCGGATCACTGCTTGACCTCGCCCGGGACCGGGATGTCGAAGGATTGCGGGACCGCATGTTCTCCGGCGAGGCCATCAACAGCACCGAGGGGAGGGCCGTCCTTCATGTTGCGCTCCGAGACGCATCGGGGACCTACAGGGTCGACGGTGACGACGTGTCGCCTGGTATCCGCGCCGTCAACGGGCGTATGGCTTCTTTCGTCGAAGCCATTCACTCGGGCACCTGGACCGGCGCCACCGGAAAACGCATTCGGACCATCGTCAACATTGGTATCGGTGGTTCGCATTTAGGCCCGCAAGCAGTGGCAACGGCGTTGTCGCCATACGCGCATACGGAGATCGACGTCCGTTTCGTTTCCAATGTCGACGGCCATGACTTGGCGGGAACGCTTGCCGCAGTGAATCCCGAAGAAACCATATTCCTCATCGCCTCCAAGACCTTCACCACGCAAGAAACCATGACCAACGCCGTCTCGGCGCGCGCCTGGATCATTGACAACCTGGGTGACGACGCCGTCGCCCGGCATTTCGCGGCCCTATCAACGAACAGGGATGCCGTCATCTCGTTCGGGATCGACCCGGACAACATTTTCGAATTCTGGGATTGGGTTGGCGGCCGATATTCGCTGTGGTCGGCGATCGGCTTATCCATCGCGCTCGCGGTGGGTTGGGAACGGTTCAGCGAACTGCTGGCCGGTGCCCATGAAATGGATGAGCATTTCAGGCAAGCGCCACTGGAGGAGAACCTGCCCGTATTGATGGCTCTCGTCGGAGTCTGGAACATCAATTTCCTCGGCATGAAGAGCCTTTCCGTGCTGCCCTACGACCAGCGCTTGCGGCTGTTCCCGGCCATGCTTCAGCAACTGGACATGGAGAGCAACGGCAAGCGGGTGGGGATCGAAGGTGAGGCGGTCGATTACCCGACGGCACCGGTTATCTTCGGCGAAGCCGGCACCAACGGGCAACATTCCTTTCACCAACTGCTGCACCAAGGGACCGACGTCGTACCGGCCGACTTCATCGTCGTCGCCGAACCGGCCCACAACCTCGGCGGCCACCAGGACAAGCTGTTGTCCCATGCCTTGGCTCAATCGCAAGCCCTGATGACCGGCCGGACCCTCGAAGAGGCGGACGGCAACCCGCACCGAGTCTTCCCCGGTAACCGCCCCAGCAACACGATCGTGCTCAAACGCCTCGATCCCCGATCCGTTGGCAAGTTAATCGCGCTTTACGAGCATAAAGTGTTCGTTCAGGGCGCGATCTGGGGGATCAACTCGTTCGATCAATGGGGCGTCGAGTTGGGCAAGGAACTGGCTGGCCACCTGCTCGGCGAAATAACCGGAGAACGCGACACCAAGGCGAAGGACTCCTCGACGGCCGGCCTCATGGAGGTACTTCGGTCCTGGCGGAGCTGATCCATGGCGCTCAGGTTGCTCCCCGAAACGCTGGTCAACCGAATTGCTGCCGGCGAAGTCGTCGAGCGCCCGGCATCGGCGGTCAAGGAACTCGTTGAAAACGCCATCGACGCCGGTGCGACGCAGATCGATATCACCATCGAAGACGGCGGCCGGAAGCTCATCGCCGTCGCGGACGACGGCCGCGGCATGACCGTCGATGAGCTCAATCTCGCCGTCGAACGCCACGCGACGTCGAAACTCCCCGATGATGACCTTCTCAATATCCGCCACCTGGGTTTTCGCGGCGAGGCTCTACCTTCGATCGCCGCCGTCAGCCGGATGGAAATCACCAGCCGGCAGGAGGACGCCGATGAGGCTTGGGGGCTCCGCATCGATGGCGGGAGGAAGGCGGCAGCTGCGCCAGCCAGCCACCCGCCGGGCACCCGGATCGAAGTCCGCGATCTCTTTTTCGCAACGCCGGCCCGGCTCAAGTTCCTGAAATCGACCCGCACCGAACAGGGGCGCGTGGCAGAGACCGTCAAACGGTTGGCCATGGCCCACCCTGCCATCGCGTTCCGGCTCACCGCCGACGGCGCGCGCCGTCTGTTCGACTATCCGGCTTCGAGTGGAACACTCTTTGATGCACGA